>Ga0233425_10002675_pt1 | contig 34330 bp, 45 predicted proteins | sample Watercolumn_Towu_2_FD_181712 | JGI IMG/M metagenome (GOLD analysis project Ga0233425, IMG submission 181712) | Freshwater microbial communities from Lake Towuti, South Sulawesi, Indonesia - Watercolumn_Towuti2014_140_MG | ecosystem: Environmental > Aquatic > Freshwater > Lake | place...
TGAGTAGGATCAGTAACTTGTTTAGAATCGTGAATCTTTCTTTCTTCCAAAAAAGGTGCTGTATATTGCAAATGAAATTCGTCCGCCATAAAAAACTCGGAAAAAAAGGAGTATATAAATCTTTCGTTTTTGTTATTACTATTGAGTTATTCAAAGAAGTTAATGCCCTTCAGACAACTCAATCAAAATACGAGAACTGCAGAAATATCAGTAATACAAATAATCTCATCGGACGGAAGATAACAATTTTTCTTTTTTTAATATTGTTTAAGGATAAAAAGCCTAACTCTTTACAATGTATATACCAAAAATCAAAATTCTTTATAAGATTTAACGCCCGCAAGTGAATAAATAATATCTCGATATCTAAAAAATCTCGGCAGTGCCTTCCTAATTTCCCCTTCAATTTTAACTCTTCTGCTCTCTTCTATTGGCAAAGTTTTCATCCTTGTTATTATTTCATTAGCCCTTTCTTCAACTGACATTGGCTCCCCCAATCTGATACTCATATCAGCAAAAGAGAGAATCATCCCCTCAATCCCTCTAGGAAGATACAACTTGGCTTTTTCAGGTTCATTTTCATATCTCTCAGGGAATGTACCATGTACAGTTTTCAAGGCAATGTCTTCTGGAACTCCTTCATTTTTTAACAAATCAAGAGTATGCAATTCGTGCATTCTATGACTAACAAATGAACCTATATCATGAACATAAGCAACAAAAGCCACAAGCTCAGAATCAATTCCCATTTCAGGAGAATTATGCTTTATCTTTTCCCCGATTCTGTAAGCAAAATCCCCCATCGCCCTGCTATGTCTAAGTTTCTCCCACAAATCTTCCCTTGAGAGATATTTTTCCATTAATTTTATTCCCAGTTCTCTATTATACTCCATAAAATCACTTTAAAATTCTCATTTTTAATCTTTTCCATGATACAACAAACATTAATTATCTTATCAATTAATTTTACTACAACAGATATTAACAACCTCCTTTCTCAAACTTTATTAAATAGAATATATTAACAAACAGAGTTCCTAAATATTTTAAAACCCTATTAGCTTATGAAGAATATGATAATAACAATTGCAGGTGATCCCGGTTCTGGAAAATCAACCGTTGCCAAAGCGGTTGCTAAAGCCCTAGGAATGAAACACTTTTCAGCAGGAGATTTTATGAGACAAATGGCTGAAGAAAGAGGAATCTCTTTGATGGAATTAACAAGACAATCTGAAAAAGACAAGGAAATAGACATAGAAATAGATAAGCGAACTCAAGAGTTAGCAAAAAAAGAAAACAACTTTGTCATTGATTCAAGAATAGGATTTCACTTTATTCCAGACTCAATTAAGATATTTCTTAAAACAGATCCAAAAAAAGCTGCTGAAAGAACCTGGAAAGATATTCAAAGCGGAAAAAGAGCCCAAGAAAAGCAATACAAAAGCCAAGATGAAGTAATGAAGGCAATTATAGAAAGACAGCAAATAGAAAAAAGAAGATATCTCAAACATTACAATGTAGATATGCTGGACATGAGTAATTATGAATTCATTCTTGATGCAACAGATATGTCTCTTCAGGAAGAAATCGATGCCGTTTTAGAATATATAAAGAAAGTTATGTAAGGATTTATTTATCTCTATTGCTTAAATTATAATAACAATCATGTATAAAAAGCGCTCCAAGAAGCACCAAAGCACCAATACCTAATATTTTAAGTGTATCTTTTATCTTTTCAGGATCACATTGCTTTGAATTAGAGTCATAAAAAGAAGAATTATTTAAGGGGTTTAACGGGCTTGTCGGACTCAAAGGATTTAGAATATTATTCGGGCTTGAATAATCATTATTCCGTGCATTACACTCAATATCAGGACTAAGATAAAGAGCAGAAGCTGTTGCAATTGCAGCTAATCCTTTCCCAAGGTTTCTTCTTGTATTTATCATAAAAATTAGCAAAATAAGGTATATTTAAAACTTTCCGAGTGGCCCAACAGGGAATCGAACCCCGATATCCTCCACGTGAAAGAGGCAGTCTAACCATTAACTTATTGGGCCAATAGTCTTTGATACTTTAAGAGTTTATAATTCTTGTCAAACGATTAGAATAGTTTCGAGTACCTTATTTTGTAAAACCTCATCTGAATTTATTTCTTCAGGAGTCTTTTTTTTAAGTAGATCATAAATTTCAAGTTTTGAAAAAGTACCATCAACAATTCTAAAATACCTCTCATCCAACTCTCTTTCAATAATTTTTTTTAAATACTTATTTCCATCAAGAGTATAGCTATCTCTGCCAATCATTAAGATATTTCCATGCATAAAGCATGGCTCTTTCAATCTTCTTATTAAAGTAGTGGCAACTCCTTGTCTTTTTTTATCCTCTCTGACTTCTAAAAATCTTGGATAATAACTCCAGAAATCATAGTCTCCCTTGCAATACATAAAAGCAAATATCCCAACAATGCCTGATTTATCGAGAGCCACAATTTGCCTATCAAAATCTTTAGGATTAAAATCCGGAATTTCATGTCTTCTTTCGGTATCTGGACGGTCATAAACAAAATGGGGCCCAAGAAATTCAAACCCTTTAAAAAACGTATGTCTATTGTGATTTTCATAAGTAGGATAACCTTTGCTCTTTACATGCCTATCAAAATCCTCATTACTCCAAATTTCTATATCAAACTTTACCATCGGAAAGTTGGATTCTGTTTATTTTTAAACGTTTCCATAGATATCTAGAAGGATTAGTCCTGTCTTTTTATCCAATCAAGAAGATCTTCTAGAATATTTTGTCCTTCAATTGCACCATGTTCTTTTGAACTTTTATCAAGGAGATAAACTTCTGTTAAATTACTGCTTGTTTCATGTTCTATTCTAGCAATTTCGCAAACTCTTCCATCATTATTCCAACTAATCGTATAAGGGCAAGATTCAGAGACATCAAATCTTTTATGAATTAGATGTTTTTTTCTTTTTCTAGAGATATATATATGGTATCCAGTTATGATACTTAATACTCTGTCAAAATTTGCTTCTGCTTCTATTTTTCTCATAAAATGCAGCATAAACACGGATTTATAATTCTTTTCACTATCTCTTTCTTTTCTACAAAATAAAATAAAAAATAAAAACAAATCGAGATTTATGGGTTTCTCCAAACAAGGAAGAACCCTGCTATTTTTGCGTTTATAAATCCTGCAACCGTCCAGCTCAATATTGTCAAGAAGGATAGATTAAAACTAGTGTAAGTTACCCACATTCCCGGAACTGTCGTAAGGAAGAACAAAAGCCACCCGAAATAGCCTCCTCTCCATTTACCTTTAAAGCTTGTTTTTGTTTTTGCCCAAAGCCATGCAAAAACTAAACCGAGAATAAATGGATATAAGAAGAATGCCATCATCAACGGATCCTGCCAACTTCTCATAAACCCAGAATAATAATCTGTACTAACGCTTGGAATAAGCATAAACAAATAGTTTACTATCATGCTAACAATAAGCATAATCAATCCAAGCAAAAGTCCAGGTTCAATTACTTTTTTCATTTTCACCTCCTCCATGAAATAAAAGATATAGAGGTTTTAAACCTTTAGAATGAAGCACAAAAAATTAATTATATGTTTTCAATCCTTCTAATGATACTTATGATATAATCGTCTAATAAGAAGGTGTCTGCCTCCTTACCAATTATCTTGCCAGGATATTCTCTGCCTCCACCCAACCATAATTCATACCGAGTTGATCCTGAATTATAGTAGACACCACAAAATTCACCATAATTTACTTCTAAAGTCTTCCCAAAAAATTTAGGTTTAGACAAAGCAATTAAATCTCCAACTCTAAGCTCGAGAGGTTCAGTTTGCCACAATCCTAGATTACAGCTAACCTTTTTACAAGGCTTCTCTACAAGTCCTGGTAATTTCCCTTTGGTTGTATGATCGCTTTCCATAGAACTTTTCCAAAATCTGCGCTTTATATATTTATCGAATCATCCATAGAAGTCCGTAGCGAATTCTTGAGTGAGAATCTCAAGGGGACACTGCGAAGCATGGCCCATCGAAGAATCGAACTTCGGCATGCTCGGTGTAAACGAGCCAGTCTACCATTAGCTTAATGGGCCTTGATTAAATCTAAGAAATAGGATTTTTAAACCTATATATTTATCAATCAAAGTCTACTTAACCCCTGGAGGGTCGAAGAGAAGCTCTTTTCTTGGCAAAGCAATTTGAGGATTTGCATCTACAACCTGTTGCCCATAGGAATTTATCTGATAACTCTTCTTTGCATCTAAGTATTCAAGAACATCTCTTTGTCTAAGGCTTTCCGCTTCATCTGCGAATCCAAGTGCTTTTAATTGAGCAGCATAAACTGGAGCTTTTTTCATACTTATGGAATAAAGAAGACGCCATTCCCTTATTGATAATCTATCGTCGTCTGCCATTTGTAAATAGAAGGAAAGAGTTATTTAAAGATTATTGGGCTGTGATACTATGAAGTTATCGTCACATAATCTTATTCGTTGTTTAGTTGTTTATAAGACAAAATAAAAGACAACCTGATAGTCATTAATCAAGGAGGATATATCCTCGATAAATTAAGTGTTAAAGATAATTACTAGTTTATTTAATAAAATTAGTATATACTTAGAAATCAGTTATAGTGAAGGAGATGACGTTAAAGTAACAATATATTATGCTATTGTTAATTTATTCTTTTATCTGCAGGCCTTTCATCTTTGCTTCCATCATCAATGCAGGGATGCATTTCTTATTTGAGAAAGCGCAGATAATACAACAACAGGCAAGGGGCGTTCTTATCATCCTATTGCATTTTGTGCATTCGAATATTTGAGGACTCGAATCCTTAGGAGAATTTCTCTTGCTTTTTTCTCCGCAGTTTGGGCATTTTATTGTCACAACCTGATGCAGTTTTATTGTTGTCTTTTTTCTTCCCATCTTTTGAAAATAAAAAGCATAGAGATAGGGTTATGAACTTGGATCGTATACCCCTATGCTTAATACCAAAAAGGTATCTATAATAGTGGAAAAAGAGGTATTTTAAATCTATCGTTATCTATTTGATTCAATTGTGCATAATCCCAGTAGAAAAAATAGATATCTGATGCGGTAGAATTCATAGGATTGAGATATTTATTTGAGCTATGCCATCGTACAACTTAAGAACTGAATTTTATTGTTCTTTGTTAGCCGATGTTCGAATGATTAGTAGGATTAGAGATAATTATGGTTTCTATTTGTCTTCTGATGCCCCATGGTCTTGCAATAGGGTTCTTCACTCCGTTCTTATTTTTGCTCCGAAGAGCAACTCTTTTGGAAGTTCATTTTGGTGAGCATTAATAAAATTGGCGCCGTTTTCATTTAAACCATAATAGCTCTTATCTGGTGCATTTGGGTCTCTGAAATAGTCTAATAGCCCCCTTGTATAAAGTTTTATCGTCGGTATAATTGCCTGTTCTTCATTAATTTCATAAACTTTGATGTATCTTCCGGAGAATCCAAATGAGAATAGTACTTTCCAATCAAATTCATTAAGGTCTTTTACAATTTCATTAGGATTTATCTGTTTTGGCATTCATAGATGTGAGAATAAGGGTTTTTAATATCTCTTGTAAGGATGTATACACAAAGATAATTGGACTTATTTTGCAAATCTTTAAATAAGTGGCTTTTTTAACTGATTCAAGCGCTCGTAGTTAAATGGTAGAACATCTGGTTGCCAATCAGAGGACACGGGTCCGATTCCCGTCGAGCGCATTTCTTGTTTTAAGCGAGACGGCACTAAGAATTGAAGGAATGAAATTCTTTCAGCTGTCGAGCGCACTCGTCTTTTTTTTATCTTGTTTTTTCAATCGGTTTAAAAGCGGTGAGTTCTGCTTTTTCAGTGAGCTCAGCAAGTTGTTCTCTTGATCTTGCAAAAAGATAATTAGGAAAAGTGCTCTTAATTTTAATTGAAAATCCTCTTTCCCCATAATCTTTGAGCTTTCTTCCAATGAAGTCTGCTCTTTGTTCAGCAGTGAGCATTAATCGAAGAGCATTTTCAAATTGATCATTTGGGTATATGTGCATTATAACCCCATATGATTCCTTTAACACAAGGTCTCTTTCTCCATCTTTTGTGGCTTTGATAATGTTTGAATATTCGAATTTTTCCTTTGTAACTTGTTTTTTTCTCATAAAAATTTCTATATCTCTATATCCAAATTCAATTAAAATATTCATGAAATCTGAAGAAGACTTGGCTCTTCTCGCACTTATTGCTCTAACGATGTTTCTTAACAAACTCATTTGGGAAATAGAAATAAAGAGGTTAAAAGTCTTGTTGTGATTGAGTATTACTTGCAGATTTATACTAAGATGACATTATAATCTCTGCAGAGTTTTTCTACTTGAGAGAATTTATCTCTTGGACAAGTGTTTGTTGAGCAAAATATACCCCCTCCCTGTTGGCAATTTGCAGAATATGGGGTTGCCAGAGAAGTAATACCATATGAATTTAATCTCGATATAAAATGTTCATTTTTGTCTGAATTTGTAATGGCAAATAGTCTTCCATCATTGTTTATAATGACTGAATTGCAGGGCCAGCTAGGGTTTTTGTAATCATGGTCAACTAGTTCAAGATTTAGATTTAATTTATTGCAAAGATTTGTAATTGTTCTTCTGTTGTCCATCGTATATCTTCTGTCTGCAAATAAAACCCCTCTTTCGGGTATTGGAAGGATAACAAGGTCTATGTGAGGCGGCATCGCTTCATTTAATTTTACATTTGGAGCTGGAAGAATATGAAAATTTGGTCCGTAGAGATTAATAAGCTTTTCATATCTTTTTTCGGGTTTATCTCTCCCCGATATTATTGCCTTCTTAGAAACCTCATCGCATATAAGGGTAAATTCTGGTCTTACTATTACGAAACCTCCATCAGCATATCTATAATGTTCCTTCTCTTCCAATATCTTTCCATTAAATGAAACAAACAAGTCCCTTGGCCAAGGATGTTCTACTTTATCATAGGGGATAGAATTTTGTTCGAGTAAATCTAGCAACTGCTGTCTTTCATGCATCATATCGTCTTCCTCGTGATTTACCGGCTTAATTATGCCTATAACGAGTATTTCGTTTTCCATGGAAGTGCTTTAAGAATTGGGTTTAAAAAACCTTCTAATCCAAGGCATTACATCTTAACATTATATATCTAATTCCCTAACTTTAATTATCTCCAGAGCGCTAGGCTCAACTATTTTATTATCGACATAAGATAGCAACGTTTTCATAAATCTATTCTGTGCTTATCTAATCCAAGCCCTGAAACTTACTTTCTTCGGCAGTCTTGCCTTTGCTTATAAGAACATCATCAATCCTCAATATCATTGAAGCCAATTCTGAAGCAGAGGAAATCGCCTGAGATTTGACTTTATAGGGTTCTACAATGCCCGCATTTAGAGTATCTTCAATAGAATCATTGAATAGATTGAGTCCGTAGTTGACTAAACCCGCCTCATGGGCTTTCTTTAGCTGCGCAAGGATATCTATTGGATCCAAGCCTGCGTTTTCTGCTAGGGTTTCAGGGATTGATTCCAAAGAATTTGCAAATTCGTCTATTGCCAATTGCTCTCTTCCCGAAACGGTTCTTGCGAAACTTCTAAGTCTCTTTGATAATTCCATTTCAACTGCTCCTCCCCCGGAAACTATTTTTCCAGATTTAACTGCAGTTGAGACATCTCCAAGACCGTCTTTTATCGCTCTTTCGGTTTCATCTATTACGTGACTTGTTCCGCCTCTTATTAGAATAGTGACTGCCTTAGGATTTTCACATCCCTTTATGAATATGTAATTTCCTTCTCCCATTTTTTCTTCACTAACACTTTGAGCTTTTCCAAATGAAGACAAGTCGTGAATATTCGAAATTATTTTTGCAGAAGTGGCTCTAGAGATTTTTTCCATGTCTGACTTTGTAACTCTTCTACATGCAAGAACTCCTGCTTTAGCAAGGTAATATTGAGCTACATCGTCAATTCCCTTTTGACAGAATATTACATTTGCTCTAGACATTACTATTAATTCGGTCATTTCCCTCAGATTTCTCTCCTCTGCTTGTATAAAGCCGTCTAGTTGTTCTGGAGTTGAAACAGATATTCTCGTTTCTGTTTCTGGGTTCTTCAATTCAAGTGCGAAATCTACTAAGAGAATTTTTGCATTTTCTATTTTTGTAGGCATGTCTTTATTTGCCCTTTCTTTTTCTAGGACAATTCCTGAAACAAGCTCGCTGTTTCCAGTTGCTTCTCCCTTTACTTTTTCTATTTTAATATCATCTAGGTTTATTTTGTCTCTTTCTGCTACTTTTTCAACAGATGAGACAATTAATTCTGATAGAACTTCCTTGTTTGACTCTGCACCCTTTCCGGTCATTGCAGTCATTGCTATTTGTTTAAGAAGTTCTCTTCTTGTTAGAGGATATGAAATTTCATTTAGCACTTCAAGAGCTTTTTTTGCAGCAAGTCTAAACCCTTTTACTATAACTGTTGGATGTATCTTTCTATCTAAGAGTTTTTCAGCGTTTTCAAGAAGTTTTCCTGCTAAAAGAGCCACCGTGGTTGTTCCATCTCCCACTTCAGTTTCCTGAGTTTTGGCTATTTCAACCATCATCTTCGCAGCAGGATGGTCTATTTCCATTTCTTCAAGAATTGTAACTCCATCGTTTGTAACAACTATATTTCCAGAAGAATCAACGAGCATTTTATCCATTCCCTTAGGACCAAGGGTTGTTTTAACTATGTCTGCAACTATTCTTGCAGCCATTATGTTGTTTCTCTGAGCATCTTTTCCTAGAGTTCTAGAAACATTCTCAGACATTACGTTATTTGACTCTCTTTCCATTTTAGATAAGATTAAATTAGAGTTTTAAAGATATAGGTAATTTATACTATATGAATAAAGATGGGATTAATTAAGCTTCTTTTATTATTTGTTCTATTTTTGAGCGATATTCTTTTGCAGCACCACTTTTAAACTCTATCCCTTCTATTATGAAGACAAATGGTCTACCTGCGGAGATATGTGTTTTTGTTATAAATGAAATTTCAGATGAAGCAAATGAGCTAATTAGTTTTGAAAATTCTTCATGAGTTTCCTTTAGAGAGTAGTTGGTTTTTGTATATCTATTGATATTAGATATAACTTCAAAAAATTTATCGTCTGACAAAGAATTGATAATATTGCTTAAATCAAAAGTAAATTTTTCAGGTAGCATAATTCCTACCAACCATCATTTTCTTCGTCCTTTTCGTCTTCCTTTTCAAGCTCTTCTTCTTCATCTTCGTCTACATCTTCTTCAGTCCATTTGTCTTCTTCTTCAATATTATTTACCATAGGTATTCTCCTTTTTTAATTGCATGATTAAGAGGGATTTTATTTTTAAATGTTTCTAGTTTGAAATATATAGTTGTAAGTTAGTTCCCTTTGCCCATAGCATTATAAATATCTCATAAAATTATGAATTCTGCTACTTAAGATAATAACTATTTTCTTTCTCCAATTTTATCGTAAAGGTAAAAGGCGTTTAAACTTTGTATACTAATATTTATTTGATATCTTAAGTTATACTAATTAAAATACAAACTCTTTGTTTTTGTAGACTGCAACAATTCCATAGAGGCCCGCGATTAGGCAGGCAATTCCCAAGGAATAACCGAAGAGATTATTATAAATGGATAGAAGATTGAAACCTAACAGAAAATACATAACAATTGCAAATATATCTAGCCTCTTTCTTGTCTTTTTATTCATACTAAAATGAGGGCAGGGAGGTTTTTAAATTATCCTCTCAAGAACAATCTTTCTTAAGAGGCAGGATGAGCTTTTATTGCATTGTCTCTCGTTGAATAATAATTCTGGGGAAAGGATTTTCTTCGAGATATCAAATGGACAGATTATTTTTTCTCCTCCGGGAAAAATGTTGCCAAATCTGCAGCAGTTTGTGAAGTCATCAGTTTTATCGGTATAAATAACCCCTCTTCTTGAAATATGAATTTTCCTTATTCCTCTCGTATAATCATCTATAAAATTCTGAATAACCTCGGCATATCTATCTAGGGAAAGGGTTTCACTTGTATCTTTCCAATAGTCATGCGTTTGTGCTATATCTCTTATGCTTGAGATATAAAATCCCTTACAATCAAATTCTCTTTCTGCAATTCTAGATGTCTCCTTTAGTTCTTTTACATTATTTTTTCTTAGCATATAGACTATTTCGAGAGGAATTTTTGCCCTTTTGACTTTTAATATTGGTTTCTCACTTGAATATGAACCATAAACTCCTAATCTAATACAGACATTGGATAAGTCTATGTCTTCGAGAGTTTCTAGATTAAAACCATTTGTGTAAATGGTTGTCTTTAATGAATGAGATTGATTAAATTCAATCATCTTGTTTAAATCTTCGTGCAAAGTAGGTTCCCCGCCAAGAATAATAACTTTTTTTACTTGATCTTTGTATTTTTTAACATATTTCTTGTAATCTTCAAAGGGCATATCTTCTTTTCCAAGTTTATGCTGGTAAAAGCAGCCTTTACATCTAAGATTGCATCTATTTGTGATAAATAATTGGAGAGTATTAACCGGTTCTGCTGTTAGTTCTCTCCAAACATTAGAATCATATCTTAATTTGTGCTTTTCCAATTTTATTCTTATTTTGAGCCCTCGATTAAAATAATTTTTTGTTTAAAAGGATTTGTGTGATTAGATATCTGATTTATTGCTGTTGAGAAACTTTCTTACTCTGGCCTTACGCTCATTTATATCCATAGTTATGTCATTATCTTTTGTTTTTTCTTTTTGTTCTTGTTTTTGTCTTATTTTTTCCTGTTCTTCATCAATTTGCCTGGAAGTAAAACTACTATCTTTTCCAGGATAACCATATGTTCTCTTGAACCATTGACTGAACTTCATGAATATTGGTATTTTTATTAGATTTTAAACCTATAGGGTTGAATAGAATTATCCCCCCGCCAAGAATCGAACTTGAGTATTCCGGGTTCTGTCGAACTCTGCATTCTAGCGAATGCAGTCCTGTCGCGTTTCATCTTATTTCCCTAAGGAAAATCCACGCTAGACTTTAATGTCTACAGCCGAACGCTCTACCATTGAGCTACAGGGGGACAGATGTTTTAGAAATAGATGATATTTAAAGCTTATTGAAAAGAGAATACTTGAATTTAATGTATATATTCTTTGACATTAATGTTTATAAATCAAAATATTGAATGAAACTTATGGTTTTAGAAGTTAATGGCGCGGATGGAGGATTTTTAGTTAATTTGCCTTATAGAAAATTAACTGAACAGGAAAGAAGTGAACTCTTGGAAATTGTTAATGGGACTCCATCTAAGCAGCATATAGAAAGAATATGGAAGAGCACTGTGCCTGAAGCTAGAAGAGTAATGAGTATTATCACTTCATCTGGTTATACTATTGAGCCTTCATTTGAATGGACCTCTGAAGATCCTGAACATTGTGGGGAAATGGCTAAGATATACACTCCAATTGCCGTGCAGAAGAGATATGAACTTGCAAGTATAGCCCTTTGGAAGTCCAAAGAATTTAATGAAAATCCCATTAAGATAGAATTGGGTTATAATCTTGGGAAGGAAGATTTGGCACAGATTGAATGGGCACTTAATTTACGAAAAACACTGATAAAGAATGATATTCCTTTTGAACTTCATCCTTCTAGAGAGAAATTGGCGCGTGAAATATCATGTACCGAATCTGTTTTGGCAAGTGAGCTATATACACGAGATAAGTTATTGGAAATTTAATAAAATATCTCTTCTTGTAATTATGTTAAATTATCCCCCATAACAACTTGATTTATGAATTCTACTATAATAGATAATAAGTGTTTTCTTTCTCTAATTTTAATTAAAGGTAAAAACGTTTAAACTTTATACATAATAAATTAAATCATATCCTCATTTCTGGCAAATGTGTCTGAGACAAAGAAAGCTCTGTTTGAATTAACCTCAAGGGTTTTGCCATCCTTTTCATATATCGCCATTGCTGCTGGAAGCTCAAATCTGCCCACTACTGCAACTTTTGAAAAGATTATATATGAAAATACTCTCTCCTCTCCTGCATTCAAATGAGGTATGTTGAAGAACAATCTTCCAGTGGAAAGATCTATCTTATCTGGCTTGCTTCCAAATCTCTCGAATAGTTTTGTCATTCCAGGAAGTCTATCGATTATCTGGATGTTATCTGCATGTTTCTTTGCTTTTACATGAACTCTTACTTTTAGTGCAAATTCTCCACCTTTTGTTCTAACAAATGATACTTTTTTATCAAGAACGATTGGGGTGATTGAGTATATTTTGGCTATAAGAGCTATTGCAACAATTAATATCAAGATAATGATTGAGAAGGTATAATTTGTTTTCACAATTACAGAGTATTTTTCTCCAGGATTCAATGTCTTTTCCCATGAATATGTAACTAGTAGACCTTTCTTTTCTGATTTTGCAGGATTCTCTGTGAAAGTTGTGAATAATCTTGATAGAATATCTCTGTTTACTTCAACAACTGCTTGTGACTTTACATTCCCGGTATTTGTCTTTGTTATTGTTGTTTCCCTTATTATCGCTCCGTTTGTAACGCTTGTTTCTCTTACTTCTGCCCTCTCAATGTAGTTTAACTTTCCCTCAAGTTTTGAAGTCGAGTCTAATAATCCAAATTCTGCAGTGTATGGGTATTGACCTGCAGAAAGTCCAAGGATTTTGTCTTTGTCGACAACAACACTTACATTAATTGTTTCGAATGGCTTCAATGAAACAACTTTACTTTCATCAAAGAATGCGGAGGATAGATGAAGACTTAGGTTTTCTATATTTGTATTTTCAAGATTAACCAATGAAACAAAGGCATTGCTGTCTCCAGGGATAATATCTCCGGTAGTGATCTCGAAGATATTTGCCATGTGAACTATTTTTAGAGTTAACGTGTCTTTGAATATTCCAGATTCCTGCCCCCTAATCTGATATTCAAATGTGAAAAATCCTGTGTTTTTTCTTAATTCTGCGTTTGGATAGGCTTTAATTTCAAAAGTGTTTTTTCCCTGTGGAATTTCAAATGTTCCTCTTGGGCTAAATGAAACGCCTAGAAGAGTATAGATTTCGAAATTATCTCTTGCTCCAAGATTATTTATATCGAATTGAAATATTGCTGGATTGTTTAGCTCTGAAATAACTACAGAACCTTTGTCAGTTTTATTAACTTCCAAATTGACTGCTGAAACTAATTGAATTAATAGTAGGAAAAATACACCCATCATCACCAATTTATTTAATCTCTTCATCTCTCTTAAAAAATATTCTCTTATATAAATATTTGTATTTTAGAGAAGTTTAGCAAAAACATGGGATTTTCATGAGGGAAAATCTTTAAATACGTCATTCGTTTAGTAAAAGAGTAAAAAGATGTCAGATAAAGAACAGGTAATAAAAGAGAAGGTAATAAATACAGGTATTTTCAACTATCCTGCAGTGTATAGTTATATGTATGATTGGTTCAAGATACAAGAGGGATATGGAGTTACCGAGGAAAGATATTCTGAGAAAGTTTCTGGAAATTCAAGAAATATAGAAGCAAAGTGGATAATAGGAAAGAAGATTTCCGACTACTTTAGGATGGAATTTACTCTTGAATTTGATGTAAAGGACCTTACAGATGTTGAGGTTGAGATAGATGGGGTAAAAAAGAAGATGAATAAAGGAAAGATAACTATTGAATTAAAAGGATATTTAACAAAGGACGTTGAAAGCAAGTGGGATGTTTCTCCAATGTATAGGTTCATGAGAGATTTCTATAACAAATATATTGTTCCAAATAGAGTTGAAAATATGCAGGATAAGATAATTGCAGACACAAAGAAGTTCCTTGCCGATGTAAAGATGTTCTTGGATGTCGTTGGAAAGAAGCCTTATTAGTTACTATAAGGTTGAAGAAATGAAGTTATTTATTATCTTAATGGGTAGAATTCATCCGATTAAGGATAATTGTTTAATTATGTTTTAATGGGGAGATTTTATTCTTTTAAAGCCAATTCAGCAATATTGTTTGTTTTTGAGAGTTCTGCTTCTGATGAAAAGATTTCAAATTTGACTTCATTTGCAGACCTATCGATTCTTAAATTCTGTGCATTCAAAATGGTCTTCATTCCTATTTGAGTATTATTTATTTCATATTCTTTTATTTTTACATTATTTGAATAGACTTGTAACTTTGCATTCTTAGCGTCTCTAAGTCCATCATTGCCAAAGAGAATATCAAAATCAAGGTATATCCCTCTTTTTGTCGCACTCACTTTTTCTATCATCCAGTCCGGGAGGGAGTCAACAGAATATAATCTGTTTATTTCATCTATTATGCTCTGATCAATTTGTTGATTACAATCTGTTACGGGATACATTATACTTTCGGGATTGCTATCGTGGTTAAATCCGAGAGCGTGAAGAATTTCATGTAAATCTATTTTTGGTTCCGAGCATTTATCTGACCTATAGAGTGAAACTCTTCCATTGAGAACTACATAAAATTTTGTAGAATTAATTATTTTACTTGGCCCCCCTTCTCCTGCGATGAAGTGTCCTTGCTCTTCAGATGTTGGAGCGACTTCTGAACATAAGAATTTTATTTCTCCAGAGTCATCTGATTTTTTGAATTGCAAAATTGTTTTTTGGGATAGAATTGTAAATGCTTGTTCTATTTCTGTGACTTTTTGATTGTTGCATGCCTGCTCAATGTTATAAGTTATAATTCTATCAGAATATCTCATGTTTGGATAAAATTGGCTGCTGTTGACGCTAAATGAAACATTTGCAGTAAAGTCATGATAGTCTATCGGAGCAGAGGGGAGATTATACCAAAGAACATAGCTTCCTGCGGAAAGCAGGATAATCATTGCAATTACAATAAATAAATCTAATAATCTCATGTATAGAGTAAATAAAAATAGTATATAAATATCACTAAAAAAGATAATTTCCTAACAAAAAGCTCGGATATTAAATCAAATACATAAATCATTAAAGGTTATTGCTTAAACAATAACCTTTTAACTACAAAAACCATAAGTTATACATGGAAAAGTTCAAATTTCTTGAGCATCAAGCAGACATAAAATTCAGGGCACAAGGGAAGACCATCAATGAAGCATTTGAAAATGCGGTGCTTGCCGTATCTTCATATTTATCTCAGGATAAAAAAGTAAAGAAAGTAAAGAAGAAGTTAATTGAAATCTCATCCAATGATAATGAATCTCTGCTCTATCAGTTTGTAGACGAAATAATATACCTTTTAGATGCAGAAAAATTCATCCCCTCCCAAGCCAAGGTAAATATAGAATCTGGAAATTTAAGAGCAGAAATCCTAGGAGATGATAGCAAAAACTATAACATTAAACAAATTAAAGCCGCAACATATGCAGATATCTATGTTAAAAAAGTAAAAGATGGAAAGGGAAAGAAAGAAGTCTGGGAAATTCAGATGGTTCTTGATGTCTAACATCAGGTTAATCAACACCTATATAATTTATAGATATCTCTTATACCAATAACATCATGGGCAAAAGATAATGACCATTTTATTTTTTAATAATATCAAAAAGTGAGTAATTCATATAAATAAATTATCTATCCGATGGAAAAGTAGTTTTTGGTTTGACTTTTACTTCCAAATTGTTATTTTCTTCTTTGTCTAAATTTCTAACTCCCTCACTGCTTAAATTTTCCCCTATTGTATCTGCGCCTTTGCGTGTGCCCCAATAAATTAACGCAACTCCGGCTGCTGCTGCAGCAACACAGGCAGCCATTTCTAAATTGACTGAAAGAGATTTTTCTATATATTCTCCAACGCTTGGATTGTTAAACCAGTAACTTGGATTTTCTATCATTGAAATCCTGATGGTTATGAGTATAAAAGCTTTATTGCATTACATTAGATTAATAAAGTGATTTTTACTTCTAATGTTATGAAAATACATAAGAAAGATAATGATGTCTGGGAAATTCCAAAAGAGGGTAAAATGTTAGTTCCAGGTGTGATATTTGCATCAGAAGAGTTGATGAAGAACATTGAGAAAGATGGAAAGACAGTTGAGCAGATAAAGAATGTTGCACAGCTTCCAGGAATAGTTGGAAAATCAATGGCTATGCCAGATGCTCATTGCGGGTATGGATTTTCAATTGGAGGTGTTGCAGCATTTGACATTGAAAAAGGAATCATAAGTCCGGGGGGCGTAGGTTATGATATAAATTGTGGCATCCGTTTGCTTCTAACAAATATAAAGAAAGAAGAGTTTATGAAAAAGAGAGAACAGGTTCTTGGGGAGATATTCAAAAATGTGCCTAGTGGAGTTGGAAGAGGTGGTGAGTTCAAATTATCTGATGAGGAAATGAAAAATGTACTTGAGCAGGGAGCGGGTTGGGCAGTTTCAAGGGGATATGGAACAAAGGAAGACTTGGAAAGAATAGAAGATAATGGATGCATTAAGCCATCAGACTGTAGTAAGATAAGCCAAAGAGCAAAAGCGAGAGGAAGAGATCAGTTAGGAACAATAGGTTCGGGAAATCACTTTGTAGAAATACAAGAAGTTCAGGAGATATTTGATGAAAAAACTGCAAAAGCATTTGGAGTTGAAAAAGGACAAATTGCGATAATGATTCACACTGGAAGTAGAGGACTAGGACATCAAACTGCCTCGGACTATATTCAGGCAATGGAAAAGGAATATGGATTCAAGCAATTGCCAGATAGGGAACTTGCATGTGCGCCAATAGATTCAAAACTTGGGCAAGATTACAGATTAGCAATGAATGCAAGTGCGAATTTTGCGTTTGCAAACAGAGAAATAATAAGCCATCAAGTAAGGAAGAGTTTTGAAAAGTTTTTCCCCAAAATAAAAATTCCCCTATTGTATGATGTCTGCCATAACATTGCAAAGTTTGAAGAGCATGAAGTAAATGGGAAAAAGCAAGTGCTTTGTGTGCATAGAAAGGGAGCTACTAGAAGTTTTGGACCGGGAAGAAAAGAATTGCCAAAAATATATCAAAAGACAGGGCAGCCAGTAATAATCCCTGGAAGCATGGGTACATTTTCATACCTCCTTGTTGGAACATCTAAAGCTGAAGAACTTTCTTTTGGAAGTACTGCACATGGGGCTGGGAGGGTGATGTCAAGAAGTTCCGCAATAAGAGATTTGGATTTTGAAAAGATGAATAAAAGTTTGAAAGCTAATGATATTGTTCTAAGAGCTGGGAGCAAGAAAGGAGCAGTTGAGGAGGCTCCTGAAGCATATAAAGATGTAAATGAAGTTGTTAGAGTTTCTCATGAATTGGGCATAGGAAACATGGTTGCAAGGCTTAAACCTCTTGCAGTGATTAAGGGATAAGCAATAAAATTCAAGAAACAATTATTGAGTCTCAACAAGCTCTCTCACGATTAAATTCCCATTTGGTCCATGCTTAAGAGAATAGAATCTACCATCAACTGAAACTGCTTGAGAACTTCCGCCAGAATTATATCTTTCAGTCTGTGGACTTGTCTTTTGAGATTTAACTGCATTCAAAGGCTCAATACTCTGAATTAAATAGCTACTTCCACTTCTCCAAGGAAAAGTACATGCAAACTCTGTATATTTTACTCTAACTTTAACACCCTTTTCCATACTATCCCTGACCTGCGTAGCCATCGCCTCGACCTTTTTAGAATCCCAATACCTGTCTACCGCAAAATCCCAAACATTTGCTCCTACAGACTTGCCATCGCTTACAATTCCTTCAAGAGCCATCTGCCCCTCATAAGTTTTCCAGAAATATCCCTTCTTTGACAGCTTATTAACCATTCCGACCCTTTCTCCATCCCCTACATGCCATTGATTTGTAACTGCACAACCGCCGAGAAAGACTAGACCTGCAGCAACAGCTGAAACAAAAAGCCCCCCACATCCTATGTCTCCATCTAATATTCCCATACAAAACTATCAATATGATGGCTATATAAACTTTTACCCGTAATACCAACATCTCATAAAACATCATTTTAAGCCTTAAAATGCCTGTATATTGAAGAATTTAGTGAATATAGAGAACGTTTATATAGATGATTTTCTAATTTTGTATGTGAAACAAAATGATACTTTCAACAAATGGGCAAGAAAGGGAATTATTAATAAAACCTAGTTATCAAGCCATTTGTAGATATCTTAGGGCTGTTAAAATGCATGAATTGAATGTTGAATCTGCCCTTGCAGTTATTGAAAAAGGACAGCCTTGGAGAGATGAAAATAGGGAATTGCATGATTTGGAAGGCAAGAACAACAGGGTTGAACCAGAGATTGCTTTTGGATTGGCGCATTCTTTTGAAACTGGATATCAAAAAGGGATAAATCTTAGGATAGACAAACAAATAGACGATTCAATTAATCTTCATAGAGCAACACAAGAACATCATCAGGCAGAAATGTATTTTAATGAGTCCTCTCCTTTCCATAAGTTTGAGACAGTTGTTGATGGATTGTGCGCGATTATTGAATCTGGGATAAAATACAGAGAAATAATACGCCCATATAATTCTCCAAAGCAAGGAGCAGAAGACCTAAAGGGCGCATTGGCAATTTTCAATGGGAATTCATTAGAGAGAAGAGCGTTTGCCCCAATTGTTGTCAAGATGCTTGAGGAAAGAGGATATAAACAACCAGAATTATTGATAATAACAAACCATCTTTCAGAGCCAAAGAATACCTTTGGAATTCCGGACAGCAAGTATGAAAGAATAAATCAGAGGATAAGGGGCGCTCAACAACTTTTTAGCGGTTTGAGGTGAGACATCCATAGTCTGCTAAAGGGTATCTAAAAAAACAATTGTTATCTACGCACGATGAAGTTATTCATTTTGAGATATTTATAAGCCATCGGCGGATGAGTTAACTTCTAATCAAATTTTTTAGGTTCGTCTTTCTTTGGTTCTGTAACTGGAATTAAGGCAAGTCCTGTTTGAATAACCATAAAACCATAGTCATATGAATTTTCTCCTCCGCCCGCTCCGCCCACCACAACATCATAACCTATCACCCATTCTGCTCCTTCAGGAACTCTTTTGGCAAATAATCCAATAACATCTATCGTCCTATCTTCATTGGCAGTATTTATTTCATTAGCTGTATTGACTCCTTCTATTCTGTATTGTTTGCCGAGAGGGTTCATTTTTTCGAAAAATAATATTGGGTCTATTTTAAGAATTCTTTCTATTCCGATTGTCATAAAAATTAAGCATAAAATATGTTTTTAAATCTTCTTGTAAATTTTAACTACATGATGTTAGTGAAAAATAAGATATTTATTTTTTATATAAATCTTTAAATAGGGTTCTCTCATGCACACTATAAAATGGCAAGAGATACATTAGAAGATTTAACCGTTCAGGATGCAAGAGATGCTATAAGAAGAGACTATGTGAAAAGAAATTACACAGCTTATATGGCAGCCATGAAAGAAGTTGGGAGGGATTTGGAATATAGTTCTTCCGCACATCTTATTGGGTTTGTGGTAGGATTGGCTACAGATAGTGTGCAAACATTTTGGGAGCATGGAAAAGGGGCATTTAATTCCCCTCTCGTCAAAGGATTTATTAGGAAGCATATTGGAGATAGAGATTTATTAGATTATGTAAAAGAGTTACGAACAAAAGATAAAACTGGAGAAGATAGAGAAAAGGCGGAAGCAGAGTTAAGTAAAGGAATTGAATCTTTAAAGATAATGGAAGAATATCCAAGAACCTTGATTGAATATTGCAAAGATAAAAAAAGAACACCAGATAGAGTATTAAGTTCTACGAGAGACAGATTGGCATTAATTGAGAGGTCATATGGTTCATTTGCAAAGTATGAAGAGATTTATGCTGCTGTTGAGAAGAATGCAGGTTCTGTTATGAAACAAATAGATGATTTAGGACAAGCCCCTGTTGCATCTATGCTTCCTATGCTAATAATGAGTCAAAGCCCTGAAATTGGGGGCTACATAATTGCTGCAGGGATAGATCCATTTGCACTGGGAAAAATAGCGGAGAGTTATTCAAAGGATTTGATAAAGTTTACAAAAGCATATGTGGGCGCATATGTCAAGCAAAATAAGAATGAATTAGAAGAGTACAGGAAAATAAAAGCTTCTCTATAAGCACAATTTATTAACCTCAATTTATATACAACTGGATGAAACAAATATATATCATTGAACATCTTGAACCTTCTTTATTCAAGTGGTGTTTGATAGAATACAAGAATATCTCCAAAATTGTAGGAAAAAGTAATTTGTGGTTTACAAACATAAAAAGAGAAAGCAAGGCATCTAGGGAATTGAAGAAATATGGAAAAGTATTTGAGCAATCTGTAAAGGGAATGAAACTTAAAGATGCGTGTGTTCTTGACCCTGAAGCTAAGGAAACTCTGACACCAAAGAACTCCAAGGCATGTAGGTATTTTATATTTGGAGGAATTCTTGGAGATTATCCTCCAAGAAAGAGAACTAAGAAAGAACTTACCAAGTTTATTGAAAATGTAAAGTCATATGATATTGGAAAGAAGCAATTTTCCACAGATAATGCAGTTTTTGTTGTGCATGAAATTGCCAATGGAACAAAACTTCAAGATATGGAATTCCAAAACAAACTTGAAATCAAGACGGGAAAGTATGAATCTATGATTCTTCCCTATCTTTATCCTCTTGTGAAAGGCAAACCAAATATATCTCCAGAACTAGTTAAATTGATAGAAAGAAAAAAGGGATTTTAGTCATCTTTAAATATAATAATCCCATGATATAAAGATAAAAAGAGACATGAAAAATAAGAAAAAAATTCTTTGTGTTTGCGCAAAGGGAAGCAATAGAAGCAAATATCTAGCTCAATATTTAAGAAAAAAAGAATATTCGACAAGATATGGCGGAATCGAAGACTGCGCGATTAAACCATTGAAGAAGGAATATGTTGATTGGGCAGATATAATAATTATTGTTAGAAAAAGATTACTAAAAATATTCAAAATTAAATTTCCAAAAACGAAAAATAAAATTATATTGCTTGATGTTACAGATTCAAGAAGAATAGCCGAAAAAATTCACCCTGAACTAAAAGCCCTGAACCATGAACAGTTTCAAAAAAAATGGACTAGACCTCTTTTAAGAAAAGCAATTAAACCCTATTTGCCTTTAAAATAAATCGAATATGGAACCAAAAATAAATAGCATACTGACAAAGGGAAAGGCATTCTATCTAGCGTATGATCAAGGATTGGAGCATGGACCAAATGAATTTAATGATGAGAACGTTGACCCTCTTGAGATAATTAATATTGCAAAAAGAGGGAAGTTCAACGGAATAATCTTCCAAAAGGGAATTGCGAATAAGTATAAAAAAGAAATAAAAAAATCAAAAGTCCCTTTAATCTTAAAGCTAAATGGAAGAACAAATTTATACGATGGAGAACCAATGTCTATGGAATTATGCACAGTTAAAGAGGCAGTTAAGTTGGGAGCAAAAGCAGTTGGATATACTATTTACATAGGAAGTCAGTATGAACCATTGATGATGGAACAATTTGAGCAGATAGAAAGAGAAGCACATGCTCTTGGATTGCCCGTGATTGCATGGATATATCCTAGAGGAAAATCAATACAACATAAATCCCCAGAAGAATTGATGGCATACGCAACAAGAGTAGCTTTAGAGATAGGCGCAGATATAGTAAAGATAAAATTCTCGGGAAAATTAAAAGATTTGAAATGGGCAGTAAAAGCCGCAGGAAAATGCAAGGTTGTTGTTGCAGGAGGAGAGAAAACCTCTGAGAAAGAGTTCCTCAAAGAATTAAAGGAAATAAAATCATCCGGAGCGGCAGGAGTTGCAATAGGAAGAAACATCTGGAAATCCAGCAATCCACTAGACATAGCAAGAAAAGCAAGGAAGATAATTATGAATTAATTAAAAAGAGCCTTATTCAACTTTTTTCAAACAAGTCACTAAAAGTAATTCTCCTTCCAAGTCCTTAAACGGTTTTTTAGAATCAATGATTACTTCAACATTTCTATAAACCTCTCCCCGGGATGTAAAATCACTTAAAGTTTCAACAACTATAGTAGCAGAATTAACCCTGTAAACATTAACTGAATTATAACGATGACAGAGAGGTGTTTTTTCTTCAAAACTTCTTGCAAAAATCTCATTATTTCTTAGTAAAGACTTAACGTTAACAGCACTCATTTTAACTTTTTCGGGAGTCATTCCAGGTTTATCTCTATTTGCTTGATATCTTGCTGTATAGCTTTTGCTTGCCATTAAAATTGGTTAAATGCCCAATATAAAAACCTATCTCTTGTGTGATACTGTCATCTTAACGGTTTATATGTAATTCTTTAACTATAATTATCTCTAGAACGCTAGGTTCAACTATTTTATCATCGACATAAGATAGCAACTTTTCATAAACATCTAATAGTTATTTAATCTAGTCAAATATCTCGCTAACTTGACAATGTCCTCCTGTGTTAACCAAAAAGCTAACCTAAAAACTTCTTTGCTTTTTTATGTAGCTCTTCTTCGCTAAAAAATGTATCAACAATCTTTACTTTTAATGGGGCAATAAATCCAATCTCATTACATTCGACCAAGTTTATCCAATCCTCATTGTTTGAGTAATCTGCCCTCTTACTCATATCCGAATCGGGGGCGAATGGTGCAGGAGGAAAAATCTCTTCGGCTTTAAGACTCTTGAAATACCTTCTGAAATCTTCCTTGAAATCTTTCTGAGTTGGGTATTTTGCAAGCATTTCTTCAATAGATTTAAAGACAAACCTTTGAAATCCAGGAATCCATTTCCCACACCTCAAAAACTCAAAGTTATCAACAGGTGAAGCATAAATTAAATCAGATTGAGGTTCGAATATAACCCCTCTTCGCTGATAGCTCCCTTTGTATCCCTCGCAATAAAAGCTACAATAAGTAATTGGAACATGCCCTACATTGGGAATTTGAAAACGCAAAGGATTCGGTTTCTTATATCCGCCTGAAGAAATATATCCACTTCTGACTATATCCTCAGGCCCATTCTCATTTAAAGAGGCGTGTATGAATAATCCTTTCATAAAAATTCTGCAATTGTTTGATTTAAAAACCTATCCATTGTCCTAACTAAAAGGTTAACCATTAAGTTAATAAGTCCTGAAAACCTTATTCAAGTGGGGAGAAAGGGATGATAATAATTAACTTCAAAAACTACAGAATAGGCCCCGCGGTCCTAGATTTAGTAAGAAAAATAGACATCTATTGCAATAAGGCAATTCTCGCAGTACCTTTACTGGAGATGAAAGAGATAGTAAAAGAAACAACATTGCCCATTTATGCGCAGCATGTTGATTATTTTGAGCCCGGAAAGTCAACAGGATATATAATCCCTGAAGCAATAAAACAGGCAGGGGCTCAAGGGGCTATAATAAATCATTCAGAACATAGACTAACTTTTTCAGAGATAAAAAAAACAGTTGAGAGATGTAGGGAATTGGAATTAAAGACAATTATATGTACCTCCACATTGAAGCAGACTGAACAAATAAAAAAACTTAATCCTTATGCAATTGCATTTGAAGATCCGAAGCTTATTGGAACGGGAAAATCAATTACCATGCAAAAAGCAAACATGGTTCAGAAGTTCGTGAAAATACTTGAAGGAACAAATATTATTCCATTGTGTGGGGCAGGCATCACATCTGGAGATGATGTTGCTCAAGCGCTTATTTTGGGATGTAAAGGTGTTTTAGTTTCATCAGTAGTTGCAAATTCTCAAAATCCTGAAAGATTTTTGAAAGAAATTGGGAATTTATTCTAAGGGACAAATAATATACTGTTTAATATATAACTTTATAGTAATAACAAACAGGAAGATTTATAAATTCAAATTTTTGTCAAAATTTATGATAAATCCATTCAACTTACTGTTTGGTAGAACAGCAAATACTAGCAATGCTCAAGTAAAAGAAGTTGTCAAAGTACAAGCAGCCACAAAAGTAAAAAGTGTAGATGAATTATACAAAGACAGAACATTATATACTTCTCAAGATATGTTCTCACCCCCCTCAGAAAGGTTACCTCATGTTTTAAGATTTGAACTAACAGAGGGATGCGATTGGGGAAAGTGCACATATTGTGGGGGTTTTGATGGTATAGGATATAGAGAAAAGCCCTTTGAAGAATTCGAACAACATGTAGACAGAGTGTGGGAAAAAATAGGAAATAGCACAGAATTGGCAAGAAGTATTACCAGAATATTTGTTGGTGGGGGAAATGCCCTATCTGTCAAGACTTCAAGATTGAGCAGGGCTCTTCATTATGTTTTAAAAAGATTTGAAAGCAACACAGGGGACAATACACCAAAAAGGATTTCTGTTTATGGAAGAACCAATGCGATTGCAGATAAAATAGAAAAATTAGGTGATTTGAAATATATATACAAGTCAAACGGAATTAATTTGATATATTGGGGATTAGAAAGTGGTTCGCAAGATGTGTTGAATTATGTTCGAAAAGGATGTAACAGGGAACAACTTGAACGTGCAGTACAAGCACTAAGACATTCATATATGGATTCATCTGTAATGATAATGCCTGGTTTGGGAGGTTTTAATTTTTATGAATCTCACATAAATGAGACGGCAAAAATTCTTAGTGAACTACGTCCGAGGTTTATAACGTTCATGGGAATAAACCCTTGTCCAACTTCAGAGTACGCAAGAAGAATGAACGCAGAAAGCGTAGCTGGAAAAAATAGACCCTTAACGGATAGAGAGATGGTTAATCAAATGGCAAGCATTATAGAAAAGGCAAACATTAATTCAAAAGTAGGTTGTTTTCCAACAAATATAGATGGAGTCGGTCATAATCCATTACCATTCGGTTCTGTGTCTATTGGATCAAATATCGCTAAAGATACTCTTGTTAGCAGATTGAGAAATGCCGCGATTGCAATGAAGATTTAATTTATTTATTAGAAGGTCTATTTGTTGCTGCTGCGCCAGTTCTTTCCCAAAATCTCATACTTGCCTGATTTGCATAGTGTTCTGCTTTTGGGTCAATAGGTTTTTGAGGAATCTGGGGATGAGGTCTTGGAGTTGCGACAACGGTAGTTGCAGCTGAGGGCTTTACATAAGGAATAACTTTTTGCGCAGATTTTTGAGGAACATTAAGTTTTTCTCCTTCTTGTTTTCTCATAAATGTAGAATTGATTGTTGCATTTCCTAAACCATTATAACTTGCCGCTTCCATACCCGTTGAAGTATTGTTATACTTTCCAGAAACAACTACAATCTCTGCAGCTTCAGGAATATCCTCTAGAGCGATTTCAAGATTTCCTCGAATAATACCATTGACCATAACCATATCTTTTCCATATACTACCCATGCTTTTGTTGCTCTGACTTTAAGAGGAGAATAACCTTTTGCAATCATTTCATCTAAATCTGTAAACCACTCTAATTTTCTAGAAGTTGGAGCATAAATTCTTACTCTTACTGCCCCGCTTGAAAGGGGTAGTGTGCCGACGTGTTCCAAATCGCCCATGCAAGATAGGAGAAATTGGTCTTTTTAATTATTGTTGTACAGCAAAACCATTAAAAATGCCAATTCCTTAATATAAACATGAAAAAGGGACTTGTGATTCTGGGAAGTGACCATGCTGGATTTGCGACAAAGGAAAGATTGAAGAAAGAATTTGATAGAGAAGGAATTGAATATGATGACCTTGGAGCATACAAGTTAAATCCAAAAGATGATTATCCAGATATTGCATTTAAAGTTGCGGAAAAGGTAGCAAAGACAAAAGGAAGAGGAATATTGCTGTGCGGCACTGGAGCAGGAATGATAATTGCAGCCAATAAAGTAAAAGGAATAAGGGCTGTAGAAGCGTATGACACTTTTACTGCCAAACTAGCTAGAGAACATAATGATTCAAATATTCTCTCGCTTTCAGGATGGCATATTCCTTTCAGCAAGATAAAGCAAATTGTCGATGTCTGGTTAAATACTAAATATTCCGGAAATGAAAGACATAAAAGAAGATTGAAGAAAATAAGTAATTATGAAGAGGGATAGAATGATAATCCCCACCATATTTGCACATAATAAAAAGGAATTTGATGAACGTTTGAGAAAACTTGCGAGAGTATCAGGAAGCCTTCAGATAGATTTTATGGATGGGAAGTTTGTTCATGGAAAGTCTGTTCAATTGAGAGATATTCCTAAATTGCCAGAAAGATATAACTTTGAGGCACATCTTATGTGCAAAAATCCTGAAAAATATATCAAATTATTGAAAGAAAAAGGATTTAAAAAAATAATCTTCCATTACGGAACAACTGACAATGTAAAAACTATTGCTTTGATAAAAGAATCTGGGATGAAAGCATTTCTTGCCGTAAATCCAGAGAACAAAACAAGGGATTTCTGTTATCTCTTGGAATTAGTTGATGGAATTCTTGTTATGGGGGTTCACCCTGGAAAGGAGCATCAGAAGTTTATTGTTGGAACGTTGAATAAGATAAGAGAAATAAGAAAATTAACTGATAAGCCAATACAAGTTGATGGGGGAGTTAACTTGAAGACAATTTCAGAGCTTAAAAGGGCTGGAGCAACCATATTTAATTCGGGAAGTTTTGTTTCTGAAGCTGAAAATCCCAGAGAGGCATTAAAGTTGTTGAATAAAAAGATAAAATAATAAGATTATATCAATGAAGAGTGAAAATACTTATATAGCTTAGATTATATTGAGTTTCATGATAGTTCTTGTAAAGGGAGACATCAATAAGTTAAGGGGGGATGTTATATCGTATACTAAGTTTGACGGAGACATAAAAAAGTTTCTTTCTCCGCCTGCAAGAAAATTTGCGGAAAAAATATTTGCAGATGAAGAGATAGAGGAGATGAAGAAGGAGATTAAGCCATGCGCATTCTTTGGGACTTCTAATGAATCAGATTTTGTGGATAAGATAAGCCCAATTGTGGACTGCAGTAAGGATTTGATTCAAAAGATAAAAGAAACTCAAAAGGAAATGAAAAAACATGAAGGGGAGAAAGTGAAAATGAGCGCTTTCTACATGGCAAAACTGCCAAATATGCCCGAAGAGGAGATATTAAAGCATAAGGGAGACATAATATATGCTGGCTCTTTTGCACATCCCGAAATTTGTGCATATGGCGCAATGATGGGTTTAAATTATTACCAAATGAAACTTGCAGACCAAATGATGATCAATATCTGCTCTGATAAAGAAACAATGAAAAAAGAACCTGAACTTGAGATGAGATTAGGTGTGACCTGTAAAGATATCCCAAAGAACGAATTTCAGGAATTTATATATAAAAATTATGTAATAAAAATGATGGATGCCAAAAGAGAAAATAGGGGGGAGGAATATAGAAAGATTCAGGACCAATTTGTATCGTTTGGAAAAGGCACTTATTTTCAGGAAGAGGTACTTGATTTATGTAGACTGATAACTTCTGGAGGGTACGAAATGAAAGATTCTGCTTTAATAGATGCCACAATAAAAAAGATGGATGCAATAAATAGGGAAGACTACCTGGTCGCAGCAAGGTATAGGGATGAAGTTAATATTCTAAAAAAACAGAGAAAGTAGGGCAAATAGGATACTGTCATCTTAACGGTTTATATGTAATTCTTTAACTATAATTATCTCTAGAACGCTAGGCTCAACTATTTTATCATCGACATAAGATAGCAACGTTTTCATAAACCTCTAATGGTTATTTAATCTAGTCAAATATCTCGCTAACTTGACAATGTCAGCAAACAGCTAACTTTTTAACCCTAATTTTCTAGATAGAAGTATGTCATTCAAGATAATCGCTAAAGATAAGAAGACAAAGGCAAGAGTCGGAGTAATGGGAACAAAATCTGGAGAGATAGAGACTCCTTTCTTTATGCCCGTTGCTACTAAAACTGCAGTAAAACATATTTCTGTGGAAGATTTGGAAACGATGAGAGCAAAGGCAATTATATCAAATGCATTTATTTTATCTTTGCGCCCCGGGACAAAGATTATTAAGAAATTTGGAGGAATTGGAAAATTCATGAATTATTCTGGAATAAATGTTACGGACTCTGGAGGATTTCAGATGTACTCTCCTTCTTTGTATCTTGGTTCAAATGATAGGGGAGTTAGATTTAGAGATCCATTTGCAGGAATAGAATATTTTATAACTCCTGAAGAAGATATGAAAATACAAATTGACATAAATAGCGATATTGCAATGTGCCTTGATTCAATGCCTTTGATTGAGCACAGCAAAGATGCAATAAAAGAAGCAATAAGAAAAACCACATTATGGGCAAAAAGATGCAAGATAGAGCATGATAAACTTCAAGGGAAAATTCCAAAGGATAAAAGACAATTATTATTTGGAATAATTCAGGGTGGAATTCATAAAGATTTAAGAGAAATTTCTGCTAGAGAATTGACTAAGATTAATTTTGATGGATTTTCAATTGGGGGTTTGGCATTGGGGGAGACAAAGGAAGAAGAGTATAAAATGGTTGAAGTGGCAAAGAAGATTATTCCTGAGAATAAACCTGTTTATCTTATGGGCGCAGGAGACCCTGTTGAACTCTTGGAAGCAATATCCAGAGGGGTGGATATGTTCGACTCGAGATTCCCAACAAAGAATGCAAGAAGAGGAACTATATTCACATGGAAGGGCAGACTTCGACTAATGCAATCAAAGCATCAATTAAGTAAAAAGCCATTAGATGAAGAATGTGATTGCTTTGTGTGCAAAGATTACAGCAGAGCGCATCTCAGGCATCTTCTTAGACAAGAGGAAGGTGTTGGTTATCGTCTCGCTAGTTATCATAACTTATACTTCCTTCAGAGACTTATGGACAAAGCTAGAGAGGCAATTAAAGAGGGGAAGTTTGAGGAATTTATGGATAGTTTTAGGAAGAAGTATGGGGATTAAATTTTTATAAAACCTGCTTCTTTTAATATTTTAATTGCTTTTTCTTCTTGCCCCCAATCTCGAGCATATTCTTTAACCAAATTAATATCAAATTCAATTTCCTTGAGCATTTCGAGGTCAATATAATCTTTTTCCCTGTGCATTAACGCCTTGAAAGCAATTGTTTCTTCTATTGGCACAACATAAATATTCAAGCCCAGATAATTTACTTTTTTTCTTCTTTCAAATAACTTTTTTATTGTTGCGTCTTCAACTCTTTTCTTAGGAAAACCAGAGGTTAATTCTATTTCCTGCCCTTTGTAATCAACAACCCCTCCATAGTCTTCGCTATGATAATCCTCTTTCACAATCTTCCGATAATCTAATTTGCAATTAATTAATTTGGCAAATTCTTCTATATCTTCTTTATCAACGATAATATCAAAATCTTTTGCTTTTCTCTTCCCATTTGTATAAACTTCCATTGCCATTCCTGAAAAGAAAACGTATTTGAATGGTTTGAGCATTTCAAGAACTTCTTTTAAAATTAGTATGTTTACCATATTTTACAGATAATTGATAAGTATTTAATATTATTTCTCTATCCCTTTCTCCAAGGCATCTATGCCTGGAAGCTTCTCCCCAGAGACAAATGAGATTAGTGCACCTCCGGAATTGGAGACATAACCAAATCCAGAAATTTTATGCTTTTCTGCAGTTGTAGTTAAATGCCCTCCTCCAAGCAAAGAAAATGCGCCTTGCTTCGAGAGTTTGGAGACTTCTTTCAATATCTCGAGAGTTCCAAAAAGGAAATCCTTTATTTCACTATATCCGAGAGGGCCTTTCATAAAAATAACATTGGCAGATTGCATTTCTTCTTTGAATAGTTCTACTGTTTTTTTTCCGGCGTCCCAGACTTTTTCATTTGTTGGAAAATCATCTAGAGAAATTTCTTTTCTTTTTGCTTTATTAATATCTGGATTTCCAACTGCAAAGTCAATTGGAAGAACTATTTGGCTTTTGTATTTATCATATAATTCTTTTAGCTTTGGAAGTAATTTGTCGTATTCTTTTTCTTTCATCCAGGTATTTTCATATCCCAAATTCTTGCCATTTGCAATTAGGATTAAATTTGTTAGAACTCCTGAAGCAAGAATCTTATTGTTTTTGTTATCTAAGACATTGAATAAAGTAAGATAATCTTCTACTTTCTGTCCTCCGAGAAGATAAACTCCTTTTCCTTTATTATTTATTGTAAATTTGCTAAGGGCATTTATTTCTCTTTCAAATCCTCTTCCAATGCAACTTGGAATTACTTTGGGGGGAATTATTATACTCCCCTGCTTCCTATGACTTACTGAAAAGGCATCATTAACATAAATGTCAAATCCCTCGCAAAATGGATAGAATCTATTGTTTTCCAAAGTCGTTTCATCCTCATACGCTCTAACATTCCTCATCATTATCGCCTTCCCTTCTTCCAATTCAATAATCTCTTTCAAAGCATGCTCTTCAAATAATCCATCAATATATTTAATCTGCTTTTTACAATTCTTAGAGAGAATTCTTGCATGTTGCTCCAAATCTTCAAGATAATCCTCCCCGCCCTTTCTGCCCTGATGAGCCAATATAACAACTCTTGCCTTTTTCTTAAGTAGTTCAGAGATAGTCTCCCCCGCTTCCTTGAACCTTGGATTATCCTCAACTTTCCCTTTTACAATCGGAGAATTCACATCAACCCTCAATAATACTAATTGCCCTTTAAAGTCAAAATCATCTATTGTTTTTAGTTTCATCTTATCCCTCTTAAGAATTCCGCAGACAAATCCAGAACATATCTCGCTAGAGATTCAACATTCTTCCATTTTCTATTATCCCATTTCTTTCCCAGAACATCTCTTACAATAAATATTGAAGCTAATTTTACGTTTCTATATTTTGCAACTGAAAACAAGGCAGAAGATTCCATTTCAACAGTACAAATCCCAATTTTAGAATACTTCTCAACTTCTTTTTTAGTTTCTCTATATATTGCATCAATAGTCCAACTTGTCCCTTCCTGAAATTCAAATCCTTTTTTTCTGAAAAAAGATTTAATTTTTTCCTTCAGCACATTATCCGGATAAGAATAATCTCCATGTTTTTTATAATGATAACTTGTTCCCTCATCTCTCAATGATTTATTGCAAATGAAAACCCCTGTTTTATGTAATCCTCCCGCAGTCCCAACATTAAGAAAAGTCGTGCATCCAAGAGAAATCAGCTCTTCCAAAACAACTACAGCATGAGGACTTCCAAGCCCTTTCATTCTGACAAATCCTATATCTTTATGCTGATAAACCGAAACAATCTTATTAACCCTCATCTTTTTCGGTTTATACTTTCTTTTAATATAATTGAGCAAACTTGGCATATAAATAAAAATTATCTTTTTCGGTAATTTTCCCTTCAGCTCGTGCTCCTTATATCTATCCGAAGCACTAAACAATGCCTCTTCAATCTGTTTGTCCATTAATTTTGGATATACCATATTTTCCTCTTTTATAATTAAATTAGCTAAGAAGGATTATTAAATTCTTTGTTTGACTACTCTTCTTGAATAACACTAATTTATATATAACCTTGCATTCGATAGATTAATGAAATCAGTGTTTGAACCATATGCTGGAACGAAGAAGATGTTTAAGAAAGAGGGGTTAAATATAATTCCTGCAACTTCTGATGACTTGGGGGAGATAAGAGACTTGAAGTTTGCAGTATATGATGAACTTTGTCCAAAACTGGCAAATTGGTATAGAAAGCACATGGATGTATTTGAAAAGGAATTCAAGGGACCTGAAGAGCAAGATCCTGAGAAGAGAGTATTTTATTCTGTGAGAAATCTTGAAGATACTCTTGTTGGATGTGGGGGATTGACTCAAAAAGATCCTAAAGGAAGTCCGTGGATTGGAGAGCTTATGGATATTTATCTTCTAAAGGATTGCAGAGGGAAAGGATTAGGGCAGGTAATGATTGGAGATTTGATAAAGAAGGCGAAGAAATTAGGATTTGAATGTCTTTATCTTACAACAAGAAAGGAATTTGAAGCAGCTACGCATATTTATCAAAAGTTTGGATTTAGACAGACAGAAAACAAAAAATACAGTAGTAAGAATTCAACTGCCTGGGAAATGCAGTTGTAGGGTTTTACGGGATTATAAAAAACATTTGCAAAGCATAGAATTATCTTCCAATATTAAAGATTTTTAAGTACTTGTTATACTTTATGCACCAATAATTATAATTTTATTAACTTATTCTAAAAGATTATTTTTCTCTCTTACTCAAAACCAACTTTGCAGCATCTAAAAGTCTATTAGAATATCCCCATTCATTATCATACCAGCCCGCGATGCTAATTAGATTTCCAGTCATGCTTGTTAGTCCTGAATCAATAATGCATGATGAAGGATTGTGGAGAATATCTGCAGAGACTATTGGGTCTTCGGTATATTGAAGTATTTCTTTATATTCTCCAGTTGATTTCTTTTTGAATAGAAGATTTACTTCCTTTGCGCTTCCCGGTTTATATTCAACTTCTGCGATAACGCTTGAGATTGAACCATCCGCTACAGGAACTCTGAGAGCATAACCATCAATCTTTCCTTTCAATTCCGGAACTGCTTCAACTACTGATTGACTAGCCCCGGAAGTGCTTGGAACAATGTCTGATGCTGCGGCTCTGCCTCTCCTTAAGTCTTTTCTGTCTATTCCATCAATTAATTTCTGTGTTGAAGTATATGCATGAGTTGTTACAAAGTAAGCATTCTTAATTCTATAAGCATCATTTAATATTTTTACCATTGGAGCAATGCAATTTGTTGTGCAACTTCCGGCAGAGATTATCTTATGGCTTGCCTTCAAAACATCCTCATTCACTCCCGGAACAATTGTACAATCCTGATCTTTTGCAGGTGCAGAAATCAAAACTTTCTTTGCGCCCGCTTTAATATGCTTCATTGCCTCTTCCCTATGAGTGAACATTCCAGTGCATTCAATTACAAGATCAATCTTTTCAGCCTTCCAAGGGAGCTTTTCAGGATCCATTTCATTGTAAACCTTTATCTTTCTCTTTCCGTAAATCAAGTGTTTATTATCATGAGTTATTTCAACTGTAGGGGTTGGGTGAATGGAGTCATATTTTAGTGTGTAGACTATGAAATCTAAATCTGCTGCGTTATTTATCACCAACTCCCATTCCGGATGCCTCTCCATTAGAGCCAAGAAGAATTGTTTTCCTATTCTCCCAAAGCCATTTATGGCAATCCTTGGAATAGCCTCTTTTTTAGCCATTTTGATATCCTGATTAGGAAATGGAGATATATAAATTTTGACTTTTTGTCGACGATTTTTAATCAAAATTTATTAGTTTGATACTAATCATATGGATTAACCGAACTTCTCGCATAAAACCCCTTTAAATGTTCGGTTAAGGGTGATTAACCACAATTCAAGTTCGCCGCTTGTTCTAAATAAAAGATACGCGGTGCTCTACTCCCCCCAATTTCCGACATAGTGTTTATCTTTCCCCTCGCCCTGTCCTTTAGGTGTCGCATTCGAAGCCAGAAAACGATTTCTCGCTCCGCTTAACCGCTGGGTGCGCACTTCGTTAACGCACAATCGCTTGCTTAAACGAAATTGCTGAAACAGAAAAAGAAAGATTTATTATAAATATGGGTGCGCAGCTTCTTCTACTCTTGCAAGTCCTTTTTGAAGATTTGCCTTTGCTTCTTCAGCAGCTTTAATACCTTTATATTTGGTGTTCACCAAATCAATCATTCTCTGAACAAGCACTCTCTGACTGTCTAAATCAGCAACAGTCCTTCGTTTCATATCCTCCCCAAACCTAGAACCAAAAATATACTCAGTATGTCCTAAAAGATGTAGTGTTGAAGAGATATCTCTACCAAATTCTATAGCTTCTTCCAAATCTTTTAGGTTTTGGGCATCCATGCTTTTCTGGCGTTTGGTGAGGTATATAAATCTTTCTCCAAGACCTCAGCAATTACGCTTCGAAATCAGCTTCGAACGAACTTGAATTTTCGAGAGATTTAGTATCTAACTCGAATCCTTCGGAGCCGGTTAATCTCACATAAGGGATAAATTACTTATTTTGTGCCCAAAATACTTTTCTTCGTGAAAAGACATAATTTATTATTAGTTTTATCCTATACGATAATTCCATTAATGGCTAAAACCACCCTTATTACGAACGATTAAATGAACGAA
>Ga0233425_10002676_pt1 | contig 34321 bp, 36 predicted proteins | sample Watercolumn_Towu_2_FD_181712 | JGI IMG/M metagenome (GOLD analysis project Ga0233425, IMG submission 181712) | Freshwater microbial communities from Lake Towuti, South Sulawesi, Indonesia - Watercolumn_Towuti2014_140_MG | ecosystem: Environmental > Aquatic > Freshwater > Lake | place...
CTTCGCGACCAGCGTCGAGCGCGCACCCCGCCGCGCCGAGCCCGGCGAAGCCGGCGAGCAGAAGAACCTTCGGCTCGAGCTCAAGGTCATGGCCGACGTCGGGATCCTCGGCTACCCCAACGTCGGCAAGAGCACGCTGATCAGCACGGTGAGCCGCGCGCGCCCCAAGATCGCGGACTACCCCTTCACGACGCTGGTGCCACACCTCGGCGTGGTCGCCGTGGGCGACCACCGCGGCGGGCTCGGCAAGAGCTTCGTGCTCGCCGACATCCCCGGCCTGATCCCAGGCGCGAGCCATGGCGCCGGCCTCGGCATCCGCTTCCTCAAGCACGTCGAGCGCACGCGCGTGCTCCTGCACCTGATCTCGCTCTCGGAGGAGCCTGATCGCTCTCCCCTCGCCGACTACCACGTGATCCGCAAGGAGCTCGCCGAGTTCAACCCGGAGATGCTGACCCGCGCCGAGGTGGTCGCCATGACCAAGGCGGATCTCCCGGAGGTCCGCGAGGCCTACCCCACCGTGCGCGCCGAGTTCCAGAAGCTCGGCAAGGAGCTGCGGCTGATCAGCGCGGCGACGCACGAAGGTACGGAGGACTTGATGCGCGAGCTGCTCGAGCAGTTGTTGGTCTGAGGTCCTTGTTCTCACTCCGTCGACGACGGGGAGCAGTGGCGGATCGCGGTCTGACCATGACGCGACCGCTCGCGTGATCCCAGGCCTCGGCCTCCGGCCGAGCGGCGCTACTCCGACGAGCGCCCCACCGCGTCGAACACCTCGATCGGCGGCAGGTACACCGGGCCCGCGGGCAGACCGGTGCTCGCAGCCATCTCCGGCGTGACGTAGCCGTGGAAGCCGCCCGCGCGGGGCGGGAGCTCGGTCGCCGGGCTGCCACCGCCGGGCGAGGGCGGGCCGCCGCCACCCGGCCCTGGCGGGCCGCCGCCACCGGTCACCACACCGATGCAGTCCTGCCCGCAGTTCTGCGCCAGGCACGCGAAGGCCTGGAACGCCTTGATGGCAGCTTGGAACTTCCCCTGGAAGCAGCCGAGCACGCACTGCAGGTTGAAGCCGCCGCAGCTCGTCGCCGCGCAGACCACTCCAGCCGCGCAAGCCTTGTCGTTGTAGCAAGCGTTGACCTGGTTCTTGCAGCTCTTCTCCGCGCAGCTCACGCAGTCGAAGATCGGACCGCTGTCGGGGAACGGGAAGGCGTCGAAGAAGTTGCCGCCGTCCTTGATGCCGCCGGTGCCGCCCGTGGCGCCGACGCCGCCGGTCGCTCCGACGCCGCCGAAGCCGCCCGTCGTGCCGCCGAAGCCACCCGTCATGCCGCCGAAGCCGCCCGTCGTGCCGCCGAAGCCGCCCGTCGTGCCGCCGAAGCCGCCCGTCGTGCCGCCGAAGCCGCCCGTTGCACCGACGCCGCCCATCGCCCCAGCGCCCGCCACGCCACCGAAGCCTCCCGTCACGCCCGTGCCCGCGACGCCACCGAAGCCGCCGAAGGCCCCCTCGCCCGCTGCGCCGCCGAAGGTGCCCGCGGTGCCGCCGATGCCGCCGCTGGCGCCGAGCCCGCCGAAGCCTCCGCCGTCGATGACGTTCGTGCCCCCGATGCCAGGAAGACCGAGCTCGTCCTCCATGTCCGAGCGCCCACAGGCGACGAAGGGCAGCGAGAGCAAGACCAGAGAAGTGAAGAGTCCCCGAGCGCGCATGGCGCGCGAAGGATAGCACGTCGCCCCCCTGCAAGCCCCCGGGCCGACCAGGCCCTGACGACTCGAGTTTCGCCCTTATCGGGCGCAACTCTCGTGGCTTCGGGCTTCAGACTCCAGGCTTCAGGTTTCGGAGCCGGGGGTTTCGGTCGAAGCGCCTCCGGTGTCCGTTCGACGTTCTCCGCTCGCTCCGTCCTCGCTCTGCTGAAGTCTGCAGCCTGAAGCCGGTAGCCCGAGGCTTTCGCGATCAGCGAAAGTCGAGTCAGAGCCAAGAAACTCCGCGGCGCCCCGGGCGTCTAGCTTGGCGCCTCGGCGTGCTCTCCCGCTCTCACGCCGCCCCCGCGTCGAAGCCGTCGAGCTCGTCGAAGTCGTACTCGTCCGGCGCCAGGTCGTCGAAGCGCGTGAACTCCGAGCTGAACTTCACCTTCACCGACCCCGTCGGCCCGTTGCGCTGCTTGGCCACGATGATCTCGGCGATGCCGCGGTCCGGGCTGTCCTTGAAGTAGTACTCGTCGCGGTAGATGAAGAAGATGGCGTCGGCGTCCTGCTCGATGGCGCCGGACTCGCGCAGGTCGCTGAGCTGCGGGCGCTTGTCCTTGGTGGTCCGGGTCTCGACGGAGCGGTTGAGCTGCGAGAGCGCCATCACCGGGACCGCCATCTCCTTGGCCAGCTGCTTGAGCCCGCGCGACAGCTCGCTGATCTCCTGCTCGCGGCTCGCCGCGTCCCGGCGCCCTTGCATCAGCTGGAGGTAGTCGATGCAGACCAGGCCGAGCTTGGTGGCCCCGCCCGGCGCGTCGCCGCGCTTCACGTCGGCCTGCAGCCGGCGGATCTTCGCGCGCAGATCGAGCAGCGTGAGCCCCGGTGTGTCGTCGAGCCAGATGGGCAGCCGCCCGAGGCGCGCCGCCGCGTCGGTCAGCTTGTTCCAGTCCTCGCGGCGCATCTCGCCGCTACGGATGCGGGAGACGTCCACGCGCGCCTCGACGGCGAGCAGGCGCGAGGCCAGCTGCTCTCGCGGCATCTCGAGGGAGAAGAACGCCACGCCCTCCCCGGGCTCCTCGATGTCCCCCTCCCCGTACGGATCCGAGCTCTCGTCGACGGCTCGCCGTCGCGGCATGGCGATGTTCACCGCCATGTTGAGCACCAGCGAGGTCTTGCCCATGCCGGGGCGGCCCGCGACGATGTAGAGGTCGCCGTTGTGCAGGCCCGCCGTCTTGCGGTCGAGCTGCTTGTAACCGGTCGGGGTGCCGGTGATGCCGCCGCCGCGCTTGGCGGCCTCCGCCAGGATCTGGAACGCGCCGTGGATGGCGTCCTTCACCGGCACGATGGTCGAGCCCTCGGGGATACGCGCGATGTCGAACACCGCTTGCTCCGCCTGATCGATGAAGGCCTGCACCTCCTCGGCGTTCGAGTAGCCCTCCGCGGCGACCTTCTGGCAGGTCGCGATGAGCTGGCGCATGCGCCACTTCTCGCGGATCAGCTGGCCGTGGCTCTCGACGTGGGCGATGGCGGGCGTCGCGTCGGAGAGCTGCGCCAGGTACTCGAGCCCCCCGATCTGCGCGATGCGCTCCCGATCGCGCAGCCAGCCCGCCACCGTGACCAGGTCCACGGGCTTGCTAGCGCTGTGGAGCTCGAGCACCGCCTCGAAGATGCGGCGGTGAGCGTCCGCGTAGAAGTGCTCGGGGGAGAGCACCTCCTGCACGCGATCGAAGGCCTCCGCGCTCAGCAGCACGGCCGACAGGACGGCAGCCTCCGCCTCGAGGTCGTGGGGCGGCACTCGGCCGCTCACCGGCTTCAGCTCCGCCGCCAGGTCTCGGTTCCTCTGTCGATCCGCGCTCATGCTGATCCGTCCCTCGACGACTACCTCAAATCGACCCGTGAGGTCGGCCAGGCAAGGTCCGGGCGGCATCCCGAGCTTGCCCAGATCTGCTCCACTGCTTGTCCCCAGGCCTCCGAAAGCACGACACCCCGGCGTGCGCTGGGCAGCCGGGGTGTCTGCGCCGCTTCTCTCAGAAGCGGCTCGGCGTTTCAAGCTTGAAAGTGCAGAAAGCTCAGGCCTCCTTCACCACTTCCACCTTGAGCTGCACGCTGACCTTCGGGTGCAGCTTCAGCGCCACCTCGTGCAGGCCGAGGTTCTTGATCGGCTCGGCGAGCGCGAGCTTCTTGCGATCGATCTCCACGCCGGCCTTGGCGAACGCCTCCTCGATGTCGCGCGTCGTCACCGACCCGTACATCTTGTTCTCGTCGCCGACCGCGCGGGCGATCTTCACGCTCACGCCGCCGATCTTCTTGGCCTGCTCTTCGGCGCCCGCGAGCTCCTTCTGCGCGCGAGACGCGGCGGCCCGCTTGAGCTCGTCCACGCGCGCCAGGTTCGACGCCGTGGCGGGCACCGCCAAGCCGCGGGGGATGAGGAAGTTGCGCGCGTAGCCGGGGCGAACGCGCACGACGTCACCGCTCGAGCCGAGGTTCTCCACGTCCTCGCTGAGCACGACTTTGATGGGAGTTGCCATGGGTCGAACCTCAGTTGGAAGTGAACGGCAAGAGCGCGATGTTGCGCGCCCGCTTCACCGCGACCTGGATCTCGCGCTGGTGCTTGGCGCACGCGCCCGAGATGCGACGCGGCACGATCTTGCCGCGCTCGGTCACGAAGTAACGCAGGGACTGCGGGTCCTTGTAGTCGATCTTCTGCGCCTCGTCGGAGCAGTAGGTGCAGCCGCGACGCCGCGCGCGGCGGAATGCGCCGGCCATCTCGCCGCCGGGAGGCGGCGGCACCGAGCCTCGGTCCTTGTCCCTCATTTGTCGTCCTCCTCGTCGTCGCCCACGGCCGCGAGCACCTCGGCTTCGTCGTCGTAGCTGTCGTCACGCAGCGGCGGTGCATCGGGGCTGTCGACGAGCCCGAGCTCGCGCTCGAGCGAGTACTCCTGCTCCTCGTCCGGGCTCGGGGCCTCGATGGCCTCGAACTTCACCGCTTCCGGATCGATGGCGACGCTGGCGAGCTCCGTCTCGCCACCCGTCTGCACCGTCTGGTACTTGATCACGTCGTCGAGCATGCGGAGGTTGCGCTCCAGCTCGTTGACGAGCGCGCCGCCGCCCCAGTACTTCACGTACACGTAGACGCCGCGACGCTGCTTCGCGACCGGATACGCGAGCGCGCGCCGGCCCCAGGTCTCGACCTGCGCGAGCTTGCCGCCCTCGCGACCGACGACCTCTTCGATGCGGTGCGCGACCTTCTCCGCGGCTTCCTTCGCCACGCTCGGTCGCATGATGTAGATGGTTTCGTATTCGCGGGCTCGCGCCGCGGTCTGTGTCTGGGCCATGTCTTCTCCTTCTGGACTTCGGCCCCCGCCCTGGGGCGGGAGCAAGGAGCCCTCAGCGCGGTTTGCGCTGATGGACCGTGTTCATCGCGGCCGAGAGACCCCGGCTCGCGAAGAGCGCGATCGCCTCGACGGAGCGGTCGAGCACCTCATCGAGGGCCGCCCGTTCCTGAGGGGCGAACGCCTGTAGCACGAAATCCGCAGCGTCACCGAGAAATTCTGGGGGCGGCCGGCCAATCCCGACGCGGAGCCGCACGTAGTCGGGGCCCAGGTGCTGGGTCACGGACCCGAGGCCGCGGTGGCCAGCGTCGCCCCCGCCCTGTTTGAGCCGGAGCTCGCCGAAGGGCAGGTCGAGCTCGTCGTGCACCACGAGCACCGAGCCCGGCTCCAGCTTGTAGAAGGCCGCGCAGGGCTGAACGCTCCCGCCCGATTGGTTCATGAAGGTCTGGGGCAGGAGGCCGAGGAGTGACTCCCCGCCCAGCGAGAACGGCGCGACCCGCCCAGCGAAGCGCTCGCGAAAGGGTCCGCCCGCGGAGCGCGCCACCGCGCGCTCCACCACCATGAACCCCAGGTTGTGGCGAGTCTCGACGTAGCGCGCGCCCGGGTTGCCCAGGCCGACGACGAGGATCACTTCTTCTCGGGCTTACCCTCGGCCTTGGCCGGAGCCGCACCCGCGGCAGGAGCCGCAGCGCCCGCAGCAGGAGCCGCGCCGGGAGTCGCAGCGGCCGCCGCCGCCGCCTCTTCCTCGACCACCTTCTTCATCATCGCCACGGCGGCGACGGTCTGGTCGGCGGGCAGGAGCACGCTGACCCCCGCAGGCAGCGCCAGCGCGCTGACCGGGAGCGAGTGGTCCAGCTCCAGCTCGGTGATGTCGTGCACCAGCTTGACCGGGATGTCCTTCGGCAGGCAGCGCACCGGCACGCGGCGGTAGACCTGACGGAGCTCGCCGCCGGCGACCACGCCCTTGGCCTTGCCGGTGAGCTCGAGCGGAACATCGACGTGCACCGGCGCGTCGAGGGCGATCTTGAGGAAGTCCGCGTGCAAGAGCTCCCGGGACACCGGGTGGTACTGGTAGTCCGTGAGCAGGACGGTGAGCTTCTGCTTGCCCTCCACGTCGAGCTCGATGGGCGAGTTGCGCCCGAGGGGCTGCGCCAGCACGCCCACGATCTCCTTCGGCGAGACGGCGATGCTCAGCGCGGCCTCACCCTTGCCGTAGGCGATGGCCGGGATGGTGCCGGCAAGGCGCATGCGGCGCGACTTGTTCTTCCCGGCGGCTTGGCGGTGGGTGGCGGTGATTTTCGCGAGCTGCATGACGATCTTCCTTCGAACCGAGAGCGCTCAGACGAAGAGCGAGCTCACGGAGTCACTGTTGTGGATGCGGCGAATGGCCTCGCCCAGCAGGCGCCCGATGCTGAGCACCTTGATCTTTTCGCAGGCGCGCGCCTCTTCCGAGGGCGCGATGGAGTTGGTGACGACCACTTCCTTGAGCGGCGACTCCTGGATGCGCTGGATGGCGGGCCCGCTGAACACGCCGTGGGTGGCGCAGGCCACGACGCTCCTGGCGCCGAACTCCATCAGCGCGCGGGCCGCGTTGCACAGCGTCCCGGCGGTGTCGATGATGTCGTCGACGATGATGCAGTCGAGCCCTTCGACGTCGCCGATGATATTCATCACCTCGCTGACGTTGGCTCGCTCGCGGCGCTTGTCCACGATGGCGAGCGAGGCCCCGAGGCGCTTGCTGTAGGCCCGGGCGCGCTCCACGCCGCCGGCGTCGGGGGAGATGACGCAGGCGTTGGAGTCGAAGCGGGTCTTCAGGTAGTCGTCGAGGAAGACCGGCAGGGCGTAGAGGTGGTCGAAGGGGATGTTGAAGAAGCCCTGGATTTGCCCGGCGTGCAGATCCACGCACACGACGCGTGTCGCGCCAGCCGCCACCAGCACGTCCGCGACGAGCTTGCTGGTGATGGGCGTGCGGGGCGCCACCTTGCGGTCCTGGCGGGCGTAGCCGTAGTACGGGATGACGGCGGTGATGGAGGCCGCGGATGCGCGCCGCAGGGCGTCGCACAGGATCAGCAGCTCCATCACGTTGTCGTTCACCGGCGAGCTGGTCGGCTGCACGACGTAGGTGTCGAGCCCGCGCACGTTCTCGCGCACCTCGCAGAACGTCTCACCGTCGCTGAAGCGCGAGACGCGTGCCTCGCCGAGCGGCGAGCCCAAGACCTTCGTGATCTCGTTCGCCAGCTCGGGATTCGCGTTCCCGGTGAAGAGGCAGATTCGCTTGACGGCCACGGCTCGCACCCACCCCGTAACCCCGCGAAAGGACGGACGAACCCTGCGGCGGGGAAAATGGGGTGGCGAGAACTAGCAGCCAAGGCCTGGGCTGTCAACGGGGCCCCCGACCCCCGAGCGCGGCTCGCTCCGTTGACAGCCAGGCCGCTGCGCCCATCTTGCGGGCCATGAGCAAGCCTGGCGTCGCCGCGCTGTGGTCCTTCGTCATCCCTGGCGCGGGTCAGTTCTACAACGGCAAGTTCCTGCGCGGGATCTTCTGGCTCCTGGTCACGCCGGGCCTCTGGCTCGGGACGGGCGGGTTCTTCGGTTGGGTGTGCCACATCGCCGCGGCGTACACCGCGTACTCTTGGGCCAAGGATCACCCCTGACGCGTTCGGTCGGGACAGTGGCAGCGCGGGGTTGGGGCCCCCGCGCGGGGTGCGGGGCGCAGCCCCGCCATGAAAACCGGCGAGGCCGGCACGTGTCACCTGTCCGGTGGAGCAAGTCGCCCAGCGCGACTCGAAGCGAGAGTCTGTTCTATCTGTAAGGATTGCTCGGCAGGTCGTCGCCGCCGGTCTTGCCGCCGGTCTTGCCGCCCGTCGGCCGCGTCGGCTTCTTCGGAGCCTCGCCCGCCGACGCGCTGGCGCTCGGCGCGGGGGCTGCGCTCGGCGGCGGCATGGCGGTTTCGGGCGGCTCCGCCTGTTTCGGCGACGCTGGCGTCGCGGCCGCTGGCGTCGCGGCCGGCGCGGCCGGCAGCTCCGGCTTGCTCGAGCGACCGAGCAGGAACAGGCCCAGCCCACCCAAGAGCACCGCGGCGGCCCCGAGCGCGATGAAGATCCCGGTCTTCTTCGGCGGCGTGGGCGCCGCCATCGTCACCTGGCTCCGCGAGAGCGGTTCGGCGACGGTCATCTCCCCGGGCTGCGGCACGAACATCGCGGCGCTGGAGACACTGGAGGTGACGGCTCCGCGGGACACGGGCGAGACCTGGCTCGGCTCGCTGCGCGCGAGCCACGCGCGCACGGCGTCGCGCTGCTGCGCGATCTCGGCGCCGAGCACGCTCGTGACGTAGGCGGCGAGCTCCTTCGGTGTGGCGAGCTGCCCCGCAGCGGTCGCGGCGCGCTCGAGAGCGTCCGCGAACTGGGCAGCCGTCGCGAAGCGCTTGTCGCAGTCGCGCTCGAGGGCCTTCATGGCCACGTCCGACAGCGCCTCGGCCACGTCCGGCACGACCGCGCGCAGGTTCGAGATCGGGTCGTTCAGGACGCGCGACAGCGTGCCGGCTTCGTTCGCTGCCTTGAACAGGCGCCGTCCGGCCAGGACCTCCCACAGCACGATACCCGCGGCGAACACGTCCGCGCGACGGTCGATGTCGGAGCTGCCCAGGGCCTGCTCCGGCGCCATGTAGGCGATCTTGCCCTTCAGCTGCCCGACCCGCGTGCCAGAGAGCCGCGTGGCTGCGCGCGCGACCCCGAAGTCGGTGATGCGACTCACGCCGTCGGTGCCCACCAGCAGGTTCTGCGGGGACACGTCCCGGTGCACCAGCTCCGTCGGCTGCCCCATCTCGTCCTTGAGCTCGTGGGCGGCGTGGAGCCCGGCCAGCATGTCCAGCACCACACGCAGCACCACCGGCGCGGGGACACGCTCGCCCGCCGTCGCTGCCCGGGCGAGCAGACGCGCGAGCGTGTCGCCCTCGATGTACTCCATCACGAGGTAGTAGCCACCAGGGCTCGCGCCGACCTCGAGGATGGGCACGACGTTCGGGTGGTGGATGCCCGCGGCGAGGCGCGCCTCGTCGAGGAACATGTCCACGAACTCTTTCTCGCCAGCCAGGTGCGGATGCAGCCGCTTGATGGCCACCAAGCGCTGGAAACCGCCCACGCCCGAGAGCCGCGCGAGGAACACCGTGGCCATGCCGCCGGAGGCGATCTCGGCCACGAGCTCGTAGCGATCGATCAGCTGCCGCCCCTCGGTGTCGACGTCGATGAGCCGGGCGGGCATCGTCAGAAGCTCCCCCGCGCGCCCACCGACCCCACGCCCACCCACGGCGTGACGCGTGCGGATTTCTCGGGCTTGCCGGACCAGTCCGTGAAGAGGGCGCCGATGACGCCGCTCGTCACCGCGAGCCCCGCCGTCACGCCCAACAGGATGTTCGTGCGGTTCTGGCGATCGAGACCGTCCTGGTACTCCGGGCAGCTCGTGCCCTGCCCCGCGCACGCCTCGCGCACCTTGTCGGGCCCGGGGTTGTTCTGGGTGTCGATGCCGCTCCAGATCGTGATGCCGCCCGCAACGGCGGTGAGGCCCGCACCGACGAAGAACACCAACGGTGGCAGCCCTCCGCCCGCTTCGGCACCACGGTCCTTGGTCGGCGTGGGCGCGACCTGCACCGCCGGCCGGTCGGGCCCGGAGCGCGGCACCCCAGCGTTGGCGGGCGTGCTTTCCGGCGGCTTCTCGTCGGGCGGCGCCTCGAAGGCGACCTCGCTCGAGCCGCCCTTGATGGCTTGGACCGGCGCCGTGCGCGTTCGGCCGCGCGACCACGACGCGTTGACCTGCGCTCCGCCCGGGGCGAGGAAGACCGTGCGCTCGGTCGCTGCCAGGCCGTGCACGAGCTTGGTCCCGAGCACGAGCTCGCAGGCGGGAGTGCACTTCACCGTGAGCGTATGCAGCTCGGCGCGCGCGCGCTTGAGGACCGCCTCCGCGGTCTTCGTGATGGCGGCCTCGGCCGCGTGCCGCTTCAGCCCGAGCTCCGCGAGGGTCGCCGCCCGGTCGAGCTGCCCCGCCTTGTCTCGGGAACGGATGGCGAGCTCGAGCGCGACGGCGCTGGGCGCGCGCGCATCGGCCGCCTCGAAGTGCTCCGAAGCCTCGACCCAGGCTCGCTTCTTGAAGGCCTGTTTGCCGAGGTCGAACTCCGCGCCCGCGGCCTTGATGTCCTCCGCCGACGGCCCCGCTGGCTCGGCGACCACCGAGCCGCTCGCGAGCCACAGCGCTACCGCGACCCCAGCGCCGAATCGGTACGGACTTGTCGGGGAACCCCTCATCACGCTCGCGCAGAAAGGCTACACCCAAACCCGCATACCGGCGACAAATGGCCCGCCGCGCACACGCACCCACACGGCCGCTCCATGCGGCTCGGCTCAGGCCATGGTCACCAGCAGACGCTCCGGCTCTTCGAGCAGGCCGATGATTTCCTGAGCGAACGCGGCGCCCACGTGCCCGTCGATGACCCGGTGGTCGAAGCTCAGCGAGAGCAGCATCACCTCGCCGATCACGATCTGATCGTCCTTCACCACCGGGCGGCGCTTCATCTCGTGGACGCCCAGGATGGCGACCTCCGGGTAGTTCACGATGGGGGTGGCGAAGAGCCCGCCCAGCTTCCCGAGCGAGGTGATGGTGAAGGACGACCCGCCGAGATCTTCCTTCTTGCTCTTGCTGGCGCGCGCGTCCGCGGACAGCCGCTCGAGCTCGGCGGCAATCTCCAGGATGCTGAGCCGATCGGCGTTGCGCACGACGGGGACGATGAGACCGGACTCGGTCGCGGCAGCCACACCGATGTCGTAGTTGCCCTTGAGCACCATCTCGCCCGCGCTGTCGTCGATCAGGCAGTTGAGCGCGGGGTGCCGCTTCAGCGCAGCGACCACGGCCTTCACGATGAACGGCAGGAAGGTGAGCTTGACGCCGTCACGCTCCGCGAAGGCCCGGGTGCGATCGCGGAGCGCCTTGAGCGCGCCGGCGTCGCACTCGTCGACGTAGGTGAAGTGCGCCGCGGTGTGCTTGCTGCGCGCCATGTTCTCGAAGATGCGCTTGCGCAGTCCGCGCACCGGCACACGCTGGTCGCCGGCGCCGCGCGGCGGGGCGACGATTTCAGGGCGCTTCGGCGCCTGGGCGGGCTCACCGCCCGGAACGACGGTCACCGCGTGGTGCACGCTCACGTCGGCCGCCGGCATCTGGATCATGGGCGCCGGGAGCTTGGCGCGCACCGCGTAGCCCTCGACGTCCTCGCGAGTGACGCGGCTGGCGGGCCCCGTCGGGGGCACGGCTCTGAGGTCGACGCCCATCTCGCGCGCGAGCTTGCGCGTGGCCGGCGCCGCCAGGGGCTTCTCGTTGAAGTAGCCGCCGTTCTTTCCGCTCGGCGTCGCTGCGGCCGCGGGCTTCTTCGCCGCGAAAGCTCCCATACCTGGGAGATCTTCGCGGATGTCCCCGACGGCGGTCGCCGCCGGTCCCTCGTCCTTCTTCGCCGGGGAGGGCGTGGTCGGGGCCGCAGGCGCGCTGACGGCGGCCGCCGCACCCGCACCCAGCTCGAGCACCACCAAGACCTGACCGACGGGAACGATCTCCCCGACCTGACCGCCGAGCCGTACGACGCGACCGGCCTTCGGCGCGCCGATGGTCACGGTCGCCTTGTCGGTCATGACCTCCACCATCTCCTGATCCTCGCGGACGCTGTCGCCCTCCTTGACCAGCCAGTTGACGATCTCGCCCTCGGTGACTCCTTCGCCGATGTCGGGCAGCTTGAACTCGTAGTTGCTCATGCGTCGGGCTCCGGGGCTCAGGCGGCGCGCGCCGTCTGGAGGATGGCGGGCAGGATGCGATGGGAGAGCGGGAGGTACTCCATCTCCAGCGTGTACGGGAACGGCGTGTCGTAGCCCGTCACGCGAACCGGCGGCGCCTCCAGGTGGTAGAAGGCCTTCTCCACGACCAGGCTCACCAGCTCGGAGCCGAAGCCGCAGGTCTTGGGCGCCTCGTGGACGATGATCAGTCGACCCGTCTTCTTCACGCTCGCGACGATGGTCTCGATGTCCACCGGCCAGAGCGTGCGCAGGTCGACGACCTCCGCGTCGACGCCCTGTTCGGCGGCCTTCTGCGCGGCGTCGAGGGCCTCGTAGAGCATCGCGCCGTAGGCCAGCACGGTGACCTGGCGGCCCTCGCGCACCACCGCCGCGCTCTCGAGCGGCACGCTGTAGTCGCCCTCGGGCACGTCACCCTTGGCAGCGCGGTAGATGCGCTTCGGCTCGAAGAACAGCACCGGATCCGGATCGGCCAGCGAGGCCAGGAGCAGGCCCTTCGCGTCGTAGGGGTTCGACGGGCAAACGACCTTGAGGCCCGCGACGTGGATGAACTGCGCTTCCGGGTGCTGCGAGTGGTAGTGCCCGCCACGGATGCCGCCGCCCACGGGCGTGCGGATCACCATCTTCGAGGTGTACTCGCCGCCGGAGCGGTAGCGGTACTTCGCCACCTCGCTGACGATCTGGTCGTAGGCCGGCCAGATGAAGTCCGAGAACTGGATCTCGGGCACCGGGAGCATGCCGTAGAGCGCCATGCCCACCGCGGTGCCGATGATGCCGCCCTCGGAGAGCGGCGTGTCGACCACGCGGCTGTCGCCGAACTCGTCGTACAGGCCGCTGGTCACGCGGAACACGCCGCCGACCTTGCCGACGTCCTCGCCCATCACGACGACGCGCTCGTCCTTGCGCATGGCGACGCGCAGCGCGTCGTTGATGGCCTGAACCATGTTCATCTGAGTCATGTCGAGTCTCTTCTGCAGGGTTATCTGTGAAGGAGCTCGGCCGGAGGCCGAGCCTGGATCTACTTCGTGGGTCTTGGCAGGATCAGATCACGAGCTGTTTCTCAGGTCGGAAGCGTCGCGTGGCATTTCGGGCGTCAGCGGAGCGTGAATCAATTTCTAGTGATGCGCGGCCGGCGCCCGAGTCCCCGCGAGCAGCTCGTCCCGCTGCTCCCGCAAGCTCCACGGCAGCTTCTCGTACACGTCCTCGAACAGGCTCTCGAGCGCTGGGGGCGGCGTCTTCTCGGCGGTCTCGACGGCTGCCTTCAGGCGCGCCTCGATCTCCGTCTTGAGCTTCTGCTCCTCCGCGTCGGTGAACAGACCCTGGCGGTCGAGGTAGCGCTTCAGGCGCGCAATCGGGTCGCGGTCCGCCCAGGGGTCGAGCAGGCTCTTGTCACGGTAGCGCGTGGGGTCGTCGCTCGTGCTGTGCCCGCCCATGCGGTAGGTGATGGCCTCGATCAGGGTGGAGCCCTCGCCCTGGGCCGCGCGGGTCACCGCGTCGCGGGTTGCGGCGATGACCGCGAACAGGTCGTTGCCATCCACGCGGATGCCCGGGATGCCGTAGGCGACGCCCTTCTCCGCGAAGGTCTGGCTGGCGGTCTGCCGTTCCGTGGGCACGCTGATGGCCCAGCCGTTGTTTCGGCACAGAAACACCGTCGGGGTCTTGAAGACACCGGCGAAGTTCAGGCCGTTGTGGAACTCGTTGGAAGAGGTGGCGCCCTCGCCGAAATAGGCGAGCGCGACCAGGTCCTTCTTCTGGATTTTGGCGGCCCAGGCGAAGCCCACGGCTTGGGTGATCTGCGTTCCGATGGGCGAGCTCACGCTACCGAACTGCGCGGCCTTGCAGGTGTAGTGGTCGGGCATCTGCCGGCCCTTCACCGGATCGTTGGCGTTGCCGAACATGTTGTCGAAGTAGCTCTGGAGCGGCATGCCGCGGAGCAGCGCAGCGCCGAACTCGCGGTAGCAGGGGAAGAGCCAGTCCTGCTTGCGCATCGCAAAAGCGGATCCGATGATGGACGCCTCTTCGCCCAACGAGCCGATGTGGAAGCCGATGCGGCCCTGGCGCTGCAGCGTGACCAGGCGCTCGTCGACCATGCGGGTGAGCAGCATGTGCCGGTAGAGGTGCACGACCTCCTCGGCGCTGAGCCCAGGATCGCTCCGCGGGTCCAAGCGCCCGTCCGGGGTCAGGACTCGGAGGACGTCGTCCTCGCGCGGAGCGGCTTCGTAGTGGGTCTCTTGTGCTGACGTCATCGTGGCTCGAGCGCCCGCGGGATGCGGCTCCGCCGAGTGGGCGCGGCGGGGGCCGGCTCGGGGCGCGGGCGCAGACTAGACCAAGGTCCCCCTAGGCCCAAGCCGAGAAAGCGCGCGCCAACGCGTCGCGTTAGGTGGCTCAGACTCGACTTTCGCTGATCGCGAAAGCCTCGGGCTACCGGCTTCAGGCTGCAGACTTCAGCGGAGCGAGGACGGAGCGAGCGGAGAACGTCGAACGGACACCGGATGCGCTTCGACCGAAACCCCCGGCTCCGAAACCTGAAGCCTGGAGTCTGAAGCCCGAAGCCACGAGAGTTGCGCCCGATAAGGGCGAAACTCGAGTCAGAGCTCGGGCGACGCGTCGGCCGGCGGAGGCTCCGGCGCGGGCAGGTCCTCGAGGGCCGCGTCGATACGCTGGAGCACCGCGCGCAACATCTCGCGGGATCGCTCCTCGACCACGACGCGCCGCGCGCGCTCCTCTTCGAGATCATGGGCCAGTGAGATGGCAGCGAGCAGGAGCGCCTGAGGCGCGATGGCACGACCGGGCCCCGCGAGCTCCTTGAGCCGAGCATCGACCTGATCGGCCAGCCGACGCAGCTCGTCCTCGCCGGCCGAGGCGACGACCCGATAGGTCTGTCCCCCCACGCGAAGCTCGACGGGCGCGCGGCTCATGCTTCGAAGCTAGCACCACAGAACTCGGATGGAAATGGTGTGCCGATCAGCGAAATAGTCGCAGCAGAACCTCCACGGCGATGCGCTCGACCACTTCTGCCGCTGCGCGGCGCTCGACGTGAGCTCGCACGAGCGCCTGCAGCGAGCCCACCGCGGCGACCAAGCGAGCCTCGTCGATGGCTCCGCCGATCATGCCCGCCGCGCGCGCCTCCTCGAGCGCCCCACGCAGGTGCTGCCGCGCGAGCGCTGCACAGCGCGACGACGAGGCCGAGGAGAGAAACGCGCCGATGAGCTCGGGCGCCTCGCCGGCAGCCGCGAGCCAGCCGGAAATCACGCCGCGCAGTCGTTCACGCGGAGCCACGCCTCGGCGCAACGCCAGCTCGACGCGCCCGGCGACCATCATCGTCGCGCTGCTCTCCACCGCCCGCGTCGCCTGCTCCAAGCTGGCGAAGTGCGCGTAGAAGGTGTTTCGGCCTTTTCCCGCGCGGCGCGCGATGTTCTGCACGTTGATGGCCCCGCGCTCGTTGATGAGCTCGGCCGTCGCGCGGATCAGCTCCGCGCGGTGGAGCGCCCACCGCTCCGCCTGGCTCAGTCCGCGCTGGTAGAGGCCGCGGGGCGCCACACAGAAAGACTACGCTGTTTTCTTGGGTCATCAAGAAACTGCCCGGAATCGGGCTCCAAGGCGGCTCTTGGGGTAGCAACTCATAGTTATGTCATTGAAATTACTGCTGAAACGCGCATAAAAACACTTCACTCTTATTGTCCACATGCGTCTGTGAAACGCTTCAGAACCGCCTTCCGCTGCGCTTTCGCATCTCTCCTCGCTCTGCAGGCGAAAGCTGCTATTGCTAGCTCCTTCGGAGATGCTGGATTTCCTGGAAAATGAGCTGAAGGAGCTGGCCCGCCAGGGCCTGCTTCGCGAGGTTGCAGCCGAAAGGCCCGACCTCGTGGATGTCGCCTCGAACGACTATTTGGGGTACGCCCGCGAGCCTGTTTCACGTGCAACACTGCTCGAATGTGAGGGCGAGCCTGGCGCCGGGGCCTCCAGGCTGATCTTCGGGACTACTGGGGCACACCTGGAGCTCGAGGCTGCGCTGGCCGACTGGGTGGGCCTCCACTCCGCCCTTCTGTTCTCCAGTGGCTACGCGGCGAATCTTGGTCTGCTCCAGGCGCTGTGTGGACCCGAGGACTTGGTGGTCTCCGATGCGCTCAACCACGCTTCGATCATCGATGGGTGCCGCCTTTCCCGGGCCCGGGTGGTGGTGGTCCCGCACCTCGATCTTCCAGCGTTCGCGCGCGCACTGACGACCCCCGCGCGCCGGCGGTTCGTGATCACCGAGTCGTATTTCAGCATGGATGGGCACCAGGCCGACCTGCGCGGCGTGAAGGCGGTTTCTGACGCGGCTGGCGCTTTCCTGCTGGTGGACGAAGCGCACGCACTCGGTAGCTATGGTCCGCAGGGCGCCGGGTTGTGCCGAGCCGCCGGGGTCGTGCCTGATGCCCTGGTGGGGACTCTGGGTAAGGCCATCGGCGTGCAAGGCGCTTTCATCGCCGGAGGGGCGAGCCTTCAGCGCTGGCTGTGGAATCGGGCACGGAGCTTGGTGTTCTCGACTGGCACCTCGCCCATCCTGGCTCGCCTGGCACTACGCCACGTTCGTAGAGCGCAGGCCGATGACACCGGTAGAGCACGGCTGACCCAGGTCTCGGCGGCGCTTCGCTCTCGGCTGCTGGACGCAGGCCTACGACTGCCGGCCGAGTCTACCGGACCGATTGTCCCGATCCTGCTGGGCGACAACCAGCGCGCGCTCCGCGTTGCCGATGCGCTCCGTGCCGAGGGCTTCCGAGCCCAGGCCATTCGCCCGCCGACGGTGCCGGCCGGTGGCGCGCGGATTCGAATCACGCTGTCGACAGCTCTGGATGACGCTACCCTCGACCGGCTAGCGACATGTCTCATCCGCGCGTGCAGCGAGTAGTGGTCGTCGGGACTGGTACCGGCATCGGGAAGACGCACCTGACCCTGGCGCTGGCGCGCGCTCTTCGACGCTCGTGCCCGACCGTCGCCCTCAAGCCGCTCGAGTCAGGGGGCGACGCGGACGCTCGAGCTTTCGACGTGGAGAGCTCGTGGACCATCGCGCCGCACCCGCTAATCCCGCTGAAAAACCCGGTGTCGCCTCACTTGGCTGCGCGGCTCGAAGGTCGAGAAGTTCACGTGGAACGGCTCGTCGCCTGGGTCGCCGAGCAGGAGCAGCAGGCCATATATGACGATATGTTGCCCTATGCCGTCTCGCTCGTCGAGACAGCGGGCGGGGTGCTGTCGCCCTTGTCCCGGACGGCGCGGAACCTGGAGCTCGCCCGCGCGCTGGACCCGGCCCTGCTGCTGCTCGTCGCGCCGGACTCCCTGGGCGTGCTCCACGCGCTGAGCACGACGTTGATCGCCATGAGCACCCTGGGCCGCCCCCCGGACTTGGTCGCCCTCAGCGCAGCTCGGGTCGACGCTTCCACGGGCACCAACGCGGCTGAGCTCCGGGAGCTCGGCATCGCGGACCCCGCCTTCGTGCTCCCCCACGGCGCGACCGACGCAACGCCCCTGGCCGAGCGCGTCCTGGCCCACTTCAGCTCTTGACGACCCGACCGCCCTCGATGCGGACGGTGCGGGCCGAGAGCTTCGCAGCCAGGCCCGGCGCGTGGTTCACGACCACGACGATGGCACCTCGGTCCCGCTCCTCGCTCAGGACCTGCTCGAGCCGCTCGGAGCTCGCCGGGTCCAGCCCGGAGAAAGGCTCGTCCAGGAGGAGAATCGCGGGTCGATGAACTAGCGCACGCGCCAGGGCGATGCGCTGGCGCTGCCCGCGGCTCAGCGTGGCCACGCGCCGGTCGCCGAAGGACGCGGCACCGACCCGCTCGCAGGCGCGCTCCCAGGCCGCCTTCGGCTCGACGCCACGTAGCCGCGCCGCGAGCTCCACGTTCTGCCGACCGGTGAGCTCGCGGTAGCAGTGGGAGTCGTGAGCGACCCAACCGATCTGCTCACGGGCGGCGAGACGATCGTCACCCACGGGTGCGTAGCTCACCGTGCCGCTGCTCGGCGTGAGCACCGTGCCCACCACCGCGAGCAGGGTGCTCTTGCCCGCGCCATTGGGCCCTTCCAGGAAGACCAATTCCCCCCGGGCGAAATCCGCGGAGACCCCGCGCAAGGCCAAGGTCGCCCCGAAGAGCCGCGACACCGATCGGACTTCTATGCGTTCGATGCGCGCCATTTCCCGGGGGTGCCCATCGATACCACAGGGGTGGCCCATGGGATCCCCCCTGTCAGGCGTCCGAGTCGTGCTAATCATCCATTCTGCTCGGAAAGGTCCGCAGGGACCCCGTGCTACCATCGGCCCGATGACCTCCTCTGCCGTCGCACTGGACAACGAGCGCATCGAGCGCCTCGCTGAGCTGCGACGGGCCATCGAGCGCGCCCTGGAGGGAAAGACGGCGGTCGTCGAGCTCGCAATCATTGCACTTCTGGCGCGCGGCCACCTGCTCATCGAGGACGTCCCGGGCGTCGGGAAGACCACGCTGGCGCGAGCCATCGCCCGCTCCGTGGGCGGCGAGATGCGCCGTGTGCAATTCACCAGCGATCTGCTGCCGAGCGACGTGCTCGGCGTGTCGGTGTACGACCAGCGGGCGGGAGATTTCTTCCTGCGCCAAGGGCCGATCTTCGCGAACGTGCTCCTGGCGGACGAGATCAACCGCGCCAGCCCGCGCACGCAGTCAGCGTTGCTCGAGGCCATGAACGACGGTCAGGTCTCCATCGACGGCAAGACCTTGCCGCTGCCCGAGCCCTTCCTGGTGGTCGCGACCCAGAACCCGCAAGACTTCACCGGCACGTTCCCCCTGCCGGAGTCGCAGCTGGATCGTTTCATGGTCCGTCTGCGCATCGGGTACCCGCCGCCTCACGTCGAGACGCGGCTGATGCTCGAGCCCGACCACGACCGCGTGGACAACGTGCCCGTGGTGCTCGACCCGCAGTCGCTGGTCGGCCTGCAGCGCGAGGTCGACCGCGTGGTCGTGGACGGCGCGCTCGGAACCTACCTGCAGGCGCTGATCACCGCGACGCGATCGACGCCGTCCCTCGCGCTCGGGGCCTCGACCCGAGCCGGCATGAACCTCTCCCGCGCCGCGAAGTCCCGCGCGCTGCTCCACGGCCGCCGCTACTGCATCGCCGACGACATCCACGATCTCGCGGTGCCGCTCCTGGCGCACCGCGTGCGGCTCGCGGCCCACGCCGAGGGCTACGTCCCCACCCGCGAAGAGGCCGAGGCCGCGGTGCGCGACGTCGTCGCGCGCGTGCCCGTGCCGCTCTGAGGGCCCGTGGCCGGCGCCCGCCTCGCGACCCACCCGAAGAGTCAGCGCGCGCTGGAAGACCCGACCCCGCCCCGCGGGTTCTGGGGCAGGCTCCGGCGTTGGATTCGCCCGCCGCGCAAGCTGCGCCTCACGCGCGAGGGCAAGTACTTCATCGGCATCACCTTCGGCGTCGGCTTCGCGGCCATCAACACCGGCAACAACCTGCTCTACCTGCTCTTGGGCATGCTGCTGTCGCTCATCGTCGTGTCGGGCGTGATGAGCGAGCTGTCGCTGCGGCAGCTCACGGTGGTGCGCCGGCTGCCGCCACGAGCGCAGGTCGGGCGCGCTCACCTGGTGGAGATCGAGGTCTACAACCACAAGCAGCGCGTGCCGTCGTACGCCATCGAGATCGAGGATCTGCGCGCGGGCCAGCCCGCGGACAAGCGCTGCTTCTTCCTGAAGATCAGCCCGCGCTCCGCCCAGGTCGCTGCCTATCGGCGCACGCCGGCGCGGCGGGGGCGCGATCGCCACATCGGCTTCCGGGTCGCGACGCGCTTCCCCTTCGGCCTGTTCGAGAAGTCCCGCGAGCTCGGCGCGGAAGGGGACCTGATCATCTATCCGGCGGTGGACCCCGTGCGCTTGCCGGCGGACCAACCCGGGAAGCGCATGGGAGGGGACGGCGCCTTCGGGCGCGGTGCCGGCGACGAGATCGTGGGCGTGCGGCCGATGCGCGACGGGGACGACCCCCGCGACGTCTACTGGAAGAAGAGCACCGTGCCCGGGCAGATGGTGCTGCGGGAACGGGCGCGCGAGACCCGTCGCGACGTCGAGCTGAGCCTCGACCCGACCCACTCCGGACTCAGCCCCAGCGAAGACTGGAGCGCGCGCTTCGAGCGACGCATCCGCGACGTGGCCTCGCGCGCGGTGGCCCACATCAAGCGCGGCGACGGGGTGACCGTGCGCTGCAGCACCGGCGACCGCGTGCGCGCCGACGCCTCGGTGGGGGCGGACCCGCTGCTGCGCTTCCTGGCGCTGCTCGAGGCGAAGCCGGGCAAGGACAGCCTGCCTCCCAAGCCGGCGGCGGGGGACACGCTGCCGCCACAGCCGAAGGAGGCCGCGTGAGGTTCGGCCTGGTGCATCGCATCATGACCGACGCGTTGGCCGTGCTGGGCCTGCTCGCGCTGGTCACGAGCGGCGAGCTGAACCGCTGGATCACCGTGGCGGTGTTGATCGGCCTCGCGGCCTCGCTGGCCATTCCCGAGCGCTGGCAGGACCATCGCTTCATGCGGCCCGTGGGCGTCGTCGCGCCGGTCGGGCTGCTGGTGGTCCAGATCGCACGGCTCACCCTCGGCGCGCCGGTGCTGCAGCTCGCGGTGGAGTTCGCCGCGGGGCTCCAGGTGGTGCGCCTCGCCACGCGGCGCGGAGCGGCCCACGACCAGCAGGTGGTCGTGCTGGCGCTCTTGCACCTGATCGCCGGCACCGTGCTCGGCGGCGGCTTGACCTACGGCCTGTGCTTCCTCGGCTTCCTGGTCGTGGCGCCCGGCGCGCTGGTGCTGAGCCACCTCAGGCGCGAGGTCGAGGGCAACTACCGCCAGGGCGCCCGCGATCGCACCGGCCTCCCGGTGGACGTGCCGCGCATCCTGCGCAGCCGCCGCGTCATCGGCAAGCAGTTCCTGCTCTTCACTTGCTTGCTCTCGGTTCCCATCTTCCTGTTCACCGCGATCCTGTTCGTGATGTTCCCGCGCGTGGGGCTCTCGCTCCTGCTCCTGAACCACGGGCGCCCGGAGCGCATGATCGGGTTCTCGGACAAGGTGGACCTGGGCGGCGTCGGGAAGCTGCGCAGCGACCCGACCATCGCCATGCGGGTGGAGCCTTCGGAGCTGGCGGAGAACCCGCCGCTGCGCGTGGCGCTGTACCTGCGCGGCACCGCCTTCGACCAGTACGACGGACGAAGCTGGTCGCGCAGCGTGACCCAGCGGGCGCCGGCGGACATGGTGGGGAGCGCGGTGCGCATCCGCCGGTCGCCCGACCCCTCGAAGGACCAGAAGCTGACCATCGACCTCGAGCCCATCGATCCGCCCGTGGTCTTCCTGCCGAACGAAGCGGTGGCGATGCGACTGGTCAGCCGCGGCATGACGGTGATCGGCCCGACCACGACCGTCCTCGCTGGCCCGGAGGGCGAGTACAAGTACGTGAGCATCGAGGACCGGGGCCTGCGCTATGAAGTGTTCCTCGCGGGGAAGAACGAGGCTCCGGCGAAGGCGCTGAACGCGGCGGATCGAGCGCGCTACCTCAGCCTGCCCCCGGACCTCCCGCCCCGAGTCGGCGAGCTCGCCCGGGCCTGGATCGGCGGCGCCAAGACCCAGCACGCTCGAGCGCTCGCCGTCGAGGCACGCCTACGGACGGAGTATCGCTACGACCTGGACTCGCCGTCCGGTGCCGAGAAGAACCCTCTCGACCACTTCTTGTTCGAGTCGAAGCGTGGCCACTGCGAGTTCTACAGCACGGCGATGGCCGTGCTCCTGCGCACTCAGGGCATCCCCACCCGCAACGTGACCGGGTTCGTCGGCGGCACGTTCAACCGCTTCGGACGCTACTACGCGGTCCGACAAGGCGACGCCCACTCCTGGGTCGAGGCGTACGTGGACGGTCACGGTTGGATGCGCTTCGACCCCACGCCGCCCTCGGACGCGGCGCCCAGGAGCGAGATCACGGGCGCCATGGCGTTCCTGCGCGACTTCGTGGAGGCGGCCGCGCAGCGCTGGAACCGCCACGTCATCGGCTACGACCTGAAGCAACAAGTCTCGCTGTTCCGCACGATGCGGAACCGCTACTCGTCGATCCGGGGGACGTCGAGCTTCGCCGAAAATCTCGGCTCGCCCCGCCGATTGTGGCTGTTCGGGCTCGGGGTCGGGCTGATCGCCGCCGGGGTCTACTGGTACCGCAAGAACCGCCGCGGCGAGGAAGAACGCAGGGAGCCCCCCAAGCCCGACGAGGTCAGCGTGCAGCGCATCGTCGCGCTGTACCGGGGCCTGGAGGCGGTGCTGGTGGTCCTGGGCATCCCGCGACCGCCCAGCGTGCCGCCGTGGGCTCACGCGCTGGCCCTCGTGTCCTTGGGGCACCCGGCTGCCAGCGAAGTGCGCGGGTTGACCGAGATCTACCTCGAGGCACGCTTCGGAGAGCGTGTGCTCGACGAGGCTGAGCGGCGAAGCTACGCCGAGCGCGTGCGGGCGCTCCGAAACCTGCGCAGCGCGGAAGAGGCCGCCTAGCTCACGACGATGCGAGCGCGCTCTCCGGCCGCCGAGCGCGAGACGCCGACCAGCGCCTCGGGCGCTGGCCGAGCCGTCAGGGCGTCGAGCTCCAGCGTGGGCTCGCCGGGCTCGACCCACGCGACGACCACAGGCGGGTCGCCGGTCACACGGACCTGAACCACGCTGACGGACACGCCGCGCGAGAGCTCCTCCGCGGTCACCGCGCGCTGCATCGAGCCGAGGGGGCGGGCACGCGGCGCGACCCGGCCGGCGGCGTCCACGCTCTCGGGTGCGTAGGTCTGCACCACGAGCCGGTAGCTGACCTCGCCCGAAAGGCCGCCGCTGACCCACGCGCGCACGTGATCCAGCTCGCCGGCACCGAGCGTCGTCGCCGCGAGCAGCGCGAGCCAGGTGACGGGGGCAGGGACCGGAGCCATCTCCCCGTCGAGCGTGCACGACGCATGCCATGGGCAGAGCCCGGCGAATGACCGCAGAATCACCGCAGCACCCCGTGTCAGAAGGACGACACTGGGCCCGGTCGGCATGACTCTCGGGTCAGCGTTGCTTGGCCACGCCCGCGGCCCACACCAGGGCATCCGCGCAGGTTCCGGCGCTTCGAGCGCCGGCCGGGGAGCGCTCGAACGGACCCGCCACCAGCGCGAGGTCCCGACCCGAGCGCACCACCGCGAAGGGTCCGTTGCTCGATCGCTCGCGGCAGGACTTCCCGGGCTTCGCCGCGGCCTTCGCCTTCTCGACGGAGACGAACTCCGCGGCGGACGCCCTGGGGTCGCGCACCACGCCGCGGACGAAGGCCTCGAGCCCGCGCTTCGCCGCGCCCTCGTCGTCGTAGCGGACGTGCCAGGCCAAGGCGAAGCGCTCGCCGGAGCGGAACAGCGCGATGCGATCGCCCGCCCAGGCGCGCGCGCTCTCGACAGCCGCGCGGCGGGGCATCCACTCCTCGAAGAGAATGCGAAGCGACTGCTCGCCGAGCACGTCGCGGTACGAGACCTCACCCGGGCCCTTGGGCGGAGCCGTCGGAATCGGTAGGGTCTCCGCCTTCTCGCGCGCCACCAGCTTCTCCGGGTGGAGAAGCTGCTCGGTGGTCGTGGGCGGGTCCCGCCAGATGGAGTCCACGCCGGCCCAGCCGCTCTGGCGGCGCGCCCAATTCACCAGCATGAGCCCGTCGACGTAGGGCGAGACCACCGAGCGCTTCAGGATGGTCGGCACGTTCGCGGCCTCCATCGACAGCTCCATGGCTCCCCTCGCCTGCAAGCTGATGACCTCGTCGGACACGTCGGTGGCTCGAAGCCCCCGCACCGCCAACACGTGGTCGATCATGGCGCTGGTCGCGTCTCCCTCCGCCAGCGCGTGGATGGCGCTCTGTTCGTCGGTGGCGTCCTCGCGAAACTTGATGCGCTTCTCGAGGTCGTAGTGCTGGTCCTGAAGCGCGTGGACGAGCTCGTGGGCGAGCGTCGCGTCGCGCTCCACGGGCGGCAGGTCCTCGGCCAGGGACATGCTCTTCCGCTTCGGGTCGTAGAACCCGGCCAGCTGCGAGCCCATCAGCTCGAGCAGGCTCTTCTCGTAGTCGAAGGCCTCCGGCACGACACCCAGGGCGAAGAGCATCTCGCTCTGCGCGCGCAGGATGGGCGCCGGGATCTCCTCGGCGAGCTGCTTCTTCACGTAAGCGACCATCTCCGCGCGGCCGATGGTCCGCCCCTTGACCGGGCCCTTGGCACGGAGCTCTCGGCGCCTCTCCACGAGCGCGAGCGCCTCGGCGACGACACGGTCGGCGCCAGGCTTCTCGACGCTCGCCGGCTGCGGCGGCGGCGCGCTGGGCACCGGCGGCGGCTCGGCTGCTTCCGGAGCGCTGGCCGGGGGGGTGCGCGTGCAGCCGAGCAGGAGCAGGGCCACGGAGCACAGCCGGCGCATCTCAGCTCACCTGGTCGAGGATGGCGCGGATGGCAGCAGCGCGGTCGGCCTTGCCGAACACGGCCGACCCGGCGACCAGCACGTCGGCGCCGGCGCGCGTCACCTTGGCCGCGGTGTCGGCGGCGACGCCGCCGTCGACCTCCAGGTCCACCGCGAGCCCACGCCGCTCGATCATCGCGCGAATCGCCTCGATCTTCGGCAGCGCCGCGGGAAGGAAGCTCTGCCCGCCGAAGCCGGGGTTGACGCTCATCACCAGCACCAAGTCCACGTCGTCGAGCACGTGCTCGATGCTGCTCTCGTGCGTGTGCGGGTTGAGCACGACGCCGGCCTTCTTCCCCAAGCGCCGGATCTCGGAGAGCGTGCGCTGCAGATGCGTGCTCGCTTCGACGTGCACGCTGATCACGTCGGCGCCGGCTTCGGCGAAGGCCTCGATGTAGCGCTCCGGCTCGACGATCATCAGGTGCACGTCGAGCGGCAGCTTCGTCGCCGCGCGCGCGGCCTTCACCACGATGGGGCCCAGCGTGATGTTGGGGACGAAGCGCCCATCCATGACGTCGACGTGAATCCAGTGGGCGCCGCCGACCTCGACGCTCCGGATCTCTTCCGCCAGGCGCCCGAGATCCGCGCTCAGGATCGACGGCGCGATTCGGATCGTTCGGGGCATGGACCGGGGGGATACACGACCTCGCGCGACGCTGCCAGGCGCCTTCGCGAATTGGGTCGCCGGCGCAGCCCGGCGTGTTACCCTGCGCCCGCCGCGATGATCACGCGCTCCCTCGGCAAGCAGGACTACGACCACATCGTCCAGGTCATCGATCGCTGGTGGGGTGGGCCCACGAGCTCGCTGGCCCACCCGCTGTTCTTCTACGAGCTGGGTCAGCTCGCGCGCGTGGTCGAGCATGACGGCATCTTGGTCGGCTTCCTGTTCGGTTTCGTGGCCCCCGGTCCGCCGAAGACCGGCTACGTCCACCTGGTGGGCATCCACCCAGACTACCGGCGGCGCGGCGTGGGCAAGGTGCTCTACCAGAGCTTCGAGGAGGAATGCCGCGCTCAAGGCGCCGCCCGCCTGAAGGCCATCACCACGATGGGTAACGAAGGGTCCATTGCGTTCCACAAGGCGATGGGCTGGACGGTGACCCCCGTGGACGACTACGCGGGCCCGGCGCGACCGCGGCTGGTGTTCGCCAAGGTGCTCTGAGCCATGCCCGAGCACGGCGACACACGCTCGGCAGAGGTCCGCTCGGCGCGGGAGGCGCGCTCGATCCTCTCGGAAGCGTCGGCGGCCTTGCAGCTCGCCCCCGATGGCGCGGAGCTCGAGCGCGCCGTCGAGAGCGTGGCCCAGGCCAGCAGCACCCTCTACGAGCTGGAGGCCGAGGGCCCCGCGTCACAGGACTACCGCGCCATTCGCACTGCCATCGCGCACCTGAGCGAGGCCCTCGGCATCCTCCAAGCCTTGCCGCCACGCCATGGCGTGGACGTCGCCATCGAGGGCTTGGCGCGCACGCTCGCGCTGCTCTACCCGGTCGCGCGCACGCATCAGCGCCGGCGCCGCAAGGTCATCCTCGACATCTTCAGCGAGCCGGACTCGATGGTGGGCCTCGCCGCGCCCGCCCCGGAGCCGACCGGAGCGCCGCCGGATCGCGGCGACTTCTCGGGCGCGAACAAGCGTGAGGGCGGCGACCGCGTGTTCCTCGAGGTCGACATCGGGCTGGCGAGCCAATCCCACTTTTACACGGGCCTGTCTCGCGATCTTTCCCGTGGCGGAGTGTTCGTCGCGACCTATCGGCCCCAGCCCCCGGGCACCGAGGTCGCCGTGCACTTCGTCCTTCCGAATGGGCGGGCCGTCCAGGCCCGGGGCATCGTGCGCTGGACCATCGACGCGAGGGGCGACATGGCCCCGGGCATGGGTATCTCGTTCCACGAGCTCGGCCCCGAAGATCTCAGCGCGATCGTGGAGTTCTGCGAGCAACGCACCCCGATCTACCACCAGTCTGGCGACGACTGAGCGCCAGCCCGATTTGAATCATCCCCGAGAGCAAGTAATGTTTTCGCGAGCGGCTCGTGCAGGGAGGCCTCGATGCGCTTGCTTTTGACAGTCTTCGGTTGCTTGACCCTCGCAGGGGTCGCGGGCTGCGCGCAGTCGGAGCCGGTGACCGACGGCGCGGGCGCGTTCGGTGGCGCCGGCGCGCTGGGCGGCTCGGGCGGTGCGGGTGGCGCGGGCGGCGCGATGGGTGGCGCCGGCGGCGCTGGAGGCGCCATGGGCGGCTCGGCTGGCGTGGCGGGCGCGGCCGGCAGCGGCGGCAGCACTGGCGGCAGTGGCGGCTCGGGCGCGACCGGCGGCTCGGGCGCGACCGGCGGCTCGGGCGCGACCGGCGGCTCGGGCGCGACCGGCGGCTCGGGCGCGACCGGCGGCAGCGGTGGCTCCGGCGCGACGGGCGGAACGGGAACCTGCACTCCACCGGTGGCCGGCGGGCTGTGCGACACGTTTCCGCAGTGCGGGTGCTCGGCGACTCAGGCCTGCCACGTCACGAGCGAGACGGGCATCACGTCGTGCTTGCCCGTGGGCTCCATCACTCCCTACAACAAATGCACGAGCACCAATGACTGCACGAAGGGGTACGTGTGCGTCGGCAGCGCGTGCAAGGCCTACTGCGCGACCAACACCGACTGCGCGTCCACGGGCGGAGCCTGCTTCCAGGTCCAGTACACCAGCGGCTCGACCAGCAAGCCCATCCCCGGGATGATGGTGTGCTCGAAGAAGTGCGAGCTGCACAACCCCGCGTCGGCTTGCGGGGCCGGGCTCACGTGCTACCCGGACACCCAGGCCGTGCCACCGAGGTCCGACTGCGGGAAGGCGGGCACCTCGACCGCCGCCGGCGGATGCCTCACCGACCAGACGGCGTGCGCGCCCGGATACGCTTGCCTCACTAGCGGCGACTGCAAGAAGTGGTGTCGCGTGGGCTTCAACGACTGCCCGTCGGGCAAGACTTGCCCGGGCTGGGCTGCGCCAAACCAGGTCATCATCGACGGCATCACGTACGGGGTCTGCCTGCCGTGACAGGTCTTCCTCTGACGGTGGACGCCGCCGAGCTGCGCAACATCGGGTTGTTCGGCGCGCTGAGCGACGAGGTGTTGGCGCACCTCTCCGCGTCCTTGACCGTGTCCACGCCGCCGGCTGGAACCACCGTGTTCCGAGAGGGCGACGAAGCCCGCGACATGTTCGTGCTGGTCGAGGGCGAGCTGGAGGTCCTGAAGCGCAGTCATCGCGGCATCGACGCGCGAGTGGCCATGCTGGGGCCCGGGGATTGGTTCGGCGAGATGAGCGTGGTCGACGTCCAGGCACGCTCGGCGACGGTGCGCACCCTCGCGCCGTCGCGGCTCGTCCGCATCACCACCGCGGACCTCGACGCGCTCTACCGATACGATGTGAAGTCGTACGCCATCATCGTGCTGAACCTGGCGCGCGAGCTGAGCCGGCGCCTGCGGGTCGCGGATGGCATCCTCGCGGACTTCATCGCGAACGTGCTCGACAGCTACCTGGTGCGGCGCAGCCCCGCAGCGGGCTGACCCTCAGTCCCCGCCGGCCTCGACGCTACCGCCGTCGGTGTCGCCGTCGGTGCCGCCGTCGGTGCCGCCGTCGGTGTCGCCATCGGTGTCGCCGTCGACGTCAGCGTCGCCTGCGTCGGGGCCCGCACCCGCCGTGCCCCCGGCCGCGCCTGCAGCGCCACCGAATCCGCCGCCGCCGCCGGACGAGGCGCCGCCGAGCCCGGCCGAGCCGTCCTGCGTGATCCCACCGCCGGACCCGCCGCTCGCGCCGCCCGCACCTCCGCCCAGGCCACCACCTCCGCCCTTGCCCGCGGCACCCGAAGGCACCTCGGGCTGCGGGTTCATGTCGCAGGCGACGAAGATCGCCGCGATCACCCAGAGAGGCAGCCACCGCCGAAGCATGTGTCAAAGACGCTAGCACGCATTGAGCCAAGTGGCACGAAGTGCGTCTGCCTCAATTGACGCTGCGTAGCCTGTCCGCGATCGGCACATAGTGGCACATCCAGGGGCTCGCGCGTCGGGCGCGGCACATGTTCAGTCGCTGGCAGAGTCAGCGACTGCATCGGGATCTGCGTCGGAGCTCCCGTCCGAGTCGGCGTCGACGCCGCTCCCATCCGAGTCGGCGTCCGCGCCGCTCCCATCCGGGTCGGCGTCTGCGCCGCCGTCGGCGGTCGGACCCGCGTCGGCGTCGGTGTCCGCGTCCTCGCCGGCGTCCAAGCCCGCATTTGCATCCGCGTCGTTGGAGGGGGGGACGTCAGCATCGCCCGCCCATGAGCCGCCCGCGCCGCCGCCCCCTGGCAATCCGGCACCTCCGCCCGAGCTCTTCCCACCGGCCGCGAGCAGGCCGCCGGCGCCCGCGGTCGCTTCGTCCGCGCTCGGCACCTCGGGCTGCGGGTTGAGGTCGCAACCAGGCGCGATCGCCAGGGCCGTCAGCACGGCGAAGAGCAGGCGGCGCGGCGTCATGTCGAGACCATGAAGCAATTCCGTGGCCAGGACAATCAGCCGTGCTGCCGGGCGGCGCGGATGATGGCGAGAGCCGCGTCGGTGTCGCCGCGCTCGAGGCCGTCCGCCGCGCTCCCGAGCTCCCGCCCGAGCTCGCGGAGCGCCGCAGCGACCTCGTCCGCATTCGTGGCCAGGATGTCGCGCCAGATCTCGGGGTTCCCGCCGGCGACCCGCGTGGCGCTGGCAAAGCCGGGGCCCGCTGCGTGTCGTGCGCGCCGGCGCTCGGCGAGCACGATCAGCACGCTCGCCAGGAGCTGCGGGACGTGGCTCGTGAGCGCCAGCGCGCGATCGTGTTCCTCGGCGCTCATCACCAGCGGCGAGGCTCCGAGGCTCTGCACGAACGCTTCCACCTTCGCGAAGGCGTCGGCGTCGCTGCCCTCGGGGCAGAGGACCCAGGCTCTTCCCTGGAACAGCTCCGCGGTCGCGGCGTCGGGCCCCGCGCTCGAGCCCCCGGCGAGCGGGTGCCCAGGGACGAAGCGCCCACGCCGCGCTGCGCTCGCTGCCGCGCCGACGATGCTCCGCTTGGTCGAGCCGCAGTCGGTGACGAGCGACGCATGCGCGAGCACGCGCGGAAGCTCCGCCTCGATGACCGAGACCGGCGCAGCCAACACCACCAGGTCGGCGCTCGCGAGCTCGCGCTCGACGCCACGCGCATCCCCGCGGTCCACCTTCACGTCGGCGGCTGCCCGCGCGAGCACGTGCGGAGCGTCCACGGCCACCACGCTCGCGGCGGAATCGCGTGCACGGTGAGCAGCCGCCACCGAAGCGCCGACCAGCCCGAACCCGACGACGCAGAGCCTCATCGCCGCACGGCGGCGCCGATCGCGCGAACCCTGTTGGCGAGCTCGACGGCGTCGCCCCAACGCAACGTGGCGGGCACCGGGCTCGGCACGTCTTCACGCCCCACCCACACGCGCAGGATCACGCCGTCCGCCCCGGCGCCCACGGCGGCGCAAGCCACCGCGGCGCTGTAGCGCGTGCGCTGCGCGATGCTCGCGACGTCGACCACGATGGGCAGGTGCGTGCGGATCTTCGCGCGGGCGATGGCGGCGACCTCCAGCGTGCGCGCGCCGTTCGGGTACTCGCCGCCGGCCTCCAGCAACACCACGCTGGCTTCGCGCCGCTCGAGCTCGCGCTCCGCGGCGCCAATCCACTTGTTCGCGCCCCAGCTGGGGGAGCGCTCGACGAACTTCACCTGGCTGGGCGTGGCAGCGCGCACCTTGAGCGGCAGGCACACGAGAGAGCCCACGCTCTCGGGCACGACGCGCGCGCGGCTCACGGCGGCGTCGAACGGGCGACCCGCCGCGACCTCGTAGCCGAGCTCGCTGGACGTCGGACCGTGCTCGTCGTCGCCGGTCACGCCTCCGAGCCCAATGGGCTCGATGGCGACCCAGGGGCGCTCGCCACCGATGATGCCCCACGGCCCCTCGACGACGGTGGACGCTTCGCGGAAGCGACGCGAGGCGAGGCGGAACGGCTCGCTGACACGCACCACGTCGGCGACCCACTCCAGATCCTTCGCGACGGCGACGTGCTGCTCGGTCACGTCACCGACCACGCCGAGCAGCGTGCGCGTCTGGCCGCTCGAACGGTGCACGTCGAAGCCCGCACCGACCAAGTAGGCGATGACGGCCTCGACGGCCGCATCCGGCGCGTTCGACTCCATGACGACGACCATGGACGAGCCAGCGTAGCAAAACGGGGAGCCCGGAGAAGCCGCGGAATGGCCGACACCCCTTGGCCCGGGGGAAGGGCCGCAGCTATGGTTCCCGGGGACCCAGTGGACGGCGCGAATCAAGGGCGGATGCCCATGGCGAGTCAGCCTGACGACCTGCTCGGCCGGGTCGTCGCCGGGCGCTACCGCGTGCTCAATCACCTGGGTCAAGGGGGTATGGGGACCGTCTACCTGGCGGTGCACGAGGCCATCGAGAAGAAGGTCGCGCTCAAGGTGCTGCGCGCCGAGTACTCGGCGAAGCCGGACCTGGTCGAGCGCTTCCAGCGCGAGGCCATCAGCGCGTCTCTCATCAAGCACCCCAACGTGCTCGACGTGTTCGACTTCGGGCAGCTCGACAACGGCTGCTTCTTCCTGGCCATGGAGTTCCTGGAGGGCCGGGACCTCGCCGACGAGCTCGAGTCCTCTCGTGTGCTCCCGGCCGAACGCGCGCTGCGCATCGTGCTGCAAATGTGCAAGGCGCTCGCGGTCGCCCACGGCAAGGGCGTGGTCCACCGGGACCTGAAGCCCGAGAACGTGTTCCTGCAGGTCACGGCCGACGGCGAGGAGGCGGTGAAGATCGTCGACTTCGGCATCGCGCAGCTGCGCTCGAAGGAGGAGGCCGCCGCCACCGAGACGTCGCGCCGGCGCCTCACCCGCACCGGCATGATCTTCGGCACGCCGGAGTACATGTCGCCGGAGCAGGCCGCCGGCCGCCAGGCGGACCTGCGCGTCGACATCTACGCCACCGGCATCATCCTCTACGAAATGCTGACCGGCGCAGTGCCCTTCACCGGGGACACGTTCTTCGCGGTGTTGAACTCGCACATGAACGACGCGCTCCCGCCCATGCGCTCCCTCAACCCGGAGGTGGCCTCGTCGCCGGAGCTCGAGGCTGTGATCGCCAAGTGCCTGGCGAAGAACCCGGACGAGCGCTTCGGCTCGATGCGCGAGCTCGCCAGCGCGTTGATGGGTACCCCCGAGGCGGCCGCCCTCGACCCGCTCGCGCGCAAGAGCGCCATCCCGGGCGTTTCGCTCCAGGAGTTCGACCGCGCGCGCGCCAGCTCCGAAGCCGAGATCGCCGCGGAAGCGAAGGTCCACCCGTTGCTGAAGCGGGGCGTTCCGCGACACGAGGACGCGGCGGCCCGAGCGGACACGCTGCCGGTGAACCTGACCCGGGCAGAGACGGCGGAGCGACCCGCCGGCAAGGGCGTGTGGCTCGTGCTGGGCTTGGTGCTGCTCGCGGGGGGCGCGATCGCGGCCCTGAAGCTCTGGCCTGCTTCGAGCACGGTCGCGAGCGGCGAGCCCCCCGCCGCCACGGGCACGCAGAACACGCTGGTGCTGCCCCTCGCCCCGATCCCGCCGGAGCCCTCGACCGTGGTCGCGCCGTCGGCGAGCGTGCGCCTGAACGTCGTGAGCGACCCGCCCGGAGCCGTGGTGCTGAAGGGCGGCTTCCAGGTTTGTGACACCACGCCCTGCGAGGTCCTGGCGAGCCGCAACGAGAGCCTCTCGCTGGAGGCGAAGAAGGACAAGCTGAAGGGCAGCGCGAAGGTGCTCGCCCAGAGCGATCAGACTGTCACCATCAAGCTCGCCGCAGCTTCCGGCAACGGCAAGGCACAGCCCTGCTACCAGGAGGTGCTGGAGGGCGAGATCAAGGTGATGAAGCCCGTGCCGTGCAAGTGACGAGCGGCGTCGGGCGCTTCACGTTCCGAGGGAACCTGCGGCAGACGCGCCACGGCTGGCTGCGCCTGACGCCGGCGTACTCGCTGCACCTGGTGCGGGAGCTGGCGGAGGCGCGCGCACGCCCGGACCTGCCGGTGTTGGATCCGTTCTCGGGCACGGGCACCACGCTGCTCGCCTGCGCCGAGCTCGGTGTGGCGTGCGAGAGCGTGGAGCTGAACCCGTTCCTGGTCTGGCTCGCGAAGGCCAAGGTCGCGCGTTACGACGCCGCGGGCCTGCGCGCCGCGGAGAGCGCGATGGCCGAAGCGTGCGCGCGAGCCCGGGCCCCTCGTGGCGAAGCCTGGACCCCGCCGCTTCACGCCATCGATCGCTGGTGGGGTCGCCCCACCCTCGACGCGCTGGCGCGCGCCTTCGCAGTGCTCGAAGCGCGAGCTCTGCCGCCGCGCGCGCGCGATCTTTGCCGCCTCGCGTTCTGCCGCGCGCTGGTCGCGGTCTCGAGCGCCAGCTTCCGCCATCAGTCGATGTCCTTCGCGGAGCCGCCGGCGCTGCGGCCTGCGGCCGCGCGCACGCGCGTGACCGACGAGCTCGCGGCGAGCCTCGCTTCCATCGCCGCTGCGGCCGCACGCCCGCTCCCGCGGGCCGCGCGGCGCGTGCACCACGGCGATGCTCGACAGGTCGCGCGGGTGCTGGGTGCACGCCGCTACGGCACGGTGATCACGTCGCCGCCCTACGCCAACCGCATGTCGTACATCCGCGAGCTCCGCCCTTACATGTACTGGCTCGGCTACCTGCGCGACGGGCGCGCGGCCGGCGAGCTCGACTGGAGGGCCATCGGTGGCACCTGGGGCGCGGCGACCAGCAAGCTGTCACGCTGGGAGCCCGCGGCGGGCGAGGCATCGACCTTCGCCGCGTTGCCTCGCTTGGTGCGAAGAATCGCGCGAGAGAGCGACGTGCTGGGGCGCTACGTGGAGCGCTACGCCGTCGACATGGCGACGCACCTCCGGAGCCTGCGAGCCGTCGTCGCCGAGGGCGGCGCCATCCACTACGTGGTAGGGAACTCGAAGTTCTTCGACGTGGTGGTGCCCATCGAGGAGCTGCTCGCCACCGAGATGCGCGCCGCCGGCTTCTCGCGCCCGCGCATCGAGCGCCTGCGCAAGCGCACCAGCAAGCCCGAGCTGTTCGAGTTCCGGGTGAGCGCGCGGGGCTAGCGGCGGTCGCCCGGCCCCTCGGAGGCACCGAGCCGCCGGGCTCAGGCCGCCTCGGCGAGCAGGCCGAAGGCGGCGACGCCGAAGCGACGGAGCTCGCGGCGCAGCTCGTTCGCACGGGATGGGGTCCCGCACAACGCCGCCAGGAGGCCCGCGCACCAGCTGTCGAGGGTCTCCTCGCAACCGGAGAGATCTTCACTCTCCCCGGTGAGCACGGCGCGCCATGCGCGCGCCGCGCCGAGCGCGCCTTCACTGATCACGACCCCCGAGCCCGAAGCCACGGCGTGTCCGCTCGCGATGACCGACGACGTCTCCGGCAGCTCGACGACCTGACCTGCCAGGAACGCGGGCAGGACTGCCGCCGCACGCGTGGCCCCACCCGCGAGCGCGACTCGTGTGAGCAGCGAAACCAGCTGCGCGAACGCGTCGAGGCGCTCCGCGATCTGCGGCGGTGGCTCGGGCTCGGGCGCCTGCGTGACCTCGACCGGCGGGACTTCCGGCCGTGTAATGGCCCGCGGCCACCCGGTCGTGGTCACCGGCATCCAGACCGCTCCGGCGTGCAGGTCCGGGTTGTCGTTGGGGAACTCCGCGCACGCGGTACGGAAGGGCGCCACGCGGGCATTTCAAGCTCTGCCCTCGCGCGCGGCCAACTATCCCGGGGCGCGCGAGCGTCCAGCGCGGAGCCGGGTTATCCTCCGGCCATGCGCAGTGTGTTGCTCCTCGCCGTCGCCGCGAGCACCTTCGCGTGCTCCCCGAACCCGCCTCCACGCTGGCAGGAGGGCGGTTCGCCGCTGGTCATCGCGCCGGCTCGCTGGGACCGACCCGACGACGACTCCATCCAGATCCACGCGGACGGAAAGGTCACCGAGGGCGGCGACCTCTTGTTCGTGGTCGATCGTGCCGGTCGCGTGGTCGACAAGGACTACGAG
>Ga0233425_10002677_pt1 | contig 34318 bp, 36 predicted proteins | sample Watercolumn_Towu_2_FD_181712 | JGI IMG/M metagenome (GOLD analysis project Ga0233425, IMG submission 181712) | Freshwater microbial communities from Lake Towuti, South Sulawesi, Indonesia - Watercolumn_Towuti2014_140_MG | ecosystem: Environmental > Aquatic > Freshwater > Lake | place...
GCGGATTAAGATAGCCAGGGGTTCCAGCCTGGCAGGACCATGTTCAGCATTCCCCTCGAGACCGCCATCGTCAATTCCATCGTCGGCAACGCCGTGCTGGCGATGATTTTCTTCTACCTGTGGCGGGCGGACCGGCGCGAGGCCGCGCTCGGCTACTGGGCGGCGGCCTATGGCGCGAGTGCCCTGCGGGTTATGCCGCCGGTGACCGCCGAGGCGTTTGCCGCCTTGCTGAAGAAGGGCAAGCGCTAGATTCGATTCTTCATTCGGCTGAGCTGGCGGCTTGCCGCAATGTCTCCGCCATGCCGGCGTCGAATGCGACGAGCAGGACCTTCTCCAGATCCGGATTGGCGCCCAGCGCGGCAAGCGACTCGGCCACCGCGATTCGCGCCGCCGCCGCCGCCGGGTAGCCGTAGACACCGCAACTGATGGCCGGGAAGGCGAGGCTGCGCAGGCCGTGCTCGCGCGCCAGGCGGAAACAGTTGCGGTAGCAGGAAGTCAGCTTCTGCGGCTCGCCGCGCGTGCCGCCGTGCCAGACCGGCCCGACGGTGTGGATGATGTGTTTCGCCGGCAGGCGGAAGCCGGGGCTGATCTTCGCCTCTCCGGTGGGGCAGCCGCCCAGCGTGCGGCAGTGGGCGAGCAGTTCCGGCCCCGCGGCGCGATGGATGGCGCCATCCACGCCGCCGCCGCCGAGCAGGCTCTCGTTGGCGGCATTCACGATGGCATCGACCGCCAGCCGGGTGATGTCGCCGGTCAGCACCTGCAGGCGCGGGTTCATTCGGGCTTGAGCTTCGCCTCGCGCAGGATGTCCAGCCAGGCCTGCCGCTTCATCTCGGACAGGCGCTGCTGCTTGGAGGCAAAGGCGATGATGTGCACGCCGTCCTTCGCCACCTCCACCCGCCGGTACTCGAACTGCGGTCCGGTAATGCGGCAATCGCCCTCCCACTGCAGGAAGACGGAAGCCGGCTCCTGCTTCAGCGGCGTCACCTTGTAGGGCCGGCAGTGGTCGCTGAGGAACTCGAGGAAGCCGGTGAGGTAGTCGTCCGGGGAGAAGGACAAGCGCTGGTGGCCGATGACCAGCTTCTCGTTCCAGAAATACTCGCTTTCCCCCGGCGCGACATAGATGCGCTCGGTGAGGCGGCCGCTGCGGTTCTCGGCAATGAGCCGCCAGTCGCGCGGATCGAGCGGGATGTCCCAGCGCTCGGGCGTCTGGGCGAGGGCGGGCAGGGCCGTCGACAGCAGGAGGGCGGCAAGGCGTATTTTCATGGTCGGCTCCGGTGCGTATCTTACCCCTTGATGCAGACGAGCGGCTCCAGGCGCGCCACCTTGCGTGCCAGGCCGGCGGCATCGGCGGCATCGACCACCGAGGAGACATCCTTGTAGGCGAGCGGCGCTTCTTCGGCGACGCCGCGCAGGCTGGGGCTGCGGATGAGGATGCCGCGTCCGGCCAGTTCGTCGACAACGGCGCGGCCCTGCCAGCGGCGGGTGGCCTCGTGGCGGCTCATGGCGCGCCCGGCGCCGTGGCAGGCCGAGCCGAAGGCGCGTTCCATGCCGTTGGCGAGACCGGCCAGGATGTAGGAACTCGTGCCCATGCTGCCGCCGATCAGCACCGGCTGGCCGGCCGCACGGAATTCCGCGGGCAACTCGGGGTGTCCCGGGCCGAAGGCGCGCGTGGCGCCCTTGCGGTGCACGAACAGGCGCCGCCGAAGACCGTCCACTTCGTGCGTTTCCTCCTTGCAGGTGTTGTGGGATACGTCGTAGAGCAGCGGCAGGCGCGCCTCCGGCAGCACTTCGCGGAAGGCCGCGCGCGTGAGATGGGTGAGGATCTGCCGGTTGGCCAGCGCGCAGTTGATGGCGGCGCGCATGGCGCCGAGGTAGCGTTTGCCGAGCGCGGAGGCGAGCGGGGCGCAGGCCAGCTCGCGGTCGGGCAGCACGATGCCGGCGTCGCGCGCGGCAATGACCATTTCCTTGAGGAACTCGATGCCGATCTGGTGGCCGAGGCCGCGCGAGCCGCAGTGGATGCTGACGACGACGTTGCCGGCGGCGATGCCGTAGGCGGCGGCAACGGCCGGTTCGAACACCTCGGCGACATGCTGCAATTCGAGGTAATGGTTGCCCGAGCCGAGCGTGCCCATCTCGTCGCGCTGGCGCCGGCGTGCCTGCTCGGAGACGGCCCGCGGGTCGGCGCCGTGCATGCAGCCGCATTCCTCGATGCGGACAAGATCGGCCTCGCTGCCGTAGCCGCGCTCGACCGCCCAGCGCGCGCCGCCCTGCAGCATGGCGTCCATTTCCTTCGCCGACAGGTGCAGTTCGCCGGTGCTGCCGACGCCGGCCGGGATGCGCGCAAAGAGCGTGTCGGCGAGGCGGGCCTGGACGCGCTGGATGTCCTCGCGTCGCAGTCCGGTGAGCAGGGTGCGCACGCCGCAGGAGATGTCGAAGCCGACGCCGCCGGCCGAGACGACGCCCTCGCCGGGATCGAAGGCGGCGACGCCGCCGATGGGAAAGCCGTAGCCCCAGTGGGCGTCCGGCATGGCGTAGGAAGCCTGCACGATGCCGGGCAGGGCGGCGACGTTGCAGGCCTGCTCCAGCACCTTCGCATCCATCGCCTGCATCAGCGCGCGCGAGGCGAAGATCACCACCGGCACGCGCATGGGGCCGTGCGCCGGCAGGTGCCACTCGAATTCGCCGCACCGCTCGAAGCGGTCGAGGTTCAGACGTCCACCACGCACTGCGCCAGCCAGCCGCCGTCGGCGAGCCGGCGCACGTCGAGTTCGGTATAGGTGGCGCCCTTGATTTCGACGGCGGGACGGTGCCTGCCGATGTCCACCGGCTCGCCCCAGGCGGTGGCTTCGAGGCGTCCATCGACGATGCGCACTTCGAAGCGGCCGAACAGCATGTGGCGCGTGGCGGTCTCGTAGATGAGGGCGTTGAGCCAGTCGCAGAACAATAATGCATCTTCCGGCGCATTGCATGTGATGCGCACCGGCATGCGCGGCGCCACCTCGGCCGGATTGGTCAGCACGGCGGTCAGCGCCAGCGCCGCCTGCTCGAAGGCGGCTTCGCGCGTGGCACCGAAACCGCGCACGCCGATATCCGCTTCGTGGCGGAAGTGTTCCCAGCGCGTCACCATACTGCGGATGGTAGCGATTCGACGAAGGCTTGTCTTGCATTCGCATCGGATTCCGGTGTTAAACTTGTTTTCGTTCGATCAATGGTGGAGAACGCATGCTGCAAGCCGGTCAATCCGCGCCAGCCTTCAACCTGCCCGACGCCGACATGGAGGATTTCGACCTCGCGGTATTGCGCGGCAAGCAGCATGCGGTGCTGTATTTCTACCCGAAGGACGATACGCCCGGCTGCACCATCGAGGCGATCGATTTTTCCGACCACGAGGACGAATTCGCGCGGCATGGCTGCATCGTCATCGGCGTGTCGCGCGACGATTGCATCAGCCATGCCGAATTCCGCGACAAGCACGGGCTTTCCGTGCGCCTGCTGGCGGATACGGAAGGCGAGGTGTGCGAGCGCTACGGCGTCTGGCAGATCAAGGAAAAGGACGGCGTGAAGAAGCACGGCATCGTGCGTTCCACCTTCGTCATCGACCGCAAGGGGATCGTGCGCCATGCCCTGTACGGCGTCAGCCCGCGCGGCCACGCGCTCGAGGTGCTCGAACTCGTGAAAAAACTGGACTGAAAGGAAACGCCATGCAGGTCGCCAAGGATACCGTCGTCACGCTGCGCTACCGGGTCACCGATCCCGACGGCAACATCATCGACGACGGCCACAACCCGCTGGTCTACCTGCACGGGGGTTACGACGGCATCTTCGCCCGCATCGAGGAGGCGTTGCAGGACAAGTCGGTCGGCGAGCAGATCGAGATCAAGCTGCAGCCGGAGGACGCCTTCGGCGAATACGACGCCGACCTGGTGCGCGTCGAGAGCCTGTCCATGTTCCCCGAGAACATCCAGGTTGGCATGCAGTTCGAGCGCGCCACCGAGGGCGGCGACGACGAGATCATCTACACCATCACCGACATCGAGGGCGACAAGGTGGTGGTGGACGGCAACCATCCGCTGGCCGGGACCGCGCTGGTCTTCAACTGCACCGTCGCGGAAGTGCGGGCGGCCACCGCCGAGGAACTCTCCCACGGCCATGTGCACGGGCCCGAGGGGCATCACCACCACTGAGGCGGTTCAGCCGCCGTGCCGCAGGGGCTGACTTTAACTGAGCACCTTCCCGTCCCTGCCGAGGATGGTGATGTCGAGGAAGTCCGAGCCGGCATGGCTCGCCTGCGAAAACCGGATGACCAGGCCGCCCGCATCGTAATCGCGTATCCATTCCAGCGCGTCGCGCAGTTCGACGACGGGGATGTCGGCCTCGGTCAGGACGCCTTCCTTCACCAGCGCCTCGATGTTGCCCGTGCCGACCAAGCCGATGAGGGCAATGGGGCCCGATTCCCTGATCAGATCGTGGGTCAGCCTGACGGTCTCCGGCACCTTATAGCCGTCGTCCTTGGTGACGAGGCGGATCTTGGCGCCGTGAATCCCGCCGGCGGCATTGATGCGGTCGAAATAGAGTTGCGCGCCGGCGCGTCGCTCTCGTGGAGCGCGCGCGATGGTCGTTGCAGGGCGAGCGTGCGAAGAATAGGCGGAATGCCGGCGTTCAGCGATACGGAGTTTCCGTATGTCGGAAAGCCGCAATTGACTGATGCGGCTTGAATTTACTGCGAGAGGCGCTTCAGTTCGTAGAGCTTGTCCAGCGCCTCGCGCGGACTGAGGTTGTCCGGATCCAGCGTGCGCAGGGCATCCAGCGCCGGGTGCGGCTCGGCCTCGAGAGGCTCTGGCGCGGCGGCGAAGAGGTCGGCCTGCGGGCCGGCATCGACCTCGCGGTTCTCCAGCTGGCGCAGCCGGCGCTTGGCGTCGCGGATGACGCTGGCGGGAATGCCGGCCAGCGCCGCCACCTGGATGCCGTAGCTCTGGCTGGCGGGGCCTTCCTCGACGGCGTGCAGGAAGACGATCGCGTGGCCGTGCTCGACGGCATCGAGGTGCACGTTGGCGCACTCGGCGTAGTCCTCGGCCAGGCGCGTCAGTTCAAAATAGTGCGTCGAGAAGAGGGCGTAGCCGCGGTTTTTCTCGAGCAGGTGGCGGGCGATGGCGAAGGCCAGCGCCATGCCGTCGAAGGTCGACGTGCCGCGGCCGACCTCGTCCATCAGCACCAGGCTGTGCTCCGTGGCGCCGTGAAGTATTGAAGCCGCCTCGGTCATCTCAACCATGAAGGTGGAGCGACCCGAGGCGAGGTCGTCGGAGGCGCCGATGCGCGTGTAGATGGCGTCCACCGGGCCGATGCGTGCCGCGCTTGCCGGCACGAAGGCGCCGCAGTGGGCGAGCAGCACGATCAGCGCCACCTGGCGCATGTAGGTCGACTTGCCGCCCATGTTGGGGCCGGTGACGAGCAGCATGCGCCGCGCCGGGTCGAAGCGGCAATCGTTGGCGATAAAGCTGTCCACCTGGCCTTCCACCACCGGATGGCGGCCGGCCTCGATCTCCAGCGAGAAGGTGTCGGCGAACCGCGGCCGGCACCAGTTGCAGCGCACCGAGATGGCGGCGAAGGCGGCGAGGCCATCCAGCAGGGCCACGGCGCGGGCGATGCGCTGCAGTGCCGGGATGTCCTCGGCGAGGCGCGCCAGCAGCGCGTCGTAGAGCAGCTTCTCACGTGCCATCGCGCGGTCCTGCGCGGATAGTGCCTTGTCCTCGAAAGCCTTCAGCTCGGGCGTGATGTAGCGCTCGGCGTTCTTCAGCGTTTGGCGGCGGCGGTAGTCGTCCGGCACCTTGTCCGCATTGGCGTGAGTCACCTCGATGTAGAAGCCGTGCACGCGGTTGTACTCGACGCGCAGGTTGGCGATGCCGCTGCGGGCGCGTTCGCGCACCTCCAGCTCGAGCAGGAAGGCGCCGCAGTTCTGCTGGATGGCGCGCAGCTCGTCGAGCTCGGCATCGAATCCTTCGGCGATGACGCCGCCGTCGCGCAGCACGGCGGCCGGCTCCGGCGCGACGGCGCGCGTGAGCAGCGCGAGGCAATCCGCCGGCGTGGCGAGGTCTGCGCGGATTGCGCCCAGCCCCGCCGAAGCCGCCTGCGCCAGCGGCGCGCGCAGGTCGTCGAGGCGGGCGAGGCTGTCACGCAGCGCCGACAGGTCGCGCGGACGCGCGCTGCGCAAGGCGATGCGCGCCGTGATGCGCTCGACGTCGGCGAAGCCGCGCAGCGCGGACTGGATCGCCGCGAAGGGGCCATGACCGGCCTCGCCGGCGAGTTCCGCCACCGCCTCGTGGCGCGCCGCCGCCGCGGCGCGGTCGGCGAGCGGGTGGTGCAGGCAGTGGCGCAGCCAGCGCGAACCCATCGAGGTGCGGCAATCGTCGAGCAGGGAAAGCAGGGTCGGCGCCGGTTCGCCGCGCAGGGTTTCCGTCAGTTCCAGGTTGCGCCGTGTGGCGGCGTCGAGGCGCAGCCATTCGCTCTCGCGCTCGAGGGTGAGCGTGGTGATGTGTGTCAGCGCCTGGTTCTGGGTCGTCTTGGCGTACTGGTAGAGGGCGCCGGCGGCGGCGAGCGCGGCGGTGGGCGCGTCGTTGGGTGATTCAGGGCCGGATTCCGGCAGGAAGGCGGCGAGGTCGCGCGTGCCGAAATGCAATGTCAGTCCGCGTGAGGCGGCGTCGCGGTCGAAATGCCAGTCGGGCAGGCGCCGCACCGGCGCGGCGGCGCCTTGCGGGAAACCGTCCGGCGCGCCGTCCGGCAGCAGGATCTCCGCCGGGCGCAGGCGCTCGAGCTGGGCGGGCAGCGCCCCGGGGCCGATCTCCAGCAGGCGGAAGTCGCCGTTGGCGAGGTTGAGCCAGGCCAGGCCGACCAGGTTCTTCTGCGGGGCGAGGGCCAGCAACAGGCTGTCGGACTTGTCGTCGAGCAGGGCGGAGTCGGTCAGCGTGCCCGGCGTGACGATGCGGGTGACGGCGCGCTCGACCGGGCCCTTCGAGGTGGCCGGGTCGCCGACCTGTTCGCAGATCACCACCGATTCGCCCAGCTTGACAAGCCGCGCCAGATACTGCTCGACGGCATGGAAGGGCACGCCGGCCATGCGGATGGGTTTCCCGGCGGACTGGCCGCGCGTGGTGAGCGTGATGTCGAGCAGGCGCGCCGCCTTCTCGGCGTCATCGAAGAACAGTTCGTAAAAATCCCCCATGCGGTAGAACAGCAGCAGCTCCGGGTACTGCGCCTTCAGGCCCAGGTACTGCTGCATCATCGGGGTGTGCTGGCGGAAATCGTCGGGCGTGTTCATGGTGGCCGGCTATCTTAGCCGAGAGTCGATCAGGCCGCTTTCGACTTGGCGGGATGATGGTAAGCTAAGGGAAGTTGACGTTTGTCAACAATGAATTAATAAGACCTAAAACAATCCGTTCCGATCATCGGGCGGGAGGAGCCATGCCGACCACACAGCGCAGGAAGCCGGCGTCCGCCGCCGGCCAGGAGTTCGCCCTGGAACTGCCGCGGCGCGTGTTTCGCCGCATCAAGCGCCATACGCCGCTGCCGAGCGGCCAGCCGGACAAGGCAGAGCTGGCCAGGCGCATGCAGCGCTTCGAACTGTTCGCCCAGTTGCCGGCCAAGGTGCTGTCGGAACTGGTGGCCGCTGCGAGCGTGAAGGCCTTCCGCGCCGGCGAGTACATCTGGCACTACAACGATGCCGACAACCGCGCCATGTTCATCGAGCAGGGACTCGTCAAAGGGGCGCGGCGCAACAAGCAAGGCGTCAGCCGTACCTATGCCTTGTTCGGCCCCGGCGACTCGATGGGCATCTTCGCCATCTGGGCCGGCATGAAGTACCCGACCGACGCGGTGGCCATGAACGACGGCATGACGGCCATCTTTGTCGATGCCGACGCAATGCTGAAGTTCGCCGAGAAATACCCGCGGCTGGCCGGACAACTGCGCATCGAGATCGGCCATTTCACCGAGGCCTTCATCCGCAAGATCGAGATCGTCAGCGCCGGCACGGTGCCGCAGCGCCTGGCGGTGCTGATGACCCAGTTGATTGAGCGCTACGGCGTGGACAAGAAGGGCAACAAGGCGCGCCTGCCCATCACGCTGACGCTGGAGCAGATCAGCGAGATTGTCGGCGTGCGCCTGGAGACCGTGGCGCGCATCATGAGCGGCTGGAAGAAGGAGAGCTGGCTGACGATCGACGCCCACGGCTGCCATTTCGCGCGCCTGGATTTGGTGCGCGAACTGCTGCCTGACTGAGCTTTTCTCAGAACCGCGTATTCGACTGCGTCGGAAAGGCGTCCAGGTCGGCCTTCGGCTGCGGCGTCCAGCCTTTCTTGCGATGCTCCGCCACCACCGTCGTGAAGATTCCCCCGCGCACGTAGAACTTCGCCGTCAGGCGCATGAAACGCGGCTTCGTCGCCTTGGCCAGGTCGTCGAGGATGCGGTTGGTGACGGCCTCGTGAAAGGCGCCCTCGTTGCGGAACGACCAGACGTAGAGCTTGAGGCTCTTGAGCTCGACGCAGGCCCGGTCGGGGATGTAGTCCAGCACCAGGGTGGCGAAATCCGGTTGCCCGGTCTTCGGGCAGAGACAGGTGAACTCCGGAATTTCCATGTGAATCAGGTAGTCGCGTCCGGGTTCCGGATTCGGGAAGATTTCGAGCGATTTCGAGGGCTTGGAAGGCATGCCGGCGGGTTCGGAGAGGGTGGCGAAGGTGGTATTATAAGCACCCAAATCCCTGCGGCGCAGCTGGTAGATCGCGCCGTTCCCCAACAAAAACAGAGCCTTCTGATTACGTGCGCCTTACCAAGCTGAAACTTGCCGGGTTCAAGACCTTCGTCGACCCGACCTCCGTGCTGACGCCGGGCCAACTCGTCGGGGTGGTCGGCCCCAACGGCTGCGGCAAATCCAACATCATTGACGCCGTGCGCTGGGTGCTCGGCGAGTCGAAGGCGACCGCCTTGCGCGGCGAGTCGATGCAGGACGTCATCTTCAACGGCTCGGGCGAACGCAAGCCGGTCGGCCGCGCCAGCGTCGAGCTGCATTTCGACAACGCCCAGGGCCGCGCCAGCGGCCAGTGGTCGCAGTACGCCGAGATCGCCGTCAAGCGCGTGCTCGACCGCGACGGCGAGTCGACCTACTACATCAACAACCTGCACGTGCGCCGGCGCGACGTGATCGACCTGTTCATGGGCACCGGCCTCGGTCCGCGCGCCTACGCCATCATCGAGCAGGGCATGATCTCGCGCATCATCGAAGCCAAGCCCGAGGAGCTGCGCTTCTTCCTCGAGGAGGCGGCCGGCGTCACCAAGTACAAGGAGCGTCGCCGCGAGACGGAGAACCGCCTCTCCGACGCACGCGAGAACCTCGCCCGCGTCGAGGACATCCGCAACGAGCTGGGCCACCAGATCGAGAAACTGGAAGGCCAGGCCGAGGTGGCGAAGCAGTACCACGCGCTGCACGCGCAACTGACGCGCCGGCAGAACCTGCTCTGGCTCTACAAGCGCAACGAGGCGCGCGAGAGCCGCGAGCGCCTGCTGCGCAACGTCGAGCAGGCGGTGATCAAGCTGGAGGCCGAGACGGCCGCGTTGCGCGACCTCGAGGCGCGCGTCGAGGCGGCGCGCACCGAGCACTACGCCGCCAGCGATGCGCTGCATGCCGCGCAGAGCGAGATGTTCGCCGCCAACGCCGAGGTGGCGCGGCTGGAATCCGAGCTCAACCACCTGCGCGAGCTGCGCCAGAAGGTCGAGTCGCGCCTGGCCCAGCTCGAGGGCGAGGACGGCCACTGGCGCGGCCAGGCGGATACCCTCGATCGCGACGAGGCGCGCTGGAAGGAGCTGCTGGAGAATGCCGCGCAGCGTGTCCAGGGTGCCGAGGCGCGCCATGCCGAGGCCGCCGCGCGCCTGCCCGAGGCCGAGGCCGCGCTGAAAGCCGCCGAGGAGGCCGCCCAGGCCCTGCGCCGCGAGCTGGCGCAGGCCGAGCAGAGCCTGCGCGTCGAGGAAGCCCACAAGAGCCACGCCGACAAGACCCTCGAAGGGCTGGCCCAGCGCCGTGCCAGGCTCGAAACCGAGCGCGGCCAGCTGGAGCAGCCGGACGAGGGCGCCCTCGGCGCCCTGCAGGGCCGCGTTGCCGAACTGAACACGCAGGTCGACACGAAGCGCAGCCGCGTCACCGACTTGCAGCAGCGCCTGCCCGAGCATGAGGCGCAGCGCCGCGAGGCGGCCGAGGCCCAGACCAGCGCGCAAAAGCGCCTGACCGAGGCGCAGGCGCGGCGCGATGCACTCAAGCAATTGCAAAGCCGCGTGCAGCGCGAGGGCAAGCTGGGTGAGTGGCTGGCACGCCATGGCCTCGATGCCGCCACGCCGGTCTGGTCCAGCCTCAAGGTGGAGCCGGGCTGGGAAACCGCGCTGGAAGCCGTGCTGCGGGAACGCCTGGCCGCGCTGGCCGGTGTCGATGCTTCCGCGGCCGAGAGCGTGCTGGCGGATCCGCCGCCGGCGAACCTCGCGCTGATCTTTGCCGGCGAGGCCGGGCCGGTCGGCGCGACGGCCGGGCTGGAGGCCGACGTGCCGCTGCGCGACAAGGTGCGCTGCAGCGATCCGCGCTGGGAGCCGGCGCTGAACGAATGGCTCGCTGGCGTGTTCGTGGCGAACGACCTCGCCGCCCTCGCGGCGCGCCGCGCCGGCCTGCCCGCGGGACGCCAGTGGGTGAGCCAGGCCGGCCATCTCGTCTCGCGCCACAGCTTCGTGTTCTACGTGCCGGAGGCGCGCACCCACGGCGTCATCGAGCGCCAGCGCGAGATCGAGCAACTGGATGCCGAATGCGGCACGCTGGAGAACGAGGCGCGCGTTGCCGCGGCGACGCTGGCCTCGGCCGAATCCGGCCTGGCCGAGCAACGCAATCGCCTGGCCGAGGCGCAGCGCGAGGCACAGGAACTGCAGCAGTCGGCCCACGGCGTCCAGGTCGAAGCGGTCAAGCTGGGCGAGGCCGTGCAGCGCTACCGTGCGCGCCTGGCGCAGATCGAGGGCGACCTGAAGGAAGTGGCGAGCGCCGAGGAGGCCGAGCGCAGCCGCCGCCAGGTGGCGGAAGGGGAAACGGCGCGCCTGACCGGCATGGCACAAGAACTGCGCACGCGGCTCGATACGGCGCAGGAGGACAGTCGCAAGCGCGACGCGGCGCTGCGCGAGCAGCGCACCGTCGAGCAGACGCTGGCGCGCGAGCTGCAGGAGTCGCGCTTCGCCGAACGCGAATGCGCCGGCAAGCTGGAGGAGATCGGCCGTTCGCGTGAAGTGGCGCGCGAGCAGCTGGCGCGCATCGAGGCCGAGACGACGGCACGCCGTCAGGAGCGCGAGAGCATCAGCGAAGGCGGCACCGAGGCGAAGCTGCAGGAAGCGCTGGCCGTACGACGCAGCCGCGAGTCGGCGCTGGCCACCTACCGCGACGCGCTGGAAGGCGCCGCCGCCGAGCTGCGCCAGCTCGAGGAAGCACGCCTGAAGACCGAGCAGGGCCTCAACCCCCTGCGCGACCGCATCGGCGACCTGCGCCTGAAGGAGCAGGCGGCGCAACTGAACGAAGAGCAGTATGCCGCGCGCCTGGCCGAGACGAATGCCAACGAGGAGGAACTGGCGCCGGAACTCACGCGCGAGGTGAAGGAACCGCTCCTGCAGGGCGACATCGCCCGACTCGGGGCGGAAATCGAGGCGCTCGGCGCGGTGAACCTTGCCGCATTGGACGAATTGAACAGCTCGCGCGAGCGCAAGGGCTTCCTCGACAGCCAGTCGGAGGATCTCACCCAGGCCATCAACACCCTGGAGGATGCCATCCGCCGCATCGACCGCGAGACGCGCGAGCAGCTGCAGGACACCTACAACAACGTCAACCGCCAGTTCGGCATCCTCTTCCCGCAGCTCTTCGGCGGCGGCGAGGCGAAGCTGATCCTGACCGGCGAGGAGATCCTCGACTCGGGCATCCAGGTCATGGCGCAGCCGCCCGGCAAGAAGAACAGCAGCATCCATCTGCTCTCCGGCGGCGAGAAGGCGCTCACCGCCATCGCCCTGGTGTTCTCGCTGTTCCAGCTCAATCCCGCCCCGTTCTGCATGCTCGACGAGGTGGACGCCCCGCTCGACGACACCAATACCGAACGCTTCTGCGACATGGTCAAGCGCATGGCGGCGCAGACGCAGTTCCTCTTCATCACGCACAACAAGATCACCATGGAGATGGCGCGCCAGTTGATCGGCGTCACCATGCAGGAGCAGGGCGTCTCGCGCGTGGTCGAGGTGGATATCGAGGAGGCCCTGCGCATGAGCGACGAGGCCGTTGCGGCCTGACTGGATCCGGCATGAGCGACCTCCAGCTATCCCTCATCGGCGCAGGCATCGGCCTGGTGGCCGTCGTATTCGCCTACAACAAGTGGCAGGAGCGCAAGCACCGCAAGCTGGCCGAGCGCGTTTTCCGCGGCGACCACCCTGACGTGCTGCTCGGCCGCCGCGAGGCGGAAGCAGCGGTCGGCGAAGCGGCGGGCGGGGAGCGCATCGAACCCGTGATGGAAAGTGCGACCGTTGCCGATTCGCCGGCCGCCGAGTCCGTCCAGTCTTTTGCGGCGCGTGCAGCGATGGCCGAGCCGCCGGCGGAGCTGGCCGATCCCGTTATCGACTGCATCGTGCGCTTCGAGTCGGCCGAGCTGATCGGCGGCCCCTCTCTCTGGCAGGCGCAGCAGCAGGCGCTGGCCAAGCTGACTCGCGCGGTATTCTGGAGCGGCGAGAACGAGCGCAGCGGCCAGTGGGAACATCTCACGGCGCACAGCGCCGGCGACTACCGCCGCCTGCGCGTGGCGCTGCAGCTGGCCGACCGCCGCGGCCCGCTCGCCGACGCCGACCTGACGCTCTTCATGAACGGCGTGCAGCGCCTGGCCGACGAATTCCTGGCAGTCGCCGACATGCCGACGCGCAACGAAGTGCTGGCGCGCGCCGCCGAGCTCGACGGCTTCTGCGCCGGGGTGGATATCCAGATCGGCGTGAATGTCGTCGCCGGCGCGGCGCCCCTTGCCGGCACCAAGCTGCGCGGGCTGGCCGAGGCGGCGGGGCTGGCGCTGCGCGGGGACGGCATGTTCCACGCCGCGGACGAGGACGGCGCGACCTTGTTCACGCTGTCCAACCTCGAAGCGGTGCTGTTCGCCGCCGAGGAGATGAAGACCCTCGCCACCCACGGCATCACGTTCACCCTCGATGTGCCGCGCGTCGCCGACGGCGCGCGCGCCTTCGACCGCATGATCGCCTTGGCCAGGCAGTTTGCCGGCAGCCTCGGCGGCACCCTGGTCGACGACAATCGCGCGCCGCTCGCCGACAGCGCGCTCGACGTCATCCACGACAAGATCCTCGAGATCGACCAGCGCATGGCGCAGAGAGGCATTTCCGCCGGCAGCCCGCAGGCGCTGCGTCTCTTCTCCTGACGCACATGGCCGTGCCGCGCGAAGCCGCCGAGCGTGCCCAGCGGCTGCGCTCCGAGATCGAGCGCCACAACCATGCCTACTACGTGCTCGACGCGCCGACCGTGCCGGATGCCGAGTACGACCGCCTGTTCCGCGAACTGCAGGAGATCGAGACCGCTCATCCCGAATTGCGCACGGCCGATTCGCCGACGTTGCGCGTCGGCGGCCGGCCGCTGCCGGCGTTTACGCCGGTGCGCCACGCCGTGCCGATGCTTTCCATCAAGACCGAGACCGACACCGGGCCGGAAGGGGCGCACAGTTTCGACGCACGCGTGCGGCGCGCGCTCGGGCTGGAGGAGGGAACACTGCCCGTGGAGTATGCCGCCGAGCTGAAATTCGACGGCCTGGCCGTCAGCCTGCGCTACGAGGCGGGCGTGCTGGTGCAGGCGGCCACCCGCGGCGACGGCGAGACCGGCGAGGACGTGACGCAGAACGTGCGCACCATCCATTGCATTCCGCTGCGGCTGAAGGGCTTGGCGCCGGCGCTGCTCGAGGTGCGCGGCGAGGTGTACATGAGCCGGCCGGACTTCGAGCGCTACAACGCACGCCAGCGCGAGCAGGGACGGCCGACCCTGGTCAACCCGCGCAACGGCGCGGCCGGCAGCATCCGCCAGCTCGACCCGAAAATCGCCGCCGAGCGGCCGCTCTCCTTCTACGCCTACGGCATCGGCGAGACGCGCGGCTGGACCCTGCCGCCGAGCCACAGCGCCATCCTCGACGTGCTGGCCGCCTTCGGCGTGCCGGTCTGCGAACACCACGCGGTGGCACGCGGCGCCGAGGCGCTGATCGATTTCCACCGGCGGATCCTTGCCCTGCGCGACCGGCTACCCTTCGACATCGACGGCGTGGTGTACAAGGTGAATGCCCTCGCCCTGCAGGAGCGGCTCGGTTTCGTCAGCCGCGAGCCGCGCTGGGCCGTCGCCCACAAGTATCCGCCGCAGGAGGAACTCACCGAAGTGTCAGATATCGAGGTGCAGGTCGGCCGCACCGGCGCCATCACGCCCGTGGCGCGGCTCGCGCCCGTCTTCGTCGGCGGCGTCACGGTGACCAACGCCACGCTGCACAACGAGGACGAGGTGCGGCGCAAAGACGTGCGCATCGGCGACACGGTGATCGTGCGCCGCGCCGGCGACGTCATCCCCGAGGTAGTGGCGGCGCTGCCGGAACGGCGCAAGGGGAGCGAGCGCGAATTCGTCATGCCGCTGCAATGCCCGGTGTGCGGCTCCGCCATCCGCCGCCTGCCCGACGAGGCCGTGGCGCGCTGCAGCGGCGGCCTGTACTGCCCGGCGCAGCGCAAGCAGGCCCTGCTGCACTTCGCCTCGCGTCGTGCCCTCGACATCGAGGGCTTCGGCGAGAAGCTGGTTGACCAGCTGGTCGCGCGCGGGCTGGTGCGCAACGCCGTCGATCTCTACCGGCTCGACGTCGGAACGCTGGCCGGTCTCGAGCGCATGGGCGAGAAATCGGCGCAGAATATCGTCGACGCCATCGGGAAATCGAAAGACACGACGCTTTCACGGCTGATCTACGCGCTGGGCATCCGCAACGTCGGCGAGGCGACAGCCAAGGACCTGGCACGGCATTTCGGCAGCCTCGAGGCGCTGATGGCGGCGGATGCGGAAGCGCTGCAGCGTGTGTCCGATGTCGGGCCGATAGTGGCCGAAAGCATCGCCGGATTCTTCGCCGAGGCGCACAATCGCGAAGTGATCGCCGGCCTGCTGCGCGCCGGCGTACGCGGCGCGGTGGAAGCCCGGCCGGAGAAGTCGGGCGCCGTCCTGCAGGGACTGACTTTTGTCCTGACCGGCACGCTGCCGAGCATGACGCGCGAAGAGGCCGGCGCGCTGATCGAGGCGGCCGGCGGCAAGGTGAGCGGGTCGGTGTCGAAGAAGACGGATTATGTCGTGGCCGGTGACGAAGCCGGCTCGAAGCTGGACAAGGCGCGGGCACTGGGCGTCAGGGTCATCGACGAGGATGGCCTGCGCAGGCTGCTGGGAGAATGAATTGGGGACTGTGAATCGTACGGAGTGCATGCAATGAAGAAGATCACCAAGGCCGTCTTTCCCGTCGCCGGCATGGGCAGCCGCTTCCTGCCGGCGACCAAGGCCAGCCCCAAGGAGATGATGCCCATCGTCGACAAGCCGCTCATCCAGTACGCGGTGGAGGAGGCGGTGGCCGCCGGCATCACCGACATGGTGTTCATCACCGGTCGCAACAAGCGCGCCATCGAGGACCATTTCGACAAGGCCTACGAGATGGAAACCGAGCTCGAGGCGAAGGGCAAGCTCGCGCTGCTCAAACTCGTGCAGGAGACCGTTCCCTCGCACATCAATTGCATCTACATCCGCCAGGCCGAGCCGCTCGGCCTCGGCCATGCCGTGCTGTGCGCCGCACCGGTGGTGGGGGACGCGCCCTTTGCGGTGCTGCTCGCCGACGATCTGATCGACGCCGATCCGCCCGTGCTGCGCCAGATGGTGGAAACCTTCGAACGCCACGAGAGCTCGCTGCTCGGCGTGCAGAACGTGCCCTTTGCCGACACTGCCGCCTACGGCATCGTCAGCACCGAGCCGGGCCGGGAGGGGCTGCAGAACGTCACCGCCATCGTCGAGAAGCCGGCGCCGGAGAAGGCGCCCTCCAACCTCGCCGTGATCGGCCGCTATGTGCTGACGCCGCGCATCTTCCATCACCTGCGCAAGGTGCAGGCGGGTGCCGGCGGCGAGATCCAGCTGACCGATGCCATCGCCGCGCTGATCGATGAGGAGCCGGTGCTGGCCTTCCCCTTCCATGGCATCCGCTATGACTGCGGCTCGAAGCTGGGCTACCTCAAGGCCACCATCGCCTTCGGCCGCAAGCATGCCGAAGTCGGCCAGGCCTTCACCGAGTACCTCGCCAGCCTGAATGTCGGCGGGCGCGCCTGATGCTGTCTGCGTCCGAAGCGCGGAAGATCCTCGACGAGGCCGACCTGATCGTTCCCGAGGCGGCGGCGGAGGAGGCGGTGCGCCGCGTGGCCGGTGAAATTACGGCCACCCTGGCGGATGAGCATCCGCTGGTGCTGTCGGTGATGGGGGGCGCCGTGATCTTCACCGGGCAGCTGCTGCCGCTCCTGAACTTTCCGCTGGAATTCGACTATCTTCACGTCACGCGCTACGGCGACACCACCACCGGCGGCGAGCTGTCCTGGATCGTGTCGCCGCGCGCACCCATTGCCGGGCGCATCGTGCTGGTGGTGGACGATATCCTCGACGAGGGCATTACGCTGGCGGCGGTGAAGCGGCGCCTGCTCGAGCAGGGCGCGAAGGATTGCCGCATCGCCGTCTTCGCCGACAAGGCGCTCGGCCGCGAGAAGCCGGTGCGGGCGGATTTCGTCGGTGTGCGCCTGCCGAACCGCTATGTTTTCGGCTTCGGCATGGACGTCAAGGGCGCCTGGCGCAACCTGCCGGCGGTGTATGCCGTGAAGGGGCTGTGATCAGCCGAAAAGTCAGCCCGGCCGGCACGGCGAGCCGGCTCAGGCCGCCTCGCGCCCGGCGCGGCGGCGCTCGTGCTCCTTCAGGTGGCGCTTGCGCAGGCGGATCGACTTCGGCGTGATCTCGACCAGTTCGTCGTCGGCGATGAACTCGACGGCGGATTCGAGGGTGATCTGGATCGGCGGCACCAGCATGATGGCCTCGTCCTTGCCGGAGGCGCGCACGTTGGTGAGCTGCTTGGTCTTGATGGGGTTCACGACGAGGTCGTTGTCGCGGCTGTTGATGCCGATGATCATGCCCTCGTACACCGGCTCGCCGGGGCTGACGAACATGCGGCCGCGCTCCTGCAGCTTCCACAGCGCGTAGGCGACGGCCTCGCCCTGTTCGGCCGAGATCAGCACGCCGTTGCGCCGTTCGGCGATGTCGCCCTTCATCGGCGCGTAGTCGTCGAAGACGTGGCTCATGATGCCGGTGCCGCGCGTCATGGTGAGGAATTCCGACTGGAAGCCGATCAGGCCGCGCGCCGGGATGCGGTACTCCAGGCGCACGCGGCCCTTGCCGTCCGGCTGCATGTCCTGCAGGTCGCCGCGGCGCTCGCCGAGGGCCTGCATGACGGCGCCCTGGTGGGCCTCCTCGCAGTCGACCGTCAGCATCTCGTAGGGCTCGCATTTCTCGCCGTCGATGTCCTTCAGCACCACGCGCGGGCGCGAGACGGCCAGTTCGTAGCCCTCGCGGCGCATGTTCTCGAGCAGGATGGTGAGATGCAGCTCGCCGCGGCCGGAGACGAGGAAGATGTCGGCGTCGGGCGTGTCCTCGACGCGCAGCGCCACGTTGCTCATCAGCTCGCGCGCCAGGCGCTCGCGCAGCTGGCGGCTGGTGACGAACTTGCCTTCCTTGCCGGCGAAGGGCGAAGTGTTCACCTGGAAGTTCATGGTCAGCGTCGGCTCGTCCACCGTCAGCAGCGGCAGGGCCTCGGGCTGGTCGGGATCGCAGATCGTCACGCCGATGCCGACCTCTTCGATGCCGTTGATGAGCACGATGTCGCCGGCTTCGGCGACATCGGTCAGCACGCGCTCGAGTCCGCGGAACACCTGCACCTGGTTGATGCGCGCCTTGATGGGCTCGTCGTCCTCGGGGCCGTTCATGACCAGCACGTTCTGCAGCGGGCCGAGGCGGCCGCGCGTGATGCGGCCGATGCCGATGCGGCCGACGTAGCTGGAGTAGTCGAGCGAGCAGATGCGCAGCTGCAGCGGGCCTTCGGCATCCACCTCCGGCTGCGGGACGTGCCTGAGGATGGCCTCGAACAGCGGGCGCATGTCTGTGCCGGGCTTGTCGGCTTCCAGCATGGCGTAGCCGTTGAGGGCCGAGGCGTAAACGACCGGGAAGTCGAGCTGCTCCTCGGTGGCGCCGAGCTTGTCGAACAGGTCGAAGGTGTGGTTGATGACCCAGTCCGGCCGCGCGCCCGGGCGGTCGATCTTGTTGATGACGACGATGGGCTTGAGACCCAGCGCCAGCGCCTTGCGCGTGACGAAGCGCGTCTGCGGCATCGGCCCCTCGACGGCATCGACCAGCAGCAGCACGCTGTCGACCATCGACAGCACGCGCTCGACCTCGCCGCCGAAGTCGGCGTGGCCCGGGGTGTCGACGATGTTGATGTGGGTGCCTTCGAACTCGATGGCGCAGTTCTTCGCCAAGATGGTGATGCCGCGCTCCTTCTCCAGGTCGTTGGAGTCCATGATGCGCTCCTCCACCTGCTGGTGGGCGGCGAAGGTGCCGGACTGCTTGAGAAGCTGGTCGACGAGGGTGGTCTTGCCGTGGTCGACGTGGGCAATGATGGCGATGTTGCGGATGGCGCGGGTCATGGTGCAGTGCGGCAACAAAAAAGTCCGGCAGTATAACACCTTAGCGCATCCCGGCTAAGCCTCATGCTAGAATTCTTGCCCCTATCTGTTTTATATAAACACCATAAAATCATATGCTTGCAATCATAGGCGGCAGTGGTCTGACGCAGCTGGCGAACCTGGCCGTGGAGCGGCGCGAGGTGGTGCGCACGCCTTACGGGGAACCTTCCGGTCCGCTCACCTTTGGCCGCATCTGCGGCCAGCCGGCGGTGTTCATCGCCCGCCATGGCTACGGCCATACCATCCCGCCGCACGAGGTGAATTACCGCGCCAACGTCTGGGCGCTGAAGCAGGCGGGCGCCACCTGCATCGTCTCGATCGCCTCGGTCGGCGGCATCCGCGCCGACCTCGGCCCCGGTGCCATCGTCATTCCGCACCAGATCATCGACTACACCTGGGGGCGCAAGGCCACTTTTTTCGAGGGAGGCGGCATGCCCGTGATGCATGTCGATTTCACCCACCCTTACGATCCCGAACTGCGGCAGGTGCTCCTTTCTGCAGCGCGAGAGGCCGGCCAGATCGTGAGCGACGGCGGCGTGTATGCCGCCATGCAGGGGCCGCGCCTGGAAACGGCGGCGGAGATCGACCGGCTGGAGCGGGACGGCGCCGACATCGTCGGCATGACGGGCATGCCGGAGGCGGCGCTGGCGCGGGAACTGGAGCTGCCCTATGCCGCCATCAACGTCGTCGCCAACCATGCCGCCGGCCGTGGCGAGAGCAAACTGGGCATCCAGTTCGCGGCACTGGAGGATATCCTGCAGGAGTCGCTGGAGCGGGTGCGCCGCATCATCGAGATGATCTGCGTCGAGCCACGATGATCCGCGAGATTCTCAGGATGGGCGACCCGCGTTTGCTGGAGAAGGCGCGGCCCGTGGAGGGCTTCGGCACGCCGGAACTGCGCGAACTGGTGGCCGACATGCAGGACACCATGCGCGCCGCCAACGGCGCCGGGCTCGCCGCGCCGCAGATCGGCGTCGGCCTGCGCGTGGTGATCTTCGGCTTCGAGTCGAATCCGCGCTATCCGCAGGCCGAGCCGGTGCCGTTCACCATCCTGCTCAATCCGGTGCTGACGCCGCTCTCCGAAGAAATGGAGGAGGGCTGGGAAGGCTGCCTGTCGGTGCCCGGCCTGCGCGGCGTGGTGCCGCGTTTTGCGCGGCTGGCCTACCGCGGCTTCGACCTCGAGGGGACGCCGATCGCGCGCGAGGCGACGGGCTTCCATGCGCGCGTCGTGCAGCACGAATGCGACCACCTCGACGGCATCCTCTACCCGATGCGCATCCGGGACTTCACGCAATTCGGCTATACCGACGTCCTCTTTCCGGACGGCGGCATCGTCGAGGATTGATCAGAGGTAGATGCAGCTCTCCAGATGGCCGGCGAGTTCCTTCTCGCTGGACTTGGTGTAGTCCTTTTCGAAGCGGTCGGAAACGAGGTGGGCGGTCGGGCCGTCGAGCTTCTCGTTGATGAGACCCATGAAGGCGGGCGGGGCGACCAGGATGAGGCGCGCGACCTGTCCGCTGCTGCGGCCGTGATTGAGTTCGCGCGCCAGTTCCTGGGCGAAGTGGCGCGCCTCGTTGGTCTTCGGGTCGGTCTTGGGCTGGCTGGCGCGATGGCCGTTGCCCGGGCTGTGCATCTGGCCGGGCCGGTCGCTGACCAGATCGGAGGCCTTCTCGCGGCTCTCCGGATGTTGCAGGTCCTTGATGAGCTTGAGGCCCTTTTTCGGGCCGGTATTGGCATACAGCTTGGCTTGGCTGGCGTTGGCGACGATGATCCAGGTGGTGGCCATGTGTGTACTCCCTTGAAGATGCTAGACTTAATGCGAAGTGCGAATTAACGCCGGTTTCAGTTTGTCACAAAAGGCCGTTCATGGCGACTCGTTCGGAAGGCTCCGAACGAGCGGAGGAAGCAGGGGCAGTCATGTTTCTTTTCAGCAAGCAAGAGGATTTTCCGCGCCTTGAACAGTTGAGGGCGCTTTCGCTGTTTTCAACCCTGAGCCCGCGCGAACTCAAGACGGTGGACGCGCTGCTGCACCAGCGCAATTTCCTCAAGGACGAGGTGATCTTCGACCAGGGCGAGGAAGGCCAGGCGCTCTACATCATCGAATCCGGTAAGGTGCTGATCTGTCGCCAGGGACAGCCGAGCGGGGGCAGGATCGCCGAGCTGGGGCCGGGGCGCCTCTTCGGGGAACTGGCCCTGCTCGACAACTCACCCCGCGTGGCGCAGGCGCGCGCCGCCGAGAATTGCACGCTGGCGGTGCTGTTTCGCGCCGACTTCCTCGGGCTGCTGCAGACGCATGCGCTGATTGCCTCGAAGATTTCGCTTCAACTGGCGCGCCACATCGGGCAGCGCCTGCGCGAAACCGTGACCGCTCCGGGGAACCAATCCGAATGAACCGCGGCTCCGGGCCGGTGGTGTGGACCGGCATCATCGCGTCGACCTGCCTGCTGCTGCTCCTCTTCCAGAAAATCCTCTGGCTGGTAGTGCCCTTCCTGCTGGCCCTCATCATCTATTACTTCCTGCAGCCGGCGACGAACCGGCTGGTGCTGCACGGCTTCAGCCACAAGTCGGCGGCGGCGATCACCGGCGGCAGCTTCATTGCCCTGCTGCTGCTGTGCGCCGTTCTGCTCTCACCCTGGGTCGGCGCGCGCATCGTGAGCTGGGAGACGTCCCTCGCGCGCTATATCGAGGGCGGCAGCCAGCTGCTGCAAAGGACGATGGACGCGCTGGAGGCGCAGTTCGCCTTCCTCGAGCGCGCCAGTCTCAGCCGCAACGTGAGCGAGCAGGCGGCGAATTTCACGGAAACATTCGCCCAGCGCCACCTGGCCGACTTCGTCGTGACCCTGGCTGCCTGGCTGCCGGCGCTGCTGCTGGCGCCCTTCCTCGCCTTCTTTTTCCTGCGCGACGGACGCCGCTTCACCCGCTTCATCGCACGCGCGGTGCCCAATGCGTTCTTCGAGCGCACCCTGTTCCTGATGCACGAGATGGACCGGGCGGCGCGCGCCTATTTCCAGGGCCTGATCAGCCTGACCATCCTCGATACGGTCGCGCTGGCCATCGGACTGTGGATCGTCGGCATGTCCTCGCCGCTGCTGCTCGGCCTCGTCTGCGCCGTGTTGGCCTGGGTGCCTTACGTCGGTTCCATCCTCGGCTGCCTGCTGGTGGTGCTGGTGGCCGCGACCGACTTCCCGCTCGATCCGTGGATGGCCTACGGCGCGATCATCGTCTTCATCCTGGTGCGGCTGCTCGACGACTTCGTCTTCATGCCGCTCACCATCGGACGCAGCCTGCGCATGCATCCGCTGCTGACCGTGCTGATGATTTTCGTCGGCGGCGCGGTGGCCGGCGTCGCCGGGCTGATGCTGGTGCTGCCGCTGCTCGGCATCGCCATGGTGGTGGGCGAGACGATCGGCATGATCGTCACCGACCAGCGCCTCCAGGCGCGCCACGCCCATGCGCGCCGGCTCGGGGCGCGGCAGGCAGCTGCCGATCTTCAGTCCTGAGGCTGGAGCGTCACGCGGGCAAGCAGGCCGCCGCCCTCGCGCGGCAGCAGGTCGAGGCGGCCGCCGTGGCTGCGCGCGATGCGCTCGACGATGGCCAGGCCGAGGCCGGCGCCGGACGCGCCGGTGCGCGCGCTGTCCAGCCGCGTGAAGGGCCGCTTGAGCCGCTCGGCTTCCCCGGGCGGAATGCCCGGGCCGCGATCCCTGACTTCCAGAATCAACGCCCGGTCCTCCTCGCGCGTTTCCACCTCGACCGCGCTGGCCTCGCCGCCGTGGCGCAGGGCGTTGTTGATGAGGTTGGCCGTGAGCCGGAGCAGGGCGAGCGGCCGCAGGCGATGGGGTGGCATATCTGCAAGGTGAAGCTCGAGCGCTGCGCCGCGCTTCAGCAGCGGGTCGACGATGTGCCGCACGACGGCATTCAGGTCGGTCGGCTCGGGCGCCTCGCCCTCGGCGTCGCGTGCGAAGTCGAGGAACTGGCCGATGATCTTGTCCATTTCCTCGATGTCCGCCGTCATGCCCTCCCGCGTGGCCGCATCGGCGCTCATTTCCGCCGCCAGGCGCAGCCGGGTGAGCGGCGTGCGCATGTCGTGCGAGATACCGGCCAGGATGAGGGCGCGGTCCTCGTCGAGGCGGGCCAGGTCCTGCGACATCTGGTTGAAGGCATGCGTCACCTCGCGGATTTCCCCCGGGCCCCCTTCCTCCAGCGCGGCGGGACGGCGACCGAGTCCGATGTCGCGCGCGGCGCCGGCAAGGGTGCGCAGCGGGCGCGCGACGCGGAACATGACGAGATAGGCCCCGGCCAGGGCGAGGACCAGCACGGCCGCCCCCCAGCCCAGCCACTGCAGCGAGAAGTCGCGCTCGATGCGCTCGCGCGGCAGCATGACCCAGTATTCGTCGTCGCTGGCGATGCGGAAACTGACCCAGAACCCGGCTTCGCCCTCGCGCTCCAGGGTCATGCGCGTCTGCGGGCCGAGCTGCTCGCGCACCAGTTCGGCGACGCGGCGGATTTGTGACGCACGCTCCGGCAGGGGCGCGATCCTGTCGTCGTCCTCGGCCGGATAGACGCGGATGCCTTCGCGGTCGGACAGCTCGACGAGCAGCTCCAGGCGCCTGTCGGCCTGCGCCGTGAGCAGGGCGGCGCGGGTGAGGTTCACCACGCTGACGATCATCTGGGAAAGCTGGCGTGCGCGCGGCTCACGCTCGGCGCTGGCGAAAATCGCGGCCCAGGCGATGACCGCGATGACCATCAGGCTGGCGATGAGGAGAAAGGTGCGCCAGAGCAGGCTGCGCGGCAGGAATGTCATGTCAGGCTTGCGATGCAAGCCGCGCGAGCGGCGTCCGGACAGTCACCCCTTGCCTCGGGCCGGGGGGGATGGCGGTCATATGCACGGCTATGTGTTCGTGCCATCCGGCACGAACACATAGCCGAATCCCCACACGGTCTGGATGTAGCGCGGCTTGGCGGGGTCCTCCTCCACCAGCTTGCGCAGGCGAGAGATCTGCACGTCGATGGCGCGGTCGAACACCTCGTATTCGCGGCCGCGCGCCAGTTCCATCAGCTTGTCGCGCGAGAGGGGCTGGCGCGGATGCTGCAGCAGCACCTTGAGCACGGCGAACTCGCCCGTGGTGAGCGGGTGCGGCTCGCCCTTGCGCGCCAGGATGCGCGTGGCGAGGTTGACGCTGATGGCGCCGAACTCCACCGTGCCTTCCTCGGCGGCCGGGGCGCCGGCCGGCGGCGGCGCGGCGCGCCGGCGCAGCACGGCGTGGATGCGGGCGACCAGCTCGCGCGGGTTGAAGGGCTTGGGCAGGTAGTCGTCCGCCCCCATCTCGAGGCCGACGATGCGGTCGACATCGTCGCCCTTGGCGGTGAGCATGATGATGGCGATGTCGTTCTTCGTGCCGCGCAGGCGGCGGCAGACGGAGAGGCCGTCCTCGTCCGGCATCATCAGGTCGAGCACCAGCAGGTCGTAGTGCTCCCGCGCCAGCGCCTTGTCCATGGCGGCGGGGCCGTCGACCGCCTTCACGACGAAGCCCTGCTCGCCGAGATAGCGGTCGAGCAGGCTGCGCAGGCGCTGGTCATCGTCGACGACCAGGATTTTCTGTTTGGCTTCGGACATGGTGCAAATCCTACCGGGTCAAGCTGCCGCTGGCCAGCCTGCGGAAACAAACTTTTACAAACCGGCGCGCCACCCACACAGACTGCTTACAAAGCCGGCCTAGGATGCCTTCAACGCATCTGCGCGGTGCGCCGCACAGCCCGGCCGGCGCAGCGGAAACGGTGGCACAATGGCAGCAACTGCCGTCACCGCGCGTGCGCGGCCGCGAATGCGCCGGATGACGCAAGGGCCGGGAATGATCATGGAGGAAGGACGCCCGACAGGGCAAGAACAGATGAACACCGTGAAGCGCATGGTTCTCCTTGCGGGCGCCCTGATGGCCGTCGCCGCCGGCCTGCCGGCGCAAGCGCAGCCCGGTGACGGCTCCCGCAACTTCGAGCGCTTCCAGCAGCAGCGCGAGATGCGCCGCGAGGAATTCCAGCGCCAGCGCGAGTTCCGCCGCGAGGAATTCCAGCGCCGGCAGCAGGAGCGCGACGAGCGGGAGGGGCGTCATGGCCGCCTCACGCCGGAGGAGCGCCAGCAGCTGCGCCGCGACATCCGCGAGCACGGCCGCGACGTGTATCGCGAGCATCCCAGGCGTTTTGGAGGTGGACCATGAAATTCCGTTCAGGCATGGCGCTGGCGGCCGGCGCTGCCGCTCTCTGTCTAGCCTTTCCCGCAGCCGCGGCCGACGAGGGTCGCACGCAGGGGAGTGAACCGAAGCGCGAGGAAGCGCACCAGAAGACGAAGGAGCGCGCCATTGCACACATCGACGCCAGGATCCGCATTCTGCAGGACACGCAGGCCTGCGTGCGCCAGACCACGGACAATGATGGTTTGCTGGCTTGCCATGTCCAGGAGCGCAAGCGGTCAAAGGAATTGCGCGACAAGGATCGCCAGGCGTTCCAGGTTCCTGCCTCGGCGGGCAAACCCTAGCCGGCGAGGTGCCGCATGGAGATGAAGCAGGTCAATGCCGGCAAGCTGCGTGCCATCGGCTACGACGCCGCAGCGCGCAGCCTGCGCATCGAGTTCGACGACCGCAGGGTGATGGAGTACGCCGGTGTGCCGCAGGAAACCTGGCGGCGCCTGAGCACGGCAAGCGCGATGTGGAGCTACTTCCGCGACAACATCGAGGACGAATACGCCGCCCGGCGGATCAAGTAAAAGTCAGTCTCCGCAATACGGCGAGCGCAGGGCGCCATCGGGTAAAATCCCCGGCGTGAAGCTGCTTGCCATCGAATCCTCCACCGAGCTGTTCTCCGTAGCGCTGTTGCTCGACGGCCGCATCGTCGAGCGCGAGGGCGCGCGCGGCGTTTCGCACTCGGAGATTGCCCTGCCGTCGGTGCGGGCGCTGCTCGAGGAGGAGGGCGTGTCCTTGATCGATCTGACCGGCATCGTCTTCGGTGCCGGGCCGGGGGCATTTACCGGCCTGCGGCTGGCCACCAGCGTGGCGCAGGGACTCGCCTTCGGCGCCGGACTCCCCGTGCTCGGTGTCGGCAGCCTCGAAGCAATGGCGCTGGAGGCAGGCGCGGAACGCGTCTATGCCTGCACGGACGCCCGCATGGGCGAGCTGTACTGCGCAGCCTATCGTGTGGCCGGGGATTCGGTCGAAACGGTGCTGTCGCCGGTGGTGGTGCCGCCGCATGAAGCGCCGCTGCCGCCGGGGCCGGGCTGGTTCGGTTGCGGCAGCGGCTTTGCCGCCCATGGCGAACTGCTGCAGGCGCGGCTGGGGGGGGCGCTGACAGGGGTGAATGCCGGCATGCGACCTGGCGCCGGGGCGGTCGCCCGTCTGGCGGCGGAACGTTTTGCCCGCGGCGAGGCTATCGACGCCGCGCTGGCGGCACCGCTCTATGTGCGCGACAAGATCGCCCTGACGACGCAGGAGCGCCTGGCGGCCGGGGGCAGCAAGTGAGTGCCGTCCTCAAGCCTACGCTCGAGTTTGCTCCCATGCAGACGAGCGAGGTGGATGCCGTTCTGGCCGTCGAACAGTGCGCCTATCCCTTTCCCTGGACGCGCGGCAACTTCACCGATTCGCTGGCGTCCGGCTACAGCGCGTGGACCTGCCGCATCGAGGGGACGCTGGTCGGCTATGCCGTGATGATGCTGGTGCTCGACGAAGCACACCTGCTCAATCTGACCGTGGCGCCGGAATGGCAGCGCCGTGGTCATGGCTCGGCGGTCCTGTGCCACCTGTTCGCCGTGGCGCGCACGCATGGCGCGAAGCGCATGTTCCTCGAGGTGCGGCCCTCCAACGCGTCGGGACAGGGGCTTTACCGCAAGCTCGGTTTCGAGACGATCGGAAGGCGGCGCGGCTACTATCCCGCCGGCGCCGTGCGTGAGGACGCCGTGGTGATGGCGCTGACTTTATGACCAGGCGGGAGAGCGTCCTCAGGGAAATGGGCCTTGCCCCCTTGTGGCGGCTGCGGGACAAGTCAGCGCAGACAGCCGAAACGCCGGGGGAGCCTGAAACGCCAAGGAGCGAGACGCCTGCCGCCGCGCCGGCTGGCGACGCACGGACGCAGCGCATCGCCGCCATGGGCTGGGACGAATTGCGCACAGCGGTGGCGGACTGCCGCGACTGCCGCCTGTGCGAGAAGCGCAAGCAGTCGGTGCTTGGCGTCGGCGACCTCGAGGCCGACTGGCTGTTCGTCGGCGAAGGCCCGGGTGCAGACGAGGATGAAAAGGGCGAGCCCTTCGTCGGCCAGGCCGGCAGGCTGCTCGACGCCATGCTGGCGGCGATCGACTTGCAGCGCGGCCGCAAGGTCTACATCAGCAACGCGGTGAAATGCCGCCCGCCCGGCAACCGCACGCCCGAGGCGGAGGAGACGGCGGCCTGCTTCCCCTACCTGCAGCGGCAGATTGAATTGATCAAACCGAAGCTCATCGTCGCGCTGGGCAAGCCGGCGGCGGAGACGCTGCTCGATACGGAAGTGAAGGTCGGCGCCGCGCGCGGCCGGCTCCATGACTACCGCGGCATTCCGCTCATCGTCACCTACCACCCGGCCTACCTGCTGCGCAACCTGACCGACAAGGCGAAAGCCTGGGAGGACCTCTGCTTCGCGCGCCGCACCATGCAGGGCTTGTCCGATGCGGACTTGAAAGCCGAGCAGACGCCCTAAAATAGAATACCGCATCATCACCAACCAAGGAGACCGCGATGCGCTTCAAGCTTCCCGCCCTGCTGGCCGTCGTCGCCAGTCTGCTCACCGGCTGCGGCTACAACCAGATCCAGACCACCGACGAGCAGGTGAATGCCGCTTGGTCGGAAGTGCTCAACCAGTACAAGCGCCGCGCCGATCTCATCCCCAATCTGGTGCAGATCGTGCAAGGGTATGCCGCGCATGAAAAGGATGTGCTGACGAAAGTCACCGAGGCGCGCGCCAACGTCGCCGGCCTCAAGGCCACGCCGGAGCTCATCAACGATCCGCAAGCCTTCGCCAAGTTCCAGGCCGCGCAGGCTCAGCTCTCGGGTGCGCTGGCGCGCCTGCTGGCGGTGGCGGAGAACTATCCCAACCTGAAGGCCGACGCCAACTTCCGCGACCTGCAGGCGCAGGTCGAGGGCACCGAGAACCGCATCGCCGTGGCGCGCAACCGCTACATCAAGGCGGTGCAGGAGTACAACGTCACGGTGCGCGTCTTCCCTAACAACCTGACCGCCCTGCTGTTCGGCTACAAGACCAAGGCCAACTTCACGGTCGAGGACGAGAAGGCGATTTCCGCACCGCCGGCGATCAAGTTCGACGGCGGCAGCAAAGCATCGGCGGATGCGCCGAAGCCGGCGCCGGATCCGATCAAGCAGGGCTACTGATCCGGCCATGCGATCCGCCTGGCGGCTGATCGCTGCGCTTGGCCTGATTCTGCTCTCCGCCGCCGGACTGGCGGCGGACGAGATCGTTGCCATTCCGCCGCTCAAGGCGCGCGTTACCGACCTCACCGGCACGCTGAGCCGTGACCAGGCGTCGTCGCTGGAAGCCGACCTCGCGCAGTTCGAGAAGGCGCGCGGCAGCCAGCTCGCCATCCTGCTCGTCCCCGGCACGCAGCCGGAGACCATCGAGGCGTACTCCATTCGTGTCGCCGAGGCGTGGAAACTCGGCCGCAAGGGCATCGATGACGGCATCCTCATCCTCGTCGCGAAAAACGACCGCAAGCTGCGCATCGAGGTCGGCCGCGGCCTCGAGGGCGCCGTGCCGGATGCCGTCGCCAAGCGCATCGTCGCCGAAGTCATCGGGCCGCGCTTCAAGGAAGGCGACTTCCACGGTGGCCTGAGGGCCGGCGTGGCGAAGCTGCAGGCCGTGATCGGCGGCGAGGCGCTGCCGCCGCCGAAACCAGCGGGTCGGCAGGGCAGCAAGACGATGGATCTGGAAACCCTGTTCATCGTCGGCATGGTCATTGCCACCCTGCTGGGGGCGGTGATGAACCGCTGGTTCGGCCGGCTGGGCGGATCGACCGTCACCGCCGGCGTGGTCGGCGGCCTGGCCTGGCTCGTCACCAGTTCTGCGGTGGCGGCCCTGATCGGCGCCATCCTGGTGTTCATTTTCGTGCTGGCCTTTGCTTCGTCGGGGCGTGGCAGCGGCTGGTCCTCCGGCGGCTGGAGCAGCGGGGGCGGCGGCTCGTCGGACGGCGGCTTCTCCGGCGGCGGCGGGGACTTCGGCGGCGGCGGCGCTTCGGGAGACTGGTGATGAACATGAAACGCATTCTCCGCCACCTGTTCCTGCCGCAATGGAGCATCGGACTGGCTTTTCCCAAACGCGTACTGCTGGCCATCGAGCGTGCCGTGGCCGAATCGGAACAGCGGCACGACGCCGAGTTGCGCTTCGCCGTCGAGGCCGGGCTGACTTTTCCAGCGCTGTGGCACGGACAGACCGCCAGGCAACGTGCCGTCGAAGTGTTCTCGCAGCTGCGCGTGTGGGATACCGGACACAACAGCGGCGTGCTGATCTACGTCCAGCTCGTCGACCGCAAGGTGGAGATCCTCGCCGATCGCGGCATCAACGCCCTGGTGCCGCAGGCCGAATGGGACGCTATTTGCCGCCGCATCGAGCAGCGCTATCGCAAGGGGGAATTCGAGCAGGGCACGCTGGCCGCCATCGAGGAGATCACGGTGCGCCTGGCGCGGCATTTCCCGCCGCGGGAAACGAACCCGAACGAACTGCCGAACCGCCCGGTCGTGTTGTAGCGCAAAACGCGGAGCGTTGCGAACTTCCGTCACCCCCTTCCCCGGGAAGGGGGCTGGGGGGAAGGTCAATGATGTGCGTTGACGTTCTTCGCTGCGGCGAGCAGACGTTCCAGTTCCTCGCCGTGCTCGCGCATGTTGCGGCGGTGCCAGAAGCCGACCAGCAGCATGGCGAGGCTGACGAAGACGCCGAACAGGATGATCACGAAATTCACCGACAGGTCGAGGTAGACGAGCAGGGCATACAGCCCGAGCATGGCGAGGATGCTGGTGTTCTCGTTGAAGTTCTGCACGGCGATGGAATGGCCGGCACCCATCAGGATGTGGCCGCGGTGCTGCAGCAGGGCGTTCATGGGCACGACGAAGAAACCCGCCATGGCGCCCACCGCCACCATCATCACCAGTGCCAGCGGCAGCCCGGTGACGAAGATCATGCCCATCACGACGACGCCCATGGCGATGCCGACCGGCAGCACCTTCACCGACTTGTCCAGCGCGACGGCCTTGGCGGCGATCACAGCGCCCACTGCGATGCCCAGCGCCACCACGCCCTGCAGGACGGTGGCCTTGTCGAGCGGCAGGCCGAGCGCCTTGTCGGCCCACTTCAGCACGATGAACTGCAGCGTGGCGCCGGCGCCCCAGAACAGGGTGGTCACCGCCAGCGAGATCTGGCCCAGTTTGTCGCGCCAGAGTAGGCGCACGCAATGCCAGAACTCGTGCATCAGGTACACCGGGTTCTTGTGCAGCGGCCTGTGGTCGACGCCGGTGTCGGGAATGTAGAGATTGAAAATGGCGGCGATCAGATAGAGCAGGGAGATCACCAGCATGGCGACTTCCGCCGGCGTGTCGATGGAGGTCTCGATGCCTGGCACGTCAATCTGCAGCAGGAGTCCGCTGACTGTCGGATTGATCAGCACCCCACCCAGCACGGTGCCGAGGATGATGGCCGCCACGGTCAAACCCTCGATCCAGCCGTTGGCAATGACCAGCTTGTCGTGCGGCAGGTACTCGGTGAGGATGCCGTACTTGGCCGGCGAATAAGCCGCGGCGCCGAGTCCGACGATGCCGTAGGACATCAGGACATAGTAGTAGAGCGGAATGCCGAGCAGATCCAGCGCCGGCACCGTCGCCACCAGCAGCATGAAGCAGCCGGCGATCTTGATGGCGTTGCTGACGAACATCACGCGTCCCTTGGCCATCGAGTCGGCAAAGGCGCCGACGAAGGCGGCCAGGGCCACGTAGGAAACGGTGAAGAACAGCTTCAGGAGGGGTTCGTACTGCGCCGGGGACTGGATGTCCCGCAGCATCGAAATGGCGGCGATGAGCAACGCGTTGTCGGCGAGCGCCGAGAAGAACTGCGCCGCCATGATGATGTAGAAGCCGAGGTTCATTCGGCGTGAAGCGGCGGAGCGGGTTGAGCGGCCGGCATCGATTTTTTTATGGGAATAGTGTGGCGGCTTTATACCACGAAGCCGAATTTCCTGTCGGAAAGGCTCATTGGAATCTGATACGCATCGACTAGGCGATCGGGCCCCGGCAAGCGACTATCGAAAACGCCATGAATCAGGCTTTCTTATGTGGCTAATTTGTGCTTGAATAGATGCTTATAAGAACGTATGTGAGGAGCAAGTTATGGCCGATCGGAGATTGCAGGTCTTTCACGCCGTCGCCAAGCAGTTGTCATTCACCAAGGCGGCGGAAGTGCTGTTCATGACGCAACCGGCGGTGACCTTCCAGATCAAGCAACTGGAAGAGCATTTCAATACCCGCCTGTTCGACCGCGGGCATGGCAAGATTTCCCTGACGCCGGCAGGTGAAACGGTGCTCGAGTACGCCGAACGCATTCTCGGATTATCTTCTGAGCTCGACGTGCGTCTCGCTGAAATGACCGGACAGATCGGCGGCCCGCTGCTGGTCGGCGCCAGCACCACCATCGCCGAGTTCATGCTGCCGCGCATCCTCGGCGAGTTCAAGTCGCAATACCCGAACGTGCGTCCGCGCCTGATCGTGGCCAATTCCGAGTCGATCGAGACGCGCGTTGTCGAACACACGCTCGACATCGGCCTCATCGAGGCGCCTTCCCACCAGGGCAACCTGCAATGCGAAGTCTGCTGCGACGACGAGCTGCTGGCGATCTGCGCGCCAGGCACGCCGCTGGCCAAGAACAAGGAGCTGACGCCGCAACTGCTCGCCACCCATCCCTTCGTCAGCCGCGAGCCGGGCTCCGGCACGCGCGAGGTGACCGACAACTATTTCCGCAGCGCCGGCGTGCCACCCGAGAACCTCAATATCGTCATCGAGCTGGGCAGCCCGGAGGCGATCAAGGGCGTGGTCGAGACCGGCATCGGCTTTGCCATCGTCTCGCGCGCCTCGGTGGTCAAGGAGAAGCGGCTCGGCGACCTGATCGCCATTCCCCTCAAGCCGCGCCTGACGCGCACGCTGTCCATGGTCTATCCGAAGGAAAAATTCCGCTCGCGCCTGGTCAATACCTTCGTAGAATTCGCCACTTCGAAGCTCAAGCAGTTCGCGGCCAAGCAGAGTTGACCCGCCCGATCCGCGCCACCCTCGACCTATCCGCCCTGCGCGGAAACTTCGCCGTCGCCCGGCGGCATGCGGGTGAAGCCTGCCTGTGGGCCGTCGTCAAGGCGAATGCCTACGGCCACGGCCTGATGCGCGTGGCCGCGGCGCTCGACGATCTCGCCGATGGCTATGCGCTGCTCGAGATCGAGGACGCCGTGGCCCTGCGCGAGGCCGGCTACCGCCAGCCGATCCTGCTGCTGGAGGGTTTCTTCGAGGCGGACGAATTGCCGCTGCTCACCGAGTTCGGCCTGACCCCCGTCGTGCACTGCCTGGAGCAGGTGGAGATGCTGGCCAGCGCGGCCCTGCCGGCGCGGCTGCCGGTCTATCTCAAGCTCAACACCGGCATGAACCGGCTCGGCCTTTCCACCGAGGAATTCCATCCTGCCTTGACGGCGCTGGAGACTGCGGCCCATGTGGCCGGCGTCACGCTGATGACCCATTTCGCCGACGCCGACCTCGCCCGCGGCATCGGCTGGCAGATGGCTCGCTTCGTGGCGGCGACCGAGGGCTGCGACCATCCGGTCAGCCTGGCCAACTCGGCGGCGCTACTGCGCTTCGCCGAGGTGCGCCGCGGCTGGGCGCGGCCGGGGATCATGCTTTATGGCTCCTCTCCCTTTCCGCAGGATGACAGTGCCGAATCGCTCGGCCTGCGCCCGGTCATGACGCTGGCGAGCCAATTGATCGCCGTGCATGAACTTGCCGCCGGCGAGCGCGTCGGCTACGGCGGTCTGTTCACGGCGGAGAAATCCATGCGTATCGGCACGGTCGCCTGCGGCTACGCCGACGGCTATCCGCGCCACGCGCCGGTCGGCACGCCGGTGCTCGTCGAGGGCCGGCGCACGCGCACCGTCGGCCGCGTATCGATGGACATGATCATGGTCGACCTCGAGGGCATGCCCGACGCCGGCATCGGCTCGCCGGTGGTGCTGTGGGGTGAGGGCCTGCCGGTCGACGACGTCGCCACGGCGGCCGGCACCGTCAGCTACGAGCTGCTCTGCGCGCTGACGGCGCGCGTGCCCGTCATCGAGAAGGAATAGCGGGCTCACGCAGCGAGCCTCGTCGCCGGTAGTATTCCCGCATGGCCAAGCAAAAAACCATTTACAGCTGCACCGAGTGCGGCGGCAGCGCGCCGAAATGGCAGGGCCAGTGCCCTCACTGCGGCGCCTGGAACACGCTCGTCGAAACCCTGGCGGAGACGGCGCCGACCAACCGCTTTGCCGCCGTCGCAGGCGCTGGCCGCCTGCAGCGCCTGGCGGAAATCCGTCCGCGCGAGGAATCGCGCGTCGCCACCGGCATCGAGGAGTTCGACCGCGTGCTCGGCGGCGGGCTGGTCGCCGGCGGCGTGGTGCTCATCGGCGGCGATCCCGGCATCGGCAAGTCGACCCTGCTGCTGCAGGCGCTGGCGCAGCTCGCCGGGCGGCAGGCGGCGCTCTACGTTTCCGGCGAGGAATCCGCCGAGCAGGTGGCGCTGCGCGCGCAGCGCCTGCAGCTCGACGTGGGCGGCCTCCAGCTCCTGACGGAAATCCACCTCGAGAAGATTCTCGCCGCGCTGGCCGAGCACAAGCCGCGCATCGCCGTCATCGACTCGATCCAGACGCTTTACTCCGACGCGCTGCAGTCGGCGCCCGGCTCGGTGGCGCAGGTGCGCGAGTGCGCGGCGCAATTGACGCGCCTCGCCAAGCAGTCCGGCATCTGCATCGTCTTCGTCGGCCATGTGACGAAGGAGGGCGCGCTGGCCGGCCCGCGCGTGCTGGAGCACATCGTCGACACCGTGCTCTACTTCGAGGGCGACCCCAACTCCAGCTTCCGCCTCATCCGCGCCGTGAAGAACCGCTTCGGCGCGGTAAACGAGCTGGGCGTCTTCGCCATGACCGACAAGGGCCTGCGCGGCGTGTCCAATCCCTCGGCATTGTTCCTCTCGCAGCACGACCGGGAGGTGGCCGGCGCCTGCGTGCTGGTGACGCAGGAGGGCACGCGGCCGCTGCTAGTGGAAATCCAGGCGCTGGTGGATGAAGCGCATTCGCCCAGCCCGCGCCGGCTCTCGGTCGGCCTCGAGCAGAACCGGCTGGCCATGCTGCTGGCCGTGCTGCACCGCCACGCCGGCATCGCCTGCT
>Ga0233425_10002678_pt1 | contig 34308 bp, 33 predicted proteins | sample Watercolumn_Towu_2_FD_181712 | JGI IMG/M metagenome (GOLD analysis project Ga0233425, IMG submission 181712) | Freshwater microbial communities from Lake Towuti, South Sulawesi, Indonesia - Watercolumn_Towuti2014_140_MG | ecosystem: Environmental > Aquatic > Freshwater > Lake | place...
TGCTTCTCATGATTACCAACAGGCCTTAAAAGTTTACGGCATGATTCCTAGCATGAGTCGCAAGGGCGACTGTTACGATAATGCCGTGGCCGAAAGTTTTTTCCATACTCTAAAAAATGACCAGTTTGGGGACCGTGTATATTCTACTCGGCTGGAGGCGCGACAGGCGGTTATCGACTACATAGAAATGTTTTATAACAGCCACCGCCTTCATTCGTACCTGGGATATGTCTCCCCCAATGATTTTGAAATGAACTTCGTCCTTAAAAAAATTGCTTAACTCTGTGTCTATTTTTACTTGACCAGATCAGGTTGTATTTTGATACATTTTCAATATTTGTCACTCAAGTAATAGATGATCAATAACCGATAATCGAAAGAAAGGATACGACATGGGCCATTTGAACTTCATCAATAAAAACCTGATCGCCGGTGCAATCGCTTGTGCCTTACTCATGGGAGGCTCACCTCTTCTAAGCGCGGATATCCAGAGCGGCCCAAACAAAGATCAAAAAGCCAAGAACGAGGAGCAGCGGCAAAAGAATATCAAGCAGCTTAATGAATATTATGCCGCCGAAAAAAAACATATGGAACAGCAGGATCGTTATGCCGCTGAATGGGCCAAGAAAACCCCCGAAGAACGCAAAAAAGCCATTACCGAAGCGAATGAGAGGGCGAAGAATAAACCGCCCTTGACCCCGGAACAGGAAGCAAAGCGCCAGAAAGATATCAAGCAGCTTAATGAATATTACGCCGCCGAAAAAAAACATATGGAACAGCAGGATCGCTATGCCGCTGAGTGGGCCAAGAAAACCCCCGAAGAACGCAAAAAGGGGGCGGCCAACAGCTCAAATAAAAGCGGCAGCGGCGAAGTGAAGCCTGTTATCCTGCCACCGGTGAGATAATTCGGGGACGAGGCTCACCCGGCTGTCAAAAAAAGTAAGGACTGACAAATGACCATTTCCATAGCCAAACATACGTGGGTTTATGCGGTATTCAATTTTTCCGAAGGGAATGAACAGCTCACCGGTTTTCAAGACCAAGCCAGCGGGACCTTCATTCCGATTCTGAAAACGAATCATGAGGCTGAGGTTTTTTTGGGATATATCCCTCGAGAACCGGGGACACGTTATGAGGTACAGGCGATCATGTTCGAAGACGTGCTTAACTATGCCCGGGCCAATGGCAGCCTGGTTTATTTAGTAAACGAGAAGGGTGAGATCTTGGAAAAAGAAACGCCCGTGTAAGAGAAAAAAGCGAGACCCGGTGCCCGCTTTCAGGAAACCGGCCTTTCGTGCTTAGTTACAAACCAATCAATTAGCTGCCTGGCGATGCTGATTTTGGGAGGAATCTTGGGAAGGCGGTCATAGAAAAACCATTGGGCATCTAAAATCTCCGCCCCGTCAATGCGTATATCTCCTCCGGCGTATAAGGCCGTAAAGCCGATCATCAAAGAATCCGGAAAAGGCCAGGGCTGGCTGCTGAAATAACGGATATCCGTGACCTCGATACCGGTTTCTTCCCTAACCTCCCGAGCCACGGTTTCTTCCAGGGTTTCCCCCGGCTCGGCAAATCCTGCCAGAACGCTATAATAGCCGTTCTTAAATCGAGGAGAACAGGCCAGTAAGCAACAATCTCCTTTTTCCACCAGGACGATGACCGCCGGGGAAATGCGGGGGAAATTCAGGTTTCCGCACCCCGGACATTCCCTGGCCAGTAGGCCGTCTTTATTCACCATCTTTTTTCCGCACCGGCCGCAGAACCGGGAATGCTTCGACCAATGCAGAAGATGAAGGGCGCGAAAGGCCCCGGCCATCTCGGCCTGGTCCAGTCGATCATAGAGGAAACGCAGATCCAGGAAGCTCATCCCCGTCAGAGTAGAAGGGGCTTCCGATAAAGACAAGGTATAACAGGGCGTCCCCTCCAAGCTGCCGACAAAGACCTCTTCCCCGCCGGCAAGGCCCAGCCCTTCCAAATCCGGCCTCAGGGGAATGGAGACCTGATCGTCTACCGTCTCAACCAGCAACTTTCCTTTAAAAAAGATGAACCACCACACCGGGCCGCATCGTTCGGCAGGCCGCTCGGCGGAAAGGTCAAACTGTTTTTGCATCAATATACCCTTCGAATCACAACGAACTATTTCCCGAAGACCTTTTTTAAAAGTTCCGTTGTCCGGGCCAGGGGATTGGTCCGGATCTTCTGTTCCTCCTGCCCGACCATATAGAAGAGGCCGTCTAGGGCCTTGGTCGTCACATAGTGATTGAGATCGGTAGATTCGGAGTTAAAGAAGGGGACCGCGGGGATCTTTCCCATCAAGGCATTATAGGACTTGGTCACCCCGACCTTGTTCATACTCTCCGTCACACTGGGCTTAAAAGCCTCGTAGAGTTTGGCCGAGGTTTTGGATTTAAAATAATCCGTGGCCGCCGTATTCCCGCCGGTTAAGATTTTTCGGGCATCATCGAGGGTCATACCCTTGATCGCCTCTCCGAAGTAAGAGGCCGCCTTCGGAGCCGCCTGCTCGGCCGCCCGGTTCATACTCATCACGAAGTCATCCACCTGTTTCTGATAACCCACCTTTCCGGCCAGGTCCATTATTTTCTGGATATTGTCGGGCAGGAGGATCTTGATGGCCTGATTCGCAAAATAGCCGTTAGGCTTGGAGACATAGCTGACGGCGTTCTTGGTACCCACAGCCAGCGCGTCCTTGAGCCCTGAAGCAATAGTTTTCTCATCGAGACCAGCCCCCGTCAGGGCGGTCGAGGTCCCTTCCCCGGCCCCAGTGACTTGATCCAGACCTTTTTTCAAAACATCTCCCAGGAAATCGGCGCCATAAAGACCAGTCACTGAAACCGCTAATAAAAATAGGCACGCCAGCGATATCTGCGTTAGATTTTTCATTGTCTCTCCTTTCCGCGTTTCGTTTAGGCCTTTTTCAACCAATCCAGAAGGCGTCTTTGCCCTTCCAGTTTTCGAATACCGGTCACATCCTGACTGACTTCCAGACACCCTTTATAACGTCCTAAAGCGTCTCGTAAGGCAAAGTAGCGGATGTGAATAAATTTCCCTTTTAATTCGATCCAGAATTCCGCCTCATCTTTTTCTCCGGTCCGAAAGGCGTGGAGTAACTGATTGACTACATGCACACTGTCGGGCGGATGACATCGTTGGACTTTTCGTCCGATGATTCCCGGGCTTCTGGGAAAAATCCGCTCCTTTCCTTGAGAGTAGTAGGCCACCCGGTCTTCTTCATCCACCAAGGTCATATCAACGGGCAGATGAGTCAGGAGAAGATTGATCATCTCCCGGGAGATAAATCCGGTGTCGAGATTTATTTTTTCTTCTCCCGGTTCCGATCTCGCTTCTTCCGGCAAGGCCGGAGTCCAGAGTGCTTCGGGTTGAATCCAGGCATAACCGATTTCCTCCTCTCCATTCCGGACCTTCTGCCATTCCGCATCAGACAACAATTCCAGGGCCGTCGGGAAGAGAATATGTTCTTCTTTATAGATCATCTCTCGAATAGCATGGATCAGCTCTTTTAAGGAGACCCCTGTCCCTTTCGGCTGATGCTGGGCCAGTTCACCTTTGGCTTTCTTCACCATGGCCCGAATGTCGTCATGAATGGCCCACATCACCTGAGACGGAGCGGCGAAATCATGGGCCTCCAGAAGAGGAAAGAGCTGATTTTCCTTTCTCTGATAGTGGAGCTCGATGGCACCCAATCGTTCAACCAGGGCGTTCAGATCCACAAGGGCGGCCCTTTCCTTTTCCTCCGACGGGAGGGACCCGAGGGCGGCCAGAACGACCTCGATCTTGTCCATGATCTCTTCCGAAGCCCTGTTTTCCTGCATAAACGTATGGATCGGATGGCCGGGAGGACATCCTGGAATTTCATGTCTTTCCAGGGCGTCTTTAAAGACGGAGACATGGACATCGCACAGCCGCTTGACTTCCCCCTCCGGCATCCCTTCGTCGATCAATTTCTGCTCCAACCCGGCAATTTCAGCCGGAGAAACGAACTGAATCAATTCCCGAAACCGTCCTTTGACGGTTTCCACATCCTCTCCCTGATGCAGATCCCGAATAATCCCTTTCAAGACCTCCTGACGCACCTGGGGATCGGATAAATTCTCACTTCCGGTGGGGGAAGAAAGCTTTTCCACGCCTAAGGTATTTCCGGTTTTGGTTTTGATTTCTCCCGCAATATTTTCTAGCAGGGTATTGATGTCCAACTTCCCGATCGCGGCCACCTGGGTTAAGGTCGCTACCTTCCCAATCGTCTTGCGCATCAAAGGATTTTTTAAATTCTTAAAAAGCGGCGACTGGGCAACGAAAAAATCAATTAGAAAAGGATATTCTTTTAAGAGATCATCGATTTTGGTTTTAGAGCTGAGTTCCATGTATAAACCTCCTTATTGGGATAAAGAACCGGTCTATAAATACCTTCCTATCCTTTTTCCTTATACCTCAAATGCGGCGTTTCAATCATAACCGTTGTGCCGGGGGGCACCGAGTGGGTCAACCAGACATTTCCACCGATGACCGACCCGGCCCCGATAACGGTTTCTCCTCCCAGGATAGTGGCTCCGGCATAAATGGTCACCCGGCCCTCAATGGTTGGATGCCGTTTGCTTCGGCGCAAAAGTTCTCCCTGCTCTTCCATGGGCAGACTCAAGGCCCCTAGGGTGACGCCTTGATAGATACGTACCCAATCGCCGATAATCGTTGTTTCTCCGATGACCACGCCTGTCCCGTGATCGATAAAAAAATCCCGGCCGATTCGGGCGCCCGGATGGATATCGATCCCGGTTATGCTATGGGCCTGCTCGGTCATCATCCGAGGCAGCAAAGGGATCTCCTGGACAAACAATTCATGGGCCAGACGATAAATAGTAATGGCCAGGATACTCGGATAACTAAAGATGATCTCATCAAAGCTTTTCGCCGCCGGATCTCCCTGGTAGGCCGCCCGGACATCGTCCCCCAAGACCCTTCTTAATTCAGGCAGCTTCTTTAAAAAGGTCAGGGCCTCTTTTTGGCCTCTCTCCTGGCATTGGGTGCAGACATTCTGATAACGGCGGCATTCATGACGGATACTCAAGGAGATCTGTTTGGAAAGAATCTCAAACAAGGTATGGATCTCCATCCCCATCTGGTAGGGTAGGGTGACCCGGTCTAACTCCTGAGGACCAAAATATCCTGGAAATAAAAGGCCTTTAGATCGTTCCAGAATTTCAACCACCACTTCCCGGGACGGCAGTCCCGCCAGGTTCAGGTGATGAAGGGTTTTCGGGTCTTGACAGCTTTCAACCAGCTCAGCCACGATAGCCGGGAGTTCCGCTCGGACCAGGAAGGATTGACGGCCTTCATCGGCCTCCCTAACAAAGGCCGGCTCATCGAGCCGGCAAAGGTGCTTTGTTTTTTCCATTAGCCCTCTATGTCTTTTGCCATTCTTTTAAACAGGTTTCGATAAACGGTCCATCCTCTCTTTGGAGGGTGCGCACATCCAGAAGAAAGTGCTCTTTTTCGATCCGTCCGATGATCGGTGGGGTAAATGATCTGAACCTCCTTTCCAGTTCAGCCGAAGAATGCTCCGCAGAATGAAAGGCCAGGGCAAAGGAATTCAGAAAGGAAAGGGGCAAGGCCCCTCCGCCCACTTGTGAGGTAGTCGGGATGATTTTAACAGTCAACCCTGGCACGGAGATCTTCTGCAGCCGACGAGAAAGGGCCCGGGCGCGATTTCGGAGATCAGCCGAAGGCAGGCCCAACTGAGCCAAGGTTGGGATGGCCCTCAAGGCCTCGGCTTCATTCCGGTAGAGTTTCAAGGTGGCCTCCAGCGCGGCCAGGGTCAATTTATCGATCCGTAGGGCCCTGTTCAGAGGATTGGCCCGCAGGGCCTGTATGGCCCCTGTCCGGCCGACGATGATTCCGGCCTGCGGACCGCCCAGGAGTTTGTCTCCGCTGAAGGTGACCAGATCGGCCCCGGCCCGTACCACTTCCCCCACGGTCGGTTCCTTTTCCAGACCGAAGGAAGAGACATCAATAAAACTTCCGCTACCCAAATCCTCCATAACCGGGATCCCGAATTTTTTCCCTAAAGCGACCAAGTCTTCCAAAGGGACCTCGCTGGTAAACCCGGAGATACGGTAGTTGGAAGTATGCACTTTCAGCAACAGGGCCGTCTGATCCGTCAAAGCGCCTTCATAATCCCTCATATGAGTTTTATTGGTGGCTCCTACTTCCCGCAAAACCGCTCCACTGCGGGTCATCACTTCAGGGATGCGAAAGGATCCGCCGATTTCGACCAATTGCCCCCGGGAGACAATGACTTCTTTGCCCTGGGCCAGGGTGTTTAAGGCCAATAAAACGGCAGCGGCATTATTGTTGACCACCAACGCCGATTCAGCCCCGGTCAATTCGCTGAGCAGATCGACCACATGGCTGTAACGGCTTCCCCGTTGACCGGCTTCCAGATCGAATTCCAGATTGGAAGAAAATCGGGCCACGGTCTCCATCTGCTCCAAGGCCTGAGGGGCCAGCAAAGACCTTCCCAGATTCGTATGGATAATAACCCCGGTGCCGTTAATGACCCGACGAAGGTGATAGGCGGCCTTGGTCGACAATTGCTTCTCAACCTCTTTCCAAAGGGCGGGCAAATCCAATACCGAATCTCGGTCGGAAAGAATTTCTTTTCTTTTCTCCTCCAAGACCTGACGGATAACAGTTAAGAGATGTTTTCTGGATGTCCCGGCCATTAAGCTCTTAAATTCCGGTTGTTCCACCAAGAGGGTCACGGAAGGAATTTTTTTTAAACGATCGCCGAGGAAGGAATTCATAAGTCTCCGAATGGTCTTCTTGTCTAAAGGTTAATAAAATAAATAAATTATAATGGTTTTTCAAGATATTGACAATGGAAAAAGAATTGGCCTTGAACCTTCTTTCCGGCTGGGGTATGGTACCGGTCATGAAATGGAATTTTTTACCTTTTGAACAGGAGAAGGCCGAACCCCTAAGCCGGGAACTGGAAATCCCACCTCTGGTGGCTCAAATGCTGATTAACCGAGGGCTTCATCAGGCCGACCAGGTCCTTGACTTTTTCTCCCCGACCTTGTTCCGATTGCCCCATCCCCATTTAATGAAAGATATGGATAAGGCCGTAAATCGTATTCTGAAGGCCTTGGAAGAGGGGGAACGATTGGCCGTTTATGGGGATTACGACGCCGACGGGATTACGGCAACCGCTCTGATGGTCCATTTTCTGAAACCATTTTTCCCTGATATTCTTTTCTTCATCCCTCACCGGGTCCGGGAAGGGTATGGACTTTCCCCAGCCGGGCTTACTTTTTTAAAAGAAAAGGGAGTGAACCTGATTATAACGGTAGATTGCGGTATTTCCAACCACCTGGAAATTGAATATGCCGCCGGGATCGGGCTGGATATCATTGTCACCGATCACCATACCATTTCCCAAAAAGGGATCCCTTCAGCAACCGCTGTCCTCAATCCAAAACAGGCTGAATGCCCCTTCCCTTTTAAAGAACTTGCCGGGGTTGGAGTAGCCTTTTATCTGGTCATTGCCCTTCGTCAGGCCTTGGAGGAACAAGGGCTTTTTCCAAAAGGGAAACCGAATCTCAGGGCTTATCTGGACCTGGTAACTATAGGGACGGTAGCTGACGTGGTTTCCCTCCTGGGGGTCAATCGTATCCTGGTTCGAGGGGGACTGGAGATCCTTTCTCATGCCCCTCAAATAGGGTTGGCGGCTTTAAAGGAAGTCAGCGGAATTCAAGCAGGCAAGCCGGTTTCTGCGATTGACGTAGCCTTTCGTCTGGCTCCCCGAATCAATGCCCTGGGACGGATGCAGGCCGCAGAAGGTGGCGTTCGTCTGCTCACCACCGGAGACCTTGAAGAAGCACGGGGTCTGGCTCAACAAATGAACCAGGAGAACAGTCGGCGACAGGCCACGGAACAATTGATGATCAAAGAGATTGAAGAGATCATTGAATCCCGTCGAGCGATCAAAGACCAGAAAAGCCTGGTCCTGGGATCGACAACCTGGCATCGAGGGATATTAGGGCTGGCGGCCTCCAGATTGGCCGACCGCTTGGCCCGGCCGGTCTTTCTATTCTCCATGGAAGGAGAAACAGCCCACGGTTCAGGACGAAGTCCGGAAGGTTTCAATCTCTTTAAGGCCCTTGAACATCTGGAAGATTTTCTTCTGGGCTTTGGGGGGCATGCCGCTGCCGCCGGGGCCAGCTTAAAGGTCATAGACTTACCCGGCTTTGAACAGGCCTTTGAGTCATTGGTTCAAAATACCCTAAAAGAAAGCGATTTAACACCCTCCCTGACCTTGGACGGAGAGAGTAATTTCCCGGAACTCTCTAAGAAAATTGCCCCCTTTCTACCCCGCTTGGCCCCCTTCGGAGCGGGAAATCCGGAACCCGTCCTGGCCACCCGAGGGGTCAGGGTTAAGTCCATCCGTCCGGTTGGAAACGGACATCTACGCTTAAAAGTGGAACAAAAAGGGATCATCATGGATGGGATCGGCTTTGGTCTGGGAAACCGAGCCGTAAGCCCTGGGGAGGTCATTGACCTGGCCTATAGCCCTTTCTTTTCCAATCGGGGCTTCGCCCCATCTTTAGAATTACGCCTGCTGGATTTCAGAAGTGGATCAGAAAAATGAAAATTTCTTTTTTTAGCAGGTTACTTCAATGGGGCACCCCCTTAAAGAGGCGGGACCCTTTTCCAACAACCTGTCAATTGTGAAATAATCCTTGACATTAATTCCAACCTATGGTTTAAATTAAGTTTATTTTCAATTTGAGGGGATGTGGATATTATGAAAAGAACCTTTCAACCAAGCAATCTCAAACGTTCCAGAACTCATGGATTTTTAATTAGAATGAGCTCTACGGCCGGCCGAAAAGTGATCAGCCGGAGGCGGGCTAAAGGCCGAAAAAGACTATCGGTCTAAGGGCCCTATCTTCATTTTTTGACTAATGAAATCCTTTGCGTTTCCCAAAGAGGAAAGGATCTTAAAACGGAAGGATTTCTTGAAACGGTCAGCAATCGTCAAAAAAATGGTCTTCCCCCATTTTTTAGTCATTATCAAACCCAACAACCTTGACAAAACCCGTTTAGGCTTGACGGTGGGGAAAAACCGGGGCGGAGCAGTTCAGCGAAACCGGGTCAAGCGTTTAGTTCGAGAATTTTTCAGGCGATCAAAAGATAGGTTTCCGCCTTCCCGGGATATTATCATCATTGCGTTAAAAGGATCAGACCCATTAACATATCATCAGGTTTTCAAAGAGTTAACTCCCCTGTTGGTTTGATCGGGTGGATGTCTTATGGCCTTCGGGGATTATTTTTATTCGGTATTAGGGGCTATCAACTGCTGATCTCCCCCCTTTTCCCGTCTTCCTGCCGGTTTTATCCCACCTGTTCCGAATATTCTTTACAGGCTGTTCAAACCTATGGGTTAACCAAGGGAATACTTTTGACCCTAAAAAGGCTGGGAAGATGTCATCCCTTTTCCCAGGGCGGGTACGATCCCCTACCCTAAGCCTATTTTCTAAAACGAATTGGAGTTCCTATGGAAAAAAATGCCCTTCTAGCGTTTGTCTTGTCCATGGCCGTCTTTGCAGCCTATTTTTTATTTTTCAGTCCCCCCGAGCAACCCGCTCCTCCCAAAGGACAAGAGGCCGGCAAAACGTCCGCCCAGAAAGAATCCCCGGCGGTCCCAAGTGCTCTGGACCAGGCAACTCCCTCGAAAACGCCCGCGGCTCCGACGCCCCCTAAAATGGAATCTCCGTCCACCCTACCGGTTAAGAATATCACTGTTAAGACAAGACAATTTGAAGCCCTCTTTTCGGAAGCCGGAGGGACCTTAAAGAGTTTTAAGTTGGCCGGTTATAAAGAACAGTTGGACAAAAAAGACCTGAAGGAAATGATTTGGGTTGACCACCCTTCAAATTATCCTCTTCACTTAGATTGGATAAAAAAAACCCAGCCGGACTTGGCCCAGGCCCGCTTTGTGCCAGACAAAGAGACCTTGACTCTATCCGCCGAACAGCCCAAAGGAACCCTGTCCTTTCGGTGGACCTCCAGCCAGGGTTTGACCGTCATTAAAACCTATGCCCTTTCTTATGATTCCTATCGCATCGATTTAACGGTTCGGATCATCAACGGGACGAAAAATTCCCTTGATGATAATATAGCCCTTCTCCTACAAAACCGTTTTCCCCAGTCTTCCGATAATGCCTCCTCTTTTCAAGGATCTTTAAGCTTAATCAATGAGCAATTCAAAGAAGAAGCCTTAACGAAGGTGGAAAAAGAAGAGGTCCTGACGGGAAAGGTTCAATGGGGGGCCTTGTCCGACACCTACTTCATGGAGGCCTTCGTTCCTTTGGAGGATCAGCAGACGGCCAGTCTCAAGCTCTCCAAGCCAGGGCCGGAACTATTAAAATTGGCCCTGGTCTCCTCGCCCATAACCCTGGCGCCTAAGGGAGAAAAACAGATTCGCTATGCCCTTTATTTTGGTCCCCGGGACATCCAAATCTTAAAACCTCTGGGCCTGCAACTGGAAAAAGCGGTCAATTTCGGCTTTTTTGATATTATCGCCAACCCCTTATTATGGGTCCTTCGTTTCTTTAACGGTTTCTTTAATAATTACGGCTGGTCGATTATCCTTTTGACCGTCCTCATAAAAATTATTTTTTGGCCATTGACCCACAAGAGTTACAAGTCCATGAAGGACATGCAAAAGCTTCAACCCAAGATCGCCAAGATCAGGGAAAAATATAAGGATAACAAAGAGAAGCTCAATCAAGAGACCATGGCCTTGTATAAAACTTATAAGGTCAACCCCTTGGGGGGATGTCTGCCCATGGTTATTCAAATCCCGGTCTTTTTTGCCCTCTACAGCGCCCTTGGCTATGCTATTGAACTCCGTCACGCCCCGTTTTTTCTGTGGATCGACGACCTGTCGGCGCCGGATCGCCTCCCTATCGGAGTCATGATTCCTTATGTGGGCAACGGCATCCCCGTTTTAACCCTGCTCATGGGGGCCTCAATGTTTATCCAGCAAAAAATGACCCCCACCACCGGTGACCCTACTCAGGCGAAAATGATGCTCTTTTTACCGGTTATTTTTACCTTTATGTTCATCAATTTCGCCTCGGGCCTGGTCTTGTATTGGCTGGTCAATAATGTCTTATCCATCGGCCAGCAATACTACATTAACAAATATGTCAACTGAACCGATTTGGAGGTGATGACGCATGGCATCCCTTGAAATAGAAGGAAAATCCATTGAAGAGGCTATTGAAAATGCCTGTTCTCAATTTAATCTGACCCGAGATCAATTGACCATAGAGATCCTCAATTCCGGTTCGACCGGGATATTTGGGATCGTCGGTTCCAAAAAGGCCCGGATCCGGGTAACGGTCAAGGAAGAACCTCAAGAACCGGTTCAGGATGAAACGATTTTACCACCGGTGGATTTGTCTATGGAGGAAGGAGTCAATGTCGGTGATCCGGTTAATGAGGCTCAGACGGTGCTCCAAGACATCCTGACTCAGATGGGTCTGGATGTAACCTTGCAGGTCCGTCAAGAAAAGGAAACGATTCTTATCCGCATTGACGGTGATAAAAGCGGACTGCTCATCGGACGAAGAGGGCAAACCCTGGATGCCCTCCAATATTTAATGACGCGCATCCTGAACCGGAAAGGGCCGGATAAACTGAAGGTGATCCTGGACAGTGGAGACTACCGGAACCGACGGAAAAAGTATCTGGAGACTCTGGCCTTAAAAATGGCCGAGAAAACCAAAAAGACCGGGAAGCCCGCAGTGATCAGCCCCTTGAATGCCCATGACCGACGCATCATCCACCTGACTCTGGAAAAAGACAAAACCCTTAAGACCATCAGTCGTGGGGAAGGGCAAATGAAAAAGATGATAATTTCCGCGACCAGGAAGGACCTCCCTTCTCCGCCATCTCCGGAATCGGAAAACTGAAAGAAGTGACAAGGTGCACGACCCACGGGCTAAGGGAACAACGATAATCGAAAGCCTTAGACCGTGGGCTTGACCCTTAAGCCTTGCTTGCCCCATGTTCAGTCATGATACCATTGCCGCTATTTCCACCCCCCCCGGTTTAGGGGGCATCGGCATCATCCGCCTCAGCGGTCCTCAGGCGGCCGCCATTGTCCAATCGTTATTTCACAAGCCCTCCTTTTGGCAAAGCCCCTCCTCCCACCGTTTGTCCTTGGGAAACATCATCGACCCTCTCACGGAAACGCCGATTGATCAAGTATTGGTAAGCTATATGAAGGCCCCTGGAACTTACACCCGGGAAGATGTGCTGGAGATCAATTGTCACAGCGGGCCCCTGGTCTTAAAAAAGATTCTGGAACTGGTCTGTCGTGGCGGAGCCCGGCTGGCTGGGCCAGGGGAATTTACCCTCCGGGCCTTTTTAAACGGAAGAATCGATCTGACTCAGGCCGAGGGGATTATTGAAATTATTCAGGCCCAAACCGACCAGGCCCTGACCCAGGCCAATAAACTGCTTCAAGGGGAACACCGCCGGCGCTTATCTGAACTCCAGGAACACCTCTTAACCTTATCCGCCCTCTTGGAAGCGGCCATTGATTTTCCCGAGGAAGAACTGGAGATCCTTGATCGAGCGGAATGGAACCGCCTTCTCACCAATCAGGTTTTGAACCCTTTAGACGACCTGATTCGGGCCTATGAAGAGGGTCGCCCCTTTCGGGAGGGTCTTTCTCTGGTCCTGGTTGGGAAACCAAATGTCGGGAAATCGAGCCTCCTCAATCTCTTACTAAAAGAAGAGCGGGCCATCGTCACTCCGATTCCGGGCACGACCCGGGACACCATCGAGGAGACCATCCTTATAAACGGACTATTAATTCGCTTGGTGGATACCGCCGGAATCCGTCAGGCCCGGGACGAAGTGGAAGAGGCCGGGATCAGGCGAACACGGCAGAAGGTGTCCGATGCCCAGATGGTCTTTTTTATGCTGGATACCTCTCGCCCTCTGGAAGAGGAAGACCGGCTTATCTTTGGCGAAATCGGGGACAAACCGACGCTCATTTTATTGAACAAGATGGATTTACCTCTAGCTTTCTCGGAGAATGAAGTGCAGGATACTTTTCCCGGCCTGATCTTCCTTCCGATCTCGGCCAAGACCGGCGAAGGAATTGACACCTTAAAAAAAAAGATATCTGCTCTGGTGAATCAAACCATCTATCCGGAAACCCTGCCGGATCTCATCCCCACCTTACGGCAGAAGATCGTTTTTGAGCAGATGATTGAATCTCTGACCAGGGCCGCGGAGTTGAGTGCCCAAGGTGAGTCTCCGGAATTTATTGCCCTGGACCTTCAAAAGGCGTTGGAAGATCTGGGCACTTTAATCGGATCAACCACCACTGAAGATATCTTGGACCGCGTCTTCAGCCGCTTTTGCATCGGGAAATAATGTGTCCCCCCTTTTCTGGATGATTGTCTTTCTGTGGGTTAGTACCGTCAGCGCTTCTGCGGCAGGGCCTTTATCGTCAATCAATCTTAGCCTGGAGGCGTCTAACACCGAACTCGCCGCACTGCTGAACCAGTCTCTCCCTAAAGAACTCTACAAGGGGCAGGGTGGCCTGGGAACATCCGTGACGGTTCAGCGGTCCGGGCCGACAGTCGTTTCGGCAACCGATAATTTTCTTTATTTTACGCTTCCTGTTCAGCTGACCTTCAGCTATGGCCCCTATGAAAGCTATCCGCTCCAGACAAACCCCCGATTTAAAGTCAAGGTGACTGTCACCCCGGACTGGCGCCTGAAAACCGAAATCTACTATACCGGCCTATCCGACAATGTGGCCGATACCTTCCAGCTAGGCCCGCTGACGCTGAAGCCGAAAAGTATGGTCGAAAACATCATCCAGCCCCTCCAAAAACTGCTGGGCCCTCTGATAGACACAAAAGTAAATGAATCGATCCAGCTCCGGGCCAAATTGGAACCCCTCTGGAAAAGTGCCTTTTCTCCGATAATGGTCAGTAAGGAATTCAACGCCTGGCTGAAATTGAATCCGGAAAAAATCATCTCGAGTCCCCTCTGGACAGCCAACAACCAGATCCGTTTGTCCCTTGGGCTCTTAACCGGCGCCGAGATAACCATCGGGCCAAAGCCGACCGCAGCTCCACCCAAACCCTTCCCTCAACTCCAGACAAATGCAGCCTTCGATAAAACCTTTCATATTCAACTGGCCGCCAACATCTTCTTTGCCGATCTGGTGACGGCTTTGAAATCGGCATTAATAGACCAGACCTTCGGGGAGGATAAAAAGATCACCATCAGGAATTTCTCTCTCAAGGGAGAGGGCGGCCGTTTGGTCATCAACTTGACATCGACCGGAGATTTCGACGGCGAGTTAACCCTGTTGGCCAAGCCGGTTTACAATGCCCGGGATAATTCCCTGACCTTTGAAAACGTCGACTTTGAAACCAAGAACGCCGGGTTTCTGATTACCGTCGGAAGTTGGTTATTCAGTAATCCGATTCGCGGCATCATAAAGAAGAACCTCGATGCCGCGGTCGTCGAGCAGATCGAAAAAGCCCGCCTGAATGCCTCTGCGGCCTTGTCCTCCATCTCGGTGACCGAACAAATTAAACTGAAAGGGGAAGTCAAATCCCTGTCTCTGGGAGATGCCACGGTGTTAAATGATCGGTTGACGCTTCAGATCATGGCCCTGGGGGAGTTAAGGGTGAATGTGAAATGAAGGGAGCTTTGGATTGAAAGGAAAGCAGGAAGACAACTTTCTTGTAATTCGATCATGAATCCGGCCAAGAACTAGACCTGTATCCATCCCCTTACCCGTTGGATATGGTAGAAAATATTTTCGGTAGTCTTTCCCCTGTCAGTCAGCCTCCGCAGTAAATCTCTTTTGACAATGAGCATTAATAAGTGTATAGTAATAAGTAATAATTAATGTCTTTAGGGGTGTATTATGGAGACGGCCAGATTAAATATTACTTTGCCGGGGGACCTGGTACAGGAATTGAATCAGCTTGTAGAACCTCGTAAAAAAAGCCGTTTTATCGCCGGTGCTCTTCGCGATCAATTGAAAAAATTAAAAAATGAAAAACAGGAAAAAATTTTAAAAGAAGGCTATCAAGTCCGGAAAAGAGAAAGCGTTGAAATATCCCAAGACTTTTCCAGTATCGATTTGGCGGGCTGGGATGAATATTAATCGAGGCGATATTTTTTTAGCCGCCCTTGATCCGGCAATCGGAAATGAAATTGCGAAAACACGACCGGTGCTTGTGGTGTCCAACAATGTTAACAATCAATATTCAGGCACGATAACTGTCCTTCCGATTACCTCAAAAAACCTGGGGGAAATTTATCCCTTTGAGGTTTTCATTTCGCCGGGGAAGACCAATCTGCCCAAAGACTCAAAGATTAAAGCCGACCAGATCAGAACCCTTGATCGTCGGAGACTGATAAAATTTGTCGGGAAGCTAGAATCCGAGGACTTAGAAGCGGTTAATAAGGCCATTCAAATCCATTTAGCCCTGCCTTAAGAATTGAATTTCAGCTGGACAAGTCCATTTCAGCCGTCAAGCCCTGATGGCGATGGGAAATGTGCTCATTGTTGTTTCTTTTCAAAGCTAATGCCCGGTATTGAGATACAGTCAATAATCCTGGCGGCGGCGTTTCAAATAGTATACTGGGAAGCCCGGGTTCTGGGCGATCCTGCAGAAAGTCTCGTTAAACGTTTAGTAGACTCGAAAAACATTCCTGACTTTTTAAGCTTGCCCTTTTTTATTATCCATCCTGGATTTCAAAAAACTTATTTCCATTGAAGCGGCATGAATTTTCCCAGCCAAAAGGAAATCTTCTCCCGCTCAATGGTTCGATGGGCCTTTTGGTCGAAAGTCAGCCACATCCCTTTCATCTCCTGGGCTAGGGCGGCATAAGAGGCGTCGTAACCGCTCAATCCCAGAGCGACATATCGCTGGGCCGAGACGGCCAGTTTCTAAGGCATGGGCTGACGAAACAAACCTCCCTGGAGAAGGGTATCAATCCTTGCCTGAAAACCTCCAGAGCGAAGGGGTGAAGGCGTTGTAACACCGCATACACTTCAAAGGCAAACAGCTCAAGGACCGCACACGATTCCGGCCGGTCAATTAACTTCTTCAGCACATGATCGGCATTCGAATGAACATCTTCTTGAATAAACCAGCGCAAGGCCACCGAGGCATCGATGACCCAAATCACGATTCGTATCCCCCCAGGCTTCTCAAGGCTTTTAGACTGTTCACCTTATCTGTACGTTCCCTCCTAAGGCCTTTAATCGCGGCTAAAAGGGCGTCTTTCTTTTCCTGGGCTTGATAACCTAAAAAACGTTGCTCAAACTGGGCGGAGGTTACCAGTACAGCCTTGATCTTTCGCCGTTTGCTGATCAAGATCGGCTCGCCTTTTTTTTCAAGCCGATCGAGGATTTCACCTAATTTATTCCGCCTGGTCAGGGCATTGACTTCTTCCATAAAATTTCCTCTTGGAAAACGTATTTAGTGAACGAAAACAGTATAGGCAGTTTAAGTGTATATGTCCACTGCATACTTTTAAACGAAGGACCAACGACAATCCCGACAGCTTGGATCTGGAATTCATCGGACCCATAGAATAAAATGCTTTACCCGCTTCCCGATTTACCGTAAACTCTGATCATTGGATGAAGAAAACAGACCGTTTCCGGCCCATTTCCGGAGGCCCTCTATATACACTAAGCAGCCATGCCCCTCCTTTTGGGGCGTGACACCACCAAAGATGAAAATAGAGCAGAACCTTTGGGAAATCTCGCCTTCTATTTTCGTGTTAATTGACACCTGATATGAGTCCGCAAAAAACCAAACCACCGATCACCCACGACCTATCCCCTCTGGAGTGCCAAAGGCTTCTGGAACAGGGGGCGCAGATTTTAGGTCTTTCCCTTTCAGATTTCCAATTAGAACAGTTTTGGAATTTTTTAATCTTGTTAAAAAAATGGAACCAGGCGATCAATTTAACCGCTCTTCGCAGCGATCGGGAAATCATCATCAAACATTTTTTGGATTCTCTGACTCCCCTGCCCTACATCTCTGAGGATGCCCGAGTCATGGATTTGGGATCAGGCGCGGGTTTCCCCGGACTGCCGATCAAGATCTGCCGCCCGGACCAATCCGTCACCCTGGTTGAAGCCTCATCTAAAAAAGTCAGTTTTTTAAAAGAAGTCCTTCGTCAACTAAACTTAAAGTCTATACAAATCGTCCAGGGTTATTTGGGCGAAGATCCGCTCCCCGAACTTAATTCCGATCAATTTGATGTGATCACCACCCGGGCCGTAGGGAAGTTAAAAGAACTTCTCGCCGTGATGTCTAGATATCTCTCCACAGGTGGGCAGGTCATGTTGATGAAAGGGGGGCATGGGCTGAAAGAGGTGATGGACCTGGAAGGCGAGATCGGCCAAAAAGGATTTCGAATCGAACCGCCGATTCATCTCACCCTGCCTTTTCTGGATCAGGAGAGGGTTTTGATTCTCTTAACCAAAACCTAAATCATTCACTCTCAGTCTTCTGGTCCTCAGGTTTAGGATGATGCCTGAAGTGTCTTCTGCTTAAGTAGGCTTCGATTTTTTCTCGGTAGAGGAAGGCGATCAAAAGCACCAAAAGAGATACCCCGATAACTATAGCCAGAACCACATAGTTCTTTTCGCGGACCAGGGATCCCTGCACAGTCAGAAAAATCGTCCCCAACAAGCGTCCGGCGGTGGAGATGATCAGAAAGGTCTTCAGACGCATGTGGCCCAATCCCAGGATGTAACAGAGATAATCTTTGGGAAATCCCGGGATCAGGAAGAGGAGAAAGGCGATCAAGACCCCTTTATGGGCCATTAAATAATCAAAACGCTGGATGACTTTCGGACTGACGATTCGTTCGACCAGGGGCTGACCGGCCCAGCGGGCAAAAATAAAAGCCAGCCAGGAGCCGATCCCCAAACCAATAGTCGAATAGACAATCCCGAAGAAATTCCCATAAAGGAAGCCCCCCAAAAACCCGGTCACTTCACCGGGGATGGGCGCAAAAAGGACCTGCAGGATCTGAAGGGCAATAAAGATCAGCGGAGAAAAGCTGCCAAAAGACTTAACAAAGGCAGACAACCGTTTCCGGTCTAAAAAGGCGAGATAGAGATCGCTATGATAGATCAGCAGATAAAGGGCCAGACCAAAAAAGAGCAAGAGTACGGCGCTGACCCCGATGGTTTTCTTCATATACGGTTATACCCCTTTTATCGGGATATTACCTTACCTTTTCATCAAGGGCCATGTCAAGAAATTTGAACTACTAAAAAAAGGGCCTTCCTGCTCCGGAATCAATGGGCCGTCAGCTCGGACGCAGCGGGAACTTCCTCTTGAAAGAACGGCGTAGGCTCTTCGTCCTGACATTCTTTGAATAAACACTCCGGATCTTCCAGCACCAGGGCCGTTTTTAAAACCTCGTCCATATGTTCCACCGGAACAATTTCCAAGGCATTCAAGATGCGGGACGGAATGTCCTTGAGGTCTTTTTCATTTTCCTTGGGGATAATAACGGTCTTGACCTTGCCCCGGTGGGCGGCAATAATTTTTTCCTTAAGTCCGCCGATGGGCAGGACCCGTCCGCGCAGGGTGATCTCCCCGGTCATGGCCACTTTCCGTTTCACCGCCTTGCGGACCAAGGCCGAGACGATGGAGGTGCCGATGGTGATACCGGCGGAGGGTCCGTCTTTGGGAATGGCCCCCTCCGGGATATGGATGTGAATATCCATCTTTTGATAAAAATTCCTCGGCAGGCCTAAGCGTTCAGCCCGGGAACGGACATAACTCAAGGCCGCCTGGGCCGATTCCTGCATGACCTCTCCCAGTTTCCCGGTAATGATCAACTTGCCTTTCCCCGGCATAAGAACTACTTCGGTCAAAAGGAGTTCACCGCCCACTTCGGTCCAGGCCAGACCGGTGGTGATGCCGACTTCATCCTTTTCTTCGGTCTCTCCAAAACGATATTTAGGGATTCCCAAGAATTTCTGGACCGATGAAGAACTGATTTCAACACGGGTCTCCGGACCTTTGCGAACCACTTCCTTGGCCACCTTTCGGCAAAGGGTGGCAATTTCCCTTTCCAGGTTTCGGACCCCTGACTCCCGGGTATACAGCCGGATTATGGAGAGCAAGGCATTGTCGGTAATATGAATGTTCTCCGGGGTCAAACCATTGGCCTCCTGCTGTTTCTTGATCAGGAATTGACGGGCGATCTGTAATTTCTCCGGCTCCGTATAGCCGGGCAGCCGGATGATCTCCATGCGGTCTTGGAGAGGCATGGGGATAGAATAAAGGGTATTGGCCGTGGTCACGAAAAAGACCTCTGAAAGATCGTAATCCACATCCAGGTAATGATCGTTAAAGGAGTTGTTTTGTTCCGGATCAAGCACCTCCAGCAAGGCGGCCGAGGGATCGCCCCGGAAATCAGTACTCATCTTGTCCACTTCATCGAGACAGAAGACGGGGTTGTTGGATTTGGCCTTTCTTAATGATTGGATGATCTTCCCGGGCAGGGCCCCGATATAGGTCCGCCGGTGGCCACGGATTTCGGCCTCATCCCTCACCCCGCCCAAAGAGATGCGGATAAAATTACGGCCTGTGGCCCTGGCAATGGACTTGGCCAGAGAGGTCTTCCCGACGCCCGGCGGTCCGACGAAACAAAGGATCGGGCCTTTGATTTTTTTCACCAGGCTTTGAACGGCCAGATATTCCAGAATCCGTTCTTTCGGTTTTTCCAGGCCATAATGGTCTTCATTGAGGATCTTTTCGGCTTCATCAATATCCAGTTTGTCTTTGGTTCGATTATACCAGGGCAAGGCGAGCAGCCAGTCGATATAATTACGGACCACCGTCGCCTCAGCCGACATGGGGGACATCATCTTCAGTTTTTTTAACTCGGCCCGGATCTTGGTGTTGGCCTCTTTGGACATCCGCTTTTGTTTGACCTTTTTTTCTAATTCCTGGATCTCGCTTTTAAAATCATCCTGTTCCCCCATTTCTTTCTGGATGGCCCGGATCTGCTCGTTTAAATAATAATCTTTTTGGGTCTTTTCCATCTGCTTTTTGACCCGGCCTTTGATCCGTTGCTCAATCTCCAGGATTTCCATCTCACCCCGCATGAATTCATAGAGCTTTTCCAGCTTTCGACTCACATGGGACAATTCCAGGAGTTCCTGTTTCTGTTCGATTTTCGAGCCCAAATGAGGGGCAATGGAATCGACCAAACGGACCGGGTCATCCAACCCGTGGATGGTCTGGACTAATTCCTGGGGGATCTTTTTGTTCAGTTTCTGGTAATTTTCAAAGGTTTGTTTGACGGTTCGAACCAGGGCCTCCTGTTCCGACGGATTCGGGAGATTGTCCTGGATCTTTTCCACTTCCACCAAATAGAACGTCCGATTGGGAAGGTAACGCTGAACCCGGGCCCGAAAGCGCCCTTCAATCAAAACCTTGACCGTTCCGTCGGGCAGACGAAGCATTTGCAGGATACTCCCGGCGGTTCCCACCTGATAAAGATCCCCTTCACTGGGTTCATCCACCTTGGCCTGACGTTGGGTCAACAAGAGAATATCCTTTTCCAAGGACATACTGTATTCCAGGGCTTGGATGGATTTTTCCCGGCCCACGAATAAAGGGGCCACCATCCCCGGAAAAACGACAATATCCCTAAGAGGCAATACCGGGATGATCTGTTTTAACCCCCCGGATTCCCTGCTTTCTCCATTTTTGGTAAATAACGCCATAACAACCTATTCCTTTATCCGAAAAAACGTTCCTGCGCTCCACTACTATTTTCGGTTTTCTTTTCTAATTCTTTAATACGTAAATAGGGTTCAAAGCCGTACTCACCCTGTTTTCATGCTTCGTGGTGTCACGCCACTGGCGTGGCATGACGGCTTAATCTGAAAATAGGCTTTGGAGCCTTCCGTGCCTGTTTTCATGGCTCGGCTTCTGAAAGAAGCCTCTTTATAGGTCGACGAATTCGGCCACCAATTTGGGGGCCTCTTCAAAAGCTCGGCAAAGCCGACCGGCTCGTGGTGCCGCGCCCCTGGCGGGGCTTAGCAATTCAATTAAAAAATGACGGTTCCATGCCGCCTACTGCTTTTCCGACTCCCGGTCCGGCCGGCCTCTTTCCCTTAGGCCGATTCGGCCTGATTTTCAAACAAAAGTATAGGGGCCTCGTTCTGGGTAATGACCTCCTCACCCACCACACATTCCCGAACCCCCTTCATCGAGGGGATCTCAAACATGATATCGAGCATGGCCTTTTCCAGGATGGACCGAAGTCCCCTCGCCCCCGATTTCCGTTTCAAGGCCTCCCGGGCCACCGCCTTAATCGCCCCATCGGTAAACTTTAGAGAGACGCCTTGGATTTCAAATAATTTCTGATACTGGCGGACAATGGCATTTTTCGGTTCCGTCAGGATCCGGACCATGGCCTCTTCACTAAGTTCGTCCAAAGTGGCAATGACCGGAAGCCGTCCGATAAATTCCGGGATCAGACCGAAGCGTAATAAATCCTGAGGCTGGACCTCGTCCAGTATTTCTCCCAGGCGTTTTTGTTCCGATTGTTTACGGATATCGGCCCCAAAGCCCATGACCTTGGCCCCTCTTCTGTTCTGGACGATCCTCTCCAGACCGTTAAAGGCTCCTCCGCAGATAAAGAGGATATTGGTCGTATCCACCTTGACAAATTCCTGTTGTGGGTGTTTCCGGCCTCCCTTCGGCGGGACACTGGCCATGGTCCCCTCAATGATTTTCAATAAGGCCTGTTGAACTCCTTCCCCGGAGACATCCCGGGTAATGGAAACATTTTCGGTCTTTCGGGCTATTTTATCGATTTCATCAATGTAAACGATCCCCCTGCAGGCCCTTTCCACATCATAATCGGCCACCTGAAGCAGATTGAGGATGATATTCTCCACATCCTCCCCCACATAGCCGGCTTCGGTCAAAGTCGTCGCGTCGGCAATAGTGAAGGGAACCTTCAGAATTTTGGCCAGGGTTTGGGCCAGTAGGGTTTTACCGGAGCCGGTCGGTCCGATGAGGAGGATATTGCTTTTTTGGAGTTCCACCCCTTCCAGGTCAATCTTGTTATCAATCCGCCGGAAATGGTTATGGACGGCCACCGACAGAATCTTCTTGGCCTTTTCCTGTTCAATGACATATTCATCGAGGGTTTTTTTGATATCTACCGGTTTGGGGATTTTCTCTCCCTGATGGGCCTCTTCTTTTTCGTACTCTTCAGCGATAATTTCATTGCACAATCCGATACACTCATCACAAATATAGACCGACGGCCCGGCAATGAGTTTCTTGACTTCATCCTGACTTTTTCCGCAAAAGGAACACAATAAATCGCTTTTCCCTTTTCCGTTTGATTTTTTATTCATCAATGGTATTTCCTCTTTGAATAAGATGACTATTTGATCGGACGAATAAATTCTTCCCGTCGAGCGATGACGCTGTCGACGATCCCGTAATCTCGGGCCTGTTCCCCGGTCATATAAAAATCCCGATCCGTATCGGCCTCAATCTTTTCCAGGCTTTGGCCGGTATGATTGACTAAAATCTGATTTAATTCCTCCCTCATCCGCAGAATCTCTTTGGCCTGGATACCCACATCGGTGGCCTGGCCCTGGACCCCGCCTAAGGGCTGATGGATCAGAATCCGGGAGTGGGGCAGGGCATAGCGCATGCCCTTGGTCCCGGCAGCCAAAAGCAGGGCAGCCATGCTGGAGGCCTGTCCCAGACAGAGGGTGGAGATATTGGGTTTAATGTACTGCATGGTGTCATAAATGGCTAACCCGGAGGTAACGACCCCCCCGGGAGAGTTGATGTACATATGGATATCTTTATCCGGGTCATCCGCTTCAAGAAAAAGCAATTGAGCGATCATCACGTTGGCCACATGATCGTCCACCGCCCCCCCCAAAAAAATAATCCTATCCTTCAATAACCGGGAATAGATATCATAGGCCCGCTCTCCGCGGGCATCCTGTTCAACAACAATCGGGACTAAGGCCATAGGCGTTTCCTTCACATTATTCGGTTTGAATGGCGGCATGTTCCTTAAGGAAATTGATCGTCTTTTCCTCCAGGAGATGCAGATTCATCTGTTCGGTCATATTATTTTTATGATAGATCTCTTTGACGATGGTCGGCGATTGATTGACCTGCAGGGCGATGCGGTTAAATTCGGCTTCGATTTCCTCCGGAGTGACGGTTAGAGACTCCAGTTGAGCGATCTTTTCCAGGAGCAGGGTCTTCCGGACCAATTTTTGAGCCGAAGGACGGAAGCGGTCCATGAACCCGGAGGGGTCCAGACCAGCCTTTTCCCAGGAAAGGCCCTGGCGGCTCAAATCCTGTTGGATCCGCATCATCATCTGCTGGATTTCCTGATTGACCAGGGTCTCGGGGATTTCAAATTCCGTTTTGGCGATCAAACCATCAATTAAATCTTCTCTTAACTTCCCATCGGCCTTATTGTGTGCTTCGGCCTCCAGGTCTTCCCGGATCTTCTTTTTCAAATCTTCCAGAGAGGTCAAATCTTTACTGAGTCCTTGAGCAAAGGCATCATTCAGCTCTGGCAGGTGTCTTTCCTTGATATCCTGCACCTTGACCTGATAATGAACCCTCTTTCCTTTTAAAGAGGTATTCCCATAGTCCTCCGGGAAGTCGATGTCGAATTCTTTCTCCTGCCCTTTTTCCAGTCCTACCAGGACCTTTTCAACTTCGGGATTAAAATACCCGGCCCCTATTTCCAAATCATAATTGTTGGCCGCCCCCCCGGGAACGGCATTCCCGTCCATAAAGGACTGGTAATCGAGGACGGCGAAATCCCCGTTTTGCAACGGCCGCTCTTCTTTAAGCGGAAGTAACTCGCCGTGACTCATCTGGATCGCCATGAGTCTTTTTTGAATATCCTCTTCCATCACCTTAACGGCCGCTTTTTTCACTTCCATTCCCTTGTAGTCGGCCACGGGGATATCAGGTTTAGTCTCAATCATGGCTTTATAAATGAAAGGGACTTCTTTATCAAAAGTCGGGTAGTCTAATTCCGGATAAGCGACAGGAACGACTCCCGATTCTTTCAGGGCCTCAGGATAACTGCGATTGACCGTCCGTGAAACGACTTCCTCCTCAATTTGAGGGCCGTAATATTTGATCAGGACATTGACGGGAATCTTCCCCGGCCGGAATCCTTTAAGTTTGACTTTTTTATTAAAGCTTTTAACCACCGACTCCCATTCCTTCTTGATCTGATCGGCCTCTACTTCAACGGTTAATGTTTTCTTGATCGGTGAAATCTCTTCCAGTTGTACTTTCATGATTATACATTCCTTACCTGTTAATTTATTGGTGCGAGAGGGGGGATTTGAACCCCCACCCTGTTTCCAGGGCTGGATCCTAAGTCCAGTGCGTCTACCAATTCCGCCACTCTCGCCCTTTCCCCAGGCGTGAGGAGGATTTTTTCAACTTTTAATTATACTTACTCTTGATTCGAAAGTCAAGGGACCCAGCCTTTTTGTTCCAAAAAAAGAAATAATTCCGGCCACTCCCGGAGAAATCCGTTTGGACCGGCTTCCTGAATTTTTTCCGGGCTGTGCTGCCCCCCGGAGACGATAATGACCGGAACCCCTGCCCGTTGGGCGGCCCGGATATCATCCAGACTGTCTCCCAAAAAGCAGACGGCTTCTTTGCGGCACCCCAACCGTTCACAGGCCAAATCAATCCCACGGGGATGGGGCTTTAACCATTGAGCATCATTACGGCTGACGACGACATCCAGACAGGGAAGTAAATCGAGACGAGTCAAGGCTTTATTCAGGCTGCTGATGCCGACATTGCTGACCAGTCCCGTCTTTAGCCCTTTTTCCCGAAGATCCCGGAGTATTTCCGGAACCCCAGGTCGGATCTGCCAACGGTTCAGGGCATCGGCATCATAGCGGTCGTAAATGGCCTCCAGGGCCGAGACGACCTGATAGACTTCTGTTTTTCGGGCCTGCTCCAGGACCATATTCATGGCCTCGGCATAATGGACCCTGGCCTGAAGCCCCTTGGTAATCCCCAGTTCGGCCAGAAGTTGTCCGGCCTCAAATTCGGCCTCTTCCAATCGCCACTGGAAGTCTACCAGGGTCCCTTCAAAATCAAAAATCAAGGCTTGGAGCTTTGGGATCATGCGGAAAAGGGATTGGAGACCAATAAGGTCTCCTCGCGGTCTGGTCCCACCGAGATCAACCCGATCGGCACCTTAACCAGTTCTTCGATCCGTTTCAGATAATTCTGGGTGGCCTTGGGGAGATCCTCTTTTTTTCGGATCCCGTCGATGGGTTCGGACCACCCTTCCCATTCCTCATAAATGGGCTGGCAGGCTTGGAGGGTTTTGAACTGGGCCGGGACACTGATCAAGACCTGATCATCCCAACGATAACCGGTACAGATCTTCACTGTTTTCAATCCCGTCAGGACATCCAATTTGGTTATGGCCAATTGAGTCAAACCGTTCAACCGGGCCGAATCCCTCAGGATGACCGTATCCAGCCAACCGCACCGTCTGGGACGACCGGTTGTGGCCCCAAACTCTCCGCCCTTCTCCTGAAGCCTTTGCCCGATTTCATCGGCTAATTCAGAGGGAAATGGCCCTCCCCCGACCCGAGTGGTATAGGCCTTGACGATTCCCAGAATGCCCTCAATTTTGTTGGGGCCTAACCCAACGCCATGGCAGACACTGCCGGCGACGGGATTGGAGGAAGTCACATAGGGATAGGTCCCATGATCAATATCCAGATGGGTGCCTTGGGCCCCTTCGAATAAAACCTTTTTCCCCTGCTCCAGGGCCTGTTCCAGACGGATGGACACGTTGGTCACATAGGGCCGGATAAAATCGGCCAACTGCGTATAGGTATTTAGGATCTCGGCCGGATCAATCGGCGGGACCTTAAAAAACCGCTCAAAAAGAAAATTCTTCTCCTTCAGGTTGGCGGCCACTTTCTCGGCAAAGAGTTCAGGATCGATCAAGTCAATGACCCGAATCCCCCCTCGAGCCGCTTTATCTTCATAACAGGGGCCGATCCCCCGGCCTGTGGTTCCGATGGATCCCTTCCCTTTTTGGGCCTCCCTGGCCAGATCGAGGTGTTTATGATACGGCAAAATCAAATGGGCCCTTTCGCTGATCCCCAGATTTTCCGGCCCCACGGCAATTCCCCTTTGTCTCAAGGCCAGAATTTCCTTTTGGAGAATCTCCAGATCCACCACCACCCCGTTACCGATCAGACATTCTTTGCCGGGATGCAGAATTCCGGAAGGAATCAAGTGGAGGATGAACTTATCTTGGCCCACCACCAGGGTATGACCGGCATTATTACCACCTTGAAAGCGGACTACGACTTCGGCGTGCTGCGTAAGAAGGTCGACGACCTTCCCTTTTCCTTCATCACCCCACTGCGTACCAACCACTACGACACAAGACATACTAAACTCCTTTTTATCCAACTTCTAATTATAGTTATAGGGGGTTAATATTCTACTGGGTGGAAAAAGTCAACAGTTTACTGGGGCTTGAAATGACCGGCACCTTTTCATACCTAACCCCCGCTTCAAAGGTAGAGTGAGAAATGTTTTTATTTTAGTCAAGCGGTTAGAAAAAGGCAAAATAAAAAGAGGAGATACTTTTTACAGTATCTCCTCTTTAGTTTTTTTAACAAAACCGAAGGGACTATTTTCCGGTAGCAGCCCCATGCAGTTTGACTTCAACTTTTTCATCCAGACCGGCATAGTATTCCCGGAGGATATCCAGAACCTCTTCGCGGCCGAAGTGATCGGGAATCGGCGTGCCTTCGGACAGACCCTTCCGCAGAGCCGTACCGCTCAACATAACGCGTTCTTTCTTGTCGTGGGGGCAGGTTCTCAAGGAAGCCATACCGTCGCATTTGTGGCAGTAGAAGGTCCAGTCGATTTTCAGCGGGGTGCACAGCAAGGCTTTTCCGCCTTCGGGCTTGGGAATCTTGTCAAAAATGGTCTGGGCTTCAAACATGCCGTAGAAATCACCGACACCGGCATGGTCACGGCCGATAATCATTCGGGAGCAGCCGTAATTTTGACGGAAGGTGGCATGAAGCAGGGCTTCACGGGGACCGGCATAACGCATATCCAGGGGATAACCACCCTGAAGGACTTTGTCTTCCACGAAATAATTTTTAACCAGGACGTCGATGCATCTTACGCGAAATTCGGCAGGGATGTCACCGGGTTTCAGATTCCCGACCAGAGAGTGGATAAAAACACCGTCACACACTTCCACGGCGATTTTGCAGAGATATTCATGAGAACGATGCATGGGGTTCCGCAACTGCAGGGCGGCAATTTCACTCCAGCCTCTTTCTTCAAAAATCTTTCGGGATTCAGCCGGTCTCATATACACGCCGGCATATTTGGTGGGATATTCGGCTTCACTTAGCACTTTTACCGGGCCGGCCAGATTGACCGCTTTTTGTTCCATGACCATCTGAACGCCGGGATGATCATTTTTAGCAATCTTCCAGAAGTCTTCGGCGGTCTTGGTCCCTTCGCCCATAAAAGTCTTTTCGCATTCATAAATTTTGTCGGCTTCGGTCATTTCGTATTTTTCGGTAACTTTCATGGTGGCCATGAATTCGTTACGTTCCGGGTCGAACAAGGCGATCTCTTCACCGATCGCAATCCCTGCTGCCTCTTCCTTGGATGCGGAAAGCGTAACCGGGATAGGCCAGAACGTCCCGTCAGACAGAAGATAATTATCCAAAACGCCTTTCCAGTCGGCCTTGGTCATAAAACCGGTCAAGGGGCTGAATCCCCCGATACCCATCATGATTAAATCGCCTTTTTCACGAGGGCTGACCTCAATTTTTTTCAATCCTTGGGCTTTTTGCAATTCTGCCGCCAATTCAGCGCCTTCCAGCAAGCAGCAGGTCAAACCTTTTCCGCCATGAGGTGGGAGTAATCCTGACATTTGTTCCTTTCTCCTTTCAATTCTTATTGGGTTTATCGGTAATGACATGGAAAGTTCCATGATTACTTTACATCTATCGTTACGCATTTAATCAAAACCATCAATTAAGTCAAGTGAAAAAATATACAAAAAAGACGAGAGACCTGGGACGGTCTAAAAAAGATCAAAGGATAATAAGGGGGGGATGAGCCATAATAGAGGTCGAAACAAGACAAGGGAAGGGAGAAATCCTTCTCCTTAGAACAACACTAAGATTCCAGAAATCAAATAATATTATATAGTTTTTTAGATAGGGACTCCCAACCGCCGAATCATCCCTGACCCGGGAAATTCCCGCCCTCTCGGGAAAGGGATTTTCAAAATATCTTTCCTTTTCGACCACATGATAGAATTGGCCGGTCGATTGACCTGGAAGGAATTGGATATTAAGAAATATTTCTCAAGATCGATCCCGCTTTTCGCCTCCGGCGCAAATCCCGGGGAATCATCCTGGTCAAGGTGACCGACTTGATTAACCCCCGGTCCTGAACCTAATCTTTCCAGACAAGAGTTCCTGCGCATCCCGGGTCCGCCGGCCTTTCGTCTTGGTCTTAGAGATATCTTAGGGCGAAAACGCCCTTAGGCAAGAGTCTCCGATGAAAAGGCGTTTGAATTTTTCATGGTTATGCTATAAAAGAGATGGAAAAAAAACGGGATCAGGATGGAACCATTGGACTCAAAATCAGACCCTCTTCGACGGGACTGGAAAATAACCCGCGAGGATAGAGAAAAGAAGAACGGTCATCCGGCAGCCGTCTTATGGTTAACCGGCTATTCCGGGGCCGGTAAAACAACGATCTCCAAACTCCTGGAAAATAATCTTTTCAACTCCGGGTACCGGACCGTGCTCCTGGACGGCGACCCTCTAAGATACGGTCTGTGCCGGGACCTCGGCTTTTCCGAAAAGGACCGGCAGGAAAATATCCGCCGGGCCGGGGAGGTGGCCAGGCTTTTCTTTGAAGCCGGGCATATCGTCATCTGTGCCTTCATCTCCCCTTTCATACGAGACCGGCGGTTGGTCCGGTCCCTCTTCCCGGAAAGGCGCTTCTTCGAAATCCATGTCAAGTGTGAGCTGAAAACCTGCATCCAGCGCGATCCCCGGGGTCTCTATAAAAAAGCCCTGGCCGGAGAGATTGCCGAATTCACCGGAATCAGTTCCCCCTACGAAGAGCCGCCGGCCCCTGAACTCGTTGTGGAAACGGACCGGCAGACCGTGGAGCAGATTGGCGACCTTATCTTGGGGCGGCTGAAGCAAGAAAAAATTATTCGATAAGACGTTTAAAACATGCTTATCAACGACGCCATTTAAGGAGTATACATGGGAAAAAATACGATTTCAGCGGAGAGTATAGTCAGTGTTCGGGGTTCGTCGTTCAGTGGTCTACTTCCCAGGCAGACAATTTTTTTCAGCCTCATCGGGCCGGAGCGAAGATCCGCCAGTCGTCCATAACTAGTTCTAGACAAAACCAATTTCCGCCACGGCGTCGTTGAAGGTGTTTAAAAAAAGCACCCCATCAAACTTTCGCTATTAAATCTCTAATTGCAATTCCCTATTATATATGATAATAGGGATCGTATTCATCAATTTTTAATAATTATAGGTATTGTCGTGTTCAGGCGAACCATTCAGGATAGTATTGAGCAATCCCTTTTCAAAGGGAAGGCGGTCATTATTTACGGTGCCAGGCAGGTGGGCAAGACCACTTTGCTCATGGCCCTTCAACAGAGCGCTGCCGTCCCCTCTATTTACCTCAACTGTGATGAGCCGGACATCCGCCGGGCACTCTCAGATAAAACCTCGACGGAATTGAAGATACTGATCGGCAACAACAAACTGGTGCTGATCGACGAAGCGCAACGGGTCAGTACCATCGGGTTGGCTATCAAGCTCTTGACCGATACGGCCCCGGGTATTCAGGTGATCGCCACTGGGTCTTCCTCCTTCGAACTTTCCAGTCGGATAGAGGAACCGTTAACCGGCAGAAAACGGGAATTTAGGCTTTATCCTTTTTCGCTGACCGAACTTGGCCAGATATATTCCCCGCTGGAAATTAATCGCCTGGTCGAACGGTGGATGATCTTCGGTATTTATCCCGAGATCATCAACGCCCCCGAGGCGGCCGGGACGGCCTTGCAGGAAATTGCCCGAAGCTATCTCTATAAAGACATCCTGACATTTCAACAAATACGTAATGCCGAGGCATTGGAGCGCCTGGTCCAGTCCATAGCGCTGCAAATCGGCAATGAGGTCTCTTATAACGAACTTGCCCAGCAGGTGGGTGTGGATAAAAAAACCGTCGAGAGTTACCTGGGAATACTGGAACAATCCTTCATCATCTTTCGACTGGGGTCATTCAGCAGGAATCTGCGGAATGAATTGAAGAAATCACGCAAAATCTATTTTGTGGATACAGGTATTCGCAATGCCGTCATCAATAACCTCAATCCCCCGGACCTGCGTAGCGACACGGGCGGTCTGTGGGAGAATTTTATCATTTCCGAACGGATTAAACGGAATCACAATCAACAATCGTTTCCCAATACCTTTTTTTGGCGCAGTCATCAGAAGCAGGAGGTTGACTACCTCGAAGAGTTAAACGGAGTGCTACGGGGATATGAAATCAAGTGGGGCCGGACACGGTTGAAGATTCCGACCGGGTTCAGGGCAGCCTATCCTGATTGTCCGGTAACCCTGATCAACCGTGAAAACATGATGGAGTTTGTTACGGGCATATAAAGAAATCCCAGATGGGAGACTATTTATTAAAAAGGAATATGCATGGGAAAGAACATGATTTCAGCGGAGAGTATTGTCCATCAGAGTGAAGATATTGTCGCCAGTGATATTGACGACGAGAAGGTCATGATGAGTGTTGAAAAGGGTCAATATTTTAATCTGGATCCTGTCGGCAGCCGGGTCTGGGAGTTGCTCGAAAAACCGATCAAGGTCTCGGCGCTGATTGATACATTACTTCTAAAATATGACGTAGACCGCGAAACCTGCCAGCGGGATGTCCTGGCCTTTCTGGAAGAACTCCATAAAGACGGGATGGTGCAGGTCAACGGTTAATTATTTCATTGAGATACAAACCCATTCTGTTTAGAGATTCCTCATAGAATCATTCGTCCGAGGTAAAAAGGGTGGCCTCTTTTTTTTTCAGTGGTCCATCGGCGGGGAAAGTCTAATGACAGCCCTACGCCCGGATATGCGCTTGAGATATCAGGGGAGAACCTTCTCGATGTCCTCTCTAAACGGCTCAACCGGGCCGGTGGAAAAGAGAAACTTCTTCTACTCGAGCAGCCCCCAGCTCGTTTTGATGTCATAGACGCCAGATCCCGTGGATACCGTGTTGTCTCCAGATCTCTTTTCTCCATCTTCCGGCTCATGCCCCGAATACCTGCCATCCTCAGGCACCCATACGTGGTTTTTCTTGATCTGCATTACCCTTTTGTTGACCCGGCCCTGGTGAAGGGCATGATCGCCCGAATGGAAAGAGAAGGCCTTTGGCTTTTAGAGAACAGGCAGAGAAATCTCTTGGCCCCAATGGCCATAGTGACCCGTCCGGCCTTGGTTCTTGGGGTCGTTCATAAGCTCTGGACCCGTCTCCCTGGCTGGTTCGAAGCCATACAATCCGTTGCCGGACCTAAGCGGCAGGGGGCAACAGCCTTCCCTCAATCAGCGCTGGCCCCTTGCCTGACCGCAGACACGGTTCAGCCTGAGTTAATCGAGGCCCTGGGGGGCCATGATTTTTCCTCTGAAGAGGCTATCTCCCGCGAGAAGTCCTCTCCCGATCTGCTATACAGGGCATTCGAACTTTCCCAGAAACGGCTGTATGATGAGATGCAGGGCTCTTGTCAGCCTCATCTCGCCAACCTGAAGCTCCTCAACTTTGAAAGCCGAAACGGCCTCACTGACGTCAAATCTTTTCCTTATGATATAGCCTTCAATATTTCAACTCTTTGTAATGCCCGGTGCCAGTTCTGTAATTACCGTACCATCAAACCTGAATTAGGCGTTTTTATAACCCTGGCCGACTTTAAGCGGATGACCTTCCTGAAGTACGCCGGCAAGGTCGGCCTGGGCGGTGACCTCGGTGATCCCCTGATGAATCCCGAGTTTCCGGAAATTTTCAGGTATCTGCGAGAAACCCATCCCCATCTGGTCTTGAGAATCATCACCAACGGCATTGGCCTGAACGATCGATTATGCGCCGACCTGGTCGGAAATCTGGCCAGGATCAGGATCTCTCTCAATGCCGCCACCCGGCAGACCTGGGAAGATCTGATGGGTGTAAAGGGCTTTGATCGGGTCTGTCAACAGGTGGGCCTTTTGGCGGAGATGAAGAAAAAACAGGGACTAACGGAGCCGGAAATCATCTTGTTGATGGTGGTCAACAGGAAGAAAATCAACCAGACTGTCGCCTTTGTTGAACTGGCTCATACTCTAGGAGCGGATGCGGTTAATTTCTCCCATTTCATGCCTTATGTAATGCCGGGATGCACCTTGCCCAGGAACGCCTCCCTCTACTATGAGCCTGCACTCTTTGATGAATGGATGAATAGGGCGGCACAAAGAGCGACGGAGCTGGGTATCCGAATTTTTGACCGGCCCCCTGATTTTAAATGTCGGGATGTTGTCATTTTTGAGGGTATCCGGGAACTAAAGGCGCCCGAAAAGTGTTATCTGCCCTGGTATCAATGCTTCTTTGTTCATGGGCGGCGCAGCAGAGAGCGGGAGATGCACTTTTGCTGCGTCGGTGTGGATACCGGGATCGGTTTTGTGCCGACAGAACTCGATGAGGCCCATTTTATACAGCTCTGGAATCATGAACGGATGAAACAGGTGCGCCGGACGGTCAATGCGGCCCATAAAAATCCTGTCTGCCAATCCTGCCGCTCCGTAGACAAGGCCGACCCGGAATATGGGGGCGAGGATTTGGGAATATGGGACCAGGAAATGGAGACAAATCGGCAAGTGCCAGGAAAAGACGCCGGGGATAAAGGGGAGACGATTTCTCATGAATATTACATCAACCGACGCTGAAAAACCTGACAGGGGGCAGATTGAGGAGTGGTTGCAGCCCTTTCCCGAGGGGGTCCGCAAAATGCTTTTCGCAGTCATCGACCGGCCTGATTTTGCCCTGCGTGTGGTAAAGATGGCCCTTCATTTGCGCCAGCACGCCCTAAACAAGGTGCCGCAATACTGGGAGGACCTGGCCCTCCTGGGCCGGCGCCTGGCCCCCCGGGACCCGGAAGTCCGCTTTCTTAGCGAGCGGGCCTTACGGACTAAGGTGCCCTCATGGCATTTTGCTCTGGTTCATGACCAACTCAGGAACGAGGCCTTCCGGAAGGCCCTGGAGTATTTCGTGAAGCCGTCAACCATCGTGTTTGAAATCGGTACAGGGAGCGGTATCCTGGCCATGATGGCCGCCCGGGCCGGAGCACGCCATGTGTACACCTGCGAAATGGAAGGGTTGCTTGCGGAAGCTGCAAAGGAGAATATCCGCGCCAACGGCTATGCAGACCGGATAACCGTAATTCCCAAGCGATCGACCGATCTTGTCCTTGGTACGGACATGCCTCACAGGGCCGACCTGTTTGTGGCGGAAATCGTGGACAACTTTCTTTTAGGAGAGAAAGTCCTGCCCTTTTTGGAGGATGCGCGAAGCCGCCTTTTAAAGGCGGAGGCCATTATTCTGCCCTCCCGGATTGCTTCGGTCGGCGCCCTCGTGGGCGGCAGCACCTGGACCCGCAATTGCCGGGTAGATGATGTCGCCGGGTTTGACCTCTCGGCCATGAACCGCTTAGCACCCTGTCAAAAAACGGTCTCGGGTGACCGGGAGCTAGACGACGTCTTCTGCGCACCCTTTGAATTGTTCTCTTTTGACCTTGCCCATGATAACGCCTTTCCTCATGAGAAAAAACGAATTGGAGTGGAGATTATCCTAAATGGCCGCGTGGACGGTTTGGTGAGTTGGCTTCGGTTGGATTTTTATCAGAATAGTGTCTTTGAAAACCGACCCCCGCAGAAATGATCTGGTCAAGTAAAAACAGACACAGAGTTAAGCAATTTTTTTAAGGACGAAGTTCATTTCAAAATCATTGGGGGAGACATATCCCAGGTACGAATGAAGGCGGTGGCTGTTATAAAACATTTCT
>Ga0233425_10002679_pt1 | contig 34302 bp, 27 predicted proteins | sample Watercolumn_Towu_2_FD_181712 | JGI IMG/M metagenome (GOLD analysis project Ga0233425, IMG submission 181712) | Freshwater microbial communities from Lake Towuti, South Sulawesi, Indonesia - Watercolumn_Towuti2014_140_MG | ecosystem: Environmental > Aquatic > Freshwater > Lake | place...
TGATCTGCAGGCCGTCATCCAGGCGCTTCGAGCGCGCGATTTCGGGATCGACCTGCAGTTCGGCAACTATCGGTAATGGAACCGGCGGATAGCCGATTTGCCTTGGCCAGGTAGGCGAAATCATGGGAGAGTCTTTATATGAAGCGATGTTGCCGAATGTGAGTGTGGGGATGGCCGAACCGCGTGAAGAAGAGACCAACACGGTCCTGATTATCGAAGGCAATGCCGAGTCAACCCTTCGACTTCGCGAATTACTCATGCGTCGAGGGTTCTCGGTTCTTCAGGTCGCATCCACGCAGGAGGCGACGGATGCCTTGACTGCCGGCCGCGCTGCCCTGGTGATGGTGAATGCCGGGTCCTACGTCGCGCTGCAGCAGCGAGCTGATCGCCTGGCGGCGGTGAATCGGTTGACCCGCGTAATCGGCGCCTCACTCGATCTGGACGAAGTCTATCAGACTTTTGCCGCTGAGGTGGGACGCCTCGTTCGTTACGATCGGATGGCCCTCGTGCTGGAGAATAAGGGAGATCACGGACTGAAGGTACTCCGGCTGACTGCCGATCAGCCGGCTATCGGTGGGCCTGAAGGCGCCTATGCTATTGGGGAAGGAACCGGCATCGGGTGGGTCATGTCGCAGCGAACTCCTCATATTGAGCAGGATCTGGCAGAATCGAAACAATTCACGGAGGATGAATCGTTGCTGCAAGCCGGCATTCGATCCTGCATCCGCCTGCCGCTCATTGCGAAGGGTAAGGCGATTGGCGGTCTCTGTCTCGATAGCGCCACACCTCACTCCTATGGTGAGCGGGAGATTGATCTCCTGATGCCGCTGAGCGAGCAGTTGGCTATCGCGATCGAAACCGGTCGCCTGTTCCAAGAGGTCCATCGGCTGGCCATCACCGATGCGTTGACGGGTCTGTTCAACCATCGTCACTTTTATAGTCAACTCGAGCAGGAGTTGCGGCGAAACAGGCGTTACGGCCACCCGCTCTCGCTGATCATGCTGGATATCGATCTCTTCAAGCAGTATAACGACCTGAACGGTCACCTGGCCGGCGACGAGGCGCTTCGTTTAGTTGCTGCCCGGTTGAAAAGCAGCACCAGAAGTGCCGACATTGTTGCGCGATACGGGGGGGACGAATTCGGCATCATCCTGCCGGAAACCGATCCGCGACAGGCCTGGGCGCAGGCGGAACGAGTCCGCTCCGTCATGGAGCGCGACCCCCTTGGGCAGATAACGCGCGGGAGCGACAGGCTGACGGTGAGCCTCGGTGTCGCATGTCTCGGGCCAGACACGGCGACGGTTGAAAACCTGGTTCGGGCGGCGGATCGGGCGCTGTATTGCGCAAAAGCGGCGGGTGGTAACCAGACTGCGATGTCTAAGTCATGCGGTGTGCCCTGCCCATCGGAGAGTGCAGGACGATGCTGACATCTCAAAGATTCGGAGATCAGGTGGCGGATGCCGAACGATCCGCCGGAAAGGATCATACCGTACAGCAAGAGGCCCGAGCCGAGATCCTTACGATCGGTACGGAGTTACTTTTGGGGCAGACGCTCGATACCAATTCCGCGTACATCGGCGAACAGCTTGCAGCGGCGGGTATCGAGGTCTGTTGGAAGAGTACGGTTGGGGATCACGACACTCGAATCAGGGAGGCGCTGCGCACGGCGCTTGCGCGATCCGAGATCGTGATTACGACGGGGGGTCTTGGGCCTACGGAGGACGATCTGACCTGTCGGGCCATCGCCGCCGAATTGGGCCGACCGTTGATCCTCAATCAGACGGTGTTGACGTCGATCCGTCGCCGATTCGCGGAGCGCGCCCTCGTCATGTCCGCGAACAACGAGCGGCAGGCCATGATTCCGGAAGGCGCCGCCGTGTTGCCCAATGCCAATGGGACCGCCCCCGGTTTTGCCGTCCGTCTTGAAGATGGGAGGATGGTGATGGCGGTGCCGGGGGTCCCCTCCGAGATGCGTCTGATGGTTCAGGAGCAGGTGATCCCACGCCTGCGCGAGGCTTCCGGCGTGAGGTCAAGGATTCGCTCGCGCACCCTGAAAGCGTGCGGTATCACGGAATCGGCGCTCGATGAGATCATTAGCGACTTAGTCCGCCTTTCACGAAACCCGACGATTGGGGTGTTGGCCTACCCTGATGAAATCCACATCCGGCTGACCGTGAAAAGCGAGTCGGAGTTGGAGGGCGACCGACTGCTCGACGATCTCGAAACCAGGATTCGTAAGCGGCTGGGCGAGTTTCTCTTCGGTCATGATGAAGAGCGTCTTGAGGAGGTCGTAGGACGGCTCTTGCTCGATGTCAAGGCGACTGTGGCGGTCGCCGAGTCATGCACCGGAGGGTTGGTGTGTCACCGGCTGACCAATCTCCCGGGCAGCTCCGCCTATTTTGTTCGTGGTGACGTGGTCTACAGCAACGATGCCAAGGAACGCCTGCTCGGGGTGCCGCATGAGCTGATTGCCGAGCATGGCGCCGTCAGTCGGCCCGTCGCCCTGGCGATGGCTGTCGGGATGCGGCAGATCGCCGGAACAGATTTGGCGCTTGGCGTCACCGGTATCGCCGGACCTGGAGGGGGCACTGCCGTGAAACCAGTGGGCCTGACCTACATTGCGCTGGCCTCAGCGGACGACGTGACCTGCCACGAGTACCGGTTCCTGGCGGATCGGGATACCAATAAGCTGCTCGCCTCCCAGAAGGCCCTCGATATCGTTCGCCGACATCTGCTCTCACATCGACATGCCCGACAGACCTGACTCCCAATCCGCCCCAACCATTCGCGCCTTTGTCGCTGCCAATCTGGATCCCGGCCTCAAGGCAGCCCTCGCTCAGGTGCAGGACCGGCTCAAGGCCACCCGCGCCGACGTCGGATGGGTGCGACCGGAAAACCTTCACCTGACGCTCAAATTCCTCGGGCAGGTCGAGGAAAGTCGCATCAGCGCCATCGGGGAGGCGGTCGCTGATGCGGCTACCGGCTGTGGTCCGGTTCATCTGGTCTTTCAGGGTCTCGGCGCTTTTCCTAGCCCTAGAGCGGCCCGGGTCGTGTGGATCGGGGTCTCCCACGGCGCCGAGGCACTGGCAGAACTTCAGGCGAGAATCGAGGCGGGGCTTGAAAAGCTCGGATTTGCGCGGGAGGCGCGACCGTTCAGCGCGCACCTCACGCTAGGTCGAGTGCGGGGTCCCGCGCACCGCGAGCAGTTGGCGCGGGCGCTCACCGGGGCGACCGCCGAGCCGCTGGGCGAGATGGTGCTCGACCGGATCGAGCTGATGAGGAGCAACCTGAACGCCGGGGGCGCCCGCTACACCATCCTGCAAAGCTTTCCACTCGCCTGAGATTCCTTACTGCATCGACGCCCCGCGCGAAATGGACTCCTTTCATCTTGCAATCTTATTTTGTATGATGGGTCATCAGTAGCAGGCGGACTCCGAGCGCTTTCCTGCACGTGACCAGAATGAGAGCCGTGATGATCTATCTCGATCACAATGCGACGACCTCAGTGCTGCCGGAAGTATTAGAGACGATGATGCCCTACCTCACTTTCGAATGGGGTAATCCGTCGAGCACATACAAGTTCGGTTCAAAGCTGAAGAGTGTGATCGAGATCGCGCGGGAACAGATGGCAGATGTGATCGCAGCACACCCACGAGAGGTCATCTTCACTTCCTGCGGAACGGAAAGCAACAATGCGGCGATTCACGCGGCGCTACAATCCAATCCCCAGAAGCGACACGTTGTCACCTCGGCGGTGGAGCATTCGTCAGTGTTCAACTACTGCATGGCCCTGGAGCGGCGAGGCTACCAGGTCACATACCTTGATGTGGACCGAGAAGGGTTGCTGAGGTTGGCCGATTTGGAGAACGCCATCACGGACGACACCGCAGTCGTGTCCCTGATGTGGGCGAATAACGAGACGGGGGTGCTGTTCCCGGTTCAGGAGATAGCAGAGATTTGTCGTTCGCGGGGCGTACTGTATCATTGTGATGCGGTACAGGCGGCGGGGAAGGTCGCGATTGACGTTCGAAAGGTGCCGGCTGATTACCTGTCGCTGACGGGTCACAAGTTCCATGCGCCAAAGGGTATCGGAGCCCTATACACCCATCGCAAAGCACCATTTACACCGATCATTTACGGTGGGCATCAAGAGCGTAACCAGCGGGGAGGCACTGAGAACGTAGCGTTAATTGTCGGCATGGGAAAAGCTGCTGAATTGGCCGTGAAGAACCTATCCGACTATGAGAAGAAAGTTCGGCCGTTACGGGATGCTCTGGAAGAAGGCATTCTGAAGATGATTCCAAACACAGAGTTGAACGGCCACAAGACCCTGCGCCTCGCCAACACCAGCAACATAACATTTCATGGTATCGAATCAGAAGCCCTGCTGCTTCTGTTCGACAAAGAAGGCATTTGCGCATCATCCGGCTCGGCCTGCCTCGCTGATTCCGATGAGCCGTCGCATGTCATCAGGGCCATGAAGCCAGAAAGTGCTGCGTTGCGGCAGACGATACGGTTCTCACTGGACGCGAGTGCTGAGGAGCCAGATATTACGACTGCCGTGCGGGCTGTCCAATGGGCCGTCAGCGCACTACGCGGTTGACGACCAGATGACACTGCCAGCGGATGCGGTCATCGCCGAAGACAAGCTGACGCGCTATCTGCTGTTGCCGCACGAACGAGGGGATAAATCGGCCTTCCTGGCAGGGGCGGGTTATGGGCTGGAACACCCGGATCAACTGCAGCGGGACCTGCGCACCCAAATTCTCCCGTTAGAGGCACAGCGACTTGAATCCAACGAATTTGGGCAGTACTATCAAATACAAGGAACGCTAACCGGCCCAAACGGTGTGGTACTACCCGTTCGCACCATCTGGATGACCGAACACTTGTCGGGCGTTACAAAGTTCGTTACACTGATCCCGGACAAACGGAGAACCTCGCGATGAAGTTTGAGCTATACACCGACGTGGCGTTGACGTGCGATCTGCCGGAGCATCGGCTCCGTCGCGGCGATATTGTGAAACTGGTGGACCATCACGTCGCCCCCAATGGGACGGAAGGGTACTCTATCGAGGTCTTCAACGCCCTTGGCGACACCATCGCCGTCACTGCCGTTCCTGCCACTGCCCTCGAAGCCCTCCGCGAAGACGAGATTCTCTGCGCACGCACACTGACTCGGTAGCGCCTGGCCAACACAACCAACATCACCTTCCACGGCATCGATTCCGAAGCGATGCTCATCCTGCTGGATCAGGAAGGCATCCGCGCGTCATCCGATTCGGCGTGCCTTGCAGATTCCAATGAGCCCTCGCATGTGTGATCAAAGCGATGAAACTTGAATCTGCAGCCTCGTAACAGATGATACGGGGCATGGGCGCTATACTCAACGCTTTGCGTCAACCGACACGAACACTATGATTAGAATCAGTTAACCTCCGGACCTATGAGCGGGATGAACCTCAGCAGGTAGCACGTACTTGGATTAGGGAAAATCGCGTCTAAGAAGTCGCGCCACTTCTGATGCATCGTAACCCATTCGGTTTGCAGGGCAATGCTCGCGCTGCCGATTGACGACAGAATATCTGCCGCTAGAGCAATCCTCAGTAACGTTCGTGCAAAATACTTGCGGTCTGCGTCTGTTGCATAGCCTCTGAGGTCACGGAGAAACTCCTCCAGCGAGGCTTTCGTCTCGAGATTCGACACGTAATCCGTGAAAAGACTCGAGAATTGCTGGTGTCGGGTCAAATCACGAATCTCTTTGAAACCCTCAAACGGTGTGTAGTTGAGCTTGTTTCTTTCGATGGATTCGTCCGCTGGCTCAGTGATAAAGGCTTTTCGTGCGACGACCTCATAAGCAGAATGGGAAACAGCATATCTATCGTAAATCTCATAAAACCGTTTCCACGGGGCCTCGTGATGAGGATTCCTGCCGCGGTGACTACTTGTAATACCGAAAACGTGGTTGCGAAAATCGAGTGGCACGATTTGGACGTCTAACCCCTTGCCCAGCTTCAGCTTTGTGATTACTCGTCCCTGTATGCACAATAAGCTGTGAATTGAGAAATAGCTTGCATAATAGTTCGTGACACGTGCCCACGTTTCTAAACCCTTTTGCGCCAGAATATAGTGACCCACAGTATTGCAGAAGGCCCTCTGTAGAAAGTCAAGTGCCTGGTTCAAAAGACAGACAGTAATTTGGTCGTCCTGAACACAGATGCCAGGCTTGACACGCGTCGCATCACATCCCTTGCTCACCAGCCAAGGGCTAAGGTAAGCGGATACGGAAAGCAACGTCGGGCCAAATGATAATGCCGCGAATGCGGCTTTTTGGTCTTCCCTGAGCCAGGATTGGCCCACCATGCTCTCAATTGCGATAGGAAGAGGATCAATGATTGTTGGCATCTTGTTCGCCAAACACGCAGGTAATGGCCCGTTTCGTCAGTTCGCTTATTCCTCCTTCTCCTACGTAAGAAATCCCCCTTTTCTTTTCTTCGGCCGCGCTAAACGAAAAAGTCCGCAGTTTTGAAATGTATGGTGCAAAGTCGTTCTGGTCGATCCTCAAACCGTTTTCGTCACTGATCGTGATGTTCCGCTTTCTGAGGTCAGCAACGATCCTTTCAAGCAGATTCAAGATGGCGGACACGCCAACGTACTTGCAGAGAAAGGACGCCTTATTATCCCACTGAACGGAATACGCGCTTTGCACCGCCTTGAAGTACTCGATCAGGATTTCGTGCTGCATCCGTTCCTCGAAGAAATCGGGATCAGTACTAGCAAACAGATGACCCCTCTTGAAAAGCTTTTTCAGAGCGGAAATGAATGAAGATTGACTGATGATGCGGTTGCCTGCTCCCACCATGCCGATTCGGTCCTTCCATGGAGAATCAGACGCCTCCTCATTGAGAAACGTAACAATGTCATGGCATCTCCAGTCCTCAAAAACAACCGACTCCTTATCTCGCAGCATCGGTATGAGGTCGTACACGAGTGACGGATTTATCTTTCGTTGATTTCCATTGATTGAACGGAAAATATACGCTTTCCCAGCATCATCGAGGTTGATGAAGGCAGCGACTACTACATTGAGATCGGTCGTTCCCGAGTATTTTGAATCGAATGCCCAGAGACGATGTTGACCATCAATCACGAAGGCTTCACCTGCTGGCCGGTAACAAATGTGGATGTGACCATCACGAAAGTGACTGTGGGCACTGAGACTTATAATTATTGTGTTAGGAAGAAGTGGTGAAGTTGATCCATTCGGCGTTAGGAATTTGCCAATATCCCGAAGGCGATCGGGGCGAAGACCTCTCTGTATGCCCGTCCGATTGTACTGCGTGCGTTCCGATGTGTAGGCAATCTCAAGCAGCTTCTTTCCGGAAATCGAAAACAAGTAAAATGTGCTGTTGCCCTGCTTGACAGGCATCGCTGGCACCGGATCAAGATACGTCACTTGTTCTCGGGTGTCTGGCATCGTTATTTTCCTCCATCCTTCCAGAACTGCCGCGCCATGCCGATCTGAAGCTTGCCCTGGAGGCGCAGAGCAGCTTCGGCTTTCTTCAATTTCTGATGAACGATACCACCGAGGATCGTACGTTGCTGTGCCTCGCTCAGCGTGTGTGGGGAGAAGTGGATGCCGCACTCGGCAAGCTCGGCGAAGTTGGTTTCGTTGGTGCCGGTAGTCAGGAACTTATCGGCGTCCTGCGATGCGAGCCAGACGGGAAAACCCCATGACCGTCCCTGACGCACAAGCTGGCTGAGTAAGCCGGCCTTGTGTTCCTTGGGCAGCAACAAATGGGCTTCGTCTACAAACAACACCATCTTGAGGGGCTGAATGTCATTCTTCACAGCTAGTTGCTGGCTGAGCTTCTTGATTAGAAAGTTCAGAATGAGCGCCACGGCCAGCGCCTTAGTGTCACTGTCTGTACCAAACTCCTTGAAGTCTATAACGATTGACCCGCTCAACCATTTCTCAGCACTGATGGCCGTCTTTGTGCTGGCGAAGAGGTTGAAGTCCACAATTTTCTTCACGATGGCCAAGTCCACACCTGTCGCCCCGCTCTGTTCCAGTCCGTCTACCAGGGACACGAAATCCGGCGACGGAAGATGCTGGTACACGTCGGAGATGTTCTGTGCCTGTTTCGCGCCGAGCTGGGGAGCAAATGCGCGAATCAGGCCAACAATCTCGTATGCAATCTGGGCGTTGACGGTCGGATTCGGATCGTGCAGCAGGGGATTAATGGGTAAGTCTTGCCTGATGAGACGCACATAGCGTGCCCCGGTCTGTTCCAAAAAACGAGTGCGGTTCTTCTTCTGTTGAGGATCATTCGGGGCGTCCTCCAGGTCGCCCTTCATGTCAAAGAACACGAAGCGGACACCCTGATTGGCAAGTTGGGCAAGAAGGTCGAGCGCAAGCTGACTCTTGCCTGACCCGGTCGTTCCCGAAATCACCAGCAAGCCGTTACTAGTGCCAGGGCCGTTCATGCTCCACTCAGGGGCGTTAGCCAACACCTTGAGCTTCACTTCGGCTTCAACCACCGGCATGGATGGCACGACTGATTTTACGCCGCCGGGAAGTCCAATATCGCCGCCTGTCAGTTTCAGCAAAACTGAGACAAACCGCGCTTGATCGTTACCGGACTCCGCCCACATCTGCCGCAGTCGTTGGCAACCGTACTCAAAGTGACGGCGAAACTCCTGCCTGTACCCACCTTCATCGAGGCTACGACCAGCGCGGTGATTTAACGCGGCACGCACCAAGTCACGCAGGTCGTCGCTGACAACCTGTTCGTCATTCAACGTTACGCCCTTGGCGTCCTTAGGCTTAAACTCGGCGGGAATACCTTCGCCCAGCGCTAAGAAGAGGGCTGCGCGCCCAAGAACTGCCTGGTTGCGCGCGCCTACTCGTGGGAAGATGTTCTCAATGAACTCGTGTGCTTCGTTGCTCGTGTCGAATTTCATATAACCTCTTTAGCTCACAATTCCTGCCCAAAATAGTCGCTTGTGATGCGCACCTCATAGTTCGCGCTGTCAGGTCGTCCGTGGGGGTGCAGCGTATAAACGCGGGCGAGCCGATCACGAACTTGGTCAAACAGCGGGCCCACAGGATCAATCTCAGCGTTCGTGCTGAGGATGATGGATTGATGTCCGCTCAGGTAAAGCTGTTCGAGCACCTTGGCACGTACTTCTTTGTCGAGACGGGCCAACGGGGTGTCCACCACAAGCGGCGGTACGAGTTTAGCGAGTCGCCGCAAGGCTTCGTAGAACGCCAGCATCCGCACCTGTCGCTGTCCGGCAGATGTGTTGGTGTCTTCCCAAGTCATCTTTTTGCCGTCCCGGCGAACAAGCCAGCATTGCCACTGACTATCAAAATCCATGCCCTCGAATTCACGTCCACGCTCTGTAATGTCTACCCACAATTTACCGACCTCTTCGGAGATGTGGCGCCGCATCTGAATTGCAGCACGGCTGCGGATTTCACCGGCGGCTTCTCTGTAGCGCGTTGCCAAAGCCGCCAAGCTTTCGCCTCGCTCAGCACGGTCAGCAATCTCCCGCTGAGTGGTTTCCTGGCGTTTCAAGTCCGTAAGCTCAACTTCTAGACGAGTGATTTCGGCATCAATATCCTTTAGCCGTTTGCCAAGTTGATCGCGGCGCGTGACGAGCCCGCCACGCTTCTCGTGGAGCTCCACGCCACGCTTGTACGTCGCAGTATTTTGTTGCATCTGCTTTAGCTTTTGGTCGAGTTCCCGCAACTCCACGTCCATATTTTCAACGAGGACGCACAGCTCCGCCAAATCGTGAAGCTCTCTTTGGTTCGTGACAAGGCACGCCCGCACTTGAGCGCTCACATCGTTCCGATCTAATAAGTAAACCCTGTCGGGTATTCCCTGCGGTGGGGGATGGAATAGTCGATGGAGCGCATCTTCCAGTCGTTGCATGTAGAAGGACTCGACATCTGGCTGAAGCTCGAATTCTTTGGGTGCGTTGCCAAATACGTCCTGTTTCACCTGTGGAATCTTCGGCTCGACTGTAGACTTGGCGCTTTCCCATTCGCGACGACGTTCCTCGGAAAATAGAGCATCGTGCAATTCCTTGCGATAGATTCCCAGCAGCGACACCGGAAGCGCTGACTCCCAGGCGTCTGTGAGCTTGGATTCGAGCTTGGCCTTGGCCTCTGTTAGTTCGGCGCGGCGTTCCTGAGCTTTCTGCAATTCGTCGGGATCAACTGCACCGAGTACCTTTAAGTCATCTTCGACTTCCAGCAGTTCGGCCTCGACTTCGCGCAAGTCACGATCGACTACAGAATGCTCCTTACGTCGCGCCTTCAAGACACCCTCTGCAGTGATGACCTTTCCGTTCAACTCGGCGAGTGTCGTCTCCGGGTCTGGGCCACCGGTGGAGTTGAACACGCGTGGAATCTTCGAATTGATCAAGTGTCGGAGGTCGTTCTCCAGTTCGGCGTATGTCCACAGACCAAGGATGCGGCTCACGCCTTCGACGATATCCTGTTGTCCCAAGTTGATGCTTTGGCTACGCTCGGCATCGAAGAAGAAGAAACGCGCTAGGTGTCGTGGCAGAAAAGCATCTCGCAGTTTATGAATAACTTGCTCGTCTTCGATTCGACCTGGCGTGTCAGAGCGTAAGGCGTAGTGCTCCCAAACCGGCGACGAATTGGGGCGAAACCGGACTTCGCGAAGGAGTTCGACTTTCCGGCTGCCCACCTTGTCATCACGAACACTGACGACGGCTTTGAGACGCATCATATCTTGACCTTCGGCCAGTGCCCGCCGATTGAGCGACTTTTCGAAGGTAAATCGCGTAGCATCTGAACCGGTCTCGACTTTCTTCAAGTCACCGACTCCGCTTTCACCGACCACTGCGAGGTACAACGCGCGAAGCAGGTGAGTCTTACCGGCTCCGGTTTTCCCGCCGACCAGGATCCCACATTTGCCCTCCAAACTGCGGAAGTCAAGCGTGTGCTCGCCGTAGAACGGCCCAAAGTTCTCTAATGTGAGTAGGTCAATATAGACTTCTGCCATGATCAGCCCTTCTTTTCTGCTGACAGCGCCTCCAGATCGTCCTTCAAGATATTGAGCAGGTCGTCGGGCAGGCCGTGGGCGCGATGGCTTTCGCTGTATCCCTCCACCTTGGCGATCATGCGGCGGAGGATGTCAGCATTAATGCCCTTCTCCCGGGCGACTTCCTCTTCCATCTCTCGCAAGCGATTCAGCTCTTTCAGATCACTACTCATAATGACACCTCGTTGCCTATTGACGATCCGAGCGACGCCTCGGCCGTCGTCTGGGTCGCGCGCGGCTTTCCATTGCTGTTGGATCAGGAGCAGCTCTTCCGAAGTAATCAACGTCAGGCCGGTTTCCTCTTGCAGCTTCAGCAAGCGTTTGAGGAGTTCGCGGCGACCTTCGATGGTAAGCGGACCGGGACCTTCGTTGCCGTTCATCCGGCGGTGGTCGCGCCAACCGCTGTTGGGGTCGCGGAAATCGAGGAGCGTTTCCCGGAAGGCGAGCATGTGTTCCATACGTTCGTCACCGGCAGCCAGCAAGCCTTCGCTGGCTTTGTCGCGCTCGACCACAGTGCAGGTCCAACAGCCGAATCGGGAATTGCCGCAACTGGGAGTACTGGTGTCAATCTGGATGGGACATTCACCGTTGGAAGCGTCTGCATAAATCTTGTACAAGGCGCGGTTGTCTCCGCCCCATGGATTGGGCTTTTGCAGCAGGTACGCCCAGACCTCTTCGGTGCTGAGAAATTCGATAGGGTTGGACACCCATACGCGCGGGAGGTCAGGATGACGGCGTAGGCCTTTACGCGTCTCACGTCCGGCCATTGTTTGGGATCGAGTCGAGCTCTCCGCTCGTCGCGCCCCAAGGTGCAGAATTGCCTCACCCCAATGACCAAGCCGCTGATTGACGAATACATTGACAGGATCAATCTTCATCCGCTGTGTACACCACCGAAAAGTTCGATTGGGGGGCGGATAACCTCGACCGATGATGTTGACCCAGAACGACTGCTCGGGAGGCGGTTTGAGAAGGTTGACTTCGATGTTAAGCCCATTCTGCTGAGAACACTTGTGCATCCGCGCCAGCGCTCTTTCGACCATCTCGACGATTGCGGGGATTTCCACGCGGGTGTCGGTGCAGAGGACTGCCACGGGTTTCTTTCGCTGGTTCACTGGTATCGACAGGATGGCGTCAAACACGAGCGACGCCAACATGGTGCTGTCCTTCCCGCCGCTGAAGCCGACTAGCCAGGGCCGGGCATCCTCCAGATATAGGTCGCGGAGATGGTGCTTGATGTCCTGGTAAACCGAGGCAATCATGGGGGAAGTCTACTTAATGATGACCAAGTTTGCAACAGCGATCTTCAGAGTTAGAACCATGAACCTCCACAGTTCTCTTTGCTGCAAAAAAGCTTCCCCGCTCCGGTCCAAGTAGCGTATAATCTATTGTTTTTGACTTGGCAACGTTTCAGCCAATACCGCATGCGCCGCTCGCGCGTCCACCTGCCAGCGGATACGTACAGACAGATAGGCACGAACGTCCCTCCGACTCCGTCGTTGCGAGCGACCAACGGGAGCGCGGCAATCTCACCGTTGTGGTCCTGAAGGACTGTGAGATTGCTTCGGCGTCACCTCGCAATGACGTAGGGGACTTTCGGTGTAAGTAGCGTATAAATTAGGAATATCTCGTTCTTGACAAGATCTTAACCAACAAGGGGAAAATAAGGAGAGATGCGGCGATGCCGGCACAGCCGATGACGATAGAGATCATCGAACAGATCAGGCCGATGATCCGTGATCTTGCCACCCGCTACCGGAAAACCCTTCGAGGATGCCGCTACGCCGACATTCGCGTGCAGGTCGATGAGGGGCAGGCGGCCGCGGCGGAGAACGGCGGAAGTAAACACAGCACCAGAGATTATGCCTTTGCGGTCGGTATTCGCGCCTTGTCTGGCGACGGGATGATCGCGCCGGGCTACTACGGGCGATCCCTCGGTACAGCCGACCTGGACAACCTGGAGCGGGGGGTCAAGGAGGGGCTTCGTCACGCGCATCATCGGGCCCTGGCGAATGCCGAGCGCAAGAGCGCAACACGAGAGGGGTTCGGCGCGCTGGGTGATGCGCTGGCCAGCACGACCCTCGCCCCCATCGACATCCATCAGGATACCGTTCCCGCACAGTTTGAAATCGACCCGCGCTCCGTCCCGTTGGACGAACTCGTCGCGCTGACGACCGAGATCTCCAAGAGCACGCTCGCGTTCGACCCGCATGTCAAGTACACGTACATCTCGGCATTTACCTTACTGACCCGGGAGCTATTCTGCAGTTCCGAAGGCGCCGACATCGATCAGACCTTCGCCATGACCCAGGGGACCTGTTTCATCGTTGCTCACGGCAAATCGGGGACGCAGGAGCTGTATGATTATATGGGCCACCAGCGCGGCTGGGAAGTCTTAACCCGTGGGGTGCAGGAGGAGTACATTCGATTCCCGGAGTTCAGGACGTTTTGCGCCAACCTCGCGAAAGACGCCGTGGACCTGTGTAATGCCAGGCCGCTCAAGGCCACCGATCACGAGGTTGTCGTCGTTACCGATCCACACTACAACACGCTGACGGTGCACGAGATCGTCGGCCATCCGATGGAGCTGGACCGTGCGTTGAAGCTGGAGACCTCGTACGCCGGGCGAAGCTGGCTGCTCCGCAACATGCGGGAGCATCAACTGGGCAAAACGATTGCGTCCCCACTCGTCTCAGCTTTTTCAGACCCCTCGCTGCCGGGGTACGGCCACTACAAGTACGACCATGAAGGGACACCGGCCACGCGCGTGGCGCACATCGACCGCGGCGTCTTCACGGGTTTTATGAACAGCCGTCAAACCGCTGCGATCTTGGGTGTCCCGCCGAATGGGTCGTACAAGGCGACCGATGCCTCGCTGGTCCCCTTGATCAGGATGTCGAATACGGTATTCGGCCCAGGCGAACGGGACCCCCAGCAGATGATTCGGGAGATCCCGCACGGCTATTACCTCGTGGGGCATCGGACCCCCTCCATTGCCGAATCGCGCGAGAACTTCCGAATCACGGCCATGAAGGTATACGAGATCAGGAACGGCCAGATCGGAGAGCTGTTCTGTAACGGCGGGATCATGGCCGACACCAAAGATTACCTGATGAAGGTGGATGCCGTGGGACACGACTTCCGTCTCTATCCGATCCCCAATTGCGGCAAGGGCCAGCCGATGCAGACGAAGCGGCTCGGCAACGGGGGTCCCACCATGCGCAGCCGCGCCCGACTTACGGGGGCGCGATAGGGTGTAGAGTGTGGGGTATAGGGTGAAGGAAAGGTATTGCAGGGTTCTTCCGGGAGGTTTAGATGATCTCAACCGCTGAACTCGCGAAGGCTGTCGAACAGGCCTTGGCGTATCTGAGGTCGGCCGAGCAGGTGACAGAGGCCGAGGTGTTTGCAGCGAGCAACGGCAATCTTCTGACCCGGCTCAACTACACCTCGCACATCCCCTGCAATGGTGTTGAAGAGCCGAAGTCGAGCGAGTCGTACGGCCTGGGAATTACCGCGGTCTTCAAGGCGGAGACCGGGATAACGGTCGGGTTCGGCAGCGAGCCGAGCGATCTGAGCCTTGATGGAGTCAAAAGGGCCCTTGAAAAGGCCAGACGAGGCGCCGTCGCCGATCCTGAGTTCTCGTCGCTGCCGAGACCGACGGGTGAGCGGCGGCGGCTTCGCCGCTACCACGATCCGAAGCTGATGAAGATTCGGGATGAGGAGTTGGTTGAGGTCGGCTGGAGAGTGTTGCGGGGGAGTCTGAACACCTTCCTCAACTCTCCCAGGTTGTTGGAGCTGGCGGGCGCCCAGGATCGAATCAAAGAGCTTGGCCTCATTGTCGGCGGCGACGTCACCATCCAACAGGAACGGATTGCCATCGCCTCAACTGCCATGCCGGATGTCCAGACCGATGAATCGACGCTGATCATGGCCTTCATTACCGCGATGGTCGAGGCCAAGGCCTCCAAGGGCAGCGGCTGCTCCGCCGGGACACGCCTGGATCAGTTTACCGACGATGCCGGTGTAGAGGCCGCACAGAACGCTCTCGCGGCGATCGGTGGGGAGCGGACCAAGGGTGGGAAGTATACGGTCATCTTCGGGCGTCAGCCGGTTGCCGACTTTCTGAACAATCTGATCCTGCCGTCGCTCAGCCTCGGCAACTTCTACAGCGACAGCTCTCCGTTCATGGGACGGCTCGGCAGGCGCGTGGCGTCGAGATGGTTGACCCTGTACGATCACGGCGCGCAGCGCGGACTGATGGGCAGCAAGGGGATCACCTGCGAAGGGCTGCCGACGGGGAAGACGCGACTGATCCAGCGGGGCAAACTGGTCGGGCTGCTCGCTAGCTATTATGAGCAACAGCGGATCCTGCGGGATCCCAGGGGCACAGAGAAGCTGGGGGTGGACCCGAACGAACACGGCAGCGCCATTGTCCCGCGCAACGGGTTCCGGTTCTGGGCGGGCGGGGGCCGGCAGTTCGGTGTCCAACCCGGCATCGCGTCCACAAATGCGGTCGTACAGGGCGGAGATCAGAGCCTCGAAGAGCTGATCGCGACCGTGAAGGACGGCCTGCTGGTCGGCCGGATCTGGTACACCTATCCGATCAATGGACTGCGAGCCGGCGATTTCACCTGCACGGTTGTCGGCGATTCTTATATCATCAAGGATGGGCGAATCGCGGCCCCGCTGAAACCGAATACAGTGCGGATCAACGACAATATCCTCTCGATCCTCTCCAACATTGTCGGGGTCGGTAAGGAGGTTAAGGGTACCTTGGTCTGGGCGGCCGATGAGGTCATCTACACGCCAGAGATCGCCGTACAAAATGTACAGATCGATGAAATCGCATCCTTTATGGAGCAATTGTGAGCCGCCAATGGGGTTCGGCGCCGTACCCAGACAAGGCGGCAGGCTGACGGCGATGAACGATTCGACGAAGGCGGTGCTGTTCGACTACGGCGGCACCCTGGACGCTGACGGGATCCCCTGGAAAGACAGATTCTATCCGCTCTACCTCGCCGAACACATAGAGGTCGATCGAGATCGGTACGATCGGGCCTTCTATGCCGCCGATGACGCTTTGGTAGCGCGGAGACTTTCGGACTGCTCGCTGCGCGAGACTCTCCTGCTCTTGGCCACCGGCGTACTGCAGGCGCTGAATATCCAAGATCCGAAGCTGGCGCTGCGCCTGCGCGATCGGTTTCTACAGGACTCGCTGGATAAGATCCGTTCCAATCTTGAAACGTTGCGTGAACTATCGGCTCGATTCCGACTGGGTATTATCTCGAATTTCTATGGCAATCTCGATCACGTCTGCCTCGAGACTGGGTTGGCCCCGCTGATGAGCGTATTAATCGACTCGGCCTGTGTGGGGTTCATGAAGCCCGACCCGCGGATCTTTCAGGCCGCACTCACACAGTTACGACTCGACCCACAAGAGGCCGTATTCGTCGGGGACTCGTTACCTCGGGATATGAAGGGGGCGAAGGGTCTTGGAATACCTCATATCTGGCTCGTCTCAGATCGTTCGGGTTCCCTCGTGTCCTGCTGCCCGGATGATCTTACGATCAAGTCCTTATCGGATCTTCGGGAGATCCTGCTGTGAGTGCATCCCATGTCCTTCGACCGGGAGCGCGGTAGGCCATGTCGGACCGGTCAGAAAAGATCCTGATGGGAGGCATCATTGCAGCGGGGGAAGGGTCCCGGTTGAAACGGGACGGCCTGAGGATGCCCAAGTCGCTGGTGCCCGTAGCGGGCGTTCCGTTGATCGAGCGGGTGGTGTGCAATTTTGTGAAGGCCGGTATTACACGGCTACAGGTCATCTTCAACGAGGACGACCGAGAGTGCGTGACATTTGTCCGGGAGCGTTTTCCGGATCTCAGCGTTGAATGCATCGTGAAAACGACGCGATCATCGTATGAAAGCTTCTGGGAGATTGGCCGACGCTCTGGTCCGGGGCGTACTCTCATGTCCACCGTAGACTGGATCTGTCCGGAACCGGCATTTCATCGCTTTGTCGATCAGGCCGGACGCTACCGCCAGGCCTCTGTCGTCCTGGCAGTGACGCCGTTGGTGGCCGACGAGAAGCCCCTGTGGGTGACCCTTGATCCTTCCGGGCGCGTCGTGAGTATCGGTGGCGCCTCGGGTGAGGTAGTCACGGCCGGACTGTATCTCGTATCCGACTCGGTCTTTGCCAAAGCCCCTCATCCGGATACGCTCGGGCGGCTTCGAGACTTTCTGGCATGGCTGGTGGCCGAGGGAGAACCGATGTATGGGGTGATCATTGATCAGGTCATCGATGTCGATCGCGCCGAGGATCTCCGGTTAGCGGAAACCCTTCTACAAGAACAGGAAAAGAAAGCGGAAAGTGTATTTGCTGAAGGCTGATAGCTGAAAACTGAATACTGCCTAATAACGGAGACAGCATCTCATGATGCCATACCTTTTGGGGATTTTTCGCGAGCGGCAGCACTCGCCGGGCCGGGAATTCGACGATACGGAAATCCTGAGACTTGTGGCGAAACATATTGAGGCGGCCGGTTATCAGGTGCACCTCAAAACACCGGAGGAACTCGTGGAGATCAGCGAGGCTTCGAAAGGGCTCTCGGCGGGGCCTTCGCCCCTGCTCATATTTCTGATGTGCGAGCGGATCGAAGCTCTCGGCTTGCTCGAACCGTTGGAGCGGAAAGGCATTCCTCATGTCAATCCTTTGCAGGCTGTACTGAATACCTACCGGGACCAAATGGTCCCGCTCCTTGCGGCTTCAGGGGTTCCGATTCCGATGAGTCGGGTCATCGCGAGCGACTCGTCCGACCTTGGCTATCTTGTGTCACAATTCGGGGCCGCTCCTTTTCCCATCTGGATCAAGCGAGGAGACGTCCACAATACCCAATCCGGGGATGTCGAACTGGTGCCATCGCTGGAAAAACTCCAGGTGGCTCTGGCAGCACTTCACGACAGGGGAATCTCTCATGTGGTACTGCAGCAGCATGTTGCCGGGGATCTGATCAAGTTCTATGGGATCGGCAGGCCGCGGGCGAGCTATCAGGAGGACAGCTGGTTCAGGTGGTTCTATCACCGGGATCAGGAACTGGCGCGGTATCCCTTTTCTGAAGCGGCGTTGCAGACCGTCACACAACGGGCGGCTGCCGCCATCGGACTTGAGGTCTACGGGGGGGATGCCATCATCAGACCTACCGGAGAGATCGTTCTCATCGATATCAATGCCTGGCCGTCGTTCGCGTTGTTCCGTGAAGAGGCGGCTTCCAGAATTGCCGCATGGCTGCTGTATCGCATAAGAAAGGGAACACTTTGATGAAGCGGAACATTCCCGGGAAGCGGTCAAGGGCCATCGTGAGGCGCGAGGCGCGCCACATGGCGCCGGGCCTGCAGTCGATTGCTCTGTATTCCGGGTTGGCGATGGCCAAGGGGGAAGGGTGCACCCTGATCGATGAGGATGGCAACCGGTACCTCGATTTCATGGCCGGAATCGGCGTGGGGAGCATCGGACATGCGCACCCGCACTACGTCGAGGCGATGAAGGCCCAGATCGAGCGGCTGACGTTCGGGAGCTTCACCACCGAGAACAGGGCTCGATTTCTGACGCTGCTGGCGTCGATCACCCCGCGAGGACTCAAGCGGATTCAGATGTTTTCGGGTGGGGCGGAGGCGGTCGAGGCCGCGTTCCGACTGGCCAAATCGGTGACGAAGCGGTTCGAATTCGTCGGCTTTTGGGGCGGATTCCATGGCAAGACGGGCGGGGTTCTCGGACTGTTGGGGGACGACTTCAAGAAGCAGTTGGGACCCTTCATGCCCGGCCTGTACAGCGCCCCGTACGCCAACTGTTACCGCTGTCCCTTGAGGCTTCAGTATCCTGATTGCGGTCTCGCCTGTGCGGACTTTTTGCGTGATGTGATCCGATATCAGACCCAGGGGGAGATCGCGGCGATCATTGTGGAACCGATCCAGGGAACCGCGGGTAACGTGATTCCGCCACCTGGGTTCTTGAGCGCGGTGCAGGCGACTGCCAAGGAGTGCGGCGCCCTGCTCATCGCCGACGAGATGCTCACAGGATTCGGCCGTACCGGTTCGATGTGGGGGTGCGATCACGAGCCGATTGTGCCGGATGTGATGACGGTCGGCAAGGGAATAGGCGGAGGATTTCCGGTCACCGGGGTCATCTCGACGCATGAGCTGATGGCGCACACGCCTTTCAGCAATCCGAGCGGCAGCTCCTCGAGCTACGGCGGCAATCCGCTTGCGTCCACGGCCGGATTGGCCGCCCTCGAGGTTATTCTGAAGGAGCAGCTTGTCGCGAACGCGAAGCGCGTCGGCGCGGCCATGCTGAAGCAACTGGAAGCGATGAAAGAGAAATACCCGTTTATCGGCGACGTGCGCGGTCGAGGGCTCTTGCTGGGAATCGAACTGGTGAAGGACAGGCAGACCAAGGAGCCGCTTCCGAAATCGCTCACCCAGAAGCTGTTTCAGAGCTGCCTTAAACGGGGACTGCTTGCCATGTGCTACTCTTACAACATCCGAATCAACCCGCCGCTTGTCATTACTGAGGCGCAGGCGCTGGAAGGTCTGGCGATCCTCGACGAGGCGTTTGCCGAACTGCAAAAGACGGGATATAGGGGGTAGGGTACAGGGTGAAGGGGTGGGGATTGGCCGGTTCTCCTCTACCCTAAACCCTAAACCCCGCTTTAAGTCATGTTGAAGGGTGCCATCATCGGCCTGGGAAATGTGTCGGTGAGCGGGCATCTGCCCGGATGGGAGGGATGCGGGCGGGCCAGGATCGTTGCCGCTGCTGATGCCTTGCAGTCCAGGCTTGCCCAGGGGCGATCGCGTCTTCCTGACGCCAGGCTCTACAACGACGTCTCGGCGATGCTGGCTGCGGAAGTTATCGACTTCGTCGATATCTGCACCCCTCCAGGAACGCACGCTTCCCTGATACGGCTGGCGTTGAGCCGGGGGCTGCACGTACTGTGTGAAAAGCCGCTCGTGCTCACCCCGGACGAGCTGCGACAGGTAAGAGATGCCAGGGCGGAAAGCGGTCGAATTCTCCATACGGTCCACAACTGGCGATATGCCCCGATCATCATGCAGGCGACAGCACTGATCCGGCAGGGACAGATCGGGACTGTGCAGCATGTTAGCTGGCAAGTTCACAGACGCGAACCGTCGGTTGCGGTGCAGTCCATCACGAGCCCCGTCGATGGTGCGGCTCAGGACAACTGGCGGCTCGATCCGACTATCGCAGGCGGCGGTATTCTGCTCGATCACGGCTACCACGCCCTGTACATCGTGTTGGAGTGGCTTGGGGAGGAGCCTTGGACGATCACGGCTACGCTGGAAAAGCGCAGGCATCCCGAATGGCCGGTTGAAGATACGGCGAGTGTTCAACTGCAATCGTCTGTCGCCGGGGCCGATATCCTCTTGACGTGGGCCTCGTCGTCGCGGAGCAATTGCGCCGTCATCGAAGGAACCCGCGGGACCGTCCGGATAGACGACGGTACCCTGGTTCTGCAAAGCAAAGCGGGCGAGCAGAGCTGGACCTTTGAGCAGCCGCTCTCGCAGGGTTCCCATCATCCGGAGTGGTTTCGCCAGGTGAGGGATGATTTTCTGAGCGAGATTTCGGCGACCGAGCGGGTCGGGGAGAACCTGACCATGGCGTCGCGCTGCGTCCAACTGTTGAACCTCGCCAAGGAGTCGGACAGGCAAGGAGGTAAGGCGTTAGCCGCAGCGGTCAGCGAAAAGCTGACGGCTGATCGCTGAATGCAGTCTTTCGGATGACCACGCAGGCAGCCACAATCGTGATCGTGATTTCAAAGGGCTCTGGCGAGATCGGCCCGGAGACCGTAGTACTGGGTCTCCCATTGCTTCGACGGATTGTGTTGGTAGCCTCCCGTGCCGGGTACCGGGATATCCTGGTTGTGGATCATGGGTCATTCGAGTGCGAAAAGCTGTTGCAGGGAACGAACGCCGCGCTGCTGCCGCCAGCCGGGTTGGCCGACCATCAACCTGCCGGCCGTATTGTAGTGCTGACCGCGTACCTCCTGCCCCACCCTTCGCTGCTAACGCATCTGACGACGGTGTCGTTACAAGCTGAAGCCATATGTGCTCCCACCAGCGGGATCGCTGCGATTGAAACGGCCGATCCCAAAACCCTTTTGTCAATGATCAACCGCACAAACGATGATCGGTCGTTATTTTCCGAACTGGAGCAGACTTACCGCAAGGCGGGCGCGCCCACAGATAACGGGCGCTGGGTCCGGGTGTCAAGCCGAGAGGATCTCCCCCAAGCCGAGCGGTGGCTCCTGCAGGGACTGATCAAAGACACGGAAGGTTTCATGTCGAGGCATGTCGAGCGGAAGATCTCGCTGGCTGTCACGAGGCGTCTTGTGGGCACGGAGATCACGCCGAACCAGATGACGGGCATCAGCGTGGCAATCGGTGTTGTGGGGGCGTTGTTCTTTCTCTCCACCGCACCCCCGTATCAACTGATCGGCGCGCTGCTGTTCCTGCTGCATTCGATCCTGGATGGCTGTGATGGGGAGATCGCCAGACTCAAATATCTGGAATCCCGATTTGGCGGTCTCCTCGATTTCTGGGGAGACAACGCCGTACACTCGGCGGTATTTGTCGGCATCGGCCTGGGATGGTGGATGGCCGATGGGACGCTGTCGCCGTTGCTGATGGCCGGCTCGGCGACGGTGGGAGGTCTTCTGTCGGCGGGATTCGTGTACCGACAGACGATGCGGCACAAGACCTCGGAGGGACCGCTCTTTACGTCTATTACGACCTCTGAAGCGCCGTCCCGCCTCTCTCATCTGGCTGACGCCCTCGCAAGGCGGGATTTTATCTACCTGGTTGTGATCCTATCGGCGTTCGGCAAGGCGCACTGGTTTCTGATCCTCGCGGCGGTTGGGGCGCCGATCTTTTTCACGGTCGTGTTGTGGAACTCATATAGGGAAAGGGTACAGGCATGAGCCAAAAGAGTTCATTCTATCCTGAATTGAAGCGAGACATTGCGCCCCCTCTTGGCAAGCTTGGCGTATTGATCCCAGGGTTGGGGGCGGTAGCAACGACGCTCATCGCCGGAGTCCACTTGATCAACAAAGGACTGTCTCAACCGTACGGCTCTCTTACGCAGATGCAGCGCATGCGCCTTGGCAAGCGGACCAGTCCTCGCTACGCGCCGATTAAAGAGGTTGTCCCCCTCGCAGATCTGGCCAGTCTGGTCTTCGGCGGCTGGGATATTTTTCCGGAGAATGCCTATCAGACGGCCTGTCACGCCGGGGTCCTGCCAAGAGATATGCTGGACCAGGTCAAAGATGAACTGGAGGCAGTGAATCCATGGCCGGCGGTCTTTGATCAAGCCTATGTGCGAAGGCTCTCAGGGACGAACCTGAAGTCAGGCCTAAGCAAGAAGTGCCTGGCAGATATGCTGATCGAGGATATCGAGGCGTTCCGCCAAAGGGAGGGGATCCAGCGGGCCGTGATGCTTTGGTGTGGGTCGACAGAGGTCTTCACGCAACCGGCACCGGTTCATGAGACGATCGAGGCGTTTGAGGCCGGACTGAAGGCAAACGCTCCGGAAATCTCTCCAAGTATGATCTATGCCTATGCCGCTATCTCTGCCGGTGTCCCCTTTGCGAACGGTTCACCCAGTCTTACGGTCGATATCCCGGCGTTAGTTGAGTACGCGGGGCAGCGCCATGTTCCGATTGCCGGAAAGGATTTTAAGACCGGCCAGACCTTTCTGAAGACCGTCGTGGCGCCAGGACTGAAAGCGAAGATGCTGGGGCTGACTGGTTGGTTTTCCACGAACATCCTGGGAAATCGGGACGGAGAGGTACTGGATGATCGGGGATCGTTCAGGACCAAAGAGGTCAGCAAGGGCTCAGTGTTAGAGGCCATTGTGCAGCCTGAGCTGTATCCGGAGCTATACGGCCAGGTCTTTCACAAGGTCAGGATCGAGTATTATCCGCCGCGCGGCGACGCCAAGGAGGGATGGGACAACATCGATATCTTCGGTTGGCTCGGCCAGCCGATGCAGATCAAGATCAATTTCCTCTGCCGGGACTCCATTCTGGCGGCGCCGGTCGCCCTTGATCTTGTACTGTTTCTGGATCTGGCGCAACGAGCCGGTCTGTCCGGTATTCAGGAGTGGCTCTCGTTCTACTTCAAGTCTCCGATGGCCAGGGCCGACCTCAAGCCGGAACACGACCTGTTCATCCAGCATCTCAAGCTGACCAATACCTTGCGTATCCTGGTCGGAGAGGAGGTGCTGGATCACTCCGGACTTGATTACTATGAGTCCGGCAATGCCTATCGAGCCGGTATGGGTGGAGCCTAGGTCTATTTCGGCCTGTGTCGAAGGGGCGTACGATCACATCGATCCCTTCTTTGTCGTCGATCCTAATCCCTCCGACTCTCGCTTGAGCCGCATCTTCTTGACGAGGGCCTCGTAGGACTGGTCCCGGATGACCTTGTCGAACTGGATGCGGTAGTTCCCCACGATACTGACTTCGTCGATGACCACATCGTAGGGAACCCAGGCGTTGCCTCGACGGAGGAGGGTAAAATCGACAAAGGTCGGCTCGTTCCGTTTTGAGAGGAACTTGGTCCTGACGCTGGCATCGTGCCCATCGATCTGCTCCGAGAGGTAGGTTACCTGCTGGTCGCCAAGGTGATCGACCACCAGTGTAGTATACGATTCCACAAACAGATCGCCGAACAGCTCAACGAAATCCTTCCGCTCCTGAGCTGAACGCTTTGCCCAGTGATTGGCCAACGAGCGGCGAGCCATCTCCTGTAAGTCGAACCAGCGTACGATCCGCTCCTTCACCATCGACTTCCGTGTGGCCTCCTTTTCCTTCTCCTGTAAGACAGGGTCTTTCACGATAGCCGTAAGCTGATCCAGCTCAGTCTTGACCTGATCGGTGGTTCCGCTCGCAAAGGCGAACGCTGCAAAGATCGACCATCCTAGAACGATGGCTCCACTCAGCACGCCTGTTCGTACATTCAACCTCATTGCACTCGACATGTCATTTCTCCTTTGGGTTGAATATCGTTTCCTGTTCCATATTCGGAGCGCTCGGTTCAACGTGTCCGGCAGCGTGTTCAGCCAGGAATCCGGAACCCAAGACCGCTTTTCTTAACGGGTGTCTGGCAACAACGGTGAGGAGGGCCGGCAACACGACCACAGAGACTACCAGGACGGCGCCTACTCCCAGCGTGACCAGCAGACCGATACTGTACGCGCCGCGATGGTGGGCAATGAGGAGGCTGCCGAACCCGATCATCGTTGTCAATGACGAGAGCATCACACCCTTCCCGATACTCTTCGGCAGTATGGCAGCCTCTCCCTCTTCGCGGAAGCGATGAATAATCAACAGGCCGTTCTCTACCCCTGGCGCGATAATCAGCGGAATGATAATCAAGTTGGCCAGATTGAACTTCAACCGAAAGAGCTCCATCAGACCGGCGATCCATACGGCTCCGATCAGCAGCGGGACCTTCGCCAACAGAAAGTAGCGAAGATCGCGCAGATTGACCAGGAACAGCAGTGCCACCCCGATCAACGCGTAGATTCCTACCTGTTGATATCCCCGCTTCATTGCCGAGATGACTTCATATCCTTTGACTGGGTCGCCAACAGCGTCGGGATCCACCGATCGTAGATCACGAACGAATGGAATCTGCGAGGTGAACTCCCACGGGTCGCCTTTGGGGTACACTCGAATCAGATATGAGCGATCCCGTCCGACGAACTGCTTTTTCAGGTCGCCCGGCACATCATCGAGCTCCACCGGGCCGGAGGCCACGGCCCTGTCGAGGAGTGATACCTTATCGTAGAAATCATCGAACAGTCTATCCTGAAAGATGGTGAGTCTGCGACGGACCTCGATGTCGCCGCGCTGTTGGATCCGCCGCTCAAACCGATCGACCAGGCTTCGTACACGCGCCATCTGCTCCAGGGGCGGTTTCTCCTTCCCGGTCCACTTCTCCGCGTCCTCGGCTGTCAACATCTTGGCCTTGATCCGTTGCAGCGTGGTCAGCAGTCCATCAAGATCGACCGGTTCCGGCCTGGAAAGTTGTGGGAGGTCGACCCCGGACAGCAACGGTTTCAGTTTGCGAGCCAGCATCAGCTTGCGCTCCTGATCCTCCGGGATGAGCATCGCGATACTTTCCACCTTACTTACCGAGGGAAGGGCTTCGAGGGCTTTGGTTTTTGTTCTGACCTCGTCGAGACTCTCAGCCAGGATGACCCCATAAATGGTTGAGCGCTCCGACTGTCGAATAATCTTCAGCTCCCAGTCCACCGATTCGGTTCCTTCCGCCTGAAGATGGAGGACGTTGCCGTCGAATTCGATGCGACTCATCGCATAGAGAGACGCCAGTGTCACGATTATCGACAGGAGCAGGACGGTGCGCGGCCGGCGGTAGCAAGATTCCATAAAATCCGGTGGCTTCGGCAGGTGCGGCAGCGAGAAATGAGCCTCACCGATCGTTACTTCAATAGCGTGCCCTTCGATGGGCGCGCCGGCGCGCCCGGCCGAACTCGCCGGGGCATGCCGCTTGTCCCACAATATAAGCAATGATGGGAGGACCACGAAGGTCGAGAGTAGCGTGAGCAGCAGGCCGCACCCGGTGATCAGACCCAATTCCTGCAATACGCTGACCCCGGTCAGAAGAAGGGCAAAAAGACCGACAGAGGTCGTAACAGCCGCATGCAGAATCCCCGGACCGGCGCCCTCGAAGGTCCGTTCCAACGACTCGTGAATAGTGTAACCTGCGCCTCGCTCCTCATCGTACCGGGCCACCAGATGGATCCCATAGTCCATCCCGATTCCGATCAGCATCGGCGCCAGCACCATCGACATCATGTTCAGATGACCGACCGTTACGGCGGCGAACCCGAAGGCCCAACAGACCCCCATGACCAGCGCAATCAGCCCCATAACAGGTCTGGCCACGCTGCGAAAAACCAGTACCACCAGCAGGGCTACTCCGCCAAGTGAGATGAGAGTCATCAGACCGGAATCCCGTTGTGCGGCGGTCACCTCATCGTATTCGAGGGCCGGACCTCCTGTGACCCCGGCTTTGACCCCAGGATACCGGGATTGCAGCGACCGGATCTCCTGACGAATCGCTTTGATCGGCCGCTCAAACTTCAGCAGGCTTGCCGTATCCGCCTTTACGGTGGCCAGGACAAAAAGGAGCTGTTTGTTGTCGGACCAGAGGTAACCTTTCCGATCGCCGTTCTCGTCGGCCTCGACCATGAACTGCTCCCACGGCGAGGTATAGCTCCTGGGACCGCCAGCCCAAGCCTCGAGTTGCGTAAGCAGCGTGATCAGCGGCTGAAGCTCTACGGGGCGTTTAACCTCGCCCTCTTCCTCTTCGCCCAGGAAGCCGGTAAACAGATGACCGACCAATGCCGAACTGATCTCTCGGTGGATCAGTTGAAACAGGCGATTTAGACCTGGCCTGATCGACAGCTCCTCAAGGAGCAGGCTGTGCTCCGAAAGCTTCTCCTGTAGATCGTTGAGCTGTTGTGGAGTCAGGTACATCAGGAAATGGTCCTCTAACGACGTGAGATCAAAGCGATAAATAACCTCCTCGATGTCCGCCAACGCCTCCAGCCGGTCGGCAAGGACAGCCGCATAACGCTGAGCCAGTTCCTGATCCGGGGCCTCTACGACGATTACGACCTGGTCCGGGTCGCCGAACGCCTGATTGTAGCGTTCTTGAACTTGGCCGACCCTACCGCCGAGAGAGGATAGCGCCTGATGGGTCGAGGTAAAGCTCAGCCGCGTAATCGCAGCCCAGACTGAAACCAACGTCAGCAGTATGGCGACGATCAGTGCGATCCCGGGGTAGGCGAGTACCGTATAGGATAGTAACTTTCGAAGACTCATCCGGCAGGCCTCACGTCCGACGACCGCTTGGCCATCTCCTGTTCGCGCAAGGTACGACGGAGCACCTTTCCCACGAGGGTTTTCGGCAGCTCGGGCCTGAATTCGACCAGGGTGGGCACCTTGTGCTTTGCCATTCGCTGCTTACAAAAGTCGATGATCTCCTGCTCGGTGACGTGCGCCCCCTCTTTCAGGACGATGTAGACCTTCACTGTCTCTCCACGGTATGGGTCGGGCAGGCCTACCGCGACGATTTCCTTAATCTGTGGATGTTCGTACAGCGGCTCTTCAACCTCCCGGGGGTAGATATTGAAGCCGCCCGCGATGATCATCTCTTTTTTACGGTCTACAATCGTAAAGTAGCCCTGCTCATCTATATAGCCGATGTCACCTGTGTACAACCATCCATTTCGGAGCACCATCGCGGTCTCGCCCGGTTGATTCCAGTACCCGGCCATGATCTGGGGGCCCTTGACCGCTATTTCGCCGATTTCCCCCGGCAGCAGCGTGCGTTCACCGGTCTCCAGGTCCACGATCCTGGCGTCGGTGTCCGGGAGCGGGAGACCGATCGTCCCGGCCTTCCTGGCGCCAAAAATCGGGTTGGCGTGCGTGACCGGAGAGGCCTCGGTCAAGCCGTATCCCTCCACAAGACGCGCGCCCGTCAACGCTTCAAATCGGTTCGCCACTTCAAGCGGCAATGGCGCAGCCCCGCTCAAGCAAGCTTTGATCGAATGGAGCTCGTACCTGCCGACATCGGGATAATTGTTGATGGCGACGTACATCGTTGGGACGCCAGGGAAGAGGGTGGGTCTGTATTTGGCGATCGCATTCAGGACTTCCTGCGTCTTGAATTGCGGCAACAGCACCATCTTGTGGCCCAGCGAGATGCAGAGATTCATGATGACCGTCATCCCGTAGACATGGAAGAACGGGATCGCCCCAAGAAAGACCTCGACCTCGTCGTGTTCCCCTTTGGCGGGACTGGGGGTGGACTTTACGAGCCATGCGCCCGTTTGTATCGTATTGGCCACCAGATTTCTGTGCGTAAGTATTGCCCCCTTGGCCAGGCCCGTCGTACCCCCGGTGTACTGGAGCAGCGCCGGGTCATCCGGGCCGACCTCGGTCGCGGAAGGCCTCGCTGGAGCGGAGGCCAACATCTCCGAAAACCGCTCTGTTCCCGGCCTTTGCTCCATCACCGGTCGGTGTCCCTCCCGCTTTTCCTTGAAGAGGGTGAAAAGCAGCCGAAGCATGGGAGGGAAATACTCCTTGATATTGGCGACGATGATCCGCTTCAGGCGGGTTCTGGGGGCGACCTCTTTGACGAGCGGGTAGAGTTTTGACAGCACAACGATGGTCTCGGCACCGGAATCGTTCAGTTGGTGTTCCAATTCTCGTGTCGAGTAGAGCGGGCTGGTCGAGACCGTCAACCCTCCGGCCCGAAGTGTGCCGTAATAGGCGATGACCATCTGGGGGCAGTTCGGGAGAAAGAGCGAGACCCTATCGCCCTTCGCCAGTCCGCGGTCTTCGAGGGCGGCTGCAAATCGTGTGGCGGCCTCGTCCAGGGCGCGATAGGTCAGTGTCGTACCATAGAAGATGATTGCCGCTCGATCCGGATGCTTCTGGGCGGATATCGATAAGAAGCGGTGGAGGGGGATATCCGGATATTCGAGGTGCGTGGGGATCCACGGATCATAGTAGGCAAACCATGGTCGGTCGAGACCTTGATTCCCGGCACCGGCTATGTTCGCCATTCCGCGCTCCTTTAACGTCCAGTGGTCCTCGTGCCTGTTGATGGCATGACCGCGATCGAGCTATGAAGCCTATGAAGAGCTGTAAGGCTTTATCGGTAATACTGAGGAACCTCAGAAGCGATCAGCGGGCTCTGAGCTTATACCACTCCCTCAACAGGCTCAGATATTGACGGGATCAGGATTGGTATATCGCAGAATTAAAGTATAGCCCATGTCAACACCGCTTCGCAATGGGAAATAGCGCGCCGCAACGCTCAGAACAGGGTGTGGGCGATCGGTGTCAAGCATCCGTCCCCTGCCAATCAGGCGGCAAAAACGAGGATTGTGGCGACTACGACAGCAGCGATGGCTCCGATTAACAGAATGAAGGGCCAAAAGGTCCTGTCCGGATCGTTAGGTGTTGAACCAAAGGCCATAGCTATCCGTCGATCGGCATGATGACACGTTACCTCAAGCGACCGGTTACTGCCAGCGGGTGAGGATTGCCCGAGGCTCGCCGCGCTCGGCGATGGCTTGACGTAAAAGGTCGGGTCTGTCGGTGATGATTCCGTCGACTCCCAGATCGACGAAGTAGCGCATCCGGGAAGGCTCATTGACGACCCATACCACAAGCTGAAGTCCGGCAGCCCGGCAGACAGCAACCTCCGTGTTTGTGACAAGACCACACTCGACGGCCATGGCATCCGCCCTGCACGCTTTTGCAACGACCGGCATCGACACCGGTCGTCCTACGAGGAGCGCGGCAGTCCGAAGGGATGGCTCCAGCTCCTTCAGCCTCAGCAGTGCGTGATGATCGAATGATGCGATGGCTACCTGCGAGATGACCTGATGCTCACGCAAAACCGATACCACACGCTCCTCGATACCGCGAAAGAAGGCCGACCCTCCCTTGACTTCGAGCGCGAGCGGGACCTTTCCAGCGAAAAGTTCCAGAACCTCCGCGAGAGTCGGGATCCGCTGACCGGCAAAGCGTTCGCCAAACCAGCGGCCGGCATCAAGCTGCTTAAGCTCCTGCAGGCTGCGCGCATGGACCGGTCCCTGACCATCAGTGGTCCGATCCAGCGTGTCATCGTGAATGACGACCAACTCACCGTCGCAGCTGACATGAAGGTCCAGTTCGATGGCATCGGCGCCCAGCTCAAGCGCCTTTTCAAAAGCCGCTATCGTATTTTCAGGCGCCAGCGCCGAGGCGCCTCGATGCGCGACGTTGAGTGTCATGATGCTCCTCTTGACCCTATGCTGCACCTAGCCACCGGTCTGCCGACTGGCCTGCTTGTCGCCAAACATCTGCCTATCGCTGTCACGCCCCCCTTAGCGTCTACTCACGCCGTGCCGCGAAGCGAGCAGATCGAGGCCAGAGAGAGGAGGGCGCCGGAGGTGTACGCGTTTGTACATTGAGGATGCCCGACGACCGAGAACGATGAGATGCGACGTTTCCCGGCACGGCGCTAGACGACCAGGACCAGCTTGCCGAACAGCTTCCGGTCCTCCATCACACATTGTGCCGTTGCGGCATCTGTGAGGGGGAAGATCCGATCTACGAGCGGCTTGAGCGTCCCGCGCGCTATCTCCTTCACGATCTGCAGCAGATCGGCCTTAGGACCCATGAAGCCGCCCATGATCGATAACTGTCGCATGAAGAGGTATCGAATGTCGGTCTGGGCCAGGTGGCCGGATGTGGCGCCGCAGGTGACCAGTCGGCCACCGGTCGCCAGGACCGGAATGAGCTTTTCGAATACCGCGCCTCCCACATGCTCGAAGATCACATCTACGCCTCGCTTGGCCGTAAGACGCCGCACCTCGATGACCAGATCCCGGCTGGTATAGTCGATCCCCTCGTCGGCTCCAAGCTTCGTGGCCTTGTCAAGCTTCTCCTCGCTGCCGACGGCGGCGAGGACGCGAGCACCGAACAGCTTGGCGATCTGGATGGCGGCGCTCCCGACCCCGCTTCCCGCCCCCACCACCAGCAGATCATCACCCCGCTTGATGTGAGCGAGATTCACCAGCATGTTCCAGGCGGTCAGAAACGTCAGCGGGAACGCCGCTGCGGCCTCAAAGCTCAACTCCTCCGGCATCAGCAGGATGTTCACCTCTGGGACTTTTACGTACTCCGCGTATCCGCCGTTGATCCGATAACCGCCTACGATTTCGTAAGAGCGGCAGAGATTGTCTCGGCCCGACAGGCAGCAGGCGCACTGTCCACAGCTCACTCCCGGTGAGACGATTACCCGTTGGCCGGTTGTGACGCGGGTTACGAGAGTGCCAACCGATGCCACCTCACCGGCGATATCGGAACCGGAAATATGAGGCAGGGGGATCTGCATCCCCAGCATCCCTTTCCGGCACCACAGATCGAGGTGATTCAGGGCACAGGCCTTGACCTTTACCAGCACCTCATGGGGGGCGATCACGGGATCAGGGGCCTCTTCGTACCTCAGAACCTCTGGTCCGCCGTGCTCATGAAATCGCACCGCTTTCATGTATCAGCCCTCAGCGGTCAGCCCTCAGCGGTCAGCTCTTTTGTGCTGAAGGCTGACGGCTGATCGCTGAACGCTTGCTTCGTAACTCTGTTCAGTCGATCCTGTAGTGGCAGCCGCGGCTGACGCGACACTCCATGGCCGCCAGCAGGACGACCAGTGCTGTCTGAATACCGTTACGCAGGCCAACCATTGCGTCAGTTACCTCGGCCTTCTCATAGAACCGCATGATCTCGAGACTCAGCTCTCGCAGAATCTCATGAGCTCGATTCAGCCGTTTTGCACTGCGAACGAGCCCGACGTAATTCCACATTGTCTGTTGGATGCTGAGCCAGTCCTGGGCGATCAGCGCCGGATCAACCGGTTCCCGTTCGTACCGCCAGGACGCAATGTGAGGAAAATAATATTCCTCATTCCCCGTGATCGGTGCCGCGGCCTGAGTGCCGGCCCGGGTTCCCCACACGAGGCATTCCAACAGGGACGTACTGGCCAGGCGATTAGCGCCATGCAACCCGGAACAGGCGACCTCACCAACGGCGTGTAGGCGATGCAGGTTTGATCGACCCCACTCATCGACGGCGACGCCGCCGCAACTGTAGTGCGCGGCCGGGACAACGGGGATGGGCTCGGTGGTGATATCGATGCCGTACTTCAGGCAATGCGCATAAATCCCAGGAAACCGTTCACGGACCTGATCGGCCGGTTTGTGAGAAATGTCGAGATACGCGCACGGCTCGCCCGATTCCAGCATCATCTGGTGAATCCCGCGCGCGACAATGTCCCGTGGGGCCAGGGATCCGTCCGGGTGATGATCGGTCATGAATTCTCGACCCTTGCCGTTCACCAGGCGGGCGCCTTCGCCCCGCATCGCTTCGGAGATGAGGAATCGGCCGCTTGGGTGGAAGAGTGTTGTCGGGTGGAACTGAACGTACTGCATATTAATGCAACGAGCACCGGCGCGATAGGCCATCGCAATGCCGTCGCCGCGAGCGCCCGCAGGGTTGGTGGTATGCAGAAAGACGCGTCCAAGCCCGCCGGTTGCCAGAATTGTCTCTTTCGCGAGGATGGGAAAGATCTCACCGCTCGTCTGGTCCAACACGTACGCCCCGATGCACGTCTGAGGTTTATAGACATCAAGCGGTTCCATCGAGTGGTGAGAAATTGTGAGCAGATCGACGGCGGTGACCGCACAGAGCAGCTTGACCTTCGGATACGAGGCTATTCTTTCGATGAACGCGCGCTGGATTGCTGACCCGGTCTGATCCTTATGATGGAGGATACGTGGGAGCGAATGCGCGGCCTCAGCGGTCAAATCCCATCGTGTCGCCACTGTGGAGGATTCATCGAATGGAACCCCCAGCTCATCAATGAGAATGTCCTTCACCAGCTTTGGGCCTTCACGGCTGACCAGCAATGCCGCATCAGGCGAACTGAGACCCGCGCCGGCAGCGACAATATCGCCTATTAGCTTTTGAGGGGAGTCATCCGCTCCCTGATAGATGATGCCGCCTTGAGCCCAAAAGGTGTTGCTCTCCTCCGGGTGGGGTGACCGCGTGAGCAGTGTCACCTCGACGTCTTGTTTCGCGGCTGCCAGCGCCGCCGCGCATCCTGCGAGGCCGCTGCCGATGATCAGGATATCGGTTTTCATGCGGGATGAATCTTGAAGCTCATGTCGAGGGCAGGGGCGGCATGGGTCAAGGCACCGATAGAGATCCAATCGACGCCAGCTTCTGCGAATGCCCGAACATTGTCGAGGTTCATTCCGCCTGACGCTTCGACCACGATCTTATTGCCGCGTTCGTGAGCACGCACACAGGTCACCGCCCGTCGAACCGTTCCCGGATCCATGTTATCGAGAAGTATTGCGTCGAGGTCGTACCGGAGGGCCTCCTCCAGCTCTTCGAGTGTCGTGACCTCAACCTCAAACCGATGCTGCCGGCTTTCATGCTGTCGGGCTGTTTCAATGGCGGCGCTGATACCGCCGGCCAATCTGATATGGTTGTCCTTAATCAAGATCGCATCATCGAGTCCGAAGCGATGATTGATCCCTCCTCCAACGGTCACCGCGTACTTCTCAAAGACTCGTAGTCCCGGTGTCGTCTTCCGCGTGTCAAGGATTTTCGCCTGCGTCCCACGGACTGCCTCAACAAATCGTTTTGTCAGTGTGGCGATTCCGCAGAGCCGCTGAAGCAGATTGGTCGCGACGCGCTCACCGGTCAGTAACGCCCTGGCCTGCCCACGGACCGACGCTGCCCGCTCGCCTTCATTCAGCTCCTCACCATCCCAACGGTGGCTCTCGATAACCAGACTTTCATCTAAAAGAGTGAGGGCATCGATGGCCAGATCGATCCCGGCCAATACGAGAGGCGCTTTAGCCACAAAATGCCCGCTCGCCTTTTGATCCGGCGGCACAATGGCGAGGGTCGTGACATCACCCTGACCGATATCTTCCTCAAGGAACCTCTTGAGGGCTTCTTGACGGCTGATGCGAACGAGGGATAGTGGCATGGAGGTAAAGGAGTGGTGGCCCTAACTCATATCCAACATGCGCTGAATCGGGCGCAAGGCGCGAAGCCGAAGCTCTTCGTCCAGCGTAATTTCCGGCGCACGGTGTTTCATGCACAGGTACAGCTTCTCCATGGTGTTGAGTCGCATGTGGGGGCACTGATTGCAGGCGCAATCCCCATCCGGAGGGGCCGGAATAAATGTCTTATCCGAGCAGGCCTTCTCCATCTGGTGAATGATGCCGGGCTCGGTTGCGATGATGAACTCAATATCCGTGCTCTGCTTGACGTAATTCAGGAGCCCGCTTGTCGAGGCGATGTAGTCGGCATGCTGAAGCACGCCTGCTTCGCACTCAGGATGCGCAAGCACCTTTGCGTAAGGGTGGTATAGCATAAGCTGCACGAGCTTCTTTTCAGAGAACGTCTCGTGCACGACACAGGTGCCGGGCCACAGTGTCAGATCGCGGCCGGTCTTTTTTATCAGATAGCGACCCAGGTTCTGATCGGGCGCAAAAAGAATCGGCTGCTCCTTCGGAATCTGGTTGATAATCTTGTCTGCGTTGCTCGAT
>Ga0233425_10002680_pt1 | contig 34282 bp, 27 predicted proteins | sample Watercolumn_Towu_2_FD_181712 | JGI IMG/M metagenome (GOLD analysis project Ga0233425, IMG submission 181712) | Freshwater microbial communities from Lake Towuti, South Sulawesi, Indonesia - Watercolumn_Towuti2014_140_MG | ecosystem: Environmental > Aquatic > Freshwater > Lake | place...
ATGAAGCCACGGTGCACTCAGCACCGTGGCTTTTTCTTCTTCTCGCTTCACTATTCACCGCCCTCGGGTATCGCGAGGGGACAAGAGATGAAACATGGTTATCAAATCGATCTCATCAACTTATTTCGACTTTCGCACAGCACAATCCAACAAGAAGCTGCTCGGTCTGTTCCGCATGATGACCGGCTATCGGTCCAGCTATGTTATCGCCAACCTGGCCCTGTCGATATCGGCGCTTGCGAAGACATCGACCTACCTGTTGCTGCGCAACTTCGCTGATACCGTCATTGGGAATACGCAGCCCTTCGCCGGCAGTCTGGAACGCACCCTGATCTGGATCGCGTTGGGGTTTGTCGGACTGGCTGTTGTTGAAGGCGGCTTTGCCTACCTTTCCAGCCGCCTGGCTTCCTATTCCGCAGAAAATATTACGCGGCGGTTACGCAACTTCCTATTTGACCACATCCAGCGATTGTCGTTCGCCTATCACAGCAAAACGCCAACCGGCGATCTGATCGAGCGCGTCACCTCGGATGTGGACTCGGTGCGCACGTTCTTCAACGATCAGGCCATTGGAGTTGGAAGGATCGTCCTGCTGTTCCTGATCAACTTCGCCGCGATCTGGTTCCTATCCTGGAAGCTCGCTCTGGCATCGATCGCCGTGGTGCCGATCATCGTGGCGGTCTCCCTCTGGTTTTTCAAAAGGGTGACCAAAGCCTATGAAAAATACCAGGAACAGGAAGCCAAGCTTTCCACCACCCTGCAGGAAAACCTGACCGGTGTCCGCGTAGTCAAAGCGTTTGCCCGCCAGGGCTACGAGAAGGACAAGTTCGAGAAGGATAACTGGGAGAAATTCCTGCGAGGCAGGAAACTGCTCAGCATGCATTCACTCTTCTGGCCTTTATCAGACCTCCTGTGCGGCTTCCAGATGCTGGGCGGTTTTATCTTCGCCGGCATTCTGGCGATCAATGGTGAGATCACGATCGGCACCTATCCTGCCTATGTCGGCTTGGTCGTCTGGTTGATCTGGCCGATGCGTAATCTGGGCCGGATCATCGTGAACACCTCGACTGGCCTGGTCTCCTACGAGCGCCTGATGGAGATCGCCAAACAGGAACGTGAACCGCTGACGGATGGGGCGATCCGACCGGAAGGCTCGGTGCGCGGGGACGTTGCCTTCGAGAATGTCTCGTTTCAGTACAGCGATGGGAATACAGACGTCCTGAAGAATATATCGTTCCACGTCCAGCCAGGCCAATCGGTTGCCTTGCTTGGTTCGACCGGCTCAGGCAAGACCACCCTCGTGAACCTTCTGCCAAGATTTCATGAATACTCGGACGGACGCATCTTGTTGGATGGCGAAGAAATAAAGGAATATCCAAAGGCATACCTGCGCAGGCAGATCGGCATCGTCGAGCAAGAACCCTTCCTGTTCAGCCGCTCGATCCGGGAAAACATCCTCTACGGTGTCGGCCGTGACATCCCGCAGGAGGAGATCGAAAAGGCGGCCCGGGCTGCCGCCATCCATGACGTCATTCTGACCTTCCCGGACGGGTATAACACCCTGGTCGGTGAAAAAGGGGTGACGCTCTCGGGTGGACAGAAGCAGCGCGTGGCTGTGGCGCGCACCTTGCTGAAGAACCCGCGCATCCTGATCCTCGACGATTCGACATCTTCAGTGGATACGGAGACTGAAGCAGAGATCCGCTCCGCCCTAAACGGGTTGATGGAGAATCGCACCACCTTCATCATTGCCCATCGCATTCAATCGGTCATGAATGCCGACCTGATCCTGGTCATGGACAAGGGCGCGATCGTCCAGATGGGTCAACACAAGGACTTGGTGGAACAGGATGGCATGTACCGGCAGATCTTCGACATCCAGACCCGCATCGACGCGGAACTGGAAGACGAGATCGCTTCCGTCAAATAACAGGTCCGGGCTCTCCCGGCCTGCAGGAGATATTGCATGTCTGACGACATCATTGAACTGGAAGAGGAAGAACATACCAGTCAGCTGACTGCCCCAACCTTCAAGCGCATCCTGGGACTGATCAAACCCCACTGGCGCTGGATGGCTGGATTCCTGGTCGCCATTGTTTTCACGGCGGCCCTGGACGCCCTCTTTACATACATCAACCGGGAAATGATCGATCTCGGGATCTCCCAAAAGAGCATTCCGACTTTGCTGAGATTCGCCTCCTATTATGGCGGATTGCAGCTGGTCCAGGGGATCTCGGTTTTCATATTCATCTTCCTGGTCGGGATCCTTGGCGAACGGATCCAGTACGACATCCGCAGGACTGTATTCAATCATCTCCAGGAGCTGTCGCTGTCCTATTACAGTCAAAATGCGGTCGGCCGCTTGATGGCGCGCGTGACTTCGGATTCGGGGCGCGTTTCCAGCCTGATGACCTGGGGTATGCTGGACGTAACCTGGGCGATCGTCAGCGTGATCACCTCGGTGATCTTCATGCTGACCATCAATTGGAAACTGGCGTTGATCGTTTTCGCCATCATCCCGGTCCTGCTGGTGATCGCGATTAATTTCCGCAAGAAGATCCTGGTGGAATTTCGCAAGTCGCGTCGGGCCAACTCGAAGATCACTGGTGAATACAATCAAAACATTCAGGGCGTGCGTGTCGTCAAGGCACTTGGCCGGGAGGATGAGAACCTGAAGGAATTCTCCGTCCTGACCGACAGCATGTTCAGCGCCTCCTATCGCGCAGCCTGGCTTTCTGCGTTGTTCCTGCCAACCGTCCAGGTCGTTTCGGCTTTTGCATTGGGCGCCATCGTCTGGTACGGCGGGCTGCAAAGCGTGACCAGTACTTTCAGCGTCGGCGATATCCATGCGTTCGTCTCGTACCTGACCTTTATGATCTGGCCGATTCAGGATCTGGCGCGCGTCTATGCCGATATGCAGCATTCCATCGCTTCGGCTGAGCGCATCTTCAAACTGATCGATACGGTTCCGGAAGTTCAGAACCGTCAGGAAGCGTTCCCGGCGGAGACGATGCGCGGCGAGATCGAGTTTGAGCACGTGGATTTTTACTACGAGGACCGTAAACCGATCCTGACCGACTTCACGCTCAAGGTAAATGCCGGCGAGACGATCGCCCTCGTCGGTCCGACCGGCGGCGGGAAGACGACCATCGTCAACCTGCTCTGCCGTTTCTACGAACCCAAGGCCGGGATGATCCGGATCAATGGGCGCGATTATACGGACTATACGTTGCAAAGCATCCATTCCCGGGTTGGCATCGTGCTCCAGACGCCGCACCTTTTCTCCGGTTCCATCCGCGAGAACATTCGCTACGGGCAACTGGGTGCCAGTGATACGGATATCGAAGAAGCCGCGAAAGTCGCTGGCGCGCATGACTTCATCACGACCTTTGAAAAAGGGTACGATCAGGATGTGGGTGAAGGCGGCAACCTTCTATCGGTCGGGCAAAAGCAGCTGATCAGCCTGGCACGTGCCGTACTGGCGCGACCCGAGATCTTCATCATGGACGAGGCGACTTCGAGCGTCGATACCCTGACTGAAGCCTTGATCCAGCGTGGGATGGAAGCATTGATGAAAGGACGCACTTCGTTTGTCATTGCCCACCGGCTGAGCACGATCCGGCGCGCCGATCGGATCGTCGTCATCGAAGCGGGCCGGATCTCCGAGATGGGCACGCACGCCGAACTGCTCCGCCAACGCGGTCACTATTATCGTTTGTACACCCAGCAGTTCAAATACGAGAAGGAACAGGCTTACGGTGCCGCGGTTACGAACGCGGTGCCAGTCATCAAGTAAGCACTGGCGCATCCGCCGGCAAATAGTGGGAGGCTCGCAACAGCGAGCCTCCCACTATTTTTTCCATTATTTTGGATTGTTATCATTCCATAGGGAACGATCCCGCGCGTCCTCCCCATCCAGCAGACGGGGATGGATCTCAGCGCGGATCCGGAAACCATGTGCGGTCCAAAGCTCCCTGGAAAGCAGTGCCGGGTCGAGGGCGAGGCCCTGGCGGCTGAAGTACTCGCAGATCCGCCGGATGTCCCGGGAAAATAAGCTATACGCATTGCGGTTGCTTTCCGGTGAGACAACCTGGGGAAAATCGATCAAGGTGAGCCGCCCATCCCAGTACAGGATGTTATACGCCGAAAGATCCCCATGAATGCGACCGGTAGAAAGCATGCGGTCGAGATCTTCCCGTAATGTGTCGAACAACCTGGCGGCTTCAGCGTGGTCGATACTCACCTCGTTGAGTGCCGGGGCGGCTCTGGTTTCATCGCCAACGTAATCCATTAATATGGCGTTGTTTGCCATCTCGTATGGACGGGGCACGTCCACCCCGGCGGAGAAGAGCGCCTTCAGGGCGGTATATTCATACGCGATCCAGGATTGGTGACGGACCTGTTCGCCATAATTCGACCGGGCGAATACGGCATGGAGGGAATGGGAATCGACTATTTCGTGGCCTTCCTCGTCCAATTCGACGCGGCCTTCCCGGTATGCGCTGTCGTTGCGCAGGTTGCGTAACATGCGCGGGCGATAGACTTTGGCGGCAACAAGTTGCTGGCCGATCTGCTCCCCTGCCCTGCAGAGATAAACCGACGCCTCTTTTCCGGCCTTGATCTTCCGCAGCACGTCCGTGATCCAGCGTTGTTCATAGAGATAACCGAGAGATTCGAGCAGCCAGGATTCTTCAAAGCGTGCGGCCTTGTAGGAGAATCGAAAGCCTTTCAGACTGTCGTCCTGGGTGGTGACGAATTGCTGCAATGCAGCAGCCGGTTTGATGCTTTTCGGTTTGTTGTACTTTTTTGGGGCGACGCCGGTGATTTCAAATTTTCCTTCGTCGTCCAATTCATCGTAATATTTGAGATTTCGACTTTTTTCCATGTTGCCAGCTTGAACAGGTTGGTTGGATGGGGTTTCCCGTGGTGATCCCGAATCAAAAAACCGCAGGCGCGGCCTGCGGTTATAGAGCATGAATCGATGGATCTACGAGCTCATCACCGAAGGAGGCGCGCAAAACACGATATGGACGGAAACAAATTGCTGATGCATTGTTCGCATACCTCCTTTCGGTAATGTCGTACAAACGGAGTCTATCACCCGGCATACAGCAAGTCAAGGTTCCATGCCAGCCTGGTGAACGGTTTCACATGGCTCTCTTTTTGATTTTCGCCTGCTTTTTGGCTGGTTCCATGCGTGATCCTGAATTCAGTGATCAATACTGGATTTCAATCTTCACCACCCCGTTGCCGGACAGCTTCATAGAGCAGGATCGCGGTCGAGGCGGACACATTAAGAGAGTTGACCTTGCCGTACATCGGGATGCGCACCTGGATGTCCGCCCGTTCCATCCAAAAAGAGCTCAGGCCGGCATCCTCCGTACCGACTGCGAAACAAATCGGAGTGCGGTAATCAATTTCTGTGTATTTTCGTTCAGCCTGGGGGGTTGCCGCCAGGATCCTGATCTTGTTTTGTTTGAACCAGGAGAATAAGGCTGCATTCCCCGACTCAACGGCAGGGACGGTGAAGACAGTGCCGCGACTGGCGCGGATCACGCCTGGCGAGAAGAGCTCGACCCGTGGTTCAGCCACGAGGACAGCTTCCACTCCTGCGGAATCGGCCGTGCGAAAGATCGCCCCCAGGTTCCCCGGCTTTTCCACCGCCTCGGCCATCAGCAACAAAGGTGAACTGCCTAACTGAAGGGAACCAAGCTCCAGGCGTCGGGGCGTCACAACGGCGAGCCAGCCGTCTGGACCCTCGCGATGAGACATCTTTTCGAAGACCGCGCGTGTCACCGTTGTTGCCGGCAGCGGTAGATGGGCGATCGGCTTTCCGTCCGAGAGTTCCGCACAATAGAAGATCTCCCGATGCTGAAGGCCGCCGGCCAGGGCCAGCTCCAGTTCATATCGGCCTTCGACGAGGGTTAAGGAGTCGCGCTGCCGCTGGCGTCTGTCCTCGCGGAGCTTGACCACATGTTTGATGCGCGGATTCTGTACACTTTCGATCTCAGGCATCCGTTAAGTATACTCCCATAAAAATAGCGGATCTAGCGTCAACTCTCTGCGTCCTGGTCGTCCTGGAATCCGGTCATGTACAGTTTGTGATACATCCCTTTTTCGCGCAGCAGGCGGTCATGGCTGCCCTGTTCCACGATCCTGCCATCGTGAATCACCACGATCCGGTCGGCTTTCGTGATCGTGGACAACCGGTGAGCGATGACGAACGAGGTACGTCCATGCAGGAGCCTGGCAAGGGCAGCCTGGATCACCTGTTCGGTCTGGGTGTCCACCGAGGAGGTGGCTTCGTCCAGGATCAGGATGCGCGGGTCGGCGAGCAAGGCTCGGGCAAAGGAGATCAACTGACGCTGCCCGACCGAAAGCATGACACCGCCCTCTTCCACGGAGGTCTCGTATCCATTGCGCAGATGTACGATGAAACTATGGGCGCCGACTGCCTTTGCCGCCGCCTCGACCTCTGCGGGGGAAGCGGCCAGCCGTCCGAAGCGGATGTTCTCCATCACCGTGCCGTTGAATAGGAAGGGATCCTGAAGGACGATCCCCATCTGGCTGCGGAGCGAAGACTGGGTGATCTTGCGCAGGTCGCAGCCGTCGACCAGAACACGCCCACCCGTCGGATCATGGAAACGAGAGAGCAGCTTGACCAGGGTGGTCTTGCCAGCCCCGGTCTCCCCGACCAGGGCGATCGTTTCGCCAGCGGTGACGTTCAGGTCGATATCGGTCAGGATCGGCGCCGGGTCATCCGAGTAATGGAAGGATACTTTTACAAAATCGACATTGCCCTGGATCGAATTGAGCTCCACGGCTTCCGGCAGGTCGCGCACCTCGACTTCGGTATCCAGCAGACCCATGATCCGTTCCCAACCGATCATGGTCGATTGCAGTGTGTCGTAGCGCCGACTGAGGTCGCGGATCGGCTCGAAAAAACGATCGATGTAAAGGATGAATGCCACAAGAACACCGGCGGTGATGGTCTGACCCAGGACGGCGGTGCCACCCAGCCAGATGACCAGTCCGGTTGCGATCGCCCCAAGGATGTCGACGCTGGGGCTGAAAATGGAGGAGATGCGGGCGGTGGCTACGGCGCGTTCAAGATAATACCTGTTGACATAATCCCGGAAGTGCCGGTAATTCCAGGTCTGTCGGGAGAAGGCCTGGACCACCCGGACGGCATTCACGTTTTCTGCCAGCACAGAATTGACCCAGGACACCGCGGCGCGCACCTTGCGATACGCGGCACGCGAAGCGTGGCGGAAGAGGATGGTGATCAGGATCATCGCCGGCAGGGTGCTGAAGGTTAGCAATGCCAGCTGCCAGTTCATTTCCAGCATGACGAAGATGATCAATCCGAGGGTGAACAGGTCTCGGGCGATTGCCAGGGCTGCCCAGGTAAGAAAATCGCGTAACGTCTCCACGTCGTTGATCGCGCGTGTGATGACGCGCCCGACGGAGTAGCGGCTGTAAAAACCGAGCGACAATTCCTGGAGATGCGCGAACAATTTCTTCCTGAGATCATAGATGATGGATTGGCCCACCCAGGCCATGATGTTGACCCGGTAATAGGTGCAGATCCACTGCAGGACTGAGACGCCAAGGAAGGTCAGGAGCGCCATATGCAGGGCTGTCTGGTCTACTGCCGTAAGACCGTCATCGATGGCAACCTTGACCAGGTAAGGGCCCGCGACCGAGGCGGCCGAAGCAAACAGCATTAGCAGCGCAGAAAGCAGGAGCTTGATGCGATAGGGGCGAATAAACTCCATCAGTCGTCGAGCAGTCTGCGGATTCACGCCCTTGGCATAGAACTCTTCGGATTGGGTGACGAAGGCAGGTGGAGTGATGGAAGATGAAGTCATGCGTCCCTGGCTGTTCACGTGATCGACCGGTCGGAGGCGCGCCGGCCTTTCATGGAATCGCGCTCGTGTTCGGGCAGGTAAAGTTCACGATCCATTTCCGTTTCCGGTATGCGGTCGCCTTGCTGGATCAACTGCAGATCGTGGATCTGTGTGTAAAGGCCGCCGCTGTTAAGCAACTCTTCATGCCGGCCGCGTTCCACGATCCGCCCCCGATCCATGACCAGGATCAGATCCGCCCGGCGGACAGTGGCGAGACGGTGGGCGATCACGAAAGTGGTCCGCCCCTCCATGAGTTTGTCCAGTGCCTCCTGTAGAAGATGTTCGGTATGTGTATCCACAGATGAAGTCGAGTCGTCGAGGATCAAGATGCGGGGATCCATGAGCAGGGCCCGGGCAATGGCGATCCGCTGGCGCTGTCCGCCGCTGACGGTCACACCACGCTCCCCCACCGGCGTATCGTATCCCTTTTCGAATTTTAGGATGAAATCGTGAGCCTGGGCTGCCCTGGCCGCGGCAACGATCTCATCGTCACTGGCGTCGGGCCGGCCGTAGCGGATGTTTTCACGGATCGACTCGGAGAAGAGAAGCGATGTCTGCAGGACGATCCCGATCTGTCTTCGCAGTGAGACGAGATCCACCTGGCGGACATCGATGCCATCCACCCGAACCGCCCCATCGGTCACGTCATAGAAGCGGGGGATGAGATTCACCAGAGAGGTCTTCCCCGATCCGGTCTGGCCGATCAGGGCGATCAGCTGGTTTGGTTCGACCGCAAGATCGATCCCGGTCAGGGCATCGATCCGTTCGCCCTGATAGCGCAGCGAAGCGTTGCAGAACTCCACTTGTCCAGTGAGGGTGCCCAGTTGTTCGGCGTCCTCAGGTGATTGGATTTCGGGTTGGTGATCGAGAATTTCGAGCATGCGTTGTGCGCCCGCCTCCGATTCGCCGATGGCATTGACCAGCCAGGCCAGCTGCTGCACCGGGGCGGAAAGCATGAGCAGGTAGGCGTTGAACGCCACCAGTCCCCCCACGGTCATTTGCCCGCGCAAAACCATCGGCCCGCCGGCCAGAAGGATGAGAATGGTGCCCATGATGATCAAAAGGTTCGTGGTCGGCATTACCTTGGACCACTCCGCAATGACCCGGACGCGGGATTGGAAATAAGATCGATTGATCCGGTCGAAGCGCTCGATCTCGTGCGTTTCCCGGGCGAAGGCGCGCACCACCTGGACGCCGGTCACGTTCTCCTGCAACTGGGCTGAAAGATCGCCCAGGGTGTTATCCACGGCGTAGAACAGCCGGGTGATGCGCTGGCCGAAATCGGTGGTCATCATGATCATCGGGATGAGAGGCAGAAGGGCGATCAACGCCAGGAGCGGATTGCTGGCAGCCAAGGCGCCGATCACGCCGATCGAGAGCAGGGCCAGCTGCACCATTTCCACGATGCTGCTGCCTGCGAAGTTTTGGACCGCGCGTACATCTTCGATGCAGCGACTGATCAATTGTCCTGTCTGTGCGTGATCGTGGAAGGCGAATGGCAGGTATTGGATGCGATCATAGATGGCATTCCGCAGGTCGTAGCCAACATGCGCACCGATCCATTCGGTCAGATAGCGCTGAACCAGGTTCAGCGCGGCGGTCCCGATTCCGATCGCGGTCAGGACCAGGGCGGAACGGACCAGGTATGGAATCTCGCCTGCCTGCAATCCTTTGTCGATGACGCCTTGCAGGATGCGCGGTACGACCAGGGAAAGTCCGGTAATGGAAAGCAGAATGCAAAGGTTGAACATTACCTGCCAGGAGTAGGATTTGAGGTAGATGCGAAGCCGGAACAATGATCTCATCGGTTTTTTCCGGGGTTAATTACTATGTCTGAGAAGACCTTGTTCAGAACATCCATGGCTTGCTCGAGCAGTTCTGATTCGCCTGGACTGAGGCGCTTGAAGTGTGCTGTCAACCATCTTTCCGCTTCCTGGTAGATTCCGGTCATCACGATCTGGCCGTTTTCTGTGAGGGAAAGAGGAAGGTTCCGGCGGTCTTGCGGGTTCTGGCCGCGATGGACCAGGCCTTTATGGACCAGCGCGTCCACGGCTTTGCTGACCGATGACCGGCTGGTATGGTTGGCTTCCGCCAGGGCGCTGACGGAGGCGATCCCCTTGCGGATCCGGCGCAGGACCTGGAATTGTTCAACGGTTAGCTGATAGCGGTTGGCGGCGACCTGCCGGATGTAGGCGCGCGTTTGGTGCCAGGCAGGCGGGATCGTCTCCCAGTATCGTTCGACCAGCTCAGGAACGGAAGACTTGGTCATGAGTTTGGTCCCTCTCAATTAGTTGTAGCGCACAACTAATATACTGTTTCACCAATTATCGTCAAGCCGCGCACAAATACCAGTGACATCCATCAGTCCATGCGTCTCCGCTTGTAACTTGTATCGGACAGCGAATCCGCCTATACTAGTTTCAACATCTGTTCCAATCCCGAAGGAGCTGAGAATGGCTGAACCCAGAAAGAAAATTACCCTTCCCTATCTATTCAAAAAGGTCGCCGACGGTGAACCGATCACCTGGCTGACCTGCTACGACTATCCGACCGCCTACCTGCAGGAGCAGGCCGGGATCGAAATGATCCTTGTCGGTGACAGCCTGGGAATGACCATGCTGGGCTTTGACAGCACGCTGCCGGTCCAGATGGACGACATGGTCCGGCATGCCCAGGCGGTTCGCCGCGGTGCTCCGACGGCATTCGTGGTCGGTGACATGCCCTACATGACCTACCAGCCGTCAGTCGAGACCGCCATCCGCAATGCGGGACGGTTCATGGCGGAATGCGGCTGCGATGCGATCAAGCTCGAAGGCGGGGCTGCCATGGCGGACCGCATCCAGGGTATTGTCGATGCGGGCATTCCTGCAATCGGACACCTTGGCCTGACGCCCCAGTCGGTCTCAGCATTGGGAGGTTTCCGCGTGCAGGGAAAATCCGCTGCACTCGCCAGAAAGATCGTCGAAGATGCAAAAACCCTGGAAAAGGCAGGCGCTTTCGCCATCCTGCTGGAAATGGTCCCGGATCGACTGTGTCAGCTGATCACGGAACGCGCCGAAGGCTGCATCATCATGTCGCTCGGTTCCGGCCCACATGCACATGGGCAACTGCTGATCTACCATGACATGTTCGGCCTGTATCCCAAGTTCAAGCCGAAGATGGCCAAGGTATATGGCAATGCCGGGGAAGTGATCCTGAATGGGCTGAAAAGCTACCATGATGAGGTGGTTGGGAAGCAGTTCCCGCAGCCCGAGAATTGGTTTGGGATGGCCGATGAGGAATTCGACGACCTCAAGAAACTTCTGGATTGACCGAAGAGTAAGGAGAAACCATGACCGATGATTTTCGCAAGCTGCTTGCCGTTCCCTCATCCCGCCTGGATGCGATCAATGCCGTCCTGCTCGATCCCGAATCACAGGTGATGAACGATTTTCTTGCCACGGTGGCCAAGTATGGGACCCCGGAAGAAATCAATCGAAAGCACAAGGCTGCCCGGTCTCTCGATCATCTGATGACAGTGATCGGGGAGAAGAATAAAGAATATATCAAAGACCTGCAATGGCTGATCGAGCAACGTGACCGGGGTGCGTTCACCAAGGTGTCCGATTTTCGCCGCAAGGTTCTCGGCGACAAGGCGGGCGTTACCCAGTTCAAGGATGGGTCGGCTGTTACTCTGGAAGTGTCCGCCCTGCAGTATTTTCCCTGGATCCGTCCGATGTGTGAGCGCGCCATCGCAGACGGCAGTCTGATCCCTGGCCGCTTCATCGCCGTCCGGAAAATGAAGGAGTCCGAAATGGATGGCGACCTGCCGGCCATCGTGGCCGCACTCGATATCATGGGCTGCTCCTTTGTAGAAACCCTGGACACCAAGGGCACGGATGGATCCAATCCGCACCTGGGCGGACCGGCGACGATCACAGGCTACTTTGGCGGTATCGGCCAGCCGAACGAGCATGCCCTGATGTGGCTGGATGAATTCCTGTACTATTACACCAATTTCGGCGTCCAGCACGTGCTCAACTTCAACGCTGGAACGATCCTGCTGGGGTTCCTGCTCTACAGGCTGGGGGTCGATATCCAGTTCAAGATCTCGGTCTTCTTCGGATCGGACAACCCCTACCATGCCCTGTGGATCATGACCATGGCGAAACTGTTCAGCCGTGACGATGGAACGACGCCGCTGATCGGATTCAACTGGGCGAACTCGATCAACAACCGAACGATGGAGTTGACCGCTCAATTCCGAAAGGAGCTTGGCTTCGAAGATGTGGTCCGTTTCGAGCATCACATCACAGAGACGTGGAAGAGCATCGTTATCCAGCCCTATGACCGCCGCACCGAGTTGGTGGAAGTTGCAGGCCACGTGGCGAATATCAGCGCCAAGCATGAGGGTGGTCTGCCGGAAGTCGAACAGACCCGCGCCCATCAGTCGGACATCCTGGATTATTTCCGGGAGAAGAAAGAGGTCATTGAGAGCGGTGACTGGGATAATCTTCAGCAGAATTTCATGGATAAAGTGGAGGCGTGCAATTCGTCCGCCCGGATGCTGACCCAGAATGGCCTGAGTTTCGTCGCAGCTCCGAAATTGCACAGATAGATTTATTTCCGCTGTCGGAGGTCCCGTAACGATACAAACGTTACGGGACCTTGTTAACTGGTCTACACGGGGTTTGCCCACATTTTAGGTCGAAAGGAGAATCCATGCACATTGTTCATGTTCATATTCATGTCAAACTTGACCTGGTTGAAGCGTTCAAACAGGTCACCCTTGAAAATGCCCGGAAAAGCCTTCAGGAACCTGGCGTTGCCCGATTCGACATCATTCAACAAATGGATGATCCATCCCGCTTTGTGCTGGTGGAAGTCTATCGCACGGCGGAAGATCCAGCGAAACACAAGGAAACCGTGCATTACAACCGCTGGCGCGAGCAGGCCGAACCCATGATGGTGGAACCGCGCACGCGCATGATCTTCACGAATGCCTTCCCCTCCGACGCGGACTGGTAGCATGGAATTTGAATTCGCGACGGCAGCCAGGATCATCTTCGGTAATGGGAGTTTTGGCCGGGCGGTGGAGATCTCGAAGGGCCTCGGCCAACGCTTCCTGGTCATTACCGATTCCCGGGAGAGAATTGGTCATTGGCTTGAAAAACTGGGTGGTTGGTTTTGTATTTGTGAAGTAGATAAGGAAGTAGATGTTGTTTGTTTGGAAATGGCTACGCGCATTATCGCTCAGGAAAACATCGACTGCGTGATCTGCATCGGCGGCGGCTCCGTCCTCGACGCGGGGAAGGCTTCCGCTGTTCTCGCCACGAACACAGGAGAGCTTCGGGATTATCTGGAGGTGATCGGCGCTGGACGACCGCTCGAATTCCCAGGCCTGCCCTGCATCGCGGTACCAACCACGTCCGGCACGGGAGCCGAGGTGACACGCAACGCCGTCATCCGGGTGCCGGAGGCTGGGATCAAGGTCAGTCTGCGCAGCCCGTTCCTGTTGCCGCGCGTCGCCATCGTCGACCCCCAGCTCACATATAGCCTGCCGCCCGAACTCACGGCCAGTACCGGTCTGGATGCCTTGACCCAGTTGATCGAACCGTTCCTGTGCACCTCCCCCACCCCACCGACAGACGCTCTCTGCCGGGACGGGATCGCGCGAGCTGCCAAGGCACTACCCGTGGCCTTTGCCCGCAACGAGGATTCTTGGGCTAGAGAAGAAATGTCCCTGTGCAGCCTTTTTGGCGGTATGGCGCTGGCAAATGCACGCCTTGGAGCCGTGCATGGACTGGCCGGAGTGATCGGTGGCAGATATGATGCCCCGCACGGCGCCATCTGCGCGGCCCTGCTTGCTCCAGTACTCCAGGCCAACCTGCAGGCATTGCGTTCGCGGCAGCCGGAATCCCCCGTTCTGCTGCGCTTCGCTGAACTTGGCCGCCTGCTCACGGGCAACGACCATGCCGAAGCCGAGGACGGCATCCGGTTCCTGGCGGATCTGACACGTGAATTGAGAATCCGATCGTTAACCGCCCTCGGCGTTCGCCAGGATGCATTGCCTGAGATCGCCGACCTCTCCATGGGGACAAGCAGCATGAAAGGGAATCCAGTCGTGCTGTCTCCGGCAGAACTGGATTCCCTTTTAAATCAAGCGTTATAGAAAGACGGGGTTTTCGGGTCGGGCATCAAGCCCGGTTTCATCCGCTCTGGTAGCGAGAATCGTCCAGCTCTTTCCTGAGCTTCTCTTCTTCGGATGCGTGCGGGGCTTCCGCCTGCGCCCAGGAGAGCTCGGCCTGTTCGGCTTCGCGCAGCTTCTCCATGCGCTGGGCCCGGACAGTCCCCCATTTTCCACAATACGGGCAGCGGGCCAGGCGGGTCATCAACCCAACGTTCAAGCTGAAAAGTGGCAGGGCAAACGGCCGGCTGCATTTCGGACAGATCGCCCCGCCTCCGGCACCATAATGCCGGTGCGCGCCCAGCGGGAGCTCCGCCAGTTTTCCCCGTGAGGTGAGCAGGGGCACCACCGTCCCGCCGAGAACAGCGAGCAGAACAACCAGCAGGATCGGGAAGATGAACTTCCCCACGCTCTGTGGTGGGACGAAATTGGCCGAGATCTCGTTCGAGCGCAATTCCGTGCCGTCGGCGGTGAAACCGATCGCAGCCATGGTGTGAATGCCCAGGTCGAACGAGTCGGTCGAGAACTGGATCGCGAAAGGAGCTTCCGCGTCCTCGCCGATCGTCTCGGAATCGATGTTGAACACGACGCGTTGGAGCGTTTCGGGTCCGGTCACGTGCATGGAAAACAGGCCCTGAATATCTCCATTAAAGCCGCCATAGCCCCAATCCCGTGACAGCCGCAGGACCAGGGTATCTGCCTGGGCGCTTACGGCCTGAATGAGCAGAAAGAACAACGACAGGATAACAAAACTAAAGGCGATCGTTTTTTTCATAAGCTCACTTCCATCGGGTAAGTATTTGTTCGCGCTGGAACACTTTCGTCGTCAGGTACACCAGCAGTCCATCCAGCAGGAGCATGACCAAGGCAACCCACGAGATGATCGCCTTGTTGAGCACAAACAAGCCGGCGATCTGCCCGAAAAATCCCGCCAGGACCGGTACGATGATGACCATCGAAACCTGTTCCGCCACCCGCGGATCGGTCACGCGGGACGAGATCATCAACGAGAAACTGACCGCCATGACAGCCAATAGCGGCCCGACAATGAAAATGGCGATCAGCCAGCGGGCATCGAATAAGGCGGTCAGCAGGCGTTGATTCGACACCAGTAACCATGAACCGAGGGCAAACAATCCGAAGGCAGCATAGGTGGCCAGAACAGCCGGGATGACGGGAGCCAGGCATTTTCCGATCAACAATTCAGCAGTCGTGATCGGGGTGGCCAGGAGGGGTTCGAGGCTGCGGGTTGTCTTCTCCCCCACGACCGAATAGGCGGCCATCGTCACCGGGATGGCGACCGGGATGAGCATGAACATCATCATGAACTCGCTGACCATGAAGACCTGGAAACACTCTGCCCCGCTCAGAGCCTCCGGGCACATGCTTTGCGTGACTTCAGCGGGCAACCCGCTGTCCATGCCTCCGCCGACCGATTGGGCGGCATCCCGGGTGGTATAAATCATCGCCAGCGGGATCGCGGTCATGATCAGGGGCAGGAACGCGATCGTGAAGATCACCATCTTGTTCCTGAACACCTCGGCCCATTCCTTCCGAACGATCGTCAGTATTCGTTTCATGTTAAGCCGCCTTCACCAATTGCAGATAAACGTCTTCCAGAGAATGACGCAGTTCGCCGACAAACTGAATATCCGCGCCATCCCGGACCAGCACACGGATGATCTCCGGGTTTTGTTTTTCCGGGTCGTCCAGCGTCACGAGCAGCTTGCTTTCCATCACCTTTGCTTCCCGAACGAATGGCAGGGCACGGACCGATGAAACGAACTTCTCGTCCGAGGCCCGCAAATGATAGACCACTTTCCGGCCGAAGATCGACGAACGCAGATTGGCCGGCGTATCCACGACCAGCAGCCGGGTCTTGAAAACGCCGATCCGGTCGCACAGGCGGTCGGCTTCGTCCAAGTTGTGCGTGCACAGGAAAATCGTTCTGCCTTCTTTTTTCAGCTCTGCAATGAAATCGCGCACCAGCCGGGCCGCCTCCGGGTCAAGACCGGCCGTCGGTTCGTCCAGGAAGATGATCTTCGGTTCGTGCAGGAGGGCACGCGCGATCGCCAGCTTTTGCTTCATCCCCTTGGAAAAGGTTCCGGCTGCGTCCAGCCTGCGATCGAACAACCCCAACATCTTAAGGTATTTCTCGACCTGCCCGGCGGGATCCGCGACGTCATACAGATCGGCGTAGATCCTGAGGTTGTACTCTGCCGAAAGGTTATCATACATGCCCGGCGATTCGGTCAGGACCCCGACGCTGCGGCGAATGGCCGTATCCTCCCTGCCGATCTGAAATCCCGCCACTTCGGCGCTGCCCGAACTCGGTCCGATCAGGGCCGTCAGCATGCGCACGGTCGTCGTTTTTCCGGCACCGTTCGGTCCCAGAAAACCAAACACCTCCCCCTCGTGGATCTCCAGGCTCAACCCATCGACCGCGAGCGTCTCCTTGAATTTTTTTGTCAGCCCATTCGTACGGATCATGCGTTCATCCTTCCTGCTTAGCCAAATCGGGTGTCTGCAATATTTTCCGGGGTCTCCGGGACGGGGGTCAGACCGTTCGGTTTCTGTGATTGTAATGGGGGTCTCGGCGGTTCAATCTCCGGTTCCGGAGCTTTCAGCTTGAAGATCACCAGGACGCTGATCAGGGCATAAATGGCGATCACTCCCTCCAGCCGGAGCGAGGACAGATACTGCTGCCCGATCACGGCGCTGGCGTCCAGGACTGCATGGTAGAGAATGGCAGCCACAAGCCAGACCGCGTTCTTCCGTGTAAACGCGTTCATCACCAGGACCGCCATTGCGATCTGGCAAGGGATGGTGAACAATCGTTCCACGGCGCCAAGCAAGGTCAGATGCCAGGGATTGGACCAGTAAGCAGCAACCTGGGCTTGAGCCAACTCGATCTGTTCCGCCGGAACGACCTGCGCGAGTTGCTCCGGGCTGGCATTCTGCAGGACCAGCATCTGGACATACGCAGACAACACCAGCGTGCCTAAAATAATTGCTTCCGAGCCGCCATGCCCGGCGCCAAAGACTACCCCATTGCGCCAGGAGCGGGCATCTTTCGCCCAAATTCTCAGGACCAGATAGCGGGCACCTTCCTCAAAAAGGCCGGCACTCAATCCCAGGAAAGCTGCACTGAACAACAGTTGGGCAAGCGGGGTCCAGTAAACCATTCCGCCTTGATTCAGCCAGCGAGACACGATCGCATTAAAGGGAATGTGGCCAACCTGGGACAGGATGAAAGTAGCAAACCCAATCCACCATATTCTCCAGCCGAGCTTCCATCGGCGCGCCAAAAAGATTGCCAGGCCGACCGGCATGGCAATCATCAAAAGCCCGTTCACCGCATACGTGATGATCAATGGATCCATATCATGGTCCTGGGGGAAATTGTATCATTGTACTAATTGTATTTCATTCCCCCGGGCTGTCAAGAGGAGATGCCGGATTTGCCCATCTGCAATGCGGAAGTTATAATACCAGCCATGGAAAAAAAGGCAATCGCGCTCATCATGCTCATCCTGGCAGTCCTGCTGCTGCCAGTTGGAAGCAAGGCAGTCGACCGGGATCACATGCCAACGCGTACATCGGCCGAGGAGCTGATCGCTGCAGTCAATGCGTTGCGCGCAGAGAACGGGCTCGCCCCTTACTCGCCCAACCCCATCCTGATGTCGATCGCCCAGACACATGCCGAATACATATTATCCAGCGGCGTGATGACCCATTATGATGCCAATGGGTTGCGCCCCTTCGAGCGCGCCCTGCAGGCAGGGTATGCCGTTGCCGGGGATATTTATACCAACGTCGGCTTCTTCTCTGAGAATATCATCGGCGGGAGTGGCGTGACAGCCGAACAGGCTGTCGAAGAATGGGCGGTCATGGACGAAGCCCACCTGAGAACGATGATCTCAAGTGAGTTACAGGATATCGGTGCGGGAGTGGCGGTCTCCGGCTACACCTACATATACGTGATCGACTGCGGACTCTCCACTGGCGGCATGCCGCGCGCCTTCACACCGCCTGCCACGTATAAAACGCCGATCGTTACACAGGTCCCACCCACGCCCAACGAAGATGGATCGGTCAGTTACATAATCCAACCCAACGACACACTGCTCGGAATCGCGATCAAATTCGGAATGAGTCTGGACGCGATCTACGCCCTGAACGGCTTAACCGAGGACTCGATCATCTATCCTGGCGACGCCATCCTGCTGTCTCCAGGCTTTACCGCCACACCGACACTCCTGACATCCACCCCCACGGAGCGGCCATCGATCACGCCCTGGCCGACTTCCACGCCAACGATCGTACTGGCGAGCGAGACCCCGATCCCCGACTCGCCGAGTGGCTTGCCGGCAAGCGCAGCCGGGAGTGCAGTGGCAATCATCATCATCGCCGCTCTGGTTTTTGCAGCGATCCTCTCTTTGACCGGAAAGAAAAATCGATCATCCCCGAAGTGAACGGGGATGATCGATCCATTCCGACTTTTCCAGTACAGCTATTTTGCTTTTCCCTGATTGGCAACAGCCTCGGCAGCCTTGCGGACCGTTTCCTCGTCAGCCAGGTAGAAGTGCTTGACCGGGTGAAGTTCCGCATCCAGTTCATACACCAGGGGGATGCCGGTGGGGATATTCAGCTCGGTGATCTCTGACTCGGAAACGCCGTCCAGGTATTTGACCATCGCCCGCAGGCTGTTGCCATGCGCTGCGACCAGCACACGCTGACCCGAGCGGATCGCCGGGGCCAGGACCGCGTGCCAGTACGGCAGGACCCGGTCCAGGGTGATCTTGAGCGATTCGGTCCGCGGCAGCTGCTCGGGGGTCAGCCCCGCGTAGCGGCGGTCGAAACCGGGATATCTCTCGTCATTCAATTCCAATGCCGGTGGCGGAGTGTCGTAGCTCCGCCGCCAGATCTTGACCTGCGCATCGCCATACTTGGCTGCGGTTTCGGCCTTGTTCAAGCCCTGCAGGGCTCCGTAATGGCGTTCGTTCAACTGCCAGGCTCTGACCACAGGGATCCACTCCAGATCGAGTTCCTCCTGGATGATGTTCAGGGTTCGGATCGCCCGCTTCAACACGGATGTATAAGCGCTGTCGAAAGTGTACCCGTTTTCACGCAGCAACTTCCCACCGGCATGGGCCTCGCTTTTCCCCTGGTCCGTCAGGTCCACATCCGTCCAGCCGGTGAAGCGGTTTTCAAGGTTCCAGGTGCTCTGGCCGTGACGAACCAGCACCAATCGATACTTCGTTTCCATATCTTCCGTCCTCTCGCTGACATAATAAACCGCCAGGTACAGGCGCACCTGGCGGTCGTAGTACGAAATTCGCGTTAGCGGATGGCGCGCTCCGTTTCAGGATCGAACAGATGGCATTTGTCCATGTTGAACGAAACCTGGACCTTGTCGCCGATGCGGAAATCGGTCCGCGGGTCGACACGGGCGACGATGCTGTTGGCGCCTGCGACCAGGTACAGGAAGATTTCGTTACCCATCAGTTCGGTCACATCCACTTTGGCGTCCACGGCTGCCGCGGAGATGCCGGGCGGAACGAAGGCCGGGTTGTAGATATCTTCGGGGCGGATGCCCAACACGACCGGCTTGTCCACATACGGGGTGTATGCCTTGGCACGATCGCTGGGGACGGGAACCTTGAAGGTGTCGGTCTCGACGATCAGACGGCTTCCATCCTTGCGCAGCTTAGCCTTGAAGAAGTTCATCGCCGGAGCGCCGATGAAGCCGGCCACAAACATATTGTCCGGGCGGTCATAAAGCACCTGCGGGGTATCGAGTTGCTGCAGCATGCCCTTGTTGATCACGGCGATGCGGCTTGCCATGGTCATGGCTTCCATCTGATCGTGCGTCACGTAGATGAATGTCGTCTGGAGGCGCTGGTGCAGCTTGGTGATCTCGGCGCGCATTGCGATGCGCAGCTTCGCATCCAGGTTCGAAAGGGGCTCATCGAAAAGGAACACTTTCGGCTCGCGAACGATGGCGCGACCCACAGCGACACGCTGGCGCTGGCCGCCGGAGAGCTGGCGGGGTTTGCGGTTCAACAGTTCCTGGATGCCCAGGATGTCGGCTGCTTCCTGAACCCGGCGCTTGATCTCCTCGCGGGGGGTCTTGCGCAGCTTGAGCCCGAAGGCCAGGTTGTCATAGACGGTCATGTGCGGATAGAGTGCGTACGACTGGAACACCATGGCAATGTCCCGATCCTTGGGCGGAACGTCATTGACGACGCGATCCGCAATCTTGATCGTGCCCTTGCTGATCTCTTCCAGGCCGGCAAGCAGGCGCAGGGCGGTCGTCTTGCCACAGCCGGAAGGTCCGACGAAGACCAGGAATTCCTTGTCATCGATATTAAGGTTCAAATCGTTGACTGCCGTGACTTCGCCGAATTCCTTAAAAACATGCTCATATGTTACGCTAGCCATTCTGTTTCTCCTTTTCGATCGGGTATAGTGATGTAATTATATTCCAATTTCTAAAAATGGTGTCGAGATCGGATCAGGAATTTGACTTCACATTCTCCAGCCCGTTCGCCCTTGTCCAATTTCCACCTCAAACATACAATAACCCCATGAGCGACGACGTCACTCCCATTCGCCAGCAGTACCTTGAGATCAAGAGACAATATCCTGATACCATCCTGTTCTTCCGCCTGGGCGATTTCTACGAGACATTCGATGAGGATGCCGAGACCACGGCCCGTGAACTGGACATTGTTCTCACCTCCCGGCCGATCGGAAAAGGGTTACGTGCGCCTCTGGCAGGCATTCCCTATCATGCGGTGGAGAATTATCTGGCTCGCCTGATCGAAAAGGGCTATCACGTTGCCATCTGCGAGCAGGTTGGCGAGCAGCCGGTGAAGGGCATCTTCCCGCGCAAGGTCACCCGCGTCGTGACCCCGGGCACGGTGATCGAACCCGGGCTGCTGCCCGGAGACAGCAACAATTATCTGGCCTCCCTGGTCCTTGAGGATGGAATTGCCGGCTTTGCGTACGTGGATGTGTCCACGGGGGAATTCGCCGTCACCCAGATCGATGCCGGCCGGGACCTGACCGGGCTGCGCGGCGAGCTGACCCGCCTGCGCCCGGCCGAGGTGATCCGCCCGGAAAAGCAGATCTTCCCGAACGATCTTCCGATCCACTTCACAGCCTGGCCGGACTGGCGCTTCGAACCTGGAAAGACAAAGGAGACCATCCGCGCCCATTTCGAATCCTCCGGCCTGGAGGGATTTGGGCTGGAAGGAAAACCGCTTGCCGGCCGTGCTGCAGGCGCGATCCTGCAATATCTGGGAGAAACCAATCCGGCTGCCTTGGCCCTGCTGACGCGCCTGCGTGTCTACAGCGTGGATGAATACATGACACTCGATGCCGCCACGCGCAGGAATCTAGAATTGACCGAGACCTTGCGAGGCGAACTGAAGGGTTCCCTTCTGGGCGTGCTCGACCTGACAGTAACACCGATGGGAAAACGGCTTTTGCGCCGCTGGGTCAGTCAGCCTCTGCTCGATCTTGGGCAGATCCGGATCCGGCATATGGCGGTCCAGGCGCTCCACTCCCAATCCATGCTCCGGGCAGAGCTGCGTGCATTCCTGAAAAAGCTGAACGATCTCGAACGTCTGACCGGCAGGGCCTTCTCGGGACATGCCCAACCGCGGGACCTGGTCGCCATGCGGGAGACATTACGCAACCTTCCGGAGGTGCTCTCCAGGTTGCAGGACCCGGCCTTGGCACGGATCGGTTCGCCGGTCAACACGATCCGCCCGTGTACGAACGTGCTCGACCTTCTCACCAGTTCGATCGCCGACGATCCACCGGCAACCCTCCAGAATACCGGCATCATCCAACCCGGTTTCTCAGCCGCACTGGACAGTGTCATCGAATCCTCCCGGCATGCCAGGGAATGGATCAACGGGCTGGAAAGCGTGGAAAGGCAGCGGACGGGCATCAAGACGCTCAAGGTTGGCTACAACAAAGTATTTGGCTATTACATCGAGATCTCGCATGGTCAGGCCTCCCACGCGCCCGTCGAGTACATTCGGAAACAAACATTGGTCAATGCAGAGCGTTACATTACGCCAGAAATGAAGGAGTACGAGGCGCTGGTCCTGAACGCCGAGGAGCGGATCCGGGAACTCGAGCTTGCCATCTTCAAGGATATATGTATGCAGATCGCCGGGTCGGCCGCCGAACTGCTGGAGACATCGAATGGCATCGCAGAACTGGATGTCTTCGCCTCCCTGGCCGAGGTCGCTGCGACAGCGGGCTACGTTCTCCCGGATGTGACGGGCGACGGGGTATTGGAGATCCAGGAAGGGCGTCACCCGGTCGTCGAGCAGGGACTGCGAAACGACCGCTACGTTCCGAACGATGTTTTCTACGAGAAGGGCGAGATCGTCCGGATCATCACCGGGCCGAACATGTCCGGCAAGTCCACTTACCTGCGCCAGACCGCTCTGATCATCCTGCTCGCGCAGATCGGTTCCTTCGTGCCGGCGCGCGCCGCCAGGATCGGGATTGTCGACCGGATCTTCACCCGCATCGGCGCGCAGGACGAAATTCAAGCGGGCCAATCGACCTTCATGGTCGAAATGGTGGAGACTGCCAACATCCTGCATCATGCCACCCAGAATTCACTCCTGATCCTGGATGAGATCGGGCGCGGGACAAGCACGTATGACGGCGTCTCGATCGCCTGGGCGGTGGTCGAGTACATCCACAACCACCCGCAGATCCGTTCCAAAACCCTGTTCGCGACCCATTATCATGAATTAACCCAGCTTGCCGAACTGCTTCCCGGCGTCAGAAATTACAATGTGGCCGTTACCGAAGTGGACGAAAAGGTGATCTTTCTCCACAAGATCATTCCGGGAGGCGCCGACCGCTCGTATGGTATCCATGTGGCCCAGCTCGCGGGCCTGCCGAAACCGGTCGTTCTCCGGGCAAGTGAGATCATGCGTGAACTGGAGAGATCCTCCGGACAAGCGATCAAGATCAATCCCCATGCGGCGCAGCAGGCAGCCCTCTTCCCGGAGACGAGTCCGCTTCTGGATGAATTGCAGATGCTGGACACGAATGAATTAAGCCCGATTGAGGCCTTGAATAAACTCTTCGAATGGAAGAAAAGATATCATGGTTGAAGTCTGATGCTCATGAAAGCCCGAAACAGCCTGCCTGACGACTGGGGGGATCGATCCCAGTGCCCGTTGTGCCAGCATCATGGATTGTCAGTCCAGCATCGGTCTCCAGAGCCGGACCAATTTCGTTGCGGCAGCTGCCACCTGGCCTTCGAGCTGGCGGAAACGGGCTCCAGCCTTCATGTTACTCATTGGCCAGCAGCACTCGACGAACTCGATGGCTTGGCCGAAGACTGGTTATCAGCGGACGAACTCCAGAGCCTGGCTCATAAGATCGCCGTGCGGATCCCAAAAGCGGCCACAGGGGATCCACACATGCCCGCCATTCACCCATCACCGGCGATGGCAGCCATCGAACCACCTTCCAAGCCTATCAAGCAAGATGAGATCCCCCATGCTTCCCAATCGGTTTCGGATGAGCTGGTGATCCGCATCCGCGGCCTGCGTGCAACCGGGAGGAACCAGCATCAGATACGTCGCATCCTTTTACAGGAGGGGAAAAGCCCTGACGAGTTGAACGCTGCATTCAGGATCGTGGATGGTCAGGAAAAGCAGGAACATAAGCGGCAAAAATCGAAACTCCTCTGGTCGTTGGTCATGACGGCCCTGTTCCTGCTGGTGTGTTTCATTTCCACCGGGATCTTGGTGCAATTACCCGCTGAAGATAAGCCCCAGATCGTTGCTGCTGCCCAGGCCACCCTGGCCCCCAGTATTGCCGAGTCGCTTCACCTCAACACGCCGGTCGTATCCTATTCGAACAATCCGCCACCGGCAGCGTATTCCATCTCCGGGTGTCCCAGGTACGCGGATCAAGCAGCCCTGCTTTTCGGTGGAGATGCAGCGAACTGGTCTTCTCCACCTGGATCAAACGGTTGGTTCATGATCGATCCGACCGGAAGCAATCGGGTGTACGTCCCCGCCGAAATGACCGCCGCCTATATGCAAGTCGGCGACCAGATCGTCCTGGTCGAGGTGAGAGGACCCGCCAACATGGACAACGTTTCCTACGTGGCGATCAGTTGCCCGTAAGCGCGTTGCGAAGACAGCACTGGTAAAATCAGGATCCTTTTTCGAGGGCATGGATGAATTCGGAGTTATCAAATCCGTGAATGGATGAAAGCACATCGGCGCGGCCATAACCGTCGAGGATGATGTAATAGATATCCGGCAATTCCGATCCGCTCCCAGATGCGGTATGAATCTCCGCCATCTCGACAGGGTTACTGACAGGCTGCGTCTGAAGTATGGGGATTGCCTGGACGAGATAGAAAACCAGAGATGCCGCAGAGATACTCTCCAGAATTAGGACGATCCCAGGAATGGCATCGGCTTTGATCAACCAGCGAAGCAAGAACCACCCCAGCGTTGCAGCAATCACAACGACAAGGAATGTCTTCCACATGAAGAAAATACTGATGATCGCCAGGCTGGAGTAGATCGAGGCCAGGTGGGTGTCGCGCGCAATCAGAAGGGCCAGTCCCGTGAAACAGATCGATAATATTCCGATCCCCGTACCCACCGGTAACAGCTTCTCTGGAGCGATGAAGACTCTGGCCGATGGTTCACCAATATAGATAGCCAGAATGGAGGTAATTGCAAATTGCAATGGTAAAAGAAGTGATATCCACTTCGCAGATCGAAATACCTTCACCCCAATCCTCCGAAGGCCAATCGATACAAGTACCCGCCAGCATCAAACTGGCGGGTACTTTTCAGACGTTAATCACTGAGCGGCTTGGCAGGTTGCTTGCTGCGGACGATAGCCCATCCGACCATGACAAGCAGGATCAGCGCGATACCCCAGACAACCGCCTGGGTGACCCCTGTGGCGCCGGCATACTTGACGATGATCGGCGCGGCGATCAGACTCACGAGATTGACCACCTTGATCATCGGATTAAGCGCCGGCCCGGCTGTATCCTTCAGCGGGTCACCGACTGTATCGCCGACCACACCAGCCTTGTGACGTTCAGATCCCTTGCCGGTATTCGCTGCCAGATCCCTGGGTTCGTCTTCAATCGCCTTCTTGGCATTGTCCCAGGCTCCACCCGCGTTGGCCATGTAAACTGCCAGGAGTTGACCGCTCAGGATGATCCCGGCGCAAAAACCGGCGAGCGATTCTACGCCCAGCATCAGGCCAAGTGCCAGAGGAGTCAGGACCGAAATGGTCGCCAGGGGGATGAGTTCCTTCTGCGCAGCTGCCGTGGAGATCCCGACAACCTGGGCATAATCTGGTTTGACCTTGCCTTCCAGAAGACCCGGGATTTTGAACTGCCGCCGGACTTCCATGACGATCAACCCGGCAGCCCTGCTGACGGCCTTGATCGAAAGCGATCCAAACAGCCAGGGCAGTGCTCCACCCAGAAGCAAACCGATGAAAACGGCTGTTTCGGATACCCGGATGCCGGTGTCGCTGAGAAGATGCTCGAATGGGATCGCCTGGCCGGCAGCCAATGCAGCCGTATTGGCTGCTTCCTGCACCCGGCCGACATCGATGAAGAACGAAGCAAAAAGGCTGACCGCGGCGATCACAGCGGAAGCAATGGCGACGCCCTTGGTGATTGCCTTGGTCGTATTGCCGACAGCATCCAGATCGGCCATGATCTGGCGTGCCTTTCTCGTTTCTTCATCGTCCAGATCGTGCCAAGCCATTTCGCCGATGCCATTCGCATTATCCGAGATCGGACCGTACGAATCCATGGCCACATTATTTCCCGTATGGCTGAGCATGCCAATGCCGATCATCGCCACCGCGTAAAGAACATACTGGGCTCCCTGGCCATTGTAAAGCAGCAGGGCGAAGATGAAGCTGATGACAATGACAACCAGAGCCCAGACGCTCGATTCCATGCCGACCGAAAGGCCGGAAAGAATGGTTGTTGCCGGACCGGTCTTGGTCGATTCAACGATCTCCTTAACAGGAGAGCGCTTGGTGGATGTGAAATAGGATGTCAGCGGGTTGAAGATAACCGCAAGACCGACCCCGATCGTGGTCAGAAGCGCCAGCTTGACATCGTGGGCATAATAAATGGCCAGCAGGAATGCAAAGATGATGGTGTTCACGCTGGACACTTCATAGGAACGGAACATCGCTTCTTCCGCATCGTTGGCGTGCAGGAACCCGAAGAAACCTTTCTTCGGCATGTTTTCCCAGATCGGTACTGTGAATGTTCCCAAGATGGATGAGATCACGCCAATGGCGCGAATGATCAACGGATAGACGATCCATTTCAGATCGCCCGTTGCCGCCACCAGAGTCAAGCCCAGGATCAATCCGGAAACGATCGTCACTTCATATGATTCAAAGATGTCGGCTGCCATGCCGGCACAGTCGCCGACGTTGTCGCCGACCAGGTCGGCCACAACTGCCGCATTCCGGGGATCGTCTTCGGGAATATCCCGTTCTACCTTGCCCACCAGATCAGCGCCAACATCCGCCGCCTTGGTATAGATACCGCCGCCCACTCGCATGAACAATGCCAACAGGGTTCCTCCGAAGCCGAAACCAAGCAAGGCGTCCGGAGCAGCCTTTCCAAAAATAATGAAGATGATCGTACCGCCGAAAAGTCCAAGACCGTCGGTCAGCATTCCGGTGATCGTCCCCGAATAATAAGCGATCGTCAGGGCTTCATTCAGACTTCGCCTGGCTGCAGAGGCAGCGCGAACATTCGCCTGAATGGCCATGCGCATCCCCAATTGGCCGACCATGAGCGAGAAGGATGCCCCCATGATGAACGCAATCGTGCGGCCGATCGCAACGATGATCTGGGCGTTGCTCCCAAATTCCTCGGTCGCTTCAGGTGTCGGCGGAACGATGTAAACGCTCAGGAACAACGCAACGGTCAGCACCAGGATCAACGGCAGGATCGTCTTTAATTGCCGGTTCAGATAACTGTCAGCGCCGACCCGGATCGCATCCCAGACTTCCTGCATTTTGGGTGTGCCCTTGTCTTTCTTCAGGACATTCCCACGCAGCAGCCAAGCATAAAGAAGGCTGATGAATGCGGTCGTTACCACCCCAATAATGGCGATTTGCTCGAATGCATTCAGGCCGTGCCGACTTCCCAACCATAGTATATCCATCGTACTCCTCCTTGGCAGAAATGTGGCGGTTCTCGTTCGACAAATCATAAAATGGGTCAAACGCATGGAAGATGAGAGCCTAGATTCTGTGTACACACCTCCAATACATGATAATGGCGCCCACAGCACAATCACCAGGCGCCATGTGCTCCGATTCTATCAATAAGCCAAAAATCCGTCAAAGGTACCGCCGGCTTCATTAGTGTTTCATTAGAAACGAACAAACCTATTGACATCGATGATGGTTTTTTGTATAGTACATTTCGGTCTTCTCAATGTCCCGTGGCACTGCACCTTCTGGTTGCCGTGCCTTTTGTTGTGTCCTTACCACTTGGGCAAGATGCTTTCTCAATAAAGGAGAAATATGATCAGGGTCAATAATCTCACCAAGGACTATGGTTCCCGACGGGCGATCGAAAACCTGACCTTCGAGGCCAGTCAGGGCGAAGTCGTTGGATTCCTCGGCCCCAATGGCGCCGGGAAAACCACGACCATGCGCATCCTGACCGGATACATGCCCCCCACCTACGGGAGTGCCACCATCGCCGGTTTTGACGTGGTCGACGAATCGCTCGAGGTCAGGAAGCGTGTCGGTTACCTGCCCGAGACTGTTCCGCTGTACCCTGACATGACCGTCTTCGAGTATCTCAAATTCATGGCCGACCTGAGGCATATTCCGGATGGCGATGAGATCGTGGATGCTGCACTGGAAATGGTCCACCTGGAAAAACGCTCCGAGGGATACATTTCCAACCTCTCCAAAGGTATGCGCCAACGGGTCGGACTCGCCCAGGCGCTGTTGCACAAACCGGAAGTCCTGATCCTCGATGAGCCCACCATCGGTCTTGACCCTGCACAGGTCGTCGAATTAAGGAATGTCATTCGCGACATCGGCAAGGAACGAACCGTCCTGCTTTCCACGCACATCCTCTCCGAGGCCCAACAGCTCTGCGATCGTGTCCTGATCATCAACAAAGGCAGGATCGTCGCCGAGGACACACCGGAGAATCTACAGGCGCGTCTCGTCGGCGCCGAAAGGGCGACCCTGCGGGTGCGCGGCGACAGCGAAGAGCTGGAAGCCAAGATCGCCGGTATCAAAGGCATCCAGGCCGTCAAGTCGAAGCCCGATGGCAGCCTGGAGTTCCAATTCGCGCCAGGCTTTGATGTCCGCCCGGACGTAGCCAAGTTCGTCGTTAAATCAGGCTACGACCTTCTTGAGCTCAGCCCGGTTGGGCTTAGCTTGGAAGAGATCTTCCTGGAACTTACCCGGGACGAAAAAGGCAGGTAAACATGCAGAACATCTGGACCATCGCCCGCCGGGAATACCGGCATTATTTCAACAGCCCGATTGCGTATATTGTGGCACTCTTGATCCTATTAACCCTGGGGATCATTTTCATCATCAATATGCTTCAGGCCGTAACCAACTCCCTTTACTACCAGGCTCCACCGCCCGATACGCGCATTGTCGTTTCGCCTTTGGCCTTCCTTTTTGTGCTGGCCACCCCGGCGATCACGATGCGGCTCATCTCTGACGAGCAGCGCATGGGCACCATGGAACTGCTCCTGACCGCGCCTGTGCGGGAATGGGAACTGGTGATCGGGAAGTGGTTCGGCGCATTCCTGTTCATCCTGTCGATCATTGGCATCACCCTGATCTACCCGCTGATCATGCACTATGTATTGATCAAGCCTGGAATCGACCAAGGCGTGATGATTTCTGGTTACATTGGCGTGATCCTTGTCGCCGCAGCCTTCCTTTCCATTGGCACCGCCATGTCCGCCTTTTTCCAAAACCAGTTCGCCGCGTTCTTTGCAACCCTGGTCATCCTGGTCTTCTTCTGGTGGATGGTCGGCTGGCCGGCGAATATCCTTCCGGTTGGGGCTGATTTCTTCCGTTATCTTGACATGAGCGACCACTTCTACAACACGATGTCCATGGGGACGATCGCTCTTTCTGATCTTGTTTATTATCTCAGCCTGACCGGATTGGGACTTTTCCTCGGATCCGTCGCAGTAGAAATTCGAAGGTGGAAATAACATGGCCAAGAAAACTTCCAGGAAAAACCCGCTGCGCCGTTACGCTGTCATCGGCCTTTGGTTCGCAGGGATTGCACTTCTCGCCACGCTGGTCATGCTGGCGATCAAGCTGGTTTCGCTTGTCGGGATCTATACCATTCCCAACACGAAAGTCTTTGACCTAATTCTTTGGATCGTGGCAGGCCTCGTCGTTGTCTCCCTGGCTGCGTTTGCCTTGCTCGACTCGAGGCGGGTCCTAGAACTGCTCACCGGCCGTCAGGCGAAACACGGAAGTACGGCTTTGATCACAACGGCGGCATTCATAGGGATTCTTGTGGTTGTCAACCTGATCACCTTCCAGAATCCAAAACAATGGGACCTGACCGAGGATAAGAGCAATTCGCTTGCCCCAGAGACAATCGATATTCTCACCGCGCTCCCATCTCAAGCTCATGCGACCGCTTTCTATTCCACGAACACATCGACGACTGCAGCAGAGGAACTCCTGCTCAAGTTCCAGACGAACAGCAACGGAAATTTCACCTATGAATTCATCGATCCGGATCTCAATCCGCTTGCCGCCCAGCAGGCCGGCATCACCGGGGATGCAAAGATCTTCATCCAGATGGAAGGTCGGCACGAGATCATCGCTTCTGCCTCGGAACAGGACATCGCCGAGTCTCTGGTCCGTCTGATGAACCCCGGTTCGCGTGCTGTTTATTTCCTGACCGGTCATGGGGAAGCAAGCATCGACTCGAACGCCGACTTCTCCTATACAATGGCCAAGACTGCGTTGGAGGCGAAAAATTACACGGTTGCCAGCCTGAACCTGCTGGCTGAAAACAACGTTCCCGCAGACGCCCTGGCGATCATCCTGGCCGGCCCAACATTTCCATTGTCCGTGGAGGAAATGACCCTGCTCGAAGAGTATGTCGCCAACGGTGGATCCCTTGTCGTCATGCGGGATCCGGTCGCCTTGACCGATGTGGCCGATAAAACAGACCCGCTGGCGGATTATCTTGCCCAAACCTGGGGCATTGTTTTCGGGAACGATCTGGTCATCGACCCAAATTCCAATCAGCCGGTATACGCGGTTGCATATTCCTACAGCACGCACCTGATCACCAGCAGACTTCAGGGCATCGTTACCTTCTTCCCGACGGATGCCAGCTTGAACACAACCGCGGTAGCCGACGTCCAGGCAACCATCCTTGCCCAGACAACGGACACGGCCTGGGGCGAAACCGATTTCGCCAGCATGGAGAGCGGACAGGTCAGCTTCGATCCAGCTCTGGATCATCCTGGTCCGGTGAACCTGGCGATTGCCGCGGATCAAACCAGCAGCGGTGCCCGCCTGGTCGTGTTTGGCGATGCGGATTTTGCATCCGATACGTTCTTCAACCAGTATGGGAATGGCGATATGCTGATCAATGCCATCGACTGGGCAGCCCAGCAGGAAAGTCTGATCAACCTGACCGCCAGCCAGCCTGTGACCCGCCAGCTGGAAATGCCAAGTGGTCCCGTTCAACTCATCCTCGTCCTCTCCATGCTCTGCCTACTGCCGGGTATCGTGATCGCTGCCGGCGTACTGGCATGGATCGCGCGGAAGGCCAAAGGGTAATCGATGAAGCGTTCCACCTGGGTCCTTCTCCTGGTGCTGGCGATCGTGGTCGGGGCTTATTATTTGATCAACAAGCTCACCGATACCTCCGCCTCTGAGACGCTCGCCCTCCCATCGGCCACCCCGGAGAGCTTCCTCCTTGCGGATCCGGAAGCCGTTATCACGTCGATCCGTATTTTCGACCGTCAATACAACATCGTGGAACTGCAGCGGAACGACAGCGGCTCCTGGACGGTCACGCTGCCATGGCAGGGAGCAGCCGACTCCGCTTCCGTCGGGGCTGCCGAAACCCAGTTGATGACGCTGCGCGTCCTGGCAACCTTCCAAACGGCTCCGGACCTGGAAGCCGCCGGACTGACGGATCCCGAGTACACATTCAGGATCGGCTATGCTTCCGGCGCTGAACACATCTTTCAGATCGGCAACCTGACCCCAACCGGCAGCGGTTACTACGTCAGACTGGATCGCAGGATCGTCTCCATCGTCAGCGTTTCTGGCATCGAGGCGTTGACCGATCTGTTCCTCCACCCGCCCTACCTGCCCACCCTGGCTCCCACTGCCGAGCCGACAGGTACTCCAGTTATGCCTGAATCGACTCCGATCAGCACTCCCTGACCTTGGGTATTGAAATTCTCTACAAAAGAGAGTATTCTGATTCAAACATTATTGATTAGGATAAGTAATGGAAAATCCCTTACTGCTTGAAGAAGACGAGGAATATTCTGCGATTGCGCGCCTGATCGAATTGGGCCGGCAGAAATCTTACGTCACCATTGACGATATTTTGCACTTCTTCCCCGAGGCCGAACAGGATGTCGAGCAATTGGAAGAGGCCTTCGCCGCGCTACTCAGCGCAGGAGTTGCCTTCGTGGAAGATACTCCTGCCATCGAGCCGCCCGAAGATGAACTCGCCGCCGTGGAAGAAGCCGAGACGGGACCGGAACCGGACGTCTCGCTCGACGATTATCTGGCAAACATCGATACCGATGACACCATTGGCCTTTACCTCAAAGAGGTCAGCCGCGTCCCGCTGTTGACAGCCGAAGAGGAAGTTGAGCTTGCTCAACGCATCGAACGCGGCCGCATGGCCCGGGAAGAACTGGCCCGCGGGAATGTCAGCCCTCGCCGGCGTACCGAATTGCGCAAGTTGATCGAGGACGGCTGGGCCGCCCGCGAGCACTTGATCACAGCCAATTCCCGGCTGGTCATCTCGGTGGCAAAAAAGTACATGGGGCGCGGCGTTCCGTTCCTCGACCTGATCCAGGAAGGGAACATCGGCCTGATCCGGGCGACGAAGAAGTTCGACTACCGCCGGGGCCACAAATTCAGCACCTATGCGACCTGGTGGATCCGCCAGGCCGTCACCCGTGCCATCGCAGATCAGGGACGCACCATTCGCGTTCCGGTCCACATGGGGGACCAGATCAACAAACTTCTACGCGTCCAGCACCAGCTGACACAGCGCCTGGGTCGTGAACCTTCCGTGGAAGAATTGGCCAATGCGCTCGAGGTTCCACCGAAAAAAGTGGAGAACATGATCCAGGTCGCCCGGCGTCCGCTCTCGCTGGAAACCCCGACGGACGACGAAGAGGACTCGGTCCTTGGTGACTTTATCGAGGACGACGAGGCGGCCCCTCCCGACGATACCGCGACCTACAACCTGTTGCGGGAGCATCTGGGCGAAGTCCTTAACGGACTTCCGCCGCGCGAAGTGCGCATCCTGCAATTGCGTTATGGTCTCCTGGACGGACAGGCGTACACGCTCGAAGAGGTCGGCCGGAAGATGGGCGTCACGCGCGAGCGTGTCCGCCAGATCGAGGCGCAGGCACTCAGCCGGCTGCGCCACCCTTCGATCCGCAGAAAACTGCGCGACTATCTTGGAGAGTGAGGAATCCAAAAAGAGGAGCCGGTCAATCCCGCTCCTCTTTTTATATTAAAATGGGCGCAAGAGGTCAAACCATCCATGTCCACGAAAAGACTATTTGCCGTCGTTTTGTTCATCGCCATCTTCATCATGACCTTGCGGCCCGCCCTGGATCCCGATCTGTGGTGGCATTTGCGTACCGGGGAACTCATCCTCGAGTCTGGAATTCCGCGGTCCGACCCGTTTTCATCCATCGCCGGTGGCCTCCCGTGGACGACGCACGAATGGCTCACAGAAATTGCGCTCCAGGCGGGCTACTCAACCGGAGGCCTGCCGCTCCTGATCCTGTTCTTTTCTCTGCTGATCAGCGCAGCTTATTTCCTCTCGTTCCATACCAGCTCTCCCGGATCCAGACCATACGCTGCCGGATTTGCGACTCTCCTCGCCGCCCTCGCTTCCGCACCTCTCTGGGGCGTGCGCCCGCAGATGGTGTCGCTATTCCTGGCCGCCCTGTTTTTCTTCCTTCTGGACAGGTACCGCAGATCCGGGCGGACGATCTTCCTGATCCCGATCCCTCTGCTCATGCTCGCGTGGGCGAATCTACATGCTGGATATTTTATCGGCCTGGCCGAGATAGGCGTCTTCTTCGTTGCCGGCGCGTTGGAAGCGCTTGTCCCCCGGTGGTCTCTGACCGGGACATCCTGGAGCAACGTCATGTCCATCTTTCTGACCGGATTGCTCAGCCTCCTCGCCGCGCTGGTCAACCCGAACGGGATCCAGATCCTGTTTTACCCCTTCGCGACCCTGGGCAGCCGATCGATGATGGCCTACATCCTGGAATGGTTCTCGCCCGATTTCCATCGCCCGGAATGGATCCCCCTGATCGTCCTGCTGATCGCTTTGATCGTCTCGGGACCGATCGGAAGAAAGAAGATCGCTCTTGCGCATTTACTGCTCGCAGCCGGATCGGGATTTGCAGCTCTTCGTTCGATGCGGCATGTTCCCCTTTTTGCCATCGTTGTCATCCCCATGCTGGCTGAACAATTCTCAGCTTTTCTGAATCCATCCACCGCGCCGATCAAGCGGTACAAGTTCATGGACATCGTAAATCCAATTCTCGTCGCCCTTGCCGTTCTGGGAGCTGGACTCCAGGCTGCTGCGGTGATCGCCAGCCAGACCGCTTCCTTGCAGAGGACATATCCGGATGGCGCCACTGCGTGGATCGAGGAAAACCAGCCTGCGGGAGAATTGTTCAATACCTATCGCTGGGGAGGATATCTGATCTGGAGGTTGTACCCGGAATACCGCGTTTTCATCGACGGTCGCGCGGACGTGTACGGAGATCGCCTGATCGCTGAGTATCTGCAGATCTACCAGCTGCAACCTGGCTGGGAGGCCGGGCTCGCGTCCCGCGACGTTCGCCTGGTCCTCGTGGAGCCTGGAGAGCCCCTGGCCCTTGCTCTCGGG
>Ga0233425_10002681_pt1 | contig 34282 bp, 31 predicted proteins | sample Watercolumn_Towu_2_FD_181712 | JGI IMG/M metagenome (GOLD analysis project Ga0233425, IMG submission 181712) | Freshwater microbial communities from Lake Towuti, South Sulawesi, Indonesia - Watercolumn_Towuti2014_140_MG | ecosystem: Environmental > Aquatic > Freshwater > Lake | place...
CAAAACAGCGCACAAGTTGCCTGAATTTAGCCTCTGTGATTTTAGAGCGACTGTAGTATCTATTTTTATTAACCATTTCAGGAAGTTATCACACTTTAACAAGTGCTTTGCTTCCTAAGACCCAAGTAACATTTTGCTTGAGCAAGTTTTTCTTTTGTGTTAATTTCTTGACCTAAGTCAAAACTGCCCTAAAGAAGTCGTGAGTGATTGCGCGGTTTAAGGAGTGTTTGAGTGGCGTTATTGGTGACAGATTACAAAATCATCGCGCAGCCTAATAATTCGCTTTCGCCGCGGGGTGTAGTCAAGCTGATGGCTGTTCTGGCGACAATTAACTTATTGGTTGGACTTGGGTTTACGCTGGCTGGGGCTTGGTTGGTCATGCCTTTTGCTGGTTTGGAATTGCTGGCATTCGCTTATGCTTTTTATTATGTGCATTCGCGTGCGTCCGACTATGACAGCATTGAAATCTTTGAGGATAAGGTTGTTATAGAAAGCAAAAGTCCCCGAGCTTCCATACGGCAGGAGTTCCAGCGGTATTGGATACACGTGATATTGCGTGAGGTTGCAAGAGGCAGGACCGGCATATTTATCGGGTCGCACGGTAAAGAGTTGGAGTTTGGGCGCAGTTTTTTGGATGAAGAGCAACGTGTCTTTTTGGTGCGTGCGCTTAAAGAGAAGTTAAAAAATTGATTAGATAACTACTACTTTAAAATTGGGAGTGAGTTTTATGCGTTTTATGAAAAAAGTCGGAATAAGTTTGGCGGCATTGCTAGTTTCGCTCAGCGCCTACGCTGACTATACATTTAATTTTCCTGAGCCAGTAACTCCCATGGCGCTGGATACCTTGCATGTACACAACAAGTTCATGCTGATCAGCATGGTAATTTTCTTTGCTGTGTTGGCTATCATGATTTACTCTATTTTTGCGCACCGCAAGAGCAAGGGGTTCAAGGCGGTTGCCGACAAGGCGCCATCCACCGCAGTGGAGGTGTTTTGGGTGCTGGTGCCATTTGCCATCCTGCTGCTGATTGACTTTGTCATCATGGGGATCCCGGCTTACCACAGCGTGGTGATGATGGAAGATACGCGCGACAAGGCTACGATGGTGGTGAAGGTCACCGGCTCCCAGTGGAAGTGGCAATACGAGTACATGGATGGTGATGCGCAAGGCATCAAATTCACCAGCGTCCTCGCTACCACGCAGGATCAGCAATACGACCGAGCCGGCAAGGGTGAGAATTATCTGTTGGAAGTGGATAATCCCCTGGTGTTGCCGGTAGGCGAGAAGGTGCGCATCTTGATGACAGCGGACGATGTGTTGCATAACTGGTGGGTGCCACAGTTTGGCTCATCCCGTTTGGCTGTGCCTGGCTTCATTCGTGAAACATGGGTGCAAGTGGATAAGGCTGGTACTTATCGCGGCCAGTGTAAAGAGTTGTGCGGTAAAGGTCACGGCTATATGCCAGTTGTGGTGAATGCTGTTCCAGCAGAAGAGTATAAAACTTGGGTGGCTGCCAAGAAAGAAGAGCTGAAAAAAGCTAGCGAAGTCAAAGAAATGTCTAAAGAAGACTTGATGGCGCAAGGCAAGGCTGTTTACGAGAAAAATTGTGCGGTATGTCACCAGGTCAGCGGTGCTGGCTTGCCTCCGGCATTTCCGGCTTTGACTGGCAGCAAGATCGCGACCAGCCCGATTTTTGGTGCGGACGGCAAATATCTGCCTGATAGCCACCTGGATCGCGTGTTGAATGGTAAGAACGCAATGCCGCCATGGAAGGCATCGCTGAACGATACGGAAATCGCCGCTGTGATTACCTATGAACGTAATGCCTTGGGTAACAATGTTGGCGACGTTGTGCAGCCTGCGCAAGTTCAAGCGGCGCGCCAATAATTGAGTGTTAATTTTAGAAGTTTAGTTTGATTGGAAACCAGGAGAAGACGATGAGTACTACAACAGTAGCGCATCACGATGACCATCATGATCATCACCCAACGGGCCTGATGCGTTGGCTCACCACAACCAACCACAAGGACATCGGTACGATGTACCTGACATTCGCGCTGATTATGTTTTTTGTTGGCGGCGGGATGATCCTTGGTATTCGTGCTGAGCTGTTCAAGCCAGGTCTGCAATTGATGAATCCTGACTTTTTTAACCAGTTGATTGGTGTGCACGCGCTCATCATGATTTTTGCGGTGCTGATGCCGGCAGCTACCGGTTTTGCCAACTGGATGATTCCGTTGCAAATTGGTGCGCCTGACATGGCCTTGCCACGTTTGAACAACTGGGGTTTTTGGTTGTTGCCCCCGGCCGCAATTTTGCTGACTTTGCCTTTTACATTAGCCTTGTTTGGTATTGGTGACGGCGCTCTGGCTACAGGTTGGACATTCTACCCACCGTTGTCTGTACAAGGCGGGATTGGCGTGGACTTCGCGATTTTTGCAGTACATATCCTGGGTATCTCCTCCATCATGGGTTCGATTAATATCATTGTGACATTGTTTAACATGCGTGCCCCTGGTATGACATTGATGAAAATGCCAATGTTCGCGTGGGGCTGGCTGATTACCGCTTTCCTGTTGGTTGCTACAATTCCAGTTTTGGCTGGTGCGGTAACTATGTTGCTGACTGATCGTCACTTCGGTACACACTTCTTCGATGCTGCCGGTGGTGGTGACCCAATTTTGTTCCAACATCTGTTCTGGTTCTTTGGTCATCCAGAAGTGTATATCCTGTTGTTGCCGGTTTGGGGTTTTATCCCACAAATTCTGCAAACGTTTTCCCGTAAACCCATGTACGGTTACAAAGCGCAAGTCTACGCATTCTGGGGTATTGGTGCCTTGTCTGTAGTAGTATGGGCGCACCACTTCTTTACCGCGGGTATGCCAGTGCCTGCCTTGCTCTATTTTATGTATAGCACCATGGCGATCTCATTGCCATTGGCTGTTTTGTTCTACTGCTGGATCCGTACGATGTGGAAAGGCTCAATGAGCTTTGAAACCCCTATGCTGTTCACTGTAGGCTGGATTATCCTGTTCGGTGTTGGTGGCTTGACCGGCTTGGTGCTGGCAGACGTTGCGGCTGATGCGCAATATCACAACAGCTATTTTGTGGTGGCACACTTCCATTACACGCTGTTTGCCGGGGGCATCATGGGCATCATGGCAGGGGTGTACTACTGGCTGCCCAAGATGACAGGGCATATGTACAGCGAGAAGCTGGGTAAACTGCATTTCTGGCTGACCGCTATTTCGTTTAACCTGACATTCATCCCGCAATTCTTCGTCGGGCTGGCTGGTATGCCGCGCCGTATCCCTGATTATGCATTGCAATTTGCCGAGTTTAATATGATCTCTACCGTGGGTGCATTTATCTTGGGTCTCTCACAATTGCTGTTGGTGTACAACATTTTGAGTTGCATCAAAGGTGGTGAAAAAGCTACCGATAAGGTATGGGAAGGCGCAGAGGGTCTGGAATGGACTCTGCCATCCCCACCGCCATATCATAGCTTTACCGAACAACCGGTTGTGAAGTAACACGGAATACCGGCCATCTCAGATAGTCTGGGATGGCCGGATACGAAAGCAGCAGATATGGAAGAAAAGAGTAAGAAAAGCGCCAAAAATAAAAAATATGCGCTCGTGTTAGGTGTGTTTGCAGTGTTGTGTTATCTGGTTTCTTTTTATGTGCTAACGGCACATAAGTAAAAAGCAGAAAAGTGTAAATACGAATGGAACAAGGTGGCGATATGTCACAGCGTGAGTTAGCCAATAAAAGGCTGGCTTTCAAGCTGTTGTGGATAGTAGCCGGTTCTCTTTTGTTTGCCTTTGCGTTAGTGCCTCTGTACAACGTGCTGTGCAGTTTGACCGGGTTGAATGGTAAAACACAGGCGGTACCATCTGCAATGGGGGTTGCCCAGGTAGATGACACAAGACAGGTGAAGGTGCAGTTTGTTGCATCGGTAATGCCAGGGTTGGGATGGAATTTTTACCCAAAAACACCGAGCATTACTGTAAAGCCTGGTCAAGTTGAAACGGTGGTATTTGTTGCAAAGAACACGACGAGTCAGACGGTAGCCGGACAAGCAATACCAAGCGTGACACCGGGTAAAGCTTCGGCGCACTTGAAGAAGATTGAATGTTTTTGCTTTATCCGACAAGAGTTAAAAGCGGGAGAAGCAAAGGAAATGCCTCTGCGATTTTTTATAAGTCCAGAGTTGCCCAAAGATGTAAATGAAATGACGCTTTCATATTCGTTCTTTAGTGCAGTAAAAAATTAATTTGAATAGAATTGAAACATTTGTTTTAAAACTTAAAACTGGGAGTTGAGATTATGGCAACAAATTCTAATAATCACTATTTTGTGCCTGAAGGAGTAAGCTATCCGGCTACTCTTTCTGCCGGCTTGTTATCCTTGGCTGCTGGCTTTGTGTTCTCTGTTGCCACAGATACAAACAAGGAATTGGGGTATCTTGCAGCGCCTGGTAAGTGGATGATGTACCTTGGTCTTGCCATTATCCTATTCATGACATTCAAATGGATGGGGAGTGTTATAACAGAAAGCGTAACAGGTAAATACAAAAAATGGGAAGACCGCTCTTTCCGTTGGGGCATGATCGTATTCATTGCCTCCGAGGTGGCGTTCTTTGCAGCTTTCTTTGGCGCATTGTTCTATATGCGTATGTTGTCTGTTCCAGAGTTGGCAAGTTTTGATCCAAACTTTACGCCTTATAAGGATTTTACTGGCATATGGCCATCAGCGGGTCCTGGCGGTGTTGTTCTTGGTAAAGAGTATACCCCCGGCCCTCTGAACCCGATGGGTGCTTGGGGCTTGCCAGCCATCAACACCTTGCTGTTGCTGACTTCTGGTGCGACTATTACTTGGGCTCACTGGGGGTTGATCAAGAACAACCGCAAGCAATTGACGCTGGGCTTATTCCTGACAATTGCTTTGGGTATTGCGTTCCTGATTTGTCAGGCATACGAGTATCATCATGCCTATACTGAGATGGGCCTGACCCTTAAATCCGGCGCTTATGGTGCGACATTCTTCATGTTGACGGGTTTCCACGGGTTTCATGTGACCTTGGGTACCATTATGCTGATTGTAATCTGGTTGCGTTGCCTGAAAGGGCACTTCACCCCAGAGAATCATTTCGGCTTTGAAGGTGTTGCTTGGTATTGGCACTTTGTTGACGTGGTTTGGTTGGGCTTGTTTATTCTTGTGTATTGGCTTGTATAAGCGGTAGCTCACAAAAAAGGCGATGCGGACGCATCGCCTTTTTTATTCGAGCAGAAGACGGGTTTATTGTTGGCCGATGTAGCCCAGATGGTAAGCCGCCAAAATAATGATAAATAATGCGATAGATAAGCTAATGCGAACCGTGAGTGCTTTGACAGTGCGGTCACCTGTGCCTTTATCTTTTGACAAGAAAAAGAGCGCAGAAAATAAACTGACCACGATAATAAGAAGTACAACGACGATTGCAACTTTAATCCACATGATTTAGTCCACTTTGGGTAAAGTCCGATTATCTATCCCGGTATATAAAAATGCAATTTAAGTTTTTTAATCTCGAGTTCAGACCAAACTGGTTAGGCACGTTGGTTGTTGCAATCTGTATTCCCTTGTTTATCAAGTTAGGGTTCTGGCAATATCACAAAGCTATTCTGAAACAAGAGATTCAGGCAAGATCCACACAGCAAAGTGCGCGTATTCCCGATTTGGCAAACTACCTAAGCGATCCTTTACAGCTAAAATATTATAAGGTCGTGGTGTATGGCGCATTCGAGACGCGGTATCAGTTTCTGCTGGATAATCAGGTGGAGAATGGTCAGGCAGGCTTTCATGTGGTGACCCCTTTTAGAATTGCGGGTACTAAGAAATATGTACTGGTGAACCGTGGATGGATTGCCGGGTTTGCGGAGCATGGCAAGTTGCCAGAATTTGAGACACCTGGACAGCAACTGGAGATCATTGGTATTGTATGGCAGCCAAGCGACAAGATTTTTACACTAGAACGCGTACCTGAAACCTCAACAGAAAAAAACTGGTCGCCTGTATGGCAGCATCTGGATATGAAAAAATTTCAAGCCGAATCGTCGCTACCTGTATTGCCGGCTATTGTCAAAATGGACCCAACAAGCCCGCAGGGCGGTTTCGTACGTAACTGGCAAGTGCCTGCCGAGCGTATCGTGACGCATTTGGGATATGCTTACCAATGGTTTGGTTTTGCGCTGGCAGCATCACTTATTTATTTGTATTTGGGCTTTAGAAAGTTGGAACAATAGAATGGAAATTCAGCAGAGTGTGGATAGAGAACAGCAGCGTCGAGGACGCTTGATGTTGCTCGTTTTGGCAATCTTTTTTACAGTGCCTATTCTAGTCGTGGTGCTGATGCTCCACTTCAACTGGAGACCAGCCGGACAAAGCCATGGGGAGCTTGTTGCGCCACCTCGTATGATTGTTGGAAACGATATGCTGGCAGACAGCAGTGGCAAGCCAGTCGGCACCTTCTGGCTGGACAAGTGGAGCATGGTGTATATAACGGATAATTGCCAAGACACCTGCTTGAGCAGATTGCATGATATGCGCCAGTTGCAGGTTTCGCTATACAAGGATATGCCACGCGTCCAGCGCGTGTTGATTACAACGGTGTCAGGTATTGCATCGATCAAGAGCACTTATCCAGATATGCGAATAATTAATCAACCAGCAGGCATCATCGGTAGCACGGTGGCGCAGTTTAACATCGGGCAAGAGGATGCCATGCAGACCGGACGTTTGTATTTGATAGACCCTTTAGGTTACATCATGATGAGTTATCCTGCATCCGCCAAAGCAGCAGATATCCGCAAGGATCTGGTGCGCTTACTGAAATCCTCATGGGCGGGTTAATACAATGCTGTGGTTCAGACGTTTATCATTGATTGCGGCAATCACAGCATTTTGTGTGGTTGTGCTGGGGGCTTATGTCCGACTGTCCGATGCCGGGCTGGGGTGCCCGGACTGGCCTGGCTGCTATGGCACACTAACCGTGCCCGAAAGTGAGTCGGCAATTGCGCACGCACAGGCGGTATATCCGGACAAGCCAATAGATGCCGGTAAGGCGTGGAAAGAAATGATTCATCGTTATCTGGCTGGCACCTTGGGGTTGATGGTGCTTTTCCTATTCGTGCTTGGCTGGAGGCAGCGCGATCGGATTAATATATCGCCTTGGCTCACCACATTCCTATTGGCGCTTATCATACTTCAGGCGGCTTTAGGCATGTGGACAGTGACAATGCTGCTCAAGCCAGTGATCGTTAGCGCGCATTTGCTGGGCGGCATCACAACGTTGGCTATTCTCATGTGGATTGCACATCGTCATTGGGGGCGGGTTAGCGTGCGTGGGATTTCTTCGGATAAAAAGCTATGGTACCGGTTGGGGCTGATGGTGCTGTTCGGCCAAATGTTTCTGGGAGGGTGGACCAGTACCAACTATGCAGCATTGGCCTGTACGGATTTTCCCACTTGTCATGGTGCATGGCTGCCCGACATGGACTTCAGGGATGCATTTCATATGGTGCGAGAATTGGGTCAAAGTGCAAATGGCGGCAATTTGACGTTGGCATCCTTAACGGCTATTCAGTGGACGCATCGTGTTGGCGCGCTCATCACTCTGATTGTTTTGGGTTTTTTAGGAATGGTTGGGTTAAAATATGATGCGATCAGAACGTGGTGTGGTTTGCTGTTGGCCTTGCTTCTGGCACAAATCAGCTTGGGTGTGGCGAATCTGGTTCTACATTTGCCCACCGTGCTGGCAGTCGCACACAACGCCGGTGCAGCTTCGCTGATGGCGACATTGGTGATCATCAATTCAAAAATAACAACACGGCGTACATAAATTGAAGAGGGTTGATTTGAGATGGAAAAGGTTTCTTTGGGGAATGGCGCATTGACGATGCAAGTGTCAAATTTTGGTTCCAGCATTAAAAACTTTTACGCGCTATGTAAGCCGCGTGTGACGGCATTGATAGTCTTCACCGCTATCATCGGCATGTTCATGGCTACGCCTGGTATGGTACCTTGGCCACTATTGATGGCTACTACCGTTGGTGTTGCATTTTCCTCAGGCGCGGCCGCTGCGTTTAATTGTCTCATCGAGCACAAAATTGACGCAGTCATGGCGCGTACACGGGGCCGTCCATTGCCTACCGGCCAGGTTTCTCATGTGGAAACTATTGTGTTCGCAACGGTTCTGGGTAGTATTGGTCTGGCGATATTATATTTTTATGTAAACCCGCTGACGATGTGGCTAACCGTTGGCACGTTTGTGGGCTATGCGGTGATCTATACAGTATTTCTCAAGCCTGCGACTCCAATGAACATCGTCATTGGCGGTGCATCCGGCGCTATGCCACCAATATTGGGCTGGGCAGCAGTCAATAATAATATTGCGCCAGAGTCCCTGATCATGTTTCTGATCATATTTGCTTGGACCCCGCCACATTTCTGGTCTCTAGCCTTATATCGCCGTGAAGAATATGCCAAGGTGGGTATGCCCATGCTGCCTGTGACGCATGGTGAAGCATTTACCTTGCTGCATATGCTGCTGTATACCATTATTCTGGTAGCAGTTGCCTTTATGCCGTATGGCCTTGGAATGAGCGGCCTGATTTACTTTATATCAGCAATCATACTGAATGGCATTTTCCTGAAATATGTCGTGAGTCTTTACAGGAAATATTCGGACGACCTGGCCAAGCGTACCTTCAAGTTCTCCATCATTTACCTCAGCCTGATATTTGCTGCGCTATTGGTAGATCATTACTGGAAGTTTTAACACAAACTGGCGCGCCCAAGACGATGAAACTGGCCACTGGGACGTGCAGATATCCCTGCTATTAAGTTGATTCGCAGGCCGGCAAGTTACCGGCCTGCAGCCTAGTTGAGCTGGCGTATGCTACCGAATCGCAGATACAGCGCTGGCACTACGATCATGTTGAGCAAGGTCGAAGACAGCAGGCCGAACAGGATCACGATTGCCATGGGCGCCTGAATCTCACTGCCCGGCTGCCCCATGGCAAGCGCCAGCGGCACCAGTGCCAGACCGGCGGCGAGTGCCGTCATCAGGATAGGCACCAGGCGCTCAGTGGCGCCGCGTATCACCGCTTCCAATGGATTTTTTACTCCCTCGTCCGCAACGAGATGGCGAACGTGCGCCACCATCATCACTCCGTTGCGGGTGGCAATACCGAACAAGGTTATGAACCCAATCAGTGTAGCCACCGACAGTACACCGTCGGCAACGAACATACCCAGCACGCCGCCTATCAATGCCAGCGGTAGGTTAAGCATGACCAGCAAGGCATCCCGCACCGAATGGAAGGCGAGATAGAGCAGCAGGAAGATGCCGGCCACCACGATTACGCCCAACACCGTCAGCATGCGTGTGGCTTCGGCCGCGCTCTCGAACTGGCCGCCATATTCGATATGGTAGCCGACCGGCAGCTTCACGTTGGTATCGACACGGCTGCGGATGTCCTCCACCACGCTCTTCAGATCGCGCTCCGCGACATTGGCCATCACCACGATCTTGCGCTGCACGTTCTCGCGGCTGACCAAGTTGGGGCCGCGATCCTTACGCACCTCGGCCAAGGCGGAAAGCGGCACCTGTGCACCACCGGCAGTGGTGATCAGCGTGCTCTGCATGGTTTCCAGCGAACTGCGAGACTTAGGATCGAAACGCACCACGAGGTCATAGCTCGCCTGGCCTTCCAGCACCCTGGACGCTTCTAATCCGCCGAATGCAGTCTCGATCGCTTCCGCTACCTCACGCACGGTCAGTCCATACTGCGCGATGGCATCGCGGCGGAACTTCACTAGGACAAATGGAATGTCCGCCTGCTGTTCCAGTGCCACGTCCACCGCCCCCTGCACCTGTGCGGTCTGGGCCTTGACCTGTTCGCCGATGCGGCGCAATTCGTAGAGGTCCGCGCCAAAAATCTTGACCGCGATATTGGCCCGCGTGCCCGACAGCATGTGGTCGATACGGTGAGAAATCGGCTGGCCGACCACCGCATTGATGCCGGGGATAGACGCCAGATCCTCGCGCAGCGCGGCGAGGAACGCCTCCTTGCTGCGTTCCTTCATGGCGAGACTGGCTTCGATTTCTGAAGCGTAAATTTCCTGGGCATGCGGGTCTGCCGGGGAGCGGCCGGTGCGCCGTGCCGTGCTAACGACTTCGGAATGCCCCAGCATCAGCATCTCGACCCGTTGCGCCAACTGGTTCGACTCTTCCAGCGAAGTGCCCGGCAAGGTGGTGACATTGACCGTCAGGCTGCCTTCGTTAAAATCCGGCAGGAAGGTACGGCCGGCGAATCCCAGCGCACCCAGGGATATGGTCAGCGCAGCAACGGCGACCAGAGCGATGGATTTCCACCCGGTGATGGCATGTGTCAAAGACGCTGCATAGAAAGTCTTCATCGCCGCTAACCAGCGCGGCTCGCGGTGCTCCAGCACAGTTTTGTCGCGCTGGAGGAACATCTGCGCCAGCACCGGCGTCACGGTGACTGCCACCACCAGCGAAGCCGCCAGCGCGACTACGTAGGCAGAACCGAGCGGCATCAGCAGTCGGCCTTCCACACCGGAGAGGAAGAATATCGGCACAAAAACCAGCATGATGATCAGCGTGGCAAACACGATCGATCCCTGAATCTCGTGGGTAGCCTGGAACACGACTTGTGTCAGTGACAGCCGCTTGGCTTCCTCCCGCTGCATGTTTTGCCGCAGCCGCCGCACGATGTTTTCAACGACGATGATGGCGTCGTCCACCAACGCCCCCAAAGCAATGGCGAAGCCCCCCAGCGTCATGGTATTGAGCGTGGCGCCCAGCCATTGCAGCACAAGTACCGCCGTCAGCAGGGAAAGCGGCAACGCCACCAGGGTGATCGCGGTCGCGCGTATCGACAGCAGGAAGGCGAACACGATCGCCACCACCAGAATCACGCCGTCGCGTAGTGCGGTCAACAGGTTGTCGATGGAACGCTCAATGAAGTCCGCCTGGCGGAACACATGGCTTTCGATCTTCATGCCATGCGGCAGGCTGGCCTGCAGGCTGGCAAAGGTTTCATCCAGGCGCTGGGTGAGTTCCAGCGTGTTGACGCCGGGCTGCTTCTGGATGGCGAACACCACGGCCGGCTTGCCATTGTGGGAACCAGTGCCGCGCACGATGCCATTGCCAATACCAACTTCGCCCAGATGACGCACCAGTACCGGCTGGCCGTCCTTCATGGTCACTACGGTGGCTGCGATATCGTTTACTGTCTGCACGCGGCCGATGCCCTGGATCAGGTATTCCTGACCGGATTCGTGATAGAACCCGGCTGGAGCGTTCTCGTTGGTCTTGCGCAGCGCCTCCAGCACCTGGTTCACCGTGATGCCGTAAGCTGCCAGTCGTTCGGGCTGCAAGGTCACCTGGTACTGCTTTTCATCGCCACCGATGGTCAGCACCTCGGCCACGCCGGGCACCGCCAGGATGCGCCGCCGCAATACCCAGTCCGCCGTACTTTTTAGTTCCGCGCCGTTGTGGGCGGTGGAAGTCAGGGCGATGAACATGATTTCGCCCATGACGGATGCAGCCGGCGCCATCTGCGGCGGCGGCAGTTCCGGTGGCAGGCTGCTACGGGCGAGTTGCAGCTTTTCGTTGATGATTTGCCGTGCAGTGAGGGTTTCCGTGCCCCACTCGAATTCCACGGTCACCACCGACAAACCGACGCTGGAGATGGAGCGCACGCGGCGTACGCCAGGGGAGCCGTTGAGTGCAGTCTCAATAGGAAAAGTAACCAGGTTTTCCACTTCAGTCGGCGACATGCCATGCGCCTCCATGACCACCGTGACCGAAGGGGCGGTGAGATCGGGGAACACGTCCACCGGCATGCGGGTGGTCTGGTAACCGCCCCAGAGCATGAGCAATACCGCACCAATAAGAATAAACAGCCGATTACGCAGCGACCACTGGATGAGATGTTCGATCATGATCGTTTCCTTTAGTGGGCGTGGCCGTGGCCGATGGCAGCAGGCGCAGTGGCGGCGAGCCTGACCTGGTAAGCGCCCAGCATGACCACGCGCTCCCCGGCCTTGATTCCGGACTTTACCGCGATCCAGTCGCCGTCGCGCGGGCCGGGCGTCATTACGCGGCGCTCGAATGACTCTCCTTCGCGCAGCACGAACACCACCGGCGTGCCGCCATCATCAATGACGGCAGATGCGGGTACAGCCACCACCTGCGTTTTGTGGCCTGTATAGATGCCGGCTTGCAAGGTCATGCCGGCGTGCAGCCGGCCTTCGGGATTATCGAACTCGAAGATGGCCGGAACCGTGCGGGTTGTCTGATCCACCATGCCGCCGAAGGCAACCAGTCGGCCATTCTTGCCAACTTCGATAGTCACCGGCGCATCACCGCCCATGGTAAAAAAAGCGCCATCCGGCTGCGTGATGCGCGCGACATCGCTCTCGGGTATCCGTGCTTCCAGCCACAGGCGTTTGAGGTCGGCGACATGCACGACACTCTGGCCATCCGTGACGGCGGCTCCGGGCGTGGCGCCCACCGCCACGATCTGCCCGGCGACCGGGGACTTCATGGCGATGCCGCCGCCCCCGCCGCTGAAGGTGGCGACACGCTGCTGCGAGGCGCTCAGTTCCGCCTGAGCCAGTTTCTCACGAGCCGCTGCGTCACGTACCCGCTTCTCCGGAATGGCTTCCAGCTTCAGCAATCCTTCCAAGCGTTCACGTTCGACACGAGCCTGTTCCGCGGCAATGCGGGCGCGATCGACTTCCAGCCTCAGTGTCGCCACATCGGTTTCCCCGCCCAATCGGGGTGCGAGGTAAGCCAGCACCTGCCCAGCCTTGACTGTGTCGCCTACTCGAGGGAAACCGCCCGGGCCGGCACGCAGCAGTCCCGGGGCGGGCGCAGCGACAATGGCTTCGCGGTCGGTACTGGCGCGCAGGGTGGCGGTGGTTGGCACCGATTCGCGCACTGTGCGTTCTTCAACGAGTTGCGTGGCGAAGGGGATTTTCCACTGCTGCTCCTTGGTGAAGCCGATACCGGTCGCCTCCTCTTCATGCGGCAGGGCCGCTTCGGCTGTCTTGCGGTCTGGGTAAACGGTGACTTCGCCCAGATCATGCGTGACCGTACCGTCAGGCAGTTCCAGGCGCAGGACGAGCTGACGTTTGCCTGCGTGCTGCGGCTTCAGCACCGGGCGGAAGATGCCAGGTGTGTTGCTGACGCCAGCCTCCGCCTGTTCATCAGGCTGGACGCCGCCGGTCAGGGTGACGATGAGCTTGCCTTCGGCGACCGCCCGAAACCCTTTAGCATCCAGATAAGTGAGGTGGGCGGCAAAAGCGGATTCCTCGCCCTTGGCAAGGGGTGCGTACTCGACGAACAATTCGGTTCGGTCGGTAAAGTGGGTGACGGCGACCCCGCCGCCATGCCCATGGTCGTCGTGCTGGGCAGCTTCGCCAGCAGGGGAGGGGCCGCGATCGTCTTCGGGTGCAGTGCAGCCAGCGGTGATGGCAGTGACCGCCAGGGCGGCCATGAGAGTCTTGAGTTTATTCATGTTGGGTTGCTCCGGTCAAGGCATCCAGTTCGATGCGGGACATGCGTGCCCGCAGCGCCAGATCCAGTTTCATAGTGTGTGCCTCCAGTTCGGCACGATAGGCATCGAGTAATTCCAGCAGGCTGCCTTCGCCGCCACGGTAGGAGGCTTCGGCAATGCGGGACAATTCCTGTGAGGACGTCAGGGGTTCCTCACGAAATGACAAGGCGTTTTGTCGCAATTGGGAAGCCTCGCTCCACAGTCCACGCAGCTCGGCCTGGAGGCGAGCTAGCCGGAGCGCTCGCTCCGCCTGCACGGCGGCGGTTTGGGCGCGGGCCTGCTGCTCCTGTGCCTGCCCGCGGTCAGACATCGGAATCGGCACCGACAGAGCCAACATCAGGCTGGTGTCGGAGAAGCCGGGTTCACGTACATGCTTGGTGCCGATGCCTACGGTGATCTCCGGAGTCTTGAGACGTTCGGCCGCCTGACGGTCACGCTCGAACGCGGCTGCCTGGGCTTCCAGGCTGGCGATGTCCGGGTGCCGCTCTGTTACCGCAAGCAAGGTTTCTAGTGGCGGCAATGCATCCGGGAGCAACTCGCCGCCCAGTTGCCGATCTGTGCTGATTGGTCTGGCAATCAAGCCAGCCAGCATTTCACGTGTCCGGCTGGTTTCTGCATCCACAATTCGCACACGTGCCCTGGCCGACTGCACCTCACGTTCCAGACGGCGGCGGTCATAGCCGGAGGCTTCGCCAGCGCTCGACAGGTGGCCAACCACCGCAAGCGCGGACTCGATACGCTTCAGCCATTCGCCATTTGCTTCACGCAATTGCTGCCGAAAGAGTGCCTCGGCAAACGTGCGGCGCACTTCTTTCACGGTAGCTATCTGACGTGATTGGTTGTCGAGCCTGGTCGAGGTTACCCGGGTTTCCGCAGCATCCTTACGCAATGCACGTTTGCCGGAAATATCAAACGTCTGTGACAGCATCACCGATGTCTCGTTGCCGTTTCCATCCGGGACATCGGCACTGTCATGCGCAATCGAAACGACCGGATTGGGTCGGGTAGTACTCGCGATCACATCGCTTTCTGCCGCTAGTATGCGTGCATTGAACGCCTCGCCCAATGCGGGTTGCGCCAATGCATATTCGATGGCGGCCTGTTCTGTCAGCATGGAGTCTGGGTGCGATTCCTGACTATGCGCGGCGCCAGAGGTGACCAACGTCAGCAAAAAGATGCTGTTACACCAAGCCGAGCGGAATGAAATATGAATGGAATAACCATGCAAATAGGATCCGTGCATGGAGCGTCTCCTTCCTAATTAGGGAGTCCGTATGAACAGTCACAGAGCAAATGTTGACTCGTAACTGCAACCTCTTAAATCAGGAAAGAGCTGGCTTGGGCGGCCGTAGCAGAGGGGCAACCTTGATATTCGGAATCGGGTCGGCAAGAAATGCGATGGTCGATGAACCTAATGGTGTAGCGGTCAGCTGCGGTACTTCGAACAGACTGGCAGGCATGTGGGAAAGCAGGTGACCTATCGAAGAATGGGCATCCTGCGTAGGCAGGTTGTCAGCTTCCCCTTCGTCATGCGCATGTGATTGATGTGCCTCAGACGCATGCGCATCATGGTGATGAGCGGAAATTGCGTGATGAGGCAACTGATGATGACTCGATACCACGCCGTCCCCAATGGATGGAGAGACAAAAGTAAGTATCATCACCATGAGGATGATTCTCACCAGCTGAAAATGTACTCGCTTGGACATCGTGCCAATAGAATCTCTTAAAATGTCCGTTTTGTCCAGCGTTATCAACAAACATTTAGTGATATGTACTGTGTGGATTTGCTTGGATGGTTTGGGACTGGTAAATGGCGCGCCCGGCGGGAGTCGAACCCACGACCTTTGGCTTCGGAAACCAACACTCTATCCAGCTGAGCTACGGGCGCCTGACGGACATTATAACAAATTGGGTGGTTAAGCTTTTTAAACTTTTAACGGAATCTTTAACTCGGTATAATTAAAATGTGTCAATTTAAATTTAAAGGGATTGGGAATGAGCGACAAAAATAATTCAGGTTCCAGCATGGGACAGCTGTTGGTGGCTATTTTAGGCACTATTCTTGGTTTTACATTGCTGCTTGCATTGCTGGCAAACTTTTTTAACGATACACCAGTGCCGGAAGATACGGCAGCCATTAAAAAGGCAGACGCGAATATCCAGCCTGTAGCAACCGTGGAAGTGGCGGCAGCGTCTGCTGAGCATGTGGAGAAATCTGGCGAAGAGGTTGTAAAAGCCGTGTGCGCGATGTGTCATGAGGCTGGGCTGATGAATGCACCAAAAATCGGTGATGCCGGTCAGTGGGAGCCACGCAATGCGCAGGGCTATGAAACACTGGTCAAGAACGCCATCAATGGCATCCGTGGTATGCCTGCACGTGGTGGTAATGCGGATCTGACAGATGCTGAGATTGCTAAGGCTGTGGCCTTTATGGCTAATAAAGGCGGGGCGAACTTCGACCCTACTAGTTTGGCAAAGCAGTAACACATTAGGGTGAGTAAGAAGCCGCTTAATTCGAGCGGCTTTTTTATTAAAATAACGTTATGGCGACGTACGCAATAGGTGATATTCAAGGCTGCTATTATGCCTTCCAGGATTTGCTGGAGGAAATATCTTTCAATCCGGCTACGGATAGGCTCTGGTTGGTGGGGGATATGGTCAACCGCGGTAGCGGCTCGCTGGAAGTGCTGCGTTGGTGTTATCAACATCAGGAGAGCATTCGCGTAGTATTGGGCAATCATGATTTACATGCATTGGTAGTGGCGCATGGTATGAAATCGCCACATAGGAGCGATACGCTAGAAGCTTTGCTGGGTGCGCCTGACGGCCAAGTATTGCTGGACTGGTTGCGGCATCAGCATTTGATATGGATAGAAGATGGTTATGCCATGGTGCATGCAGGGTTGCTACCACAATGGACTATCTTGCAGGCGCAAGCGCTGGCACGGGAAGTAGAGATCGTGTTGCAAGGCACGGAATATCCGGGTTTTCTCAGGCATATGTATGGTAACCAGCCTGTGGTTTGGGATGACGCGCTGGAAGGATACGACCGCTTGCGCATCATCACGAACGCGTTTACGCGGTTGAGGGTTTGCTCGGCCAAGGGAGAGATGGAGTTCGGTTTCAAGGGCGAGCTGCAAGATATTCCGCAAGGCTACATTCCCTGGTTCGATGTGCCAAACAGGCACTCTGCCGATATCACCATCATTTGCGGGCACTGGTCTGCATTGGGGTTGCATATCCAAGATAATCTATGCGCGCTGGATACGGGTTGCCTGTGGGGCGGAGCGCTAACCGCGATGCGGTTGGAAGACCGGGTGGTTTTTCAGGTGCCGCACGATCCGCGGGACAAAAATCCTTAATCTAACCCCAGTTTACGGCCGATAGCCTGTCTAGCTAACTGGTTGATCTCTTGGCGGCTCTGGCCACTAGCTGCGATGGGTTCCAGAAAATGAAGCTCCACAATCGGGCTAGGGATACCAAGAATATTGCGGACGGATTCCAGCAATGTGGTATTGTCCGCGTAAGCCATGCGTGTGTCCAGTTGATGATTGGGTAAGGGGTAGCGAATCGCGATAGGAATTACCTCAGTCTGCGCGCTTAGTGCCGCCTGCAGGATGCTACCTTTGAACGGCAATATCTGCGTGCCGTCCGTGGTGGTGCCTTCCGGGAAGTAACAGGCATTCATACCTTCTCCCAAATGTGCTTTGAGCGCCTTAATTATGTGTATCGCACCCTTGCGGTCATTACGGTCTATAAACAAAGTACCGGCTCGGGCAGCCAGAAAGCCGAACACTGGCCAATTTCTGATTTCGGACTTTGCCACGAAATGCAAAGGCGACACGCTGTTGAGTGCGTGAATATCTACCCAGGAGATATGATTGGCAACGAAGAGTTTGCCAGCTGTGGCCGCATGCGGCGTTTGGCCGCTGGTGACAATGCGGATGTTCATGCATTTGAGCACCCCTGCGCACCACCATCGTGTCAGGCGCTGCCTGACAGGGCGCTTTGATATGGGAACGACAGTGAGTGATAAAAAAAGCCCCACTACTGTGTGCAACACGACGCGGGCGCCACGGTAGGTTCGAACAATCGGGTGGGTAATATGTTGGGTGGTGTCGTTAGTCAATCTTATTTCAGAAAATGTGTCGCGTATCTTGGGTTAATCCTATCCAATGGTAACATGATTAACATGTCCGCTGTATTGAAATAAGGGTCCCAAGCCGGTGCGCCACAGATGTAAGCGCCTAGCCGCAAATAGCCTTTCAATAGTGGCGGACAGGCCACTTGCAAGTTGCGGTTGAGTAAAGAAATAGGCAAGGGGTTGTGCGGGAAAACACGGTAATCTGTCGGCGAAATATAGTCATCTATCAGCTTGTAGTACAAGCTGGTAGCAGCATGTCCGCCGTCGTTCATAGGTATGCTTGCACAACCAATCATGTATTCCAGGCGATGCATTTGCATGTATCTGGCTAAGCCGGCCCAAAGCAGTGTAATTGTGCCGCCGGTGCGATAATCTTTGTGTACGCATGCGCGGCCAATTTCTACGGTTCTGTCGAATAAGTGCTCAATGCGGCTTAAATCGAATTCGCCTGCGGAGTAATAACCGCCTGCTTCATTTGCTTTTTGCGGGTTGAGCATGCGATAGGTGCCAATGACCTGATTGCTTTGGCTGTCGCGCACTAGCAAATGGTCACAGAACGCATCAAACCCATCCTCATCCAGTCCGCCTGTACCGGATAGTTGGGCGCCCATTTCTTCGGCAAATACCTTATAGCGCAGGCGCTGTGCTTCTGCGATTTCGGCTGTTGTGCGTGCCAGAGAAAGGTATAAACGGCTCTTGGCAGGCGCTATTTGGCGTGCAGCTTGTTGTTTCAACATTACATTTTCTCCTTTTAAGCTGTGCGCATATTAGGAGGTGTGCATGACCAGTGTGTGACACTTTGATGAAGCTTGTATGACAGCTATAAGGATATGAAAAAAATAGGCAAGCATTTATGCTTGCCTATCTGCAAATGAATAAAGAGTTATGCTTTAGTGGCTGACGCGAGATGTTTCGCCGTTTTCCACGATGCGTACTTTATCGCCGGCTTTAAATTCCTCATCAGCTTCTTGGACGATGGCAATCAATCCGCCACCATCCAGTTTGACGGTGATCTCCAAGCCATCTTTGCGCGTAGCAACCTCTTCGATTGCGGAACCTGCAATCCCGCCAGCGACAGCGCCGATGACGGCGGCTACAGCACTGCCGCGCCCGCTTCCGACAGAGCTGCCCGCAATACCACCAACCGCGCCGCCTGCAACTGTACCCACCGCGGATTTGGTGCCTTCCAGTTTTACCTGGCGTACGCTTTCCACAATACCTGTTTTAACGGTTTGCACTTTACGCGCATCTTCGCGTTTGTAAACGCTACCAGAATTAGAACTGGCGCAAGCACCCAAAAACAAGGCCACCAAGGCTACCAGCATAATCTTTATGAAGTTCATCATTTCTCCCATCGGTTGAATTTAGTGTTTTGTTTCGCCAGACATTACCTCTTTGACCAACGCTTGTGCATAAACGTTCTCGATCTCCTCACGCGTCGGTTTGTGGTTCTGTCCGCCGCGGCTGGCAATCTTGATCGCACCCATTGTCGACGCGAGCCGCCCGCATGCGGACCAATCCCAGCCTCTTGCAATTCCATAGAGCAAGCCGGCTCTATAAGCATCGCCACAGCCTGTTGGATCTACAATTTTATCTGCTTTAACGCATGGAATTTCGAAACGTTGACTCTCGGCATAGATGTGTGAGCCATTGCCACCCAAGGTGACGACCATCGCTTTTACTTTTGCGGCTAGCTGTTCTAGCGTCAGGCCGGTTTTGTCCTGAATGATTTGGGATTCATAGTCATTCACGGCGAGGTAATCGGCCATTTCGATAAAATGCAGCAACTCTTCTCCGTTGAACATCGGCAAGCCTTGGCCGGGGTCGAACATGAATGGCACGCCCATTTCGTGGCATTCACGCGCGTGCTGAAACATGCCGTAGCGCCCATCCGGTGCAATAATCGCAAGCTTGATGTTTTTAGTGTCTTTGACGGAATTTTGGTGGGATTCCACCATCGCACCAGGGTGGAATGCTGTAATCTGGTTGTCATCTCTGTCCGTGGTAATGAAGGCTTGTGCCGTATAGGTGCTGGGGATGGTTTTGATATGGGTATCAATCAGATTGTTTTGTTCCATCCAGGAGGCATAGGGTGAAAAATCCTCGCCTACCGTAGCCATGATGAGCGGGTTTCCCTCCAGCAACTGCAAGTTATAGGCGATGTTGCCCGCAGTGCCGCCAAATTCACGGCGCATTTCCGGTACATAAAACGCGACACTGAGCGCATGAATCTTGTCTGGCAGGATGTGATTTTTGAAATGATCCTGAAACACCATGATGGTGTCATAGGCGAGCGAGCCGCAGATGAGTATGGACATATGTGAACCAAAGAAAATTAAAAGGGTTTGACAACAACAAGTATAACAACAATGAAAAGCACCAATACCGGCAGTTCATTGAACCAGCGATACCAGACATGGCTATGCCGGTTTTTTTCTGCTTTGAAATCGCGCAGCAGTTTACCACAGTACAGATGGTAGCCAATCAGCAGCAGTACCAGTGCAAGTTTTGCGTGCATCCAGCCGCCGCTGAATCCATAGCCCAGCCAGAGCCATAGCCCGAATGCGAGTGCTAATGCCGCCAACGGATGCATGAAGCGATACAATTTTTGTTCCATCATTTCCAGGCGCGATCGCGTGGCGGCATCCTGCACCATGGCATGGTTAACGAAAAGCCGCGGCAGGTAAAACAGACCGGCAAACCAACTGGTGACAAAAATGATGTGCAATGCTTTAACCCACAACATTTTATCCTAGCTCCTTGTCCAGCATGGCGCGCAGTTGATTGAAGTCCAATTCACCAATTGTGCGTTGCAGCCTTTTGCCTTCCTTATCGAAGATGAAAGTGGTGGGGGTCAGATTGACACCGCCAAACTGCTGCGTCATTTCACTCAAGCCATCATGCATGACGGGAAAGGGCAAGGCTTTCTGGTTGCGGTAATTGAGCACTTGTGCGGGCGGGTCATACGGCATGGCCACTGCGATCACCTCTAACCCCTTGGTTTTGTATGCGTTATAGGTGTTGATGAGGTCAGGCATCTCCTTGATGCACCCTGGACAATCGGTCGCCCAGAAATTTACCAGCACGACTTTTCCTTTCAAGTCGGCCATGCGGATTTTTGCACCATCCAAAGTGACGAATGTGACTTCAGGCGCCGCGGTTTTGTTGGATAAGCTTAAAATCAGTAACCCGATCAAGCCTAGTACAGCAAGGGGCAGCCACAGTTTTTTAAAGTTTTGCATAGCGTGGATTTTAACGTTTTTGATGTGGAATAGTTGAAATACCCATAAAAATCTTGTCATTATTTATGTGAAATCCACATGATATAATCCGATTTTGTTTGCAATTCGTTATCAATGAACGCACCCATACCCACGGCGGCATTACAGGCTTCCAATCCATCTGCAACCCGCTTGCGCGAGATCCCATACAACTACACCTCGTTTTCCGACCGTGAAATCGTCATCCGGTTTCTGGGAGAAGATGTCTGGCATGTGCTGAACGAACTGCGCGCAGAGCGCAAAACCGGCCGCAGTGCCCGTATGCTGTTTGAGGTACTGGGCGATTTGTGGGTGGTGAGCCGCAATCCGTATCTGCAGGATGACCTGCTAGACAACCCAAAACGGCGCCAGGCCTTGATTGATGCGCTTGATCACCGCATTCGCGCGATAGATGAACGCAGCAATAACAACGCCAAAGTGCAAAAGTTGGTGGATGCCGCCAAACAGGCGGTGGAGCGTTTTGCGGAGGATTTCAGGCAAACCTACGATTTGCGCAAGAAGGCGCTTTCCAAGTTCGGCAAGATCACCCGCAATGACAACATCCAGTTTGACGGGCTGGCGCGCGTTTCCCATGTGACAGATGCAACTGACTGGCGTGTCGAATACCCATTTGTAGTGCTGAGCCCGGATGAAGAGTACGAGATCGCGCATCTGGTCAAGGCCTGTATCGAGCTTGGTCTGACCGTGATCCCGCGCGGAGGCGGTACGGGTTATACGGGCGGCGCTGTGCCATTGACACCGCTATCTGCGGTTATCAATACCGAAAAATTGGACAAGCATTCCGGTGTCAAGATGCGCTCCCTGCCTGGCGTGAGCAGGCAGGTGCCGGTCATTGAGTGTGGTGCCGGTGTCGTCACCCGCCGAGCGATGGAAGCTGCTTCCGACGCCGGGCTGGAGTTCGCCTGCGACCCGACCTCTGCGGATGCCTGCTGTATCGGCGGCAATGTGGCGATGAACGCGGGTGGTAAAAAGGCCGTGCTTTGGGGAACGGCGCTGGATAATCTTGCCAGCTGGCGCATGGTGACGCCGGATGCCAAGTGGTTAGAAGTCGAGCGCTTGGATCATAACCTGAGCAAGATCCATGATATCGCAATGGCGCGCTTCAAGCTGACCCGCTATGACGTGGACATGAAAACCCAGCTGGGTGAATCCGAGGTCATCGAGATTCCGGGGCCAAGTTTCAGGAAGGTAGGGCTGGGCAAAGATGTGACCGACAAGTTCCTGAGTGGTCTGCCCGGCGTGCAGAAAGAAGGCTGTGATGGGCTGATTACCAGCGCGACCTTCATTTTGCACCGCATGCCCAAGCATGTGCGCACGATTGCGCTAGAATTCTTTGGCAATGTCTCACAAGCGGTGCCGGCCATCGTGGAAATCAAGGACTATCTTGATAGCACCGCCAAGCAAGCCCCATCAGTCATTCTAGCTGGGCTGGAACACCTGGATGAGCGCTATATCAAGGCAGTGGGCTATGCGACTAAAGCCGCCCGCCAGCAACGGCCCAAGATGGTGCTGTTATGCGACATCGCCAGCGACGACGAGGATGCGGTAGGACAGGCGGCATCGCAGGTGGTGCGCTTGTGTAACGCCCGCGATGGCGAGGGTTTCATCGCGGTATCCGCTGAGGCGCGCAAGAAGTTTTGGCTGGACCGGGCGCGTACCGCTGCGATCGCCAAGCATACCAATGCGTTCAAGATCAATGAGGACGTGGTGATTCCTCTGCCAAAACTGGGTGAGTACTCGGATGGCATCGAGCGTATCAATATCGAGCTTTCGATCCACAACAAGCTGAAATTGCTGGATGCGCTGGAGCAATTTTTTACTGGAACCATGCCGTTGCAGGCCGATGACGAGGGGCATGTGGATCCGCACATGATGCAGTCCAAGCAGCAGCTTGGGCTGGAGTTGATTCATGCCTTGCGTGGCAGGTGGCGTTTGATTCTCAATAGCTTGGATCAGCCAGTCACTGCGCTCGGGGCATTAGGAGAGGCCTATTCCGGACATGAAAATGTGTTCCGTGCCGTGCAATCTTACGATTTGCGTATCTCCTGGAGGCGCGAACTCAAGCGGCCTTTGGAGGAGATATTCAGCGGCCGTGAATTCCAGAAAGTACTGAACCGTCTGGACGAGATTCACAAGGCAGTGCTGAAAAGCCGCGTGTTCATTGCCTTGCATATGCACGCCGGTGACGGTAACGTACATACCAACATTCCGGTCAACTCGGATGATTACGAGATGATGCAGGACGCCCATGACGCCGTGGCACGCGTGATGGCGCTGGCGCGCCGTCTGGATGGAGTGATTTCCGGCGAGCATGGCATCGGTATCACCAAGATGGAGTTCCTCGACCAAACCACGATAGACAAGTTTGCCGCTTATAAAGCCGAGGTGGATCCCAACGGCCATTTCAACAAAGGCAAGCTGATGGTGGGGTCAGGCCTGGATAATGCCTATACCCCCAGCTTTGGCTTGCTGGAGCAGGAATCCATCATCATGGAGCAATCCGCGATTGGCGAGATTGCGGACGACATTTCCGCCTGTTTGCGTTGCGGCAAATGCAAGCCGGTGTGCAGCACGCATGTGCCGCGTGCCAATCTGCTGTATAGCCCGCGTAATAAGATTTTGGGGACATCATTGCTGATTGAGGCGTTCTTGTACGAAGAGCAAACACGTCGAGGAGTATCACTCAAGCATTTTGACGAGTTCAACGATGTGGCTGACCACTGTACAGTATGCCATCGTTGCGAAAAGCCTTGCCCGGTGGATATAGATTTTGGCAATGTCTCAATTAAGATGCGCAATTTTCTGCGCGAGGAAGGCAAGAAAAAATTCAATCCGGGCACTGCATTGGGCATGGCGTTTCTGAATGCCAAAGACCCCGCGACGATCAAGCTATTACGCGGCACGATGATCGGCATGGGTTACAAAGCCATCAACTTGGCTAATGGCCTGGCCAAGCGCTTTGGCTTGCTGAAAGACAAGAGATTGCCGCCTGCAACCGTTGGCAAGAGCGAAATCAAGGCGCAGGTGATTCATTTCATCAACCGGCCGATGCCGAAAAAAATGCCTGCCAAAACTTCCCGCGCGATGCTGGGGATTGAAGACAACACCATGATTCCGGTGATCCGTAACCCACAAAAAGTCAACGAAGATTCAGACGCGGTGTTTTATTTCCCGGGCTGTGGTTCTGAGCGCTTGTTCTCCACTGTGGGGCTTGCCACACAAGCGATGCTATATGAGGCGGGTGCTATCACCGTATTGCCGCCAGGTTATTTATGCTGCGGTTACCCGCAAACTTCTGCGGGGAATCACGACAAAGGACAGGAAATTACCGCAGAAAACCGTGTGCTTTTCCATCGCGTAGCCAACACGCTTAATTATCTCGACATTAAGACCGTGATCGTGTCTTGCGGCACCTGTATGGATCAGCTGCAAAAATATGAGTTCGAGAAAATATTCCCGGGTTGCCGCTTGCTAGATATTCACGAGTATCTGATGGAGAAGGGTGTGAAACTGGATGGCGTGGACGGTGTGCGTTATATGTACCACGACCCGTGCCATACCCCGATGAAGACGCATGCGCCGCTCAAAGTCACGAATGCACTGATGGGACAAGAGGTTGCTTTGAATGACCGCTGCTGCGGTGAGTCTGGTACATTCGCGGCTTCCCGGCCGGATATTGCGACACAGGTGAAATTCCGCAAGCAGGAAGAGCTGGAAAAAGGCATGGAGAAACTGGGGCTGACTGTCGGCAAACCGGAACAGGAAGTCAAAATTCTCACTTCTTGCCCAAGCTGTCTGCAGGGCTTGTCGCGTTATGCGGATGATACCGGCATTCAGGCTGACTACATCGTCGTGGAAATGGCTAAGCACTTACTGGGTGAAAACTGGCAACAGGATTATGTGCAGAAGGCCAATAATGGTGGCATTGAAAAAGTTTTGCTGTAGCCTGATTTAACTGGATGCAGGTGGCAAAGGACAATATGCGTTTTTTAGCTTTCGTTTGGTTATTTTTGCTGTCTACACACGCGACTGCTGCAATTGATGCTGGCCACTGGCACCCGGGAATTGGCGACCCTACCTGGACTGGCTGGTTGACGGTGCTGGTATATTTCTTCGCAGCGTTTAGTACACTGCGGCAATATAAAAAGCACCGTAATCTGGGGTTGGATGGAAAGCTTTGGCTCGTTTTGGCTGCACTGATGGTGTTGCTTGGAATCAATAAGCAACTGGACTTGCAGAGCTGGTTGACCGAGGTGATGAAAGAGCGTGCCCAGATGGAGGGCTGGTATGCCTACCGCAGGCATTACCAGTTTCTTTTTGTGGCTTTTGTTGGGATTGGGATGCTGATCGTGTTAATAACGATGCGTCTTTATCTTGCCAATAGCTGGCGTCGTTTCAAACTTACCTGGGCAGGGTTGGTATTGTTATGTGGCTTTATCATTATCCGTATGGCTTCATTCCACCATGTAGATCTGTTTATCAATCAGCATGTCATGGGCATTAAGCTGAATGTCATGCTTGAGCTGTCGGCCTTGCTGCTCGTGATTTTGGGTACTTTCTATCACAAGAGAATAGCACCGCCAATCGTTGCCAATACATTGAATGTGCGCAATTATGTTGAAATTGCCAACGAAGGTGATCCGGTGAAATGTCCGAATTGTGGAACGCCGCCACTATCCAAGGCGGTCGATGGTCGACAGTTCAAATGCAGGAAGTGCAGTCACCATTACCATGTCAGGAAAATCTAGCAAGAAGAACGCATGGCTATTTATACCCTAATCAGGCCGTTACTGTTTTGTTTTGACGCGGAGTCAGTACATGATCTGGCCCTCAAGTCTTTGAGATTGGCTGAGAAGGCCGGCTTGCTTGCCTGTTATCCACGACCACCCGCTACACAACCAAGGCAAGTGATGGGGCTGACGTTCCCCAGTCCGGTTGGGTTGGCTGCGGGGCTAGACAAGAATGGTGCGGTAATCGATGGCATGGCCAAACTGGGATTTGGCTTCATTGAGGTTGGCACGGTGACGCCTCGGCCGCAGCCCGGAAACCCAAAACCCAGGCTGTTCCGCTTGCCGGAGGCAGAAGGCATTATCAATCGCTTTGGGTTCAATAACCTGGGCGTGGATCATCTGATTGCCAATGTGAAGGCGTCGCGCTATCAGGGTGTTTTGGGCATCAACATTGGCAAGAATTTCGATACGCCAATAGAGCGTGCTGTGGATGATTACCTGATATGCATGCAAAAGGTGTATGCGCATGCCAGCTATATCACGGTGAATATTTCATCGCCAAATACCAAGAACCTGCGTGATTTGCAGTCGGCAGATGCGCTTTCTGGCTTGTTAAGTAGCTTGAAGACCCAACAAACCAAGCTTACTCAGCAATACGGAAAATATGTGCCATTGGCACTAAAGATTGCACCAGACCTGACTGCAGAGCAGGTGCAAGAGATCGCTGGTTTGCTGATGCAACATCACATTGATGCCGTTGTTGCGACCAATACCACTTTGTCGCGAGAGGCTGTAAAAGGTTTACAGTATGCCGAGGAAACGGGTGGGCTATCCGGCGCGCCGGTACGGGATGCTTCCACGCAGGTGATTCGCCAGTTATCACAAGTGCTGCAAGGCCAAATCCCGATTATTGGGGTGGGCGGTATTTTAAGCGGGGCGGATGCCGCAGAGAAAATCGCTGCTGGAGCCAGCTTGGTGCAGCTGTATAGCGGGCTTATCTATCGCGGACCTAGGCTGATACATGAAGTTCGTCAGGCAATCGGCTAAGTAAAAAGCCCGCAAGTGCGGGCTTTTTAAAAGCATTGTTTCGATTAGTCTACAGCTGCCGCTTGGGGTTTTTGCGCGGCTTGCGTTTCGTCAAACACCAGTTTGACCTGATCTTTATCATCTAAATCCACATGCACTGTGCCACCATTTGCCAGACGGCCGAACAACAGTTCATCAGCCAAGGCTTTGCGTATGGTGTCTTGGATCAGTCTGGACATTGGTCGTGCGCCCATTAGCGGATCAAAGCCTTTTTTGCCCAGATAGGTTTTTAGTGTATCGCTGAAAGTAACATCCACTTTCTTCTCATGTAGCTGGTCTTCCAGCTGCATCAGGAATTTATCCACCACACGCAGGATAATTTCTTGTGTTAGTGCGCTGAAGGATACAATCGCATCCAGCCGGTTACGGAATTCCGGGCTGAACAGGCGCTTGATGTCAGCCTGTTCGTCCCCCGTCTGCTTGCTGGCAGTAAATCCCATGCTGGTTTTGCTCAAGGCCTCGGCACCGGCATTGGTGGTCATGATGATGGTCACATTGCGGAAATCCGCTTTACGGCCATTATTGTCTGTCAAGGTGCCGTGATCCATTACTTGCAGCAAGATATTAAAAATGTCCGGGTGCGCCTTTTCGATTTCATCCAGCAGCAGTACGCAATATGGTTGCTTGGTGACGGCTTCTGTCAGCAAGCCGCCCTGTTCAAACCCGACGTACCCCGGAGGCGCGCCAATCAGGCGGCTTACAGCATGGCGTTCCATGTATTCGCTCATGTCGAAGCGAATCAGCTCAATGCCGAGAATATAGGCCAACTGCTTGGCGACTTCAGTTTTACCCACGCCCGTCGGGCCGCTGAACAGGAAGCTGCCAATCGGCTTGTTGGTTTGCCCCAAGCCACTGCGCGCCATTTTGACCGCAGAAGCCAGCGTTTCAATTGCCTTATCCTGACCAAACACCACGGCCTTGAGATTGCGTTCCAAGGTTTTGAGCGTGCTACGGTCATCGCTGCTGATATTTTTGGGCGGTATGCGCGCAATTTTGGCGATGATTTCTTCAATCTCTTTATTACCGATAACTTTTTTCTGCCTTGATTTTGGCAAGATGCGCTGTGCCGCGCCAGCTTCATCAATCACATCAATGGCCTTGTCCGGCAGATGGCGGTCGTTGATATATTTGGCTGAAAGCTCGGCAGCCGTACTTAATGCACTTGTGGTGTATTTGACGCCGTGGTGCGATTCGAAACGGGATTTCAGTCCTTTCAGAATCTCAATCGTTTCCGGGATGCTGGGTTCATTCACATCAATTTTCTGGAAGCGGCGAGAAAGTGCATGGTCTTTCTCGAAGATTCCACGGTACTCTTGGTATGTGGTTGCGCCGATGCATTTGAGCGAACCGCCGGAAAGTGCGGGTTTTAGCAGGTTGCTGGCATCCAAAGTGCCGCCACTGGCTGCGCCAGCGCCAATCAGCGTATGGATCTCGTCAATAAACAGTACCGCATCCGGTTTTTCGGATAATTGTTTAATCACAGCTTTCAGGCGCTGTTCAAAGTCGCCACGGTACTTGGTGCCGGCCAGCAATGCGCCCATATCAAGTGAGTAAATCGTGGCGTTTGCCAATACTTCCGGGATGTCTTTTTCCACAATCCGGCGTGCCAAACCTTCGGCAATGGCCGTTTTGCCTACACCAGCCTCACCTACTAGCAAGGGGTTGTTCTTGCGACGGCGGCATAATGTCTGGATAACGCGCTCCAGTTCTGGTCCGCGTCCAATCAAGGGGTCAATTTTGCCGGTTGCGATTTGCGCATTCAGGTTGAGCGTGAAGCTTTCGAGCGCACCACCTGCGGCGGTCTCGGCTTCTGTTTCTGTTTCGGCGCTCTCATTCTTGCTATTACTACCCGGCACTTTTGCTACGCCATGCGAAATGTAATTCACCACATCCAAGCGGGTGATTCCCTGCTGATGCAGGAAAAACACAGCGTGAGAATCTTTTTCACCGTAAATGGCCACCAGTACGTTGGCGCCGGTGACTTCCTTTTTGCCAGAGGATTGCACATGCAGCATGGCGCGCTGGATAACGCGCTGGAAGCCGAGTGTAGGCTGTGTGTCGACTTCTTCCTCACCGCTTACCACAGGCGTATGCTCATCGATGTATTGGCTGAGCTCAGTGCGCAAATCTTCGAATTTGGCACCGCAGGCACGCAGCACTTCCGCTGCGGTCGGGTTGTCCAGCATGGCCAGAAGCAAGTGCTCTACCGTAATCAGTTCATGACGTTTCTGGCGGGCATCCATAAACGCCATGTGCAGACTTACTTCTAGTTCCTGTGCAATCATTCTTTACCTAGCTTTCTGTACTTCAGGCGGGCTCAACCATACACTGCAAGGGGTGCTCGGATTCCCTGGCATGATTAAGTACCTGATTCATTTTTGTTTCTGCAATGTCTTGAGGATAGACACCGCAGACGCCTACGCCCTCTGTATGTACTTTGAGCATGATTTGTGTCGCTTGTTCACGGCTTTTGCTAAAAAAACGTTGTATCGTTTCTACTACAAATTCCATAGGAGTGTAATCGTCATTAATCAGCAAAACTTTATACATCGAAGGCAATTTGGGTTTTACCTCGCTGGGTTTTATCGCAGCGTCACCTGTTGGTCGTATATTCGCCATTTGCTGAATCTTTTAATCCTTAGTTGCTATTTTGAGCCGAACAGAAAAAAATTCAAGCCAAATTTAATAGGGTAAAACAGTCGGTATTTATGGGTTTTAAGGAAAGATTTTGACACTTTTTACGACTCTATCTTGCGTTTGCAGGATTTCCAGCGTATGTTCACCGATGCGAAAGCCGGTATTAGGCTCCGGGATGTCCTCGAAATGTTCCAGCACAAGGCCATTAAGGGTGCGAGGCCCGTCTAGCGGGAGACTTAAGCCAAGTTTCTTGTTGAGGTCGCGCAGGCTGCTGCTGCCGTCCACGATCCAGCTGCCATCCGGTTCTTGCCTATAGGTACCCACTCGACTGGGGGATTGTGTAGTGAAATCGCCAATCACTTCCTCCAGAATGTCTTCCAGCGTCACGAGTCCGCGGAATTCGCCATACTCATCAACAACCAGCGCGATACGTTCCTGATTCTCCTGGAATTGCTGGATCTGCGTATAGAGCGGAGTTCCTGAAGGAATAAAATAGGGTTCAGCAAAAATCTCCTTCAAGTCCTCTTTTGTGACGTCTGCATTCTCATTGAGGCGTAAGTGGTTGATGACTTTGCGTACATGCAGGATGCCTATGATCTCCTCATGGTCGCCTTGGCGAACAGGCAGGCGCGTGTGATGACTGTTGGAAATGCGGGCTAAGATATCATCTACTTCTGCATCAAAATCAATGGCTTCGACTTGCGTATGCGCTGTCATCACGTCGTCGACGGTAATCTTTTCCAGCTCAAAAAGGTTAAGCAGGATCGTGCGGTGTTTCTTTGGCATGAAGTGGCCTGCATCCGTGACGATGCTACGCAATTCATCCATCGTCAGGCTTTGTGCGGTTTCGCTGAAGTTGACTTTAACCCGCAATAGTTTGAGTAGCCCCTCTACGAAGAGGTTGATGAACCATACGATGGGATAGAGCAATTTAAGCAAAGGATAAAGGACGTAACTGCAAGCGATGCCGAGTTTTTCGGGATATGCGGCTGCAATTACTTTCGGCGATATTTCGCTGAACACTAAAATGGCAAATGTGACTATCAGCGTACCAAACATCAATACCCACTCTCCCTCACCAAAGAGTTCAACGGTGATGAGCGTAACCAAGGTGGCGGAGGCGGCGTTAGCGAAATTGTTGCATAGCAGAATGACACCCAGCAGTTTGTCTGTCTTTGCCAGTAATGCGCTCGCGATGCGCGCGCCACGGTGACCTTCCTTGACCAGATGACGTAACCGGTAACGGTTGAGCGACATCAGGCTGGTCTCTGCGATGGAGAAAAAACCTGAAATAAGCAGCAATAGACCAAGGGCAGCTAGCTGCAATGAGATGGGAACACCGTCCAAAAAAGTAAATTATTGAATGAAGATAGTGCGAGTGTATGCCGAATAGGGCGCTAATTCAAGCATGGCGCCCGATTCGGTTATGGCATGACTTCGGCGGCGTCAGCCTCTTTTTTAGGTGCTTCGCCAATCAGGTTTGCACGGTTGACGCCAAGCCACATGGCAATCGGACAAGCCACCAGCACCGAGGAATAGATGCCGAACAGGATGCCAATCGTCAGCGCCAAAGCAAAGTTGTGCAATACTTCACCGCCAAACAGCAACATGGATCCTACCATGGTTTGCGTCATGGCGTGGGTGATGATGGTGCGCGACATGGTGCGGGTGATCGCGTTATCAATCACCTGAACCACTGAAGCCTTGCGCATCTTGCGGAAGTTCTCGCGCACCCGATCGAACACCACCACCGACTCGTTCACCGAGTAGCCCAAGACAGCCAGTATGGCGGCCAGTACGGTCAGATTGAATTCCCACTGGAAGAAGGCAAAAAATCCCAGAATAATAACAACGTCGTGCATATTGGCAATGATGGCCGCCACAGCAAAGCGCCATTCGAAACGGATCGCCAGATAAGCCATGATGCCGGCACACACCAGCAGCATCGCTAACGCACCATTCTCATACAGTTCTTCACCTACCTGCGAGCCAACGCTTTCCACGCGCTGCACCGTCGCTTGCGCATCGGCAGTCTTCAATGCAGTGCTGACTTTCTCGGAGAGCTGGGCAATCGACATGTCCTTGCGAACTGGCAAGCGAATGAGTACATCGCGGCTGGTGCCAAAGTTCTGAACCGTCGCATCGTTCAGGCCAATGCCATCCATCGCCTGGCGAATTTTCCCAATGTCAGCCGCTTGCGGATAGCTGACTTCCATTACGGTGCCGCCAGTGAAATCCACGCCGTAATTCAGCCCCTTTGACCACAGGAAGAACACTGCCAGGATAAAAGTAATGAGCGATATGGCGGTGGTAAGCCGGCCGTAGCTCATGAAGGGAATATCTTTTTTGATTCTAAACAGTTCCATAGGCTTTGCTTGTTCGTTATCGTGAGTTGTTTAATTGGCTTTATAGATCTGACCGATGGAGATTTTGTCCAGCTTGCGGCGATAGCCGTAAATCATGTTCACAATCGCGCGTGAAACCAGCACGGCGCTGAACATGGAGGTCAAAATGCCCAATACGTGTACGACCGCAAAGCCCTTGATAGGGCCGGTGCCGAACATGAACAATGCCAGACCGGCGATCAATGTCGTCACATTGGAGTCCAGAATCGTATCGAACGCGCGGTCATAGCCCGCATGGATGCTTGCTTGTGGCGTATTGCCGTTGCGCAGTTCTTCACGGACGCGCTCATTGATCAGTACGTTGGCGTCAATCGCCATCCCCAGTGCCAGCGCAATCGCGGCCAAGCCTGGCAATGTGAGTGTGGCTTGCAGCATGGACAAGATAGCAACCAGCAGCAACAGGTTCACGCCCAATGCCAGCACTGAAACGCCGCCAAACACCATGTAATAGACAATCATCATCACAGCAATCGCAGCAAAGCCCCACAGGGTAGAGTTTACGCCGCGCTTGATGTTCTCTTCACCCATGCTGGGGCCAACGGTACGTTCTTCGATGATTTCCATCGGGGCGGCTAGCGCGCCTGCACGCAGCAGCAGGGAAATGTCTGTCGCTTCCTGCGGGTTGTCCATGCCGCTGATCTGTACGCGGCCGCCACCAATCTCTTCGTTGATGGTCGGCGCGGTAATCACTTCGGTGCTGCCTTTTTCAATCAGCAGGATCGCCATGCGTTTACCTACATTGTCACGGGTTACGTTTTTGAAGATTCCCGCGCCACGTGCGTCCAGTGTTACATTCACGACAGACCGGCCGGTACGGCTATCCACCCCAGGACCAGCATCAGTGATGCGGTCACCGGTCAGCACCACGCTTTTCTTGACCAGAATGCCGTTGCCTTCTCGGTCTTTAAAGTATTCGTCACCAAATGGCACTTTGCCTGCAGCCGCCGCTTCCAGCGTGGCAAAATCGGTTTTGTCCTCATCTACCATGCGGATTTCCAGCGTGGCGGTGCGCCCTAGAATCTCCTTGGCTTTGGCCGTATCCTGCACGCCGGGCAATTGCACCACGATGCGGTCCAGCCCTTGCTGCTGGACGATAGGCTCAGCCACGCCTAGCTCGTTGATACGGTTGTGCAGTGTCTGCAGGTTCTGTTTCAGCGCGAATTCCTGAATGCGTTTTTGCGAAACCGGCCCAATGCTGGAAACCAGTGTCAGTTCCTTGCCGCTGCCCCCGGTGGTGAATGTCAGGTCTGGATAGTCGCGGTTCAGGATGGTGCGCGCTTTGGCGCGTTCTTCTTCGCTTTCGAAGTTGACGATGACTTTCTGCCCTTCGCGCGAGATGCCAAAATAATTGATCTTCTCGCGGCGCAGCGCGCTGCGGAAGTCGCCTACATTACTCTCGGCCGCCTTGTCGATGGCGGCTTTCATGTCCACCTGCAGTAGAAAGTGTACGCCGCCCTGCAGGTCCAGCCCCTTGTTCATCGGCTTGGCGCCGATGTTCAGTAGCCAGTTAGGGGTTTTGGTCAGCAGGTTCAGCGCAACCGTATAATCTCTACCTAGGCTGTTCACCAGGCTGTCTTTCGCCTTCAGTTGGTCATCTTGATTCTCGAACCTGACTTTGACGCCGGCGGGCTCCAGGAAAATGCCGTTGAAAGGAACATTCGCCAGCTTCAGTGCCGCTTCCACCTTGCCTAGCAAGGCGGTGTCCGCTTTCAGCGTAGCTTTGGCCGGGCTGACTTGCACCGCAGGTGATTCGCCAAAAAAGTTGGGAATGGTATACAGCAGGCCAATCAGCACAATGGCCGCGATCAGGAAATATTTCCACTTGGGATAACGGTTCATATAGGTATGACGTTCTGGAATGCGTTAGATGGTTTTGATTGTGTCGGGTGGTAGCAGGGTTTGCACGGTATGGCGTTGCACGTTCACCACAGTGTTTGCTGCAATCTCGATGCTCACATAGTTGTCGCCCACTTTGGTGACCTTGCCCACAATACCCGCGGCGGTTGCCACTTCATCACCCACTTTCAGCGCGTCAATCATCGCTTTGTGCTGTTTGGCCTGCTTCATCTGTGGACGAATCAGCATGAAATAGAACAGCACGAAAATGATAATCATCGGCAAAAAGCTCATTAGCCCGCCATCTGCTGGCGCGGCATCGGCGGCAAAAGCACTGCTAATCCACATATTTAGTCCTTTTAAAAATAATCTGGGATTCTAACATAAGCTTTCATATAAGGGCGTGTCCTGAATTTTGTGTAAACGTCGGTTAATCACTGTTGAGGCATTCTCTCTTCAAACTGAATACTAAACCTATTTAGCGCAGGTTTCCAATCCCGTAGTGGCATCGTCCAGCGCTTGCTG
>Ga0233425_10002682_pt1 | contig 34279 bp, 24 predicted proteins | sample Watercolumn_Towu_2_FD_181712 | JGI IMG/M metagenome (GOLD analysis project Ga0233425, IMG submission 181712) | Freshwater microbial communities from Lake Towuti, South Sulawesi, Indonesia - Watercolumn_Towuti2014_140_MG | ecosystem: Environmental > Aquatic > Freshwater > Lake | place...
GCACGGCGATCCAACGCCGGCGTGGTTACCTTACCACACCGGCACCGCGGAGCCCTCCCACACATGCCTTGTCGGTCTGAGGCGTAGCCTCGTTAGACCCTTTCCGTCCGGCATTCCCCTTGCGCGTGCCGTAACCCGCCGTTGGCCATCGCGTGGGCGCCATCGTGGGTTACGACGCGCATCGATTCCGTTGCAAGAGCGAAGCTCAACCCGATTGCGCGTCCAACCCACCCTACGACCAACACCTCGGCAAAGGGATGGCACGCGGACCGTCACGGGTTATGCTTGGGCCTCCCATCACGAGAGAGTGGCCATGACCGACCAGGCGGTATTGATCACCGGATGTTCCTCCGGCATCGGGCTTTGTACGGCCCAGGGTTTGAAGGCGCGGGGCTACCGCGTGTTCGCCACGGCGCGCAAGCAGCAGGATGTGGAAAAGTTGAAGGATTTGGGACTGGAGTCCTGCCGGCTCGACCTGGCCGACCCCGCCAGCATCCGCGAAGCGGTGAGTGAAGTGCTGGAAGCCACCTCGGGGCAGCTGTACGGGCTATTCAACAACGGCGCCTACGGCCAGCCCGGCGCGGTGGAGGACCTGACCCGCGAGGCCCTGCGGGAACAGTTCGAGACCAATCTGTTCGGCACCCACGAACTGACCACCCTGATCATCCCGGTGATGCGGGCTCAGGAGCAGGGCCGCATCATCCAGAACAGCTCGGTGCTGGGTTTCGCCGCCATGCCGTTCCGCGGCGCCTACATCGCCAGCAAGTTCGCGCTGGAAGGCCTGACCGACACCCTGCGGATGGAACTGCAGGGCAGCGGGGTCCATGTGTCCATCATCGAACCCGGCCCCATCCTGAGCCGTTTCCGCGACAACGCCTACGCCATGTTCCAGAAGCACATCGAACCGGCCGACAGCGTCCACCGCCACCGCTACGAGGCCATGGAAGCCCGGCTGCAGAAGGAAGGACCGGCCCAGCCTTTCACCCTGGGGCCGGAAGCGGTGCTGGAGAAGGTCGTCCACGCCCTCGAGGCCAGGCGCCCCAAGGTCCGCTACTATGTCACCTTCCCCACCTACCTGTTCGGCGGGCTGAAGCGCGTGTTGCCGGACCGGCTGCTGGATACCATCCTCCGCAGGATCAGCTGACCGGTGGCCGGGATCATGACCTCGGCAGCCCCGACCGCCCCCTGCCCTTGCGGTTCCGGCTCGGCCCTGGCGACATGCTGCGGCATCTATCTGAACGGCGCCGCAGCGCCGACCCCCGAGGCGCTGATGCGCTCCCGCTATACCGCCTATGCCCTCCGCAACGGGGACTACGTGAGCGCCACCTGGCACCCCTCCAGCCGGCCGGCGCGGCTGGACCTGAAGACCGAGGCGACCCGCTGGCTGGGCCTGACCCTCGTCGAAGCGCCGCCGCCGAACCCGGACGGCACCGGCGAGGTGGAGTTCAGCGCCGACTTCATCGCCGACGGCTGCCGGCAGACCCTGCACGAAACCAGCCGCTTCCTCCGGGAAGACGGACGCTGGTACTACCTGGACGGCGAGGCCCGGTGGGAACGCCGCAAACCGCCGGGCCGCAACGACCCCTGCTGGTGCGGGAGCGGGAAGAAGTTCAAGAAGTGTTGCGGGGGATGAGGGCAATACCATGTAGTCATCTTGACCCTGCCCGCAAACCTGGGGCCGGTGGCCGCTCCTGTCGGGAACAGGCAAAAAGGAGCAGCCGCAGATTCCAGGATAAGGGTGATTCGACAGCGTCGTCGCCTGGCCGCCACATCGAACCCGAGCCGTTGCGTGGTTCTGGATTCGGTCGTGCGACTTCCCACAAATCCGGAATCCGGCCAGGATCAGCCGGAGCATTGGCGGTATTCCAGCGCGCCGATCATGCCGGTATGGAAGCTTGGATCGAGGTGACTGGGACATGGCGGGACCCCGCCGTTCCAGGTATCGTTTAAGCTCGATCAAAGTTTTCTAGCGCCGTCCTGATCGCGAAGGAATAAACTGGCGCCCCCGTGGACGTCTCTCCACGGTTTTCACCCGTTTCGTTAACGCATGCAATCAGGGAGATCGCTATGTTCAACGGCATCCTTTCAACATTTTTTCCCGCGTCCCGCAACAGCCTGACCGCCGGAACCATCCTGCTGGCAGCGGCTTTCGGCATTGCTCAGCCGACCTGCGCCTCGACGATGACCGGCCAGGTCACCCTGGATTGGACCACCTTTTCCGTGCCCCCCCTCGACATCGGCTATGGATTGCCACAGCTGACCTGGACCTCCCGGTCCGATGACACCAGCGCCAACCATTCCGGGTACTACTGGAATCCGCCAATCACAGACCATGCTTCCGACTGGACTACGGGTGCGATATCCACGATCAGCCAGGGCAATTCCAAATATTCTGCGACAACGGGGTCGTCAACCGCAGCCACCGCCCTTTCAACCGCTTCCACGCTGACCATGCCGGCTCCCGACTACTTGTATGCGGGTTATTCGAGCTACAGCCAGCGCAATGGCCGGTTCACCGTCGACGGCACTGGAATCCTCTTATTCCAGGTGGAATATTCGACCGCGGCCCAGTCGGATACGGCACGTTACGGCTGGTCGACGCCGGAGACTCATCTGACAGTCAACTCGTTCGGTGGCAATGAAGGTTCGGGCAGTTCGAGCAGCATCTTTTCACGAACCCTGTACAACTCGTCGACCGGCCCGGTTTCATTGAATGAAGCCGGCGTTTTGCAGGTTGCGATGCTGTTCAAGAACGGTTGGAGCGGCTCCCTGCAGGCGCAAACTTCGCTGTCGGTTTACGTGAGCGGTGGCAGCGGAGGTGGCGGAGAGCCGGTTCCGGTTCCCCCCGCGATTTGGCTGTTGGGATCCGCTCTGGGGGTCCTGTCGCGACGCTATCGCCGCACTGCCACTCCCTGGTCCTGCTGAGACCTCGGCACCTGCCCGCAGCCGATCAAGCGGCATCGTTAAGAGCCGCGCCCCGACGAGGGTCCGGGTGCGGCTCTGATCATGCCACCTTCCTCGAAATGCGACCGGCACTGCTGCAACATGCGGTGTCGAGCGATGAAATCGGCAATTTCGCTCAGACCCTGGCCGGTCTTGAGGTTGGAGAAGATGAAGGGCTTCTCGCCCCGCATCCTGCGAGCGTCGCGGTCCAACACCGCTGGACGAAGGCCATTGCCTGCGCGATCACACCCTGGAACTCCGTTACTTCCACGGTGGCCACGGCGAGCCCGATTTCCGCGCCACCCGCCTGGAGACGCTGCGCATGATGGTGAAGGCCGGCAGCGGGGTTACCCTGATTCCCATTGCGCGACGATCCCAGCATCCGCTACATCTGTTTCAGCGATCCGGCGCCCAACCGCCGGATCGGCCTGGTGTGGCGCAAGACCAGCGCGCGCGCCGCTGATCGACCGCCTCATCGGACTGATCGGAGCGGACGTGGCGGCAGAGGAATTACCGGCAAAATCCGAGCCCCTGTCAAAGCCCTGAGGCCGGAGCCTAAGGATTTGGCCGCGAATAACTTCCCGATCCTTTCCTGAGGGAGGGGGCTTTAGCCCGCGACCGGCGCCTGGTCGCGGGCTAAAGCCCCTTCCCACCCGCAAGCTGCCAAGAATCCGGGAAGTTGTTTTCGGCCAGAGCCTAAGCCGAAACCGCCGAATCCGGCGCCACCGGCCCCCCCCTTCCTCCCCACGGCTGTACCTGTCCCCCCTTCGGGAAGGAGTTGGCGTGAGCCAAACCGATACCCGGCCGCGGTTCCCTCCGACTGGTTCGACCCCACCCCGGTTGACAGCGCCCCTTGTCGAATCTTGCTACCGGCATTCAACTCCAAAACCCTGTAAAGCGGCGGGCATTCGGAGTACGCTGCCGGTCCCCGGAATCGGCCACGGCCGGCGGGATCACTGGCGAACAATGGAGCGAGGAAAATATGTACCTGCGGGCGTGGCTGGTTCTGTTCGGATTGATGAGCGGGTTCGGCGCGGCGCATGCCGCCCAGACCAGCCTGGTATTTTTCGGTGCGACAAACGAACCCCTCAGCCAGGGGCAGCAGTACCGGCTGACTCCTGCCGATGGCCGTTTTTCCATCTCCTTCCCCGACGCCGTTACGCTGACCCTGACCGTCGAGAACCTACCCGCGGTGTTGTGGCAGTTGAAGCTTGCAGCCGCCGACGGTGCGCCCTTGACCATCGGCAGTTATGAATCGGCCCAGGGCGTACCTGTCCAGGAATCTGGCCATCCCAGGCTGGATTTCAGCGGCAATGGAACTGGTTGTTATGCCCCTAGCGGACGCTTCGATATCCTCGAACTGGACCGCGACGCCCAAGGAAATGTGGTTCACCTCGCCGTTCATTTCGAGCAGCATTGCGACGGACAGCCGCCGGCTCTCATCGGGGAAGTCCGCTACGACTCGGACGTCCCCATCACCCCGTTCATCGGTGTCCAGAATGCATTAAACAACCAGGGCTGCATCATGGCCGCCGGCCCCCACCCTGCCCTGGTGAGACTCCAGCTGGCCAATGCCGTCGACAGCGCCGGCGGCTCGCTGCTGAACTACGCCTGGTCCAGTTCGACGGGCGCGGCCGGAACCGCCGCAGAGTTCCAGGCCCCGACCCCCTTGGGCGCGACCGCCACCGTGGACCTGACCCTCACCGACCCGGCGAGCGCCAGGGTCGTTCAGCTCAGCCGGGAGGTGTGTGTCAGCAAGCCGACCTCGCTGTTTTACTACCGGCCCGGTGGCGGGCCGGACTCCAGCCCCGACCTGTATGAACGCATCGAAGCCAACGACCGGCCCTTCAAAATCCGCACCGACAACGAAGGGCAGTTTCTGCAGCTATCGATTCCCTGGTCGCCGGAGTACCCGGAGGAGGTGACCGCGATCTTTACAGCGCCCGGCACCGCAGCCTTGGCGACCGGAATCTACGACAGAGCGACCAGGTTTCCGGCGCCGCCGGGCAACAACCAAGCGGCGCTGACATTCTCTCCTGCAAACGCCGACGAATCAGGTCGCTTTCAAATCTTGGAACTCGTCCGTAACTTGGATGGCAAGGTCATCGGCCTGGCGGTGGATTTCGAAGTCCACAGCATGTTTTCTTCCGAAATTTATTACGGCCAGATCCGCTACAATTCCGAAGTTCCGATGACGCCGGTAATCGCAGTGGAGAGTCCTCAGGCTCCAGATGACTGTATCGACGTCAGCACGCCGCCGGGACCGACGGTCAAGCTGCGTGCCCACGGCGGCGAGCAAGTCAGCTACCGGTGGACCAGCAGTACCGGCGCGACAGCGACCGGCACCGCCTTCCAGTTCCTCGGGGCGTTCGAAGCGCAACCGCAGATCACCCTGACCGTGACCGACCTCGTCACCGGTTCGGACACGGTGGTAACCAAAAATCTGTGTGTCGACCCGCCCAGCATGCTGCACCTGGAAAGCCAGACGGGTGACCCGGTGGGAGCCGGGCAGAACACGACGTTGTGGCCACCCTTGCCTGCCTTCGGCTATCACCCACCCTTCGTCGAGACGACGGTGACGGGGGCAGAAAACGATGCCATCCTGACAATCGGCGGGCAGTGGAATCTGCAACTGGGCTCGGGAAGCACCGATCCTTTGACCGTCGGGGTCTACGACAATGCGCGCGGGGGAAACCTGAATGACGGGACGGCGCCGTTACTCGCCTTTCAAAGCAGCACCCAACTCGTCTGCCGCGGATACACGGGCCGTTTCGAGATTCTGGACATTCAGCACGACGCGCAACATCGGTTGACGCGCCTGGCGGTGGACTTCGAACAGACCTGCAACGGCGCCAGCGGCAAACTGACCGGTCAGTTGCGTTACAAGTCCAGTCTCTCGGTCGATCCGAACCAGATCGACCTCGTGGTTACTTTGACCACACCGGCCCAGCCGCCGCAGGTCGGCCGGCAAGGCAACTACCAACTGGCCGTGACCAACCAGGGCGCGCTGCCGGCGACTCAGCCGGTGGTGACCGTGACGCTGCCGTCCATCGTCGCGACCGCCGCGTTGCCCCCAAACTGTCGGCCAACAGGCCCGGGGTTATCGTGTTCTCTGGATACGCTGGCGCCAAATGCCGCAGCCAACCTGGAACTAACCTTGGGCTACCAGGCTCCCGGACACGGCACCATCGCAGCCGCCGTGGCGGCGGATACGGCGGATTTCGACCTCTCCAACAACCACGCGTCACAGCTGACGACTATCCCCATCGACCCGGCGGCCGTCGAGTCCCAGGTTGCCGACGCCATGGACCCCAGCGTCGATCCCTGTCAGGACTTCTACACCTACGCCTGCGGCGGCTGGCTGAGCAACAACCAGACCCTGCCGGATGACCGTTCCCACCTGGTGCGGGGGCCGGACACCGCCTCCGACGAGGTGCGCGGCAAGCTGTACATCCTGATGCAGGCCGCCGCCGAAGCGCCAGGACTCGATGCCGACCAGCAGCGGGTCGGCAGTTTGTTCAGCGCCTGCATGAACGAAGTCGGAATCGAGCAGGACGGACTTGCTGCGCTCAACCCCATCCTGACCAAGATCGATCAAATCGCCAACCACGGAGACTTCCTGCGAATGGCGGGCGAACTGACCCGGCTCGGCGCACCGACACTGATATCGCCGCTCATCGGTCCGGATATCCGAAGCTACCCCAACCAGTACATCGTCTTCGCCTACGCAGGCCAGCCCGGCTACCCCGATGGCGACGTCTACCGCCGTCACGACCGCGACAACACCTTCAGACGCAGGGCACTCAACGACTACGTCGTCAAGGCGCTCGGCCTGCTCGGTGACGGCAAGCCGGCCCAACATGCGCGCGACATCCTGCGGATCGAAAAGACCGTGGCCCGGTTCGATCCCGGCTATGGCCATACCGGCCGGATGATCTTGATCCCGGCCGGCTTCGTTCCCCGGCTGCCGCTGAGCCTCCAGTGGCAACAGTATTTGCAGGGAGTGGGGCTGGGCAACGACGGCCTGATCGTGGTCGACAAGACCTATCTCCAATCCGTCACCGCGCTGCTGGCGAAACTGCCCATCGAATCCCTCAAGGCCTATTTGCGGTGGCAGCTCGTCGCAAGCTTTCACGACTTGCTGCCCAAAGCGTTCCAGCCCGACGGGAGCATTTCCGGCGTTGTCGTCGCCGAACCGGAACGCTGGAAAACCTGCGTCGATGCGACCTCGGAGCTGCTGGGCGATGTCGTCGGAAAAATGCTGGTCGAAAGCGAAGGGGCCGGCGAACAAGTCCCTCTGGCCGAAGACCTGCTCGAAGGCGTCCGGCAAGCCTTCGCCGCCCAGGAAGCCAGCCTGCCGTTCTTGGCGACTACCAGTTCCAGAACCGCGGTGCAGCGGAAACTGGATGCGCTGGTCGCCCACGTCGGTTTTCCTGAGACCTGGACAATTTTCGCCGGCAGCGATACGGCCGAGACCACGTTCCTGGGAAAAGCCATGGCGCTCGCGAAAGACGTCTCCGACCGGAATACGGCGCGGGTCGGACGGAATGTCGAGCGGTCGCCGTGGGATTCTCCCATGGGGGTGCAGACGGTCAATGCCTACAACAACATCTGGACCAACGAGATGTACATGTTCGCCGGCATGTTGCGCCGCCCGTTCATGGACAACGGCTATCCGCTCGCAATGACTTACGGAGGGCTGGGGGTGATACTGGCCCACGAACTGGTTCATGGCTTTGACGCGAACGGCCGCTACTTCGGTCCGAACGGCAGCTTCGAACTTCTGCTGACGCCCGGCGACAACCGCCGCTACAACGCCCGCGCCCAATGTTTCGTCAAGCAATATTCCCAATACAGCGGTGCCGAGGGAACCCGGGTAAACGGCAAGAAGACCCTGAGCGAAAACCTTTCGGATAACGGCGGCGTTCATCTCGCTTATCAAGCCTTCAAGAATGCGCTGATAACCGCCCCGACCCAACCGCAAATCGCTAATCTCACCCCCGAGCAGCTGTTTTTCACCGCCTACGCCCAGATGTATTGCGAAGCCTCCACCCCGGAATCGGCCCGCTACCGCTATTCCCGCACCTGGAACCGCTACGCGCCCTGGCGCTATCGGGCCATCGCCCCGCTGGTCAACAGCCCCGATTTCGCGGAAGCATTCCAGTGCCCGGCCGATTCACCCATGAATCCGGAGAAGAAATGTGCGTTGTGGTAGGGGACCATCAGGGTATATGGCTGGCAGCGCAACGAATGCGCTGATGAAGCTCAGCGTCCAGTAATCGCAGACAGAAAGCCGATGTTCCGGAAAATCTTCAAGCGAGAAAAGCCGCGGGTATACCTGGGAGCGCTTGCCATTGCTCCTAGAACCGACATCAAACGGCACTTTGAATTTGATACCAAAGATGTCGAAAATGGGATACGTCAAAGCCTGAAAGAAATATTTGCTCTTCCCTCAGCTCAGCACGTGAAAGAGCCAAGCAGTACCGACCTGGGTTTGGATGTGATCGTTACGAAATTTCAATCGGGGATTTGCGAGCAAATCTTGCTTGGTGATTTCTGGCTCCCTCTATTCTGGCGACCCAGCGTTACCGTCAGCTCCCGTCTCTACCTACTAAAATCGGAAAGGACCAAAGCCACTCTTACCGTCACAGAAAGGATGACGTGGCGTTCGTACATAAGGCATCTATTTACATGGCGAAGCATATTCCGATTCGGACCACCATGTCACAAGAACGACATGGATATTCTTCTATATCAGGCTTGCCAGAAGATTCTAGTAAAAATGTCAAAATCGATATGAGCTAAGCGGCAACGAGGCTGACAAAGCATTGCGGAACGAAACACGTCGCTCGCGACCTGCGTATTACCATTTATTGCACGCACCTTATTTGAACGCTAACCAACCGGAGGCAATAACATGGGCGCATGGGGTATGGGTATCTTTGACAACGATACGGCATGTGACTGGGCGTACTCCCTGGAAGAGTCCAACGATCTCTCGGTCGTGGAAGACGCCATAGAGACCGTGCTGTCCGTGGACTCGGACTATCTTGAGGCACCGGACGCGGAAGAAGCGCTTGCGGCCTGTGAAGTCATCGCGAGACTAAGAGGAAATTTTGGCGATAGAAATAGCTACACGGAGACTGTCGATAACTGGGTTTCCGGTAACAGCCTCAAGGTACCCCGGGAACTCATCGAGAAAGCGAAGGCAGCGATTGCGCGCATCATCTCGGACTCGTCGGAACTGGCCGAATTGTGGACGGAAAGCGGAGACTACGAGGAATGGAAGCACAATATAGATAACCTGTTGTCGCGTATCGGCACGTAGGAGCGCAGCGCATCGATCGCGATCGACAGCCTTCGCGCCATGCGAAATCATCGGATATTTCAGGACACCCACTGGGAACCAAAATGCCTGATCATCTTACGAATATTCGGGTGAAACTCTCCAATGCCGAGCTTGTATTTCTAAAGGAAAACTTCGGCATCGAATTTCGCGATAGCGGCTCTGTGGCTACTACCACGTTTGAGGAAACCCGCGATCAGATCCTTGCCATCGAAGAAACGGCGCTGCGCAAACTGCGAGAACGCAATGGACAATCCCCGCACTGCTCTTTCTGCGGCGCCACTTCACTTGCCGTCGGCCCTCTCGCCAAGTCTCCGCGAGGCCCGCTCATCTGCCGGGGTTGTGCAGCTTACTGCGTTTCTGTCATAGAGGAAATTCTGAAAGGTGAGCCGTAACAAGACCAAACGTACCCTTACGTCTGTCTCGTCAGAGACGATATGAATCCAGGTCACAGGTATGTGATAGGTATCCGCCATTCAATCGTAAACGGGGCTTGAGCCGCTCCCTTACATGGCTTCCGGACCCCGGCATTCCCTGCCGGGGCGAGGATGTTCCCTCGCCAAGGCATGGGGTGGGACTTCTCTCCCTCCGCACATGGCGGCTTCCCACCTCATCCGCTCGCGGTTCCTCGATCGATCGCGGGATTATTGACAGGCACCCTCGCTTGGAGTAGATGGGAATGGGCAGAGCGATAAACACATTGTTTACCGAACCAAGCATTCGACAACGTCCACGCAGCGGGGTGAATAGCCATGAGAAGACTGTATTACCTGACCGGTGACATCGAGAGTTGCGAGCGGATTTCCAACGATCTCCACCACGCCGGCATCAGCGATTGGAACTTCCGGGTACTGGGCAAGGACGAGGCAGGGCTTTACAGGAGGCACATCCATTCGGCCGGCTATCGGCACAAGCTGGACATCGTCCGCGATGCCGAACGCGGCGGACTGCTCGGCATCATCGCCGCATCCGTTGTGGCCTGGTACCTGAATTCGAACGACACCTTCGGCGGTCACTCCTCGGCCCTGATGTATATCGCGATCTTCGGCTTCGTCACGCTGTTCGGGGTGTGGGCCGGCGGCATGGTGGGCCTGGCTACGGAGAACCAGAAGATCGCCCGGTATCACGACGATATCGAGGCCGGCAAATTTCTCATCATGCTCGACGTCAAGGCGGGCGAGGAAGAGCGGCTGAAATCGCTGATGGCATCCAGCCACCCGGAAGCCGTGTTTCAGCGTGTCGGCTCCACCTTCGTCAATCCCTTCAAGTTCGCCCATTCGGTACCGGCCCGATAAGCGCCCGAGACCTGTGCGAGTGTCCAATCCGGCATGGACACTCGCGCCGCGCGACTCACCGGGCCGAGCATGAATCCAACGACTTCCGCGCCGACCACTTTACAAGCCGGCTACCGCACCCTTTACGAAAGCGGCGCATTGGAACAGCGGGTCGACAGCGCCCGCCGGCATCTGCGGTGCTGCGACCTCTGTGCCCGCTACTGCCGGGTCGACCGGCTGGCGGGGATCGGCGGCGCGGTGTGCCGCACGGGGGAACGAGCCATCGTTCACAGCCACGGCCCCCACCATGGCGAAGAAGACGTGCTGCGGGGCTGGAACGGCTCGGGCACCATCTTTTTCAGCTGGTGCAATCTGCGTTGCGACTACTGCCAGAACTGGGAAATCAGCCGTGGGGGAGCAGGCCGGGAAGTCGGCGCGCGACGGCTCGCAGCCATGATGCTGGACCTGCAGGAGCAGGGCTGTCACAACATCAACTTCGTCAGTCCCAGCCACGTGGTGGCGCAAATCATCGAGGCAACTTGGCTGGCCGCCGCGCAGGGACTGAGGCTGCCCCTGGTCTACAACACCGGAGGTTACGACAGCCTCGAAGCCCTGGCCCTGCTGGACGGAATCATCGACATCTACATGCCGGACATGAAATACGGCGACTCCCAAACCGCCCATCGCTACTCCCACGTACGCGACTACTGGGAGATAAACCGGGCCGCGGCCAGGGAAATGCACCGCCAGGTCGGCGATCTGCGGGTGGACGAAAACGGCTTGGCTTACCGCGGCCTATTGGTTCGCCATCTGGTGCTCCCCGCCGGTCTGGCGGGGACCGCCAGGGTATTGGAATTCGTCGCACGGGAAATCTCGGACGCGACTTATGTCAATCTGATGGGTCAGTACCGACCCTGTTACCGGGCCGGCGAGTATGAGGAACTGGCCCGCCCCATTACCACGGAGGAATACCGGCAGGCGCAAGCCATCGTCCGCGAGCTCGGATTGAGCCGATGTTCGGTTTAGCGTGATACCCGGCCGAGCGATTCGGGCGACTGCCTCCCGCCTCGGTCTCGCCGCCGGGATGTGCGGCCGTGCCTGCCCCCCCCTTGCCGGAGGATAGCGCTCAGCCCCGGCCGCCGTCGACCGGACCTATTTGCCGGCCATCCCCGCCCGCAAGGCGTTGTAAATTGCGTTGCCCACATTCATGTCCTCGCTGCTGACGATCACCGCAACGACCAGTTTGTCCCCGAACTGGATGCATTCCGTCACGGCGACGCTCTTCTCGGTCCAGGCGCGGACCGAATCGGCGGAACTGGACACCTGGCCCGCTTTTTCGGCATTGAGGATTCCCTCGGCCCGCTTCACGCATTCCACCTGGCTCGGGGTAGTAGCTTCGAAATGATCCCACCACATGTTGGGCCCGGCCCAAACGGGTGATGCGAACCCGCAACCCAGCAGGCCGGAGATCAAGAAAATCGGCAGTTTGCGATATCTGGTCGTCATGATGGTTCTCCTGGTGACGTGAGTGACGCTGAAGTCGGCGAGCGATCCTGATCGAAGGTGGCGGCGGTCGCCGGGTGATCGTAGGAATACGGCGGTGCCGAGCCAGTCGCATGGCCCGCACACGCCGGAAGAAAAAACCGTTTTACGGTGCGGTCTTATAGGTTTGCAGTTTCTGCAATTGGTCCGCGGTGAGGACGGCGTTGATCGCGTTGCGGGATTTCAGCGCGGTCTCCACCAGTTCATCCACCGCCGCATTGTGTTCCTTGGCGGCTTTGCGGATGCTCGCTTCGTCCGATGACGGGTTCAGATAAAGTTCATGGGCCGATCTCATGGAATCGCGCAGTTTCTTGCCGAGCGTTTCCAGGGCCGCTTGATTGTCCTGATGGATGCGGGTGATCTTGCCGACCTGCTCATCGCTCAGCTTGAGGTCGCCGAGGTGCTTGAGCACCACTTCCGCATAGCCTTTATGCCGTTCGTGATACATCTGCCGCATATGCTCCCGCATCATGCCGCCGCGCATGTCGTCCGGCGGAGGTCCGCCGGGTGGCTGGGCGATCGCCGAGCCCCAAGCCAGCGCGGCAACGATCGAATATACCGGTAAGGATTTCATGGCACCTCCTTGGTTGGCTCCCCTTGGAGAAGCTCGGCAGAAGTCTTCGCGAACAGGGAATTGCGGACGGGTTGGGACCGCAGCCGGGCTTCATTGCAGACAGCGTGCCCGCCTGATCGTCGACCTTGGACGTTCTTTGGACGACTGTCACCAAAGACCTACGAAGAGCACGATAATTCCCGGAAAGCGCCAGGTGGTTCCGGCTGTTTTCCCCTACGTATTCGCGCTGCTTGACAGGGGGACACGCAAGAGCAAAGCTGCTGCAACAGGGGACTGGACATGCACCCGGCAGGACATGGGAACCGACCCACCCCCATAGGGTCAACGGCGAAATCGCCGCCTCGGAGCCGGGACAGGCCTGCACAGTTCGGAAACGCCTCGCGACAGCTGCTGCAACCACTGATGGAGAACAGGAATGGCTGAGTCAAACGTCACCCCGTCCGGCAAATCGGCAGCCGAGGCCCGCACCCGAATGCCGCCGGCGATTCCGTCCATCAAGTCGCGCAGCCTTCCAGCCCTGGGAAACGGCCCCGAATTCAATGCGGCGGAAATTCAGCGCATGATCGCCGAAGCCGCTTACTACCTCGCCGAGAAACGCAATTTCGCGCCCGGCTTCGAAGAAGAAGACTGGGCGACGGCCACCACCGAGGTCATGGCGCAAATCAGCCTGGCCAGCCTGTAATCCCGCTATCCGTCAGGAGAGTCCACGCTGACGGCACGCGCGCCTGCGATGCCCTCCCCTTCCAAGCGTTTCGACGTCGTCATCATCGGCGCCGGTCCGGCCGGGCTGTTTGCGGCCCTGCAACTGGCCGGCCGGATGAATATCCTGCTGCTCGACCGGAAGTCCCGTCCCGGCGGTGCCGGCGGCGCCACCGACGGCAAGCTCAACCTGTCCCCCCACATCGGCCTGGATCTGGCCGAACTGGCGCTGTCCGAACAAGAGGCGCTGGGCTACATCGAGACTGTGGACCGGACCTTCCTGGATCACGGCGCCGACACCGACCTGCACGGACTGGACGAGGAACGCATCCAGTGGTGGCTGGAGCGGGTCTCCTGGGTGCGCCGGCGGACTCCGAAAGGGGAATGGGACATCCAGCTGGTTCCGATCAAGCAGCGTCACATGGGAACCGACTTCGCCCACCTGGTCACCGCGGCGATCGCAGCGACCATCGCCCGGCGCGGTGGCGAGATCACGCTGGAAACGGAGATCACCGAACTGCACCCGGAAGACAGGGGCGGATTCCTGCTGGAAACCTCCCGCGGCTGGTTCCGTGCGGATTTCGTGGTGGCCTCCCCCGGCCGCGAGGGCGCCTATTGGTTCCGGGAAAAAGCGCGAAAACTGGGGGTGCTGACGGCTTTTGGAGCGATCGACATCGGCTGCCGGGTGGAACTGGCTTCGGTGGTATACGACGAGATCACGTCGGTCCTGTACGACCCGAAATTCATCTTCTGCACACCGACCCATCAGGACCGCACCCGCACCTTCTGCACCAATCCCGGAGGCCGCGTCTGCCTGGAGGAGCATGCGGGGTTCCGCCTGGTCAACGGCGATGCCCTGAAAGCCCGCAAGACCCGGAACACCAACTTCGCCATCCTCAACACGGTCAGCATGACCGAACCGATCCAGGACACCACCGAGATGGGCCAGCAGATCGCCCGCTTCGCCAATTTCTGGGGTGGAGACCACAGTCTCGTCGTGCAGCGCTGGGGCGACCTGCTGTTGGGGCGGCGGTCGAAGCTGCAGACCTTCTTCTCTGCGCACGACGGATTCGACAAGCTGATCCCGACCCTGCCGCCGGGCCCCGGCGTCACCCCCGGCGACATCTCCTTCGCCTATCCGGGGCGCATCGTCCGCAACCTTCAGGAAAGCCTGGAACTGCTGGCCAAGGTCATCCCCGGCGTTGCCCATCCGTCCACAGCCATCTACGTTCCCGAGATCAAGTTCTATGACGTCCGCTACCCCACCAGCCGCGATCTGGAAACCAACATTCCGGGGCTATTCGTCGCCGGAGACGGAGCCGGCAAGTCCCGCGGCATCGTGGGCGCAGCGGTCAACGGCCTGATCGCGGCAGAGGGAATACTGCGCCGATCGGGTGGCGGATGAAGCCCCGCTTCGGGTCCGCCTCGATCGCCGGCCATGCTGCCGCGCGAGATCCGATCCCAATCCGGGGCAGGCCATCGTGACTGCATGCCGGGCCTTTTGCCGCTGGAAATCAGACTGCCCCATGCTTCGCAGCCTATCCTCATAGGCCTGAAAACTTCGAGTCGTTCGGTTACCCGACTGACCCGCCATTGAGGAGTCCGTCACATATTTGCCGATTTCGTGAAGCGCCTCACACAACCGAGCTGCCAGGATTAACGGGGAGGACTAGGCTCAGTTTCCAGTGGAACTAGCCTCGCGGCCGATGCATGGGGACATTTCGTTTCCGGTGGTATCCCTCGGGACGCCTTGAAGCCTCCCCGATCTTTTTCCGGCACCGCAGTCCCGGTTTTGGGTGAATCACGAAACCGCCGGCTTACCGCAACGATGCGCTAACAACAGTTAACGACCGCTCAGGCTATCCCGCTTCGATGGTATCGGCTCCGGCATGCCGCCGCACTGCAAGGCATGCGGAACCGCCTTGCTGGTTATTGCTGGATTCGGGAGGTCGTTATGTCCAGACGAATTTCATTTTGGCTCGCGGTCGTGCTGACCGTGGTGGTGGGCACCGTCGAAGCGGCCCAGTTTTCCATCAACGCAACCAAGAACCGGGGCGGAACCATCGAGCCGCCGGGCAAGGTCCTGGTGGAGGAAGGGGCCAGCCAGGATTTCACCGTCAGCGCCAATGACGGTTTCTACCTGGCGACCCTCAAGGTGGACGGTGCCTCCGTCCCGCTCACCGACCGCAGCGGGACCGTCTACCCCTTCACCAATGTGACGGAAAACCACCGAATCGCGGCCCGCTTCCGCCCCAACCCCACCATCGTCGCCAACGCCAATCACGGCGGCAGCGTCGAGCCGGCGGGCAAGGTCCCGGTGGCCTACGGCGGCAGCCTATCCTTCAGCATCAGCCCCGACTTGGGCTTCCACGTGGCGGACGTGCGGCTGGACGGCGAGTCTTTGGGAGCCGTCACCTCCACCGAGGTCACCGACGTCATCGCCAAGCGCCGGCTGCTGGTCAAGTTCGCGATCAACCGCTACACCATCGCCACCACCGCCGGTTCCCACGGAACCATCGTCCCGTCCAATCCCACCGTGAAGCACGGCGGCAAGAAGGTGCTCACCATCGTGCCCGACCAGGGCTACGGGATCACCGGACTGACCGTGGACGGCGTGCCGGTGACCGGGCTTCCCGCCAAGGGCCGCTACAAGCTGAAGCTGGAGGGGATCACCAAGGACACCGCGGTGGTCGCCAGTTTCGAAACCGGTCAGGGAGCCAAGGTGGAAGGACTGGCGGTCGCCGGCCAGGTCAGCGTGGTGGACGCCAAGCCTCCCGCCCAGAACGCCCCGCCGCTGCAGGCGAATTCCTTCAAGGCCATGGCCGCGGCGGCCGCGCCAGCGGTGCCCGAGGGCTCCGACTACTACACCGACAAGACCCACGTGTACGTCCACGAGAAAGCCGGCGATGCCCTGAAGACGGTCAACATGATCCTCTGCATGATCAAGCAGACCCAGTACAGCGACAGCCGCCTGATCAACCAGGGCTGGTACAAGGCGCTGATCGACGCCGGCGCCTGCGAGGCCGACGACAGCACCGACAACGCCGCCAGCAGCTCCGAGAGCGGCACCACCGACTCCGACGCGGCGCCCAGCTTCGACAGCTGGACCGTGAAATCCGAGCGGGCCGACGAATCCAGTCCCCAGCTGCTCAGCGCCTACATCCACATGGGCAAGGGCGGTCCCGGCGACCAGCCGATGACCATCCACGCCAAGATGACGGTGACCGAAGGGGTCTCCGCCACCAATCCGCTGGGCATATTCGGGGTCGACTTCAAAGGCCTTGGCGATCCCAAGGCGCCGGAGCCGGTGATGCGGGGCATCCTCAAGACCGAGCTGGCGGACGGCCAGTTGCTGATCAAATTCGCCGAGCAGGCCGGCCCGCCCCAGGGGGAAGCCATGCACGTCGCCAAGGTGGCCTACCGCAAGGACCCCGCCGGCGACAGCGGCCAAGGCAGCGCCTTGCAGGAAGACCAGTTCGGCCCATTTCCGCAACTGGACCGCATCGATTTCGCCTATGACGCCAACTACTTCAAGCGGGTCGATCCGTCCAGCGGCCAGGGGCCCTGCCTGGACCGCACCCAGTTCGAAACCAGCGCCTGGCGCTATGGCCTGTACGACGGAACCAGCGGCGAGCGAGTGACGCTCAACGGCGGCTTCCCCATCAGTACCTCTGCGGACGGCAAGGGCACCGACGGATATCTGGGCTATTACGGCCTGCACCTGCCGCCGGAAGCCGCGCCGCTGGACGACGGCGCCACGGTCTACCGCAAGTCCTGGGACAACGGGATCGGAACGACCACCCCCTACACCCTGGTGGTGCGCGGCGGCAAACTCAAGAAACACGTGCAGGAAGACATGGCGCTGGGCGACATCAAGAACATTCCGCTGGAAGGCAACATCCCGCCCCCCGGCGAATCCGGCCCCGGCTCCACCATGTACCGGGTAACCTGGGACGGCACCGCGCTGGTCATTCTGGCCTCGGCGCCCATGGGACAGGATGGCCCGCCGGCCTGGACCGAACTGTCCACCCCCATACCTCTTGACCAAACCTTTGTGTTTCCCTTCACCACTCTGGGGCTGTATTCCCAGGCCCTGGGCGGCCAGTTGAACATTCCCTTGAACAACTGCGCCCAGATCGACCCGGCCCAGCCTTTCAGCGGCTTCCGCTGCGACAAACCGGCTGCCGATACCGCGGTGGTGTTCTACCGGGTGACCACGGTCGCACCCGGCGATCCGGTGCCCGCGGTACTGAGCTGCTACGACCATTGCCCGAAGGCGGGGCCGGAGGGAATGGATGGGTCGAGCCCGCTGTCCTTGACCTATCCCATGGACCCCGAACCCGGCGCGGACAACCGCCACGATTATGGATACGCCGAGCTGATGCTGACCGACAATGGCAACGAGGTGGTCCTGAAAACCGCGGTGCCGGGCCAGAACTGGGGCTTCAACAGCGGCCCGCTGTTCGATGCGAGCGTACCCGCCAACCTGGCCGCCCTGGCCTGCGACTTCGATCCGGCCCAAATCTGTGGTTGGAAGAGCTGGATGGCACTGGCGGAGTTCTACACCTGGGAAACCGGCCCGGATTCCTGGAACCGGCTGACGGCGGCCAAGGACCAGAACGATGCGCTGGTCCCCTTCGACCAGCCCCTCCAGGTGAGCTTCGGCTATCCCGAGACCGGCACCGAGGGTTTCAACAGCGCCGCCACCGACGCCAAGTACGGCGGGACCAAGTTCTTCCTGGAATACGCCGGGTTCGGCGATCTGCACGGAATTCCCGGCAAGTGCGTCAACCCCAACGACCCGACCCAGGCCGTGGCGGACTGTTCGAAGCCGGGGCTGCGGTGGGTGCCGGAATTCACCATCCCGACCGGCTCGGAAGCCTTGGCCGGCACCGACAGCCTGCTCATCAAGCCGCTGGAGATGGAACAGCGGATGTCGAAATCTCCCGGTTCCTGCGGCCACCTCAACCCGGTGGACATGAGCGCAAGCTGGCCCGACCTGAAGCAGGACTGGACCGACCCGGCCCTGGCCGAGGAGCCGGTGATCACCGACCCGCCCAAGGTCATAGGCGGGGTGATTCAGTAATACGGGGAGACCGGGAACAGGGACGTCCCCGACCATCGATGTCCGTAAAAACCCTGCAGACTCCGGGACGTGCGGACGCCCCGAGCCCTGCCTGACATCCCGGCGGGTCCCGCGCCGAAACCCGTCATCACCCTGCCCTGCGGCCGAATCCCCAATCTCTCATCCCGCGTCGAGACTTTCGCTTTCGACGAGTAAGGCCAGTGCCTCCTCGAACAGCAGCGGGCCTCCGCCGCGGTGGCACGGAGGCGGGCGTGGTGGCGCCTCCTGTTCGTACAGTTCTGGCAGTCCGCGCTGAGGAGCTCGAAGGCGTGGGCGCCGAACGGCAGATCGGCGAGATGAGGGAGACACCCGCACCGGCAGGCTGCGGTGCCGGTCCGGATCGTTTCGCGCCGCCAACAGTCCAACTTGCGGTAATTGCGGGAGTACAATCCCGTCACGAAGCTGCGCAGACAGCCAGGTGGACGACGCCCATGATCCCGAATAACAACATCGAGCCGGCCGAACTCGCCGCGGTATCGGCATCCCGCAGTTTCCCCGCGACCCGCCGGATCGAGCCGGCGCCGCCCCGAACCGACTGCCCGGCAGCACGACTGCAGCGCCGCATCGGACTCGCCAACCAGACCCTGGTCCTGTTGTGCCTGCTGCCGCTGCTGATGCTGTCGTTCCGCTATGCCGGCAAAGGGCTCGGTCCCAACCCGGTGGAAACCCTCGCCGGCGATACCGGTGCCTGGGCGTTGCGGTTGTTGTGGATCAGCCTGGCGGTGAGCCCGTTGCGCCAGCTGACCGGATGGCATTGGCTGGTGCGATTGCGGCGGGTCCCGGCGCTGTTCGGATTTTTTTACGCCGGTCTCCATCTGCTGGTTTATCTGGTGTTCGAGCAGGAATTCGACGCGGCCGGCGTGTTCGACGACATTCGCCACCGGCCCTACATCCTTGCCGGCTTCGCCGCCTTCCTGTGTCTGACGCCATTGGCCATCACTTCTACCGACGCCATGATCAAACGGCTGGGTGGCCGAAAGTGGCGCACTTTGCACCGGCTCAGCTACGCCGCCGCCATCCTGGCCGCCCTCCACTTCCTGCTGCTGGTGAAGCGCGACATCACCGAACCGGCCATCTACATCGCGCTGCTGGGCGCACTGTTCCTGGCCCGGCTGCGTAAACACCCGGCACGGGCCCGCCTGGCGCTGGTCAGGCCGCCGCCCGTGGTCGACAACTCCTGAACGTAACCCCGCCCCCTTAGCGGCTTTGCGCAGGCTGAGATGGGGCAGGCGCCGCCGGTTTGAGCTCCGGCTCCGGAGCGTCGAGGGTACGGCTGAGCCAACCGTGCATGAGGTTGCCGAGAGTTTCCCGCAGTTCGCCGTAACCGGCGCGGGAAACGTCCACCACCAGCTGGCGATAACCCGGATTTTCCCCTTGTATCCGCCGGCGCTGCAAGGCCGCTTCCGGCACCGCCCCATCGTTCCGGTTGGCGAGAATATCCAGTACCGGAATCTTGACCTTGCCCAAGGCAGCGAGCACCGCGGATTCCAGGGGGACGGAAGACGGCGCATCGATCAACACCGCAGCCTTGATGCCCGCCTCCGGCCGCTCCGCCAGGAAGCGTATGGCGATCAGCGCGCCGAGTCCCTCCCCCACCAGCGCCGCCGGCTGCACGGATTGATCCTGCAAGTGCTTGAGGCCCGCCTCGACCCGTCCCAATCCCTGCGGCAACAGGTCCAGGGGCCGCTGCTCCGGGGCCGAAGGTTCGGCGATGGGAGTCACGATCGCCAGGGTACTCCAGCCGCGCTGCGTCAAGCTGCGCCGAACCGCTTGCAGCAATCCCGCATCCGGCGCCACCCCGGCCTCGGGAACCAGCACCAGGCCACCGTGCTTGCGTCCGCCGACGGCCGGCCGGTACAACGCAGCGAATCGCCCCTCGGCGGCCTCCAGCCACAGGGTCTCCCGGCTCTGCCGAAGCTCCATCTCCTGCGCCAGCTGGGACTCCCGGCCAAGGTCCTGGGCCAGCACAGGCAGGCTCGCCAACACCAGCAGAAAACACCACGCGCGCATCATGCCACTCTCCGTCTATCGGGGTTGCCACTGAGTGTACGGGAGCCGTCCCGGAATCGACAGATTGCGGTGTTTGGCGCAACCGACGATCGTGTAGACTGAACCGGTCCCAGTCGATTTCCAGGAGCCGATCAGCCATGTCCGAGTTTGCCGAATATATTGATGGCCTGCCCAATGTGTGCGGGGCCGAGGACGCCGTCGACGCGGTCGTTCGCGGCAGGCCGCAACGCTGTTACGGAGCGGAGAGTCCGATTGTCTTCGGCTCGATCCGCAGTGCCGCCGCCATCGCCCTGCACATGCACCAGCCGCTGATCCCGGCCGGCGGCGGCGATCTGCAGCACGCCGACGTCATCAGCAATTTGCAGTACATGATGGAGAACCAGGGCATCGGGGACAACCACAATGCCCCCGTGTTCCACTGGTGCTACAAGCGCATCGGCGAGTTCGTGCCGCAACTCATGGGCGAAGGCAAGGAACCGCGGGTGATGCTGGAATACTCCGGCACCCTGTTCCACGGCCTGCGCAAGATGGGGCTGCACGACGTGCTCGACAGCCTCAAGGGAGTGACCTGCAATCCCCATTACCGGCGCGCCGTGGAGTGGCTCGGTGCTCCTTGGGGCCACGCGGTGGCTCCGTCCACCCCGGCGCAGGACTACCGGTTGCACGTGAAAGCCTGGCAGCATCATTTCGCGGGAATTTTCGGCACCGAGGCGCTTGCCCGGGTACGCGGGTTTTCTCCGTCGGAGATGGCCCTGCCCAACCATCCGGACGTCGCTTACGAGTACATCAAGACGCTGCGGGACTGCGGCTACGAGTGGGTGTTGGTGCAGGAACACTCGGTCGAGCAGCCGTCCAACGGCCACGGCCCGGAGCGCAAACACCTGCCCCACCGGCTGGTGTGCACCAACTCCAAAGGCGAATCCGTCAGCATCATCGCCATCGTCAAGACCCAGGGCAGCGACACCAAGCTGGTGGCCCAGATGCAACCCTATTACGAGGCCAAGAGCCTGTCGCGCTGGGAACTGGCGGGCAAGCCGGTACCGCCCCTGGTCACCCAGATCGCCGACGGCGAGAACGGCGGCGTGATGATGAACGAGTTCCCGCCCAAGTTCATGGAGGTGGTGCGGGAATCGTCCGGTTCCGATTGTCCGCTCATGAACGTCAGCGAATACCTGGACTTCCTTTACGGCCAGGGATTGACGGCGGAGGACTTCCCGGTCCTGCAGCCGTTGTTCCAGAAGCGAATCTGGGACCGCTTCCAGCCCGGCGGCGGCCCGGACAAGCTCAACCAGGTGATCGAGGAACTGCGCAAGGAGGACCACCGCTTCCACATGGAGGGCGGCAGCTGGACCAACGACATTTCCTGGGTGCGGGGCTACGACAACGTGCTGGGGCCCATGGAGGAAGCCAGTTCGGCGTTCTACCGCAAGCTCATCGAACCCGGCGTCCCGACCCGCGATCCGCGCTACCGCAATGCGCTATTCCATCTGATGACCGCGCAAACCAGTTGCTACCGCTATTGGGGCCAGGGGCTGTGGACCGATTACGGCCGCGAGCTGTGCCGGCGCGCCGAGGCGATCGCGGAAGGCGTCTGAGCGCCACGACAAGCCATCCGCGAGGTGGGTCAGACGCGCACACGTTGTGCCCCGATGACGGGACAACATTTTTGCGCGTCGCAACCCACTGGGAGAGCCACGCACGGTTGCGGCTGAAGCCGCACCTACGGCGCGGCCGTCTCGGTTCCGCCCTGCACCAGCCCCATCGTCGCAGCACCCGCGCCAATCCCCGCCCCTCTGTCTTCCACCGGGCGACACTGCATTTACTCTCCGCCTTCCGCGCACCCTGCCTTCCCGAGCCGCCGGCGACGGCACCCTCATTTAACCAGCAGTTTTGTCGGGATTATTTCCCCTGAGCACATCCCGGCACAGAAAGTTCATCTGCGGAAACCGGAAGGATAAATCCGGCACCGCACAAATGCGAATGGTTTGCAACTTGACGAGAGGACAGTTATAGTCTCGTCACGTCTTCCTTACACAAGCCGTTCCATGAACCCCGCCGTCCAAAGATTCCTGCCCCGAACCACCCTTGCCTGTGCCCTGGCATGCAGCCTGCCCGCCGTCGCCGCCCAAGCACCGCCGGCGACTCTGGAAGAGATGTGGAAGATCGTGCAGCAGCAGCAGAAGGAGATCGAGGGTCTGAAGGCGAAAGCCGCCCAGGCCGATGCCCTGCAGGAAGAGGTCAAGTCGCTGCGGCAGGCCCAGTCCGCTCCGGCACCCGAAAAGTCCAAGGCCACCGACGCCGACCGCAAGACCCAGATCCTCGCGACCGAGGTGGAGAAGCTGAAGAGCCAGCTGGTCATCCCCGACAAGCGCGAATACAAGAGCCTGTATGGCTTCGGCCCGGCCGCGTCCGGTGTTTACCGGGTCAACAGCGGCCTGTCCATCGGCGGCTACGGCGAAGCCATCTACACCAACTACACCAGTCACAAGGGCGAGCAGCGCGACCAGTTCGACCTGGTGCGGGCGGTGCTCTATGCCGGCTACAAGTTCAACGACTGGATCATTCTGAACAACGAGATCGAATTCGAGCATGCCACCACCGGCGAAGGGTCCGAATCCAAGGGCGAAGTGTCGGTGGAATTCTCCCAGCTGGACTTCTTCCTGCATCCCAAGGCCAATGTCCGCGCCGGGTTGATGCTGATGCCCATGGGCTTCATCAACGAGATGCACGAACCCACCACCTTCCACGGCACCCACCGTCCGGACGTGGAGCGCTATATCATCCCCGCCACCTGGCGCGAGATGGGAGCCGGCCTGTTCGGCGAGATACTTCCGGGCCTGCAATACCGCATGTACGCCGTCAACGGCCTCAATGCCCGCGACTTCACCAGCGCCGGTATCCGCGACGGACGCCAGGGCGGCAGCAAGGCGCTGGCGGAGAACTTCGCCTTCACCGGCCGGCTGGACTACATCCCGCCCTTCGCCCCCGGCGTGCTGGTGGGAGGCTCCGCCTATGTCGGCGACGCCGGCCAGGCCGATCCGGTGCTGGGGCGCCACACCAGCATCAAGACCCAGCTGTACGAAGGCCATCTGCAGTGGCATTACAAAGGCCTGGAATTCCGTGCCCTGGGCGCCTGGGGCCATGTCGGCGACGCCGGCCTGCTGAGCGCCGCCAACGGCGAGCCCATCGGCAAGGAGAATTTCGGCTGGTACACCGAGGCGGCCTACGATCTGATGCCGCTGATCTGGAGCGACAGCAGCCAATACCTGGCCCCCTTCATCCGCTACGAGCGCTACGATAGTCTGGCCAAGCTTCCCGCCGGCGTGCTCGACGACGGCAGCTTCGACCGCCGCATCTACCAGGCGGGCCTGAGCTACAAACCCATCCCCAACGTCGTGATCAAGGCCGACTACCGCAACATCAGCAGCGCGGCCGGCCAGAACCCCCACGAGTTCAACCTGGGACTGGGCTTCATCTACTGACCAACGAGACCGAGGTGGCTATGTCGACCTGGAAAACGACCCTGTTTGCAGCGCTGGTTGCCGCCTGCCTGGTACCAGCGGCCGGACGGGGTACGGTTTATTACAGCAAGGAGGAGGCGTTCGCCCTGGCCTTCGGCGAGGGCACTACGGTGGAGCCGGTGCCGGTGTTCCTGAGCGACGGCCAGGTGGCGGAAATCGAGCGGCTGGCCAAGGTCAAGGTGGACTCCCAACTGTTCAGCTTCCACGTGGGCAAGCGGGGCGATAAGGTGCTGGGCTATGCCGCCATCGAATCCCACGTGGTGCGGACCCAGCCGGAGACCTTGCTGGTGGTACTGTCGCCCCAGGGCGAACTGGTGCGGCTGGAAGTCCTGGCGTTTCACGAGCCGCCCGAATACCAGCCGTCGGCCCGCTGGATGGAGCGGCTGTACCGCCGCGCCATTCCCGATTTGTTCCTCAACCAGGGGATCGACGGCATTGCCGGCGCCACCCTCAGTTCCCGTGCCTCCCTGGACGGCGCCCGCAAGGTCATGGCCATCTACCGTCTGGCCGTCCACGAGGAGAAAGGCTGATGCGCTTCTTCGTCACCGGCGAGCAGAACCGCCAATCCCTGATCAACACCATCGTCCTGCTGTTCCTGGGCTATATCGCCCTGCTGTGGGTCAGCAACGGCATGATGTATTTCCACAAGATGGGGCTCAATCCGGAATCGGTGGTGGAGTACTACCTCGGCTCCGAAGAGCATTTCACCCAGCCCAAGAGCTACCAGAGCCTGCTGGAAGTCACCCACTTCCATCTGTTTTCCATGGGTTTGCTGGTGCTGACCCTGAGCCATCTGCTGCTGTTCACGCCGCTCGCCGCCAGGCTGAAAATCTGGCTGGCCGGCCTCACCTATGTCTCGGCCATCGCCGACGAGGCCGCCGGCTGGCTGGTACGCTTCGTCCATCCCGGCTTCGCCTGGTTCAAGATCGGATCCTTCGTCACCCTGGAATTCAGTCTGTTGGCCCTGCTGGTGATGGTGTCGGTCTCGCTGGTGGTGCAGCGGATGATGCTGCAGAAATCGGAGAGAACCCGCTCGGCACCGGCGGGTTCGGTGGAACACCGCGCCTGAAGGCGCGGGCGCTTACTGCAGCGGCGTCAGCGGCTCGGAGCGGTAGCCGTCGGGAATCCGCATCAAATCGGCGGCCACCGCGCTGGTGACGATGCGGTTCAAGGTCATGCTGCTCTGGCCGCGGTTGGAGAACTCCCGCATCTCCACCGGCACCCCGGAAAGCTCCTGAACCCGGATATTGGGCAGCTTGATGCCGAACTGGCCGGCCAGACCCTGGGTGGTGCCCGCCAGCTTCTCCGAGAAATTCAGCAGCGAGCGGAGGGTGGCGTAATCGTCTCCGGACAGATTCAGGCGCTTCGGATCGGCCAGACAGAAATCTCCCGTCTTGGACTTGCCCTGGAACAGATTCATCTGCTCGCAGTCGATTCCCCCCACATTTCTCGCAGTTCCGGTCCGCACCACACTGGCGGATTCGGCGGGCTTGGCGGCCTCGGCGATCTGGTCCAGCGAAACGTTGCCGCCCAGCATCTGCTCCCACTTGGCGCGCTGCTCCGGCGGCAGCTTGCCCAGTTGCTCGCCGAATCCCTGCAACAGCGGTTGCAGGGCCTCCGCCTGACGGCCGAAGCGGGCCAGCTGCTGCTGGTCCAGGGTCATGAAGGAATGCTTGCGGTGATCGATGATGAACAGCGACTCGTCGTCGCGGGTGTACAAAACGTCCAGCTTGCTGTCACCGCCGGCGCCCTTGACCATCACCCGGCCATCCTTGATCAGCACCGGCTGGGGCTTGCCAGCGGTGGCCGGGGCCTCGGTAACGATGTATTCCAGGGTGCTGTCGGCTGCGGCCGGCAGCGCGGCGGCCAGGCCCAGGGCGGCAATCAGCGGGGAAAAACGATGCGACATGAAAAACTCCTGCCCGCAGAGGGCTAAATCGAGATCAGTGGTGCGGCAGTGCCACGATTATCCGGCAAGCGCACCACGTGCACAAAGGCACCCGGCGCTTGTCCGCGCAAGCGTCAGACACTAGCATTTGAACTCTTGAATCACCCTTAAATCCCGTCCCGATGTCCCACAGCCACGACCATCACCCCGGCGGCTTGCGCTGGCGGATGGCGCTATCCGCGCTGATCACTTTCGGCTTCGTCGTCTTCGAAGGCTTCGCCGGCTTCTATTCCAACAGCCTGGCGCTGCTCACCGACGCGGCTCACAACCTCACCGACGTGCTGGCACTGGCCTTGAGCTGGTTCGCCCTGCGGCTGGCGGAACAGCCTCCCCACGCCGGCAAGACCTTCGGCTACCACCGGGTCGGCATCCTCGCCGCCATGGTCAATTCCACCACGCTGGCCGTCATCGCCTTAGGGATCTTCTACGAGGCCTATCACCGGCTGCAATCGCCGTCTCCGGTCGCCGCCGACATCCTGGCCCAGGTGGGCGCCGCCGCACTCGCAGTAAATCTCCTCACCGCCTGGCTGGTCCACCACGGCAGCGAGCACGACCTCAACGTCCGCAGCGCCTTCATCCACCTGATGGGGGACGTGTTCTCCACCCTCGGCGCCATCGCCGCCGGGATCGGCATCTGGTTCACCGGCTGGACTTGGCTCGACCCCGCCGCCAGCGTCTTGATCGGCCTGTTGATTCTGTGGAACGCCTGGATCATCCTGGGCGAGACCCTGGACATCCTGCTGGAAAGCACCCCGCGGGACATCGACATGGACGCGGTGGTGCGGGATTTCCTTGGGGTGGACGGCGTGATGGGCATCCACGACCTGCACGTGTGGAGCATCTCCAGGAGCCTCCGGATGCTGTCGGCCCATGTGGTGACCGCCGACATCACCATCAGCGAAGGCGCTCGCATCCAGCGCCAACTCCACGAACGGCTGGCCCACAACCACGGCATCGGCCACGCCACCCTGCAGCTGGAGTTCGAGCAGTGCGCCTCCGGCGCGCTGTACTGCGACATCGCCGGCCGAAACCGGGACGCCCACGGCCACCATCACTGAGCACGACCGTCCCTTCCCACCCAGACCCCCAGCAGCAAGGCCGCGCCGAACGCGCAACCCGAAGCCCATCCAAAGGCCACCAGCGGGCCGAACCGCTCCCACAGCCAGCCGAACAGCGCCGACGCCGGCAGCAGGGTCAACCCGGTGACCAGATGGAACCAGCCGTAGGCCGTACCCAGCAGCTCAACCGGGGCAAGGTCGGCGACCAGCGCCTTTTCCGCCCCCTCAGTGGCCGCCAGAAACAGCCCGTAGACCGCGAAAGCCGGCCACAACATTGCAGTACCGCTGCCGTTGGTGCCGAGCGCCAGGTAGAACAGCCCGTAGATGATCCAGCCGGCCCCGATCAGCCGCACCCGCCCCAGCCGGTCGGACCAGCCCGCCAGGGCCGGCGAGAACAGGGTGGCGGTCAGCGAGGTCAACCCCCACAAGAGGGGAATCTGGGCCTCCGGCAAACCCAGGGAACGGGCTTGCAGCAGCAGGAACATATTGGACGAATTGCCCAGGCTGAACAGCGCCAGAACCAGCAGGTAGCGGCGGTAGCGCCGCGGCAGCGCGGCCGGTCGCCAGTCCAGCGGTCGCGGCGCCGAGGCTCGGGGACGAACCGGCTCCGCCACGGCGGCAGCCAGCGCCACAGTCAGCGCCCCCGGCAGCGCGGTCCACAGGATCAGATCGCGGATCGCCAGGCCCTGGTCCAGCAGCAGCCAGGCGGCTAACGGACCGATCACCGCACCGGCGTTATCCATCCCGCGCTGCAGCCCGAACGCCAGCCCGCGCCGGCCAGTATCGACGCTGGCCGCCAGCATGGCGTCGCGTGGCGAGCTGCGCAGCCCCTTGCCCACCCGATCCATGAACCGCAGCAGCAGCACCACAGGCCACGCCGCCGCCAGGGCGATCAACGGCCGCGACACCGCCGCCAGAGCATAGCCGCCGACCACCAGCGGCTTGCTGCGGTCGATGCGGTCGGCGAGCAGGCCCGACACCAGCTTGAGCAGGCTGCCGACCGTCTCGGCGACGCCCTCGATCAAACCCAGCGCCTTGGGGCCTGCCAACAGCACGGACGACAAATAGATCGGCAACAGCGGATAGACCAGATCGCTGGCCGCATCGTTGAGCAGGCTCACCCAACCCAACAGCCACACGGTACGGGGCAAGGCCAGCAGCGGTTTGAACAAGGAGTACCTCCCGGGCGGGAACCTGACCCGGGAAGCATACCGCGAACCCTGAGGCGATGCGCAGCGGAGGCGGGGCAAAACTGCGGGAACGCGGAGTTTAGGCCTCGCTGCGTTCACGAAGGGCGTTGAGAGCGGCGACAGTCTTCTCTGGATGGGGCGGACTCATGCCAAATGCGGCATAGATGGTGTTATTCGGCGTATTGCCACGATCAGCTGGCTCGTCGACACAGCCGAAGAAGTCTCTCCTTTCGTCCGGTGTGGCTCTTACGTCAAAGGCCACACAACGAGTCCTGTCCCCTCGTTCAACCGCAACCCGAATGTTCTCGATGTTCTTCCATGGGACATGCAACCAGCGACCGTCTTCCTTGCCGTGCAGAGTTACCCTCAGTAGTTCGTTGGCAGGAAACGCAATGCCTGCATCATCAGCTACGAAGGGTTCATAGCGACTCCACGGTCGCCGCCACACCCCAATGCAGACCGTCCCGATCCCCACCGCTACCGCAAGCAACTGGCCTGGGAGGGGCAGGCGCGCATCCGTGTAGAGCGAGAGATAGAGCAAGAGTGGTCCGACGAGGAGCATCGCGGTGCGAAACGCCAGCAGCAGCCAGCGAGGGTTGGAAAGAATATAGGCACGACCAGTGGGTGTCGGTCGGCATGGCAGAACGCGATTGGCGATCACGGTGGAAGTGCGAGACCTGCCACAGGGTTGGGCGTTCACCTTGTCCGCCCGGAATCTCGGGTTCGACAAGTGTTGCACGTTGTGCAAGGGACTCTTGCCACCCGTGGAAGACGCCTAACCAACAGGTCAGCGACGACAGCCAGACGCCCCTGGCGGTGACTTTGTGTCTGAGCGAATCGGCTGGCTCCCGTTCGCTGGACCGACTGGTTCGCTGTATTCTTCGCATCCACCTCGGCCAACCATGACGAGGTTGTCTGGACCGTATACCTGGTAAGCTTCGTACCCCGCAGAGGTGCAAATGATCTCAATGCGGCCATCGTCGAAGATCAAGGCCAAATCTCCGGTACCACATGTGACCTCCACGCACCTGATCACTTTCCCCACAATCCTGCCTCGAATATCCTGCTCCGCGTCATAGGGCGCCGGGAGGCCGAACCGATGATGATGGTCTTCTGCTGAAATGAAGACTCCCGAACCGACGTAACGCAGCAGCGACTCCTGTGTGAGCGAAACACCACCGCTGAGAGAGATGGAACAGAATCCATGCTCGCCGATGGCAAATCCTTCGACAATGCGGTTGGTCAGAATGTCAACAATGGTCATATTGACGGCGAACGTCTAAGCATTTATCCGTCGTGCGCAAACGAGAAGATCTGGCCTCATGGATTCCCTCCTGCGCATGACGGGTAATGTCTGTTGGACTAAGGATTTGGCCCAAAATAACTTCCCCGAATTCTCGCGGGAGGAAGTCAGAGCCAATCGGGTCGAAATCTGGAACCCTCTCCCCGCGGGAGAGGGCAGGGTGAGGGCCAAAGCGCCTGATGTTTCAACGAGCTTGTCGCAAGCACAACGCACCCAAGCCCCCGCCCCAACCCCTCTCCCGCAGGGAGAGGGGCTCCAAGGCGACCCCATCGGCTCTGCTGCTCAGAAATATCGGTCGGGTACTTTCGGGAAGTTATTGTCGGCCACATCCTAAGCCGCGACCAGGCCTAGGTTGGTGTCTGGGAGCGGCCCAGTTTGATTTAAGGGGATTGTATTCCGCTGGCGGAGTCAGGGGAACTCGTGCGGGCACCGGCCGCCTTGATGCGGCGATTGAGCAGTTGTCTCCGGCGCCGGCACCACAGGGTGCGGCCGTTCGGCGGATTCCCGAAACAGTCGGGCCTGACGCGCGGAAGGTCCGGATCGGAGCGCCTGGACACTCCCCGCAAAACGGATTTACCATCGCCTTGCGGGAACGGGGGAAACGCCGGTCACGGGCCACCCAAAGGCTCCTCTTCAAGCCCGCCGCCTCGGCCGGTTTCCCTCCAACAGGAGTGCCCCATGGACGTCGACCCGCTCGCCACCCGCTTCAACCCGCCGTTTGCTCTGCAGGCCGCACCGGTGTTCTGGATGGTCAACCCATACACGGAAAAGCTGATCGAGACGATGCGGAAGAAACCGCGCTTCGCCAACCTGGCGGTTGCCGTGATCGATCTCACCGGGCGCACCCGGCGGCCCGACGGCGCGGGGTGGATCACCTTCGCCGGCTGGAACATGTACGACCAGCGATTCGCCGCCAGCCTGGTGAAAATCGCCGCCATGTTCGCCGCATTCCGCCTGCGGAACAATCTCCGCATCGCGGCCAACGAGGTGAGTTCCGGCGACGGAAAGGAGGTGTTCAAGACCGTCGCCGCGGACTGGAAGGGCGTAGTCGAAACCGCAATCCCCTCGGGCAGGAAGGATTTCCCCGCATTCGACCAAATCTTCACCATCACCGGCTCGACCGGGTCCTGGACCATCGACTTCCGGCCGGATTATCGGCGCCACCTGGAGGAGATGATCGGCCACTCGAACAATCATTCGGCGTCGGTCTGCATCGACCGGATCGGCTTTCAGTACCTCAACGGAGCCCTGGACACCGATGGTTTGTACAGCACGCAGTTCGGAGGACTGTGGCTGGGCGGCAACTACGCCGGCCGCAACTGGATGCGGGAACCGCAAACCCACCGCACCCACATGGGAGCCACGGCCAAGGCCACCGCGGCGTTTCTGACACTTCTGGAGGACAGCCGCCTGGTCAGCCCGGCGGCGAGCGACGAAATGCGCGGCCTCATGCGCCTTGCCGGCTCCTGGTTCCAGGAGGGGCTGGCGCAGGCCAAGCCACCCCGCCAGATCACCGACATCTATGCCAAGGTCGGGCTGATGGGGACCCACCACGATTGCGCGGTGATCGAACGCTCCCAAGGCGGCAAGCGCATCCGCTACGCCGCCGTGGTGCTGGGCGCACCGAACGCCCAGGTCATCCGGGATCTGGCCGTCCAGTTGGACGACTACGTTCTCGCGTCGAATTAGGATATGGCCGAGAACGACTTCCCGGATTCTTGGCAGCTTGCTGGTGAGAGGGGGCTTTAGCCCGCGACGAGGCGCCGGTCGCGGGCTAAAGCCCCCTCCCACAGGAAAGAATCGGGAAGTTGTTGGCGGCCAAATCCTTAGCCGCAGTCTCGCGGTTCCCATCGGATGTTCCGACCAACGGAAGACGCATCGGCTCGCGAACAATGCGCTTCACACACTCAGCGCATACAGTCCTGCGCGCGCTGGCCGAGACCCGATGGCCGGCATCGCAACGGCCTGTGGTGGGGCCACCGAATCGCGGCTGGCAGGACCGGCACCAAGATCACGACGGCCATCGCTCGCCGGAATCCGGAAGCTTTCGGGAAAAGGCATAAACTCATCATCGGTGATCACCCACATCCCCCCGCCGAGCCCATGACTTCGATCCTGCGACGATTCCTGTCGCTCTTCCGGCATCCCGCTGCCACACCGGCGAAATCGACCGGCAAACCGGCTTCGCGAACTGCTGAAGTCCGGGCCGCTCCCACGAGTGCGGCCACGGCGCCGGTCGCAGTGGACCACAGGCCCCTGCCCATGGAAATCCTCGCGCGATTCGCGCCGCTGCGCGACCTTCCGCCGGACAGCCTTGCCAACATTGCCTACTGCGTCAAACATTATGCGCCGGGAGCCCAAATCTTCGTGATGGGGGAGGCAGCGGATTCCGTGCCCTATTTGTTGCAGGGAGAGATCCGGGTACAGCCCAACGGGGCGTTCGACTACGAGGTGGCTGGCGACTCGGTGCTGGCCCATCTTCCCCTCAACAGCGGGCGGCTGTTCGGCTCCACCGCTGTCGCCAAGACCCGCACGCTGATCCTGTGCTTTTCCGGCGAACTGGTACAGCAGTGGGTCCAATCCAGCCGCCAGGCAGTGTCCTGTCTGGAACTGGTCGACATCAGCCTGCCCGAACCCCTGGCCGACAGCCGCTTCTTCAACAACTTCGCCCAGGCTTACCGGGAGAACAAGCTGCAACTGCCGACCCTGCCGGATGTGGCGATCCGCTTGAAGGATGCCATGCAGAGGGACATCGGCGTCGCCGAGGCGACGGAGATCATCCAGCTCGACGCGGCCATCGTGAGCAAGCTCATCCAGGTAGCGAACAGCCCCCTGTACGCTTCCGTCGCCCCCATCACCAACTGCCACGACGCGGTCGCCCGGTTGGGGCTCGAGCCCACCCGCAACCTGGTGATGAGCATCAGCTTGAAGCAGTTGTTCCGAACCGACGACAAAGACCTCAAGCAAGGTATGCATGCGTTGTGGCGGAACAGCATTTTGGTGTCCAGCCTCAGTTTCGTGCTGGCGCAGGAATGCGGCGGCGTCAACCCCGACGATGCCCTGCTGGCGGGGCTGATCGCCGATATCGGCGTAATCCCCCTGCTGCATTTCGCCGAGGCCAGCGGCGATCATCCGGATTTCGCCCAGATCCAATCGGCCATTCCGTTCCTGCGCGGGCCGGTGGGAACGCTGGTGCTGCATACCCTGGGTTTCCCCGAACAGTTCCACGGCATTCCGTCCCACGCCCAGGACTGGTTCCACGAGAGTGACGCCCCCCTCGGGCTGATCGACGTCGTCATCGTCGCCAAGCTGCACAGCCTGCTCGGCACCCCCAAGGCCGCCGGGTTGCCGCTCATCAACACCATCCCGGCCTACGCCAAGCTGAAGGATGGCAAGCTCGACCCGGATTTTTCCCTCACCGTCCTTCAGAAAGGCAAGCAACGCATCCACGCCGCGATGGACCTGCTTGCCTGAATGCCGTCCGCCTCCTGCGGACCGAAACGGCGGTAATTTCTAGACCGGAATACCGGCTCGCCATCCACCGGCGTCGATATAAAAAGGGTATCGGACGCGAACCCGGCGGACAGTCTCCCGCAACAAATCGATATTGCGGACCAGTAAATCGTTTTGATGTCGTTCCAACAGATTGAACCTGTAGAACCAGGTTCCACCAGGAATGAAGGCGCGTCGATAGTTGGACATTATTGGCTTCTTCCTTGATGCCCGGGGTTATCTCAAAGGGAACATTCGTCCGATTACGCAAAGCTAATCGGACCTACGCGGGCTGCGAGGGCGTTTCCAAGAGTGCTCCTCCGCCGCAAGCCACAAGTGCGGACACAGCTTTCATCGGAGTGCCTCAAGATCACTTGCCAAGATGTATAGGCTGTTGGGCACAGGATTGTGGCAAATGAGCTCCCGCTCACTAATCGCGTTATCAAACTCTACGAGTACGCGATTTCTGGTATTCGCTGTCTCGATCACAGTTCCTATCTGGTCAATAAGCCGCCAATAGTTCTCGCCGGGATTGCAGTCTGCCGGAGGCAACAGTGTGCCATTGAAGCTGCGAAGGATGACTCTTGTGTTCAGATGGAGCAAGGGATTATTCCTAAGAGGCCCAACGCCCAGCTAATGGGCGCGTAGCGAAGCGGAGCGTCCCGTTGAGCGCCGTGTCAGGCATTTTTATACCCCATTATATAAACCGAATGTTGTTCTTTCCTTAAAGCAGCGCAGTGTCTAGCTGCATACAAATACCCCAACCTGGAATGGCCTTCAACAAGTTGAAGAGGCCCCGTTATTTCAGCAAAGCCAGGTATTATTTCATTTCCCAAGGATTCAACATCTAAAATTAGGGGTGGAGTTCTCCAAGTGCTATTTTTTACCCAATACTCTCTATCACGCTCTGAGCAAGGAATTTTTTCATAAGCCTGATACTGGGATCCTTCGTCAACGTGGCGCTGATATTCTTTTATGACATTGACCTTAGATAGCGTTTCATAATCGAACTCCTTTTTTAGGAATTCCACTTTATCATAGTTCAGCCATCCGTAATTGTTGGTAGAGTTTTGGTTATAGTACAACGGGTATAACCATTGCTGTATTACTTCTAGTGGAATATCAAATCTAACGAGGCTCCGCCTCAGACCGACGAGGCATGGGGGCGGGCTCCGCGGTGCCGGTGTGGTAGGGTAACCATGCCGGCGTTGGATCGCCGTGCGATCGGACCTTGAAGGTCAAATGAAAGCCAGC
>Ga0233425_10002683_pt1 | contig 34277 bp, 28 predicted proteins | sample Watercolumn_Towu_2_FD_181712 | JGI IMG/M metagenome (GOLD analysis project Ga0233425, IMG submission 181712) | Freshwater microbial communities from Lake Towuti, South Sulawesi, Indonesia - Watercolumn_Towuti2014_140_MG | ecosystem: Environmental > Aquatic > Freshwater > Lake | place...
TTTCTGATAAAGGCATAAAAATTGTCTTCTGGAAGCTGCGAGAGTGATATAAGTCTCTGCGCTTCCTTCAGACAAAACTAAGGAGTGTGCACTTTACTCTTGAAAAGCTTTTTCATAGATGACTCACATAAGAATATGCAAACTATTATGAAACCCTTAATAAACAGGACACTTCTATTTTGGCCTGACATGCATTATCTTTAAACTTGACAAAAAAACTGAATAAGTCATAATGATAACATCATGAAAAAGCGGGTGATGCCTGAATGATAAACAAACCAAATCTTTCTCCTGAAACAATCCGCAACGACATTAAGCAGGCATATAAAAATATCTATAACGTCAGTGATACTGAACTGGCAGATACGGTCCTGCAGGATTTAACAACTCTTTTCTCGGGCGGAATGCCGGGATTCCTGAAATGTGATACCGGCTATCATGACCTGCTGCATACCCTTCAGGTGGTTCCTCCATTTATCGGCATTATTGACGGATGGAATAAAAGCGAAAGACGCCCGGCGATATCAAGGGAGTCATTTGATAACGGAATTATCGCTGTCCTGCTCCATGATACAGGGTATATCAAAACCGGGACTGACTCTGCAGGCACTGGCGCTAAATACGCATTTGTCCATACGAAAAGAAGCGCTGAATTTGCTGCCCGTTATCTTGCGCAAATCGGGTTCGGAGCAGGGAGGATAGCATCCGTACAGAATATTATCATGTGCACCGGAGTCAGGATTGAGTTTGAACATATCCGGTTCCATTCAGAAGAGGAGAGGATTGTCGGGTATGCGCTTGGCACGGCCGATCTTATTGGTCAGATGTCAGCCCCTGACTACCTTGAAAAACTGCCTGTCCTTTACCGTGAATTTGAGGAGGCATACAGGTATGAAGGAAGCGATAAACTGAGCCAGATGGGGATGGTGGTATTCAACAATGCAGATGACCTGATCAGTAAAACGCCTTATTTCTTTGAAGTAGTGGTAAAAAAGCATTTTGAAAATATGGGTTCAGTACATGAATGCCTTGCCTTACATTTCCCGGATTCACGGAACCACTATCTTGAGGAGATAGAAGAAAACATAAAGAAGATAAAATCTTACCTGGCTCGTCAGTAAACCAGTCTCAGTATTCCGGGCACGGCTTCTATCTTCGCTGGAGTCAGCCCAAAGTAATCTCCGTCCAGCTGTATATGGGCAACCCCCTGAATGTCTATATTTGCGGCCTTAGTATATTCCACGTCACGGAACCTGGTATGTATCCCGGCTGTGACACCAAAGACATACCTCAGGATATCCTGGCGGCTTTTCCCCATGAAAATACACGCGAACAGACAAGGATCGGCGAGGTTTGCATCAGGTGTCACCTTGAAATCTCCGCCGTATTTGGCGGAGTTGCCTATAATCGCGGAGTATCCTTTAGAGTGTTTGCCATCAATGTCGAAATCCAATGCTTCCAGATGATGACTGAGAAAGGTCTTTGTTCCACTGTAATAGTATGCCCCCTTGCCGATAACTCTTTTCAGCTGTTCATTTACTCCGGTGATAACCGTGCCGTCATATCCTATCCCTGCCATGAGAAGAAAATAGCGGCTGACGGGTAACCCTTGATGAATAATGGATATCCTGCCAAGAGAAACAACCTTCGGGGAATTCCTGAGGGCAATCCGCAAAGCCCCTTCCGTATCCTTGGGGATGCCGAGTTCTTTCGCGAGGACATTTGTTGTCCCTGACGGTAAAATTGCCATTGGCACATCAGAATACGCGATACCATTGGCCACCTCATTGAAGGTGCCGTCACCGCCGGCAGCTATAATCAGAAACGGAGTTTTCGCGACAGCTTCCCGCGCAAGCTGCTCCGCATCCCCTCTTTGCCTGGTTAACAACACTTCAACTGAATATCCTTCAGACCTCAGAAAATGTGATGCCCGGTCAATACTCCCTGCTGATGCTCCCCCGGCCCCAGGATTACCGAGCAGGATTATTGAGGATTTCATCCTGGGATACCGTACCAAGGCAGGGAGATATGCCGGTAACGATTACCGGTGTTTTTTCGAGGTACTCGATGACTCTTTTGCACATATTTACATGCCTGATAAAGAATACCCTGCCTCCGGTTCTGCTTCCCTTTTTTTTTAAATGAGGAATCCGGATATATCCAAAGGATTTCGATGCGACATACCCGGTTGTGTAGTCCGGATCATCAGATACGCATACTTCAGCAATGACATCCCTGCAGGAGGCGACCTTTGATGCGAGAATGAGTGCTTCTTTAACTGTTTCAGTATTGATGCCATGACGGGAAAGACGCGAGGAAAGTATTTTGATTGCCTTCGGTGTTATGCCAAGCCTTGATGCACGGATTCCACGCTTATGGTCGGGATCTCCGCGCCTTCCGTTTCGCGCGGTAAGAACGGCGGCACCCCTCCCGGTTCCCTTTTCGATCGATGTAAATGCCTTTTTAACGGCAATATCTGATATGCCCATGGAATTCAGCAGTCTACCGGCTGTCTTTCTGCCTGTCAGAGGCCGGGTGTTGCGCACCGTAATAACCGGCAATGCCTGGATTTCCACAGGCATTACTCTGACTTGTTCAAGGGTGACAACGATTTTGTCCGGGATTCCTCTGGAATGATTCAAGGCCCGTTCAATGAATTTCGTAACAGTGCCCTGAATTTCCGTGTCCCCGTAAAGTCCTTCAGTACCGGAGATATGCACCTCATGGAGTTGAATGTTGGAGGTTGAAATTTGAAAGTTGAAAGCCCTGCTTTTAATTCTTGTATTTTGCTTTTTTTCTTCTCTGGATGCGCGCATCCTTATGCTCCACAGGGTGTTCATAATGATGTGATTATATCCGATATATCCTGAAAAATGTGACGAACCTGATATGGCATTACAACTGAAAAAGAGGGGGAGGCGTTAACCGCCTCCCCCTCTAATGGAATTGCAGCAGATTAGAAGCGGAAGAGCAGGGCGAAATCGAGCGCCTGTTCTTTCAGTTGAGATTCAAGTGTAACGCCGCCGCTGCTGTCCTTTTCGCTCATGGTCTTATTGAGGGCATATTTATATCCGAGGCTGACCCCAACCTTTTTGGAGAGGTCATATCCGAGTCCGAGCGTGATGTGCTGTTCAACAATGGCAGGGAACCCGATCATCCTGAAGTACTCATAAGCAAATGTCGGAGTGTTTGTTCCCTGGATGGAAGAAGTCCCGCCGGCATTAAATCCGTTGTGTTCCTTTACCGGATTCTTCGCGTAGTTATATCCTGCCCTTAGCGCGAGGTTCGGCATTGGCTTATACTGCAGACCAAGGGTATAGACCCACTGGCTGTCCCAGTCGAAGTCCTTGTATCCTTTTGCCCCTGCCCAGTCTATCCATTTGACGTCTACTTCAGCAAGCAGTCCAGGCATCGGTTTGACAGCAAATCCGATGGCAGCCTGCTGGGGTGCCTCAAGCTTCAGGTTGTCCATTTTACCGTTATTGTCGAAATCGAAAACCCTTTTGTGGCTGACACTCTGAGGTGTTACATAGGTTGCGCCGACGGAGATAATATTCATGCTGTACAAAACGCCTAACCTTGCTCCAACAGCATAGTTATGAGACTGGCCCATTCCCAGATCCAGTGCCTGATAATCAATATCCATGCCGAGACCAACAGAGAAATCTCCTGCCTTGTAGGAAACTGCAGGTGTGAATTTCATGACGGATAACTTGGTGCTGATTCCCATCGGGTCAATATTCCGGTAGTCAACGCCAAGACCGGAAACGCCATATGCGGCGATGCCGAATCTCATGTCCTTGTCAATGGGGGACATGATGCCGATTGCCGGGATTGCGTAAGGCTGGTCCTGGCTTTTGCCCGACCAGTTGCCAACACCGAAAGGGGGTGCAGGTGATTTGACGTTTGCCTTTACTGTCGGCATGAACAATGTTCCTGCGAAATTAAATTCATCCGCAACTTCAAGCGACCCCATTGCCGCGGGGTTATTGAATATCGCGGAAATGGAATCCTGCGGCGCTGCAACTCCGGCTCCGCCCATTGCACGGGAAGACGCGCCGACGCCAATAAGATTGACGCCGTTTGTTGCAAATGCAATTCCTGACAGAGCCAGACAAATCACGGAAACAGTGAAAAGTAAAAAAAGTTTTTTCATAGACCCCTCCTTGTGATATGTTTTTACGTATAGAGAACCATTTTGCAGTTTACTGCGTGCTTCATGAATTCTTCGGCATCCTGTACAGTTGTCCCTTCAATCAAATCATTCGGATTCAGCCCCATCATATCAATGGTCATCTTGCAGGCTACGAACTTAACCCCTTCAAGAATGGCAATCTCCTGAAGGTCCGGAATGGTGGGTATCCCTGCCTTGTCGATTTTCTGCTTCATCATCCATGTGGCTATTGAAGCCATCCCGGGAATGGCGCCCATGAAACCGGGCGGCTGAAATTTGGCTGTTTCCGACCAGCCCTTCCGGATTACATTAATGCCCATAAAGGTATAAAAAACTGTGGCATCCATGCCAAGCCGTCTTGCATTAATCCCAAGAATTAATCCGGGATAAGCGCCATCAAGGGTATCCTTTGATGTAATGAACGCTGCGGCCTCCTTTTTCCCTGCACTTTTCCCTGAGTCCTGACTCATGTTCGGTTCCTTTCATTTCATGGTTAATACCAGCTTCTTTAAAGATAGTAAAATATTACATTTTCTTAACCGTCAAATCAAGCTTTTATATCAGAAATGGTTGATTAAAGATTGAGAAAGCGGTTATATTATCTGAAACTTTCCGGAGGTGCAAGATGTTTTTATTTGCTATTACAGATATCGCATACGCCATGGGACCCGCCCCGCAGGGTGGCGCTGGGCAGGGCGGCGCGGCAGGAATGCTGACAAGCATGCTGCCGCTTGTCCTGATTTTTGTCATTTTCTATTTCCTGCTCATCAGGCCCCAGCAGAAAAAGGCCAAAGAGCATAAAAACATGATAGACAACCTGAAAAAGGGTGACAAAATTATTACGTCCGGCGGGGAATATGGCATTATCGAGGCTGTCGGCGCCAATACCGTGACTGTCAAGGTTGCTGAAAATGTAAAGATCAAATACGGTAAACCATATGTGGCAGCCCTGAGGGCCACTTCGGATGAGGATTAAGGATTTGCATAATAAATAAACAGGCGGAGGCTGAATGAAGAAAAAGGTTTTCTGGAGATTCCTCCTTATTAGTATCACTGTCGTCCTTGCGGCGGTTTTTTTTCTGCCAAATACCCCGGCATTTCAGTACATGCCACAGTGGTGGAAGGATACAATGCCAAATAAGGGTATTATTCTTGGACTTGACCTGCAGGGCGGCCTGCACCTTGTATTTGAGGTTGAGGGAGACAAGGCAGTTGAGATAACCACTGACAGATATGCGACAACATTGAAGGATCTGCTCGCACGGAAAAAAGTAACCGCGGAAATAAGGAGAGAGGGCGTTGGCATACTTGTAACCCCGGCTTCAGTGGAAGTGCGTAAGGTTATCGAGGATAATTATCCGTCTCTGTCTCCTTCGGAAACAGGCGGGAGGCTTATATACAGAATCTCTGATAAGGAAGCACGCAGGATGAAAGACTCCGCGGTTGATCAGGCTTTGGAAACCATCCGTAACAGAATAGACCAGTTTGGTGTATCGGAGCCTACAATTCACCGGCAGGGTGAAAATGAAATAGTAGTCCAGCTCCCCGGAGTGAAGGACCCTAAGCGAGCGATTGACCTTATAGGAAAAACAGCTCAGCTCGAATTCAAGCTGGTTGATGACGAGTCGCGGATATCAGCGGAACTTCCCCAGGCTGTTGCCCCGGGAGAGGAGGAAGGCATACTGCGGCAATTTGCTGACAGGATACCGGAAGGTGATGAGATACTCTTTGAGAAAAAGGTAAACAGGGAAACCGGGGTGACAAGGAAGATGCCGGTGCTTTTGAAAAAGCAGGCGGTTATGACCGGAGACCTTCTTAGTGAGGCAAAGGTTAGCATTGACACAAGGTTCAACGAGCCATATGTTTCAATATCATTTAATACCGCAGGGGCCAAGCTTTTTGAAGACATAACCGGAGCAAACGTCAAGAAGCGTATGGCAATCATCCTTGATAACAGCGTTTATTCGGCTCCTGTCATACAGGAAAAGATAGCAGGAGGGAATGCGCAGATAACCGGGAACTTCTCGATGGAAGAGGCAAGAGACCTCAGCATTGTTCTTCGGGCAGGCGCGCTCCCTGCACCCATGAAGATGTTGCAGAATGTTACGGTAGGCCCATCCCTTGGAAGGGATTCGATTGATGCTGGCAAAATGGCTGCGATAATCGGTACGATAGCTGTTGCGCTTTTCATGATATTGTATTACCGGCTTTCCGGTGTAATAGCGGATTTGGCTCTCATCCTGAATATCATACTTCTACTTGGTGCCATGGCGTCTTTGAATGCAACTCTGACCTTGCCAGGCATCGCTGGGATTATACTTGCAATCGGCATGGCTGTTGACTCGAATGTGCTTATGTTTGAAAGGATGCGTGACGAACTGCGGGCAGGTAAAACCCCAAGGGCTGCCGTGGATTCAGGGTATGACAAGGCATTCTGGACGATTTTCGATTCCCATGTCACTACACTGATTACTGCCGCTGTGCTTTTCCAGTTCGGAACAGGTCCGATAAAGGGATTCGCAGTTACCCTCAGCCTTGGTGTTTCGATCAATCTCTTTACCGCGCTTATCGGCACGAAGTCTGTCTTTGACCTCATTAACAGCAGACGAGAAATAGCACAGTTGAGCATATAGGAGAACAGATGATAGAACTTATCAGAAATCCGAACATTAATTTCCTTGGGAAAAGATATATTGCCTTTACTTTTTCAGGAATTCTCTCCATCATCGGTATAATTGCCATCATTCAGATCAGCACAGGGAAGGCAAATCTGGGGATAGACTTTGCCGGAGGGACTTCAATCCAGCTCAAATTCGAAAGGCCGGTTGATCTCCACGCCATTCGTTTGGCTCTTGAAGGAGGAGGGATCAGGGACTTTGACCTTCAGGATTTGCCGGCTGTCAACAAGGTGCTGATACGCATGAAAAAAAGTGAGCAGCAATTGGGAACCGCATCTGAGGCTGTAACGGCAATACTTACCCAGAGATTTCCTGATAACAAATATCTAATTGACTCAACAACAGAAATAGGCCCAAAGGTTGGCGGCAGACTTCGGGCAGATGCTGCGCAGGCGGTTGGAGTTGCAATTATAGGGATACTCATTTATGTCGCGTTCAGATTCCAGTTCAAGTTTGGTGTTGGTGCGACAATCGCAACATTCCATGATGTCCTTGCAGTACTCGGACTGTTCTTTATCATGGGAAAGGAAATTAATCTTATTCTTGTTACCGCCCTTCTTACCATAGCGGGTTATTCCCTGACGGACACGGTTGTGGTATTTGACCGGATACGGGAAAACCTGAAGATGAGACAGAGGGAAAGCGTTGAGAAAATCATGAACACGAGCATCAATGAGGTGCTGTCACGGACAATCATTACATCTACAACAGTTCTACTTACTTCTCTGGCGCTGTTTCTTTTCGGTGGCGAGGTCCTTCACGATTTTTCCCTTGCAATGATATTAGGGGTGCTGATAGGTACTTATTCTTCCATTTTTGTTGCGAGTCCGATTGTTCTCCTCTGGGGCGGGAAAAGGCCCTTTGCCAATAAGTAAGGATTTGGAGGTTCCGGAAACCGGCCTGGAGTCAGGTCCCCTGCCCTTATCCCTTTACATATGGCCTCAATGCAGCTGTAATGCTCAACGGATGTTGTTATGCACAGACGCTGGTTAATCAACCGGACCAACCATGAATATATTTTATATCTGTCCAGGGCCGCGTCGGTTTCTCCGGTAGTCGCACAGATTCTGGTAAACAGGGGAGTAAAGACACCAGAGGAGATAACCGCTTTCCTTTCTCCATCTGCTGCCGGCCTTTCTGATCCATTCAATATGCCCGGAATACAGGCTGCCGTTGAAAGAATATTCCGTGCGGCGAAGGATAACGAACGGGTGCTTGTTCATGGCGACTATGACGCTGACGGAATAACAGCAACAGCGATTGTTTTGAAGACTCTGCGAACAATGGGAATGGACTGCCACTATTTTATTCCTGACAGGCTGAAGCATGGGTATGGCTTTAAAGCTGAAGGAGTAAGGAGGGCGAAAGACCTGGGTGCAGGACTTCTGATAACCGTTGACTGCGGAATAACATCTTTTGAGGCAGCCGCACTGGCGAAGCATGAGCTTATCGATATTATCATAACCGACCACCATGAACCACTGCTGGATAATGGCAGCAACGGCGCAGGTATGAATACCGATGGCGTTGCTGAACTGAAATCTCCACGCTTTGTACTTCCTGAGGCGCTTGTTGTTATTAATCCGAAGGCAGGGAACTGTAATCCCAATATAGAAAATCTCTCCGGGGCCGGAGTTGCGTTGAAACTTGCCCATGCGCTTCTGATGAAATGCGATAAAGGTTCAGAGGTTCTTGAGCTTACTGACCTTGCAGCCATCGGGACGGCTGCCGATGTGGTGCCGCTTACCGGAGAAAACAGGATTATCGTCCAGGCAGGATTGAAATTAATGGAGAGCAGCCCCAGGCATGGGATACGGGAAATGAAAAAAGTCTCAGGGATTGACGGAAGGGAGCTGAAAGCCGGCCAGTTGTCATTTACACTGATTCCCAGAATCAATGCAGCAGGGAGAATTTCCGGTTGCGGGGATGTAGTCAGTCTGCTGCTGACTGAATCACATGATGAGGCACAGGAATTGTCACTGTGGCTCGATGGTCTGAACGGGCAGCGTCAGGGGATTGAGGAGATGGTTTATCAGGAGGCCTTACTGAAGCTTGGCAGTAAAGAACCTGGGCCAGTGATAGTTCTTTCTTCCGAGGGATGGCACCGTGGGGTTATCGGAATTGTGGCTTCGAGAATTGCCGAGACATTCTGCCGGCCGGTTTTTATCATTTCGATAGATGGTGATTCCGCGAGGGGGTCAGCACGAAGTATCCCGGCTGTTGACATATATAAGGCCATTTCCTCCTGCGCGGATTTCCTGACAGGGTTTGGCGGACATAAACAGGCTGCCGGAATCGAACTCAGGACAGTGGATATATCTGCTTTTGAAGAATGCATTAACAGGGTTGTTGGGGAGACCCTTGACAAGGATAACTTTACCCCTGTGCTTCAGATAGACGCGGACGTTGATTTTTGTGATATAACCTTCAGCCTTGCCCGGGAACTCAAGATGCTTGAACCCTTCGGGTTTGGCAACCCTGAGCCCCTCCTTGGGGCAAGGCATCTGGAAGTCCTGTCTCCGAGGGTGGTTGGCAGTAAACATCTGAAGATGAAGCTCAGGCAGAAATCCCAGGCTTTAGAGGCAATCGGATTTGATATGGGACACTTTATGGACAGCCTTGACTTCTCCTCCAATATCGATGCGGTTTTTACTCCATGTATCAACGAATGGGAAGGCCGCAGATGCCTTCAGCTTAACCTAAAGGCACTCAGACCCAGCACCTGACCCATTTTTATTAACAGAATTTTCACTGTCATTTCACCGGGAAAATCAAGAAAAATCAATCAATTGCATGGATTTCACTTTTCCCTTGACATACACAATATATTGTGGTTAAATTCTTCTGAAATAGTATTTACTACAACGTATTGACAGCTTGGGAATATGATATTTTGATAGAATTATGCAGGGTAAATAATAAACGGAGGGGCCATGAAAGCAGTAAAAAGTGATTTGAACCTGACAGTTAACGCATTAAAGGTGCTCGAAAAAAGATATTTAAAAAAGAATGAAGAGGGAAGCCTTGTGGAGACTGCCGAAGATCTGTTCAGGCGTGTGGCAAGGTCGGTTGCGGGTGCGGAACTGAAATATGGCAAGTCAGGCACCGAGATTCAGTCCATTGAGGAGGAGTTCTACGGGATGATAACGTCTCTCGATTTTCTGCCGAACAGTCCTACCCTGATGAATGCGGGCAGGAGGCTTGGCCAGCTAAGCGCCTGTTTTGTCCTTCCGGTAGATGATTCCATGGAATCAATATTTGATGCGGTAAAATATACTGCAATTATACACAAGTCCGGCGGCGGGACAGGATTCAGCTTTTCGCGGTTACGGCCAAACGGGGATATTGTGGGTTCAACAAAAGGTATCTCGTCAGGGCCGGTTTCTTTCATGACTGTTTTTGATACAGCTACCGAGGCTGTGAAGCAGGGCGGGACGAGAAGAGGTGCAAATATGGGCATCCTGCGGGTAGACCATCCCGATGTCCTCAGTTTTATTACCTGCAAGAATGACAATACGAAATTCAATAACTTCAATATATCAATCGCGCTCACGGATGCCTTTATGAAAGCGGTGGAAGAAGATAATTCCTACGACCTTATTAATCCAAGGACAAAGAAGGTCATAAAATCCCTGCGTGCGAGAGATGTCTTTAATCTTATCATTGAACACGCATGGAAAAACGGTGAACCGGGGATTGTCTTTATTGACAGGGTGAATCAGTCAAATCCCACCCCGCACATAGGGCAGATAGAATCCACCAACCCGTGCGGAGAGCAGCCGCTTTTACCATACGAGTCCTGCAATCTTGGATCGATTAATCTGTCGCGGATGGTTATGACGGAAGGAGCGGAGAATGCGGAACGGAGGGTGATAGACTGGGGGAAACTCAAAGACACAACATGGAAGGCGGTTCGCTTTCTCGATAATGTCATTGATATCAACAAATACCCGCTGCAAAAGATATCCGAGATGACAAAGGCAAACCGGAAGATAGGGCTCGGTGTCATGGGATGGGCGGATATGCTTATTCAGCTCGGTATCCCCTATAACTCATCACGTGCGGGGGAACTCGCCGGTGAGGTTATGGAATTTATCCGGAATGAAGGGAAGAACGCGTCAGAGGCACTTGCCGGAGAGCGCGGGACTTTCCCGAACTATGAGGGAAGTATTTACGACGGCGGGCAAAGGTTGAGGAATGCTACCGTTACTACCATTGCGCCAACCGGTACATTATCAATCATTGCAGGCTGCTCATCAGGAATTGAGCCGCTCTTTGCGATTTCCTTTGTCCGGACAGTTATGGAAGGCACAAAGCTTATCGAGGTAAATCCATGGTTTGAAACTGTTGCAAGAGAGCGCGGATTCTGGTCACGCGAGCTTATGGAGAAGATTGCTGAAAGGGGCTCTATCCGGGAATTTGACGAGATACCCGAAGATGTTAAAGAGGTTTTTGTAACGGCACATGATATTACACCCATGGAGCATATTACCATGCAGGCAGCGTTTCAGAAATATGTTGATAATGCTGTCTCCAAGACCGTAAATTTCCCGCGGGATGCAACACAAAAGGATGTTGAAGAGGTATACCTCCTTGCGTATCAGCTTGGCTGCAAAGGGGTTACAGTGTATCGTGACGGTTCGCGGGAGGAGCAGGTGCTCACAAGGGGAAAGAAGGCAGCAAAAGCCCCTGCAAGTGATCAGAAACAGAAGATTATACCGAAGAAGAGGCCTGACGTTATTCGGGGAACAACGCGTCTGATGAAGACCGGGTGCGGAAATCTCTATGTAACTATAAACGAAGACGAGGAAAGGCATCCCTTTGAGTTGTTTACCTCAATGGGCAAGGCGGGAGGATGCGCATCAAGTCAGTCTGAGGCAATCGGAAGGCTGGTTTCTCTTGCGTTCAGATCAAATATAGAGCCTGATGAGATTGTCAAGCAGCTGAAAGGGATATCCTGCCATCAGCCGTCATGGCACAGCAGCGGGAAAATACTGTCCTGCTCGGATGCAATTGCAAAGGCACTTGAGACATATCGCATGAAGGATGGCAACGGAAACGGTAAAAAATACGAGGTTGTCATGCAAATGGGCGCATGTCCCGAGTGCGGGGGAGCCATAGAGCATGAAGGCGGCTGCATTATCTGCCATAATTGCGGATTTACGAGGTGCGGATAATCAGGAAGCTCCATGATTGAGGATTTGCGGAAGTCCGAGACGTGGAGGGTATTCAGGATTCAATCTGAGCTGGTTGAAGGATTTGAAACACTGTACGACCTCGGGCCGGCAGTTACCATATTCGGAAGTTCACGCCTCGGGGAGGGTACCCGTTATTATCAGCAGGCAGTTGAGCTTGGAAAGATGCTGTCTCATGCAGGACTTTCCATAATTACCGGAGGAGGTCCGGGAATTATGGAAGGCGCAAACAGGGGAGCACGGATGGGCAAAGGGAAATCAGTGGGCCTGAACATAGAGATCCCTTCTGAACAGACTGCAAACAGGTATCAGGATGTTAACATTTGCTTCAGGTACTTTTTTGTCAGAAAGCTGATGTTTATAAAATACGCTATCGGGTTCATTATTTTCCCCGGAGGATTTGGAACCATGGATGAACTCTTTGAAGCGGCAACCCTTGTACAGACGCAAAAGATTGCACCATTTCCAATTATTCTTTTTGGCAGCGAATACTGGGAAGGACTTGTTGACTGGATGAAAAATACCCTGATTCTTCAGGGGACGGTATCTTCAGATGACCTTGAACTTTTTCATATCGTTGATACGCCGGGAGAAGTTTGCTCCCTGCTGAAACATCACATGAAAGCTCTGGGACTCGCCAACATGGATACGGACTGTGTAGAAACATAGAATAAGCCTGATATTATGAAGTTTCGCTTCCTTCCAAGGAACAGGGTCTGCGAAAGCAGCCATCTTTCCCCCGATACCTTTACTTCCGAAGACATTGAACGGATATTCGAACGGAGATTTTCAACCGCAGCAAAAGTCGAGCTTCTCTGGAAGGGGAAGGAATCCTTTAAACGCATATTTGATACTGTAAAGAATGCGCGACAATGCCTGTGCCTTCAGTTCTATCTTTTCAGAAATGATGAGACCGGGAAGGAATTGGCCGGCATTCTTAAAGAAAAGAGCAGGCAGGGAGTCAGTGTATATGTACTTTATGACCATTTCGGTTCATTCGGAACCCCCAGGAAATTCTGGAATGATATGCGTGATTCCGGCATCAGGATACGGGTATCGCGTCCCTTTCACTGGTTATCTCCTCTTCGCTATGTGCACAGGGACCACAGGAAACTGATAGTTATAGACACGCAGGCAGCATTTACCGGTGGGCTGAACATAGCGAATGAATATAGCGGTTTTCATTTCAGGAGAAAGGAAAAGGCATGGAGGGATACAGGAATCCTGCTCGAAGGTCCAATTGTTTCTCAGATGTTAATGACTTTCAAAAAGAGCTGGTATGCGTGGGGAGGAGATGAATTTACAGTTCAGGGTGCAGATGATATCAGCGACAGAGAGGTATCCGGCGGCATTGCGGCTATCCCCCTGTTTGTTGATTCAGGCAAGGGGCGAAGGCGCATGAGGCGTCTCCTTTACTACAGCATCAATCATGCGAGAAGAAGCATCTCCCTGACAACGGCATACTTTACTCCAAGCCGCAGGATGGTCGAGGCGCTTGAGGAGGCTGTGCGTTGTGGCGTCAGTGTGCGGCTGCTTGTGCCTGACAGGGGCGATGTCCCTGCCGCATCCTATGCCGGCAGGGCGTTCTTTTCAAGGCTGCTGAAGGCAGGGGTTGAGATTTATACCTATACCGGGGAGATACTTCACGCCAAGACCTTTGTCTTTGATGAATGCTGGAGCATTATTGGGTCAACAAACCTTGATTTTCAGTCCCTGAGATACAATGATGAGGGCAACGTAGGAATTCTGGATACAGGATTTACAGCCAGGATGAGCGATATCTTTGCGAATGATGTCAGTCATTCAAACAGACTTGAAAAGGAGCAGTGGAACAAAAGGCCTTTTTCTGAAAAGGTCATGGAACGTTTTTTCTCGCTTTTCAGGAGGAGATTATAAGATATTTTTTGTATTCTTTTCGCACCACTCCCGTGCGTTCTGAAACATCCTGAGCCAGGGCGAAGCCTCAAGGTCTTTTTTCCATTCTTCCGGCATATAACCCCATTGCCATTTGAGAAAGGTGCGTTCAGGATGTGGCATCATGGCAAGGTGCCTGCCGTCCGGAGAACAGAGCGCGGTAATACCGAAAGGAGACCCATTGGGATTGAATGGGTAATCCGTTGTCAGATCTCCCCGGTCATCAACAAAACGTACAGGCGCAAGATTTTTTTCTATTGCATCGCTGCAAAGGGACTCATCAGGGAAATAGGCTCTCCCCTCGCCGTGCGCTATCCAAACCCCAAGAATTGAATTCTCCATCCCTTTCAGCATAACAGCGGGGCCCGGAAGAATTTTTACAGTGGAAAAACGTGATTCGAATCTGCCGGATGTGTTTCTTATAAACCGCGGCTGAATATTATCGGGTATTCCTTTCCAAGGGACCCAGCCGAGGAGCGCCATAAGCTGGCAGCCGTTGCAGATGCCAAGACTGAATGTATTCGGCCTGTTATAAAATTCTTCGAATTGTTCATAAAGCCTTTTATTGAATCTGATTGCACCGGCCCAGCCTTTTGCCGAATCAAGGACATCTGCATAACTGAACCCCCCCACAAATGCGATGCCTCTGAATGAATCCAGGCGCATTTGGTTCTCAAGGAGGTCTGTCATGGAAATGTCCCATACATCGAAGCCTGCAAGATAAAAGGCTGAGGCCATTTCCCGATCCCCGTTGCTCCCTTCTTCGCGTATGATTGCAACTGCCGGCTTGCTTTTCTGATCAAGCATTGCCTGCGGTGTTGCCTTTGGAGTGAATGACAGTGTATACCGCGGGCCAATCCTGTCGAAATTAATCTTTTTCTCTTCATCAGCGCATTCAGGAAATGCCTGCAGCCTTTCAATCTGATAACTGGTTTCCTCCCAAAGGGTGCGCAGGATTCTCATGTCTTCATCAAGAACCGTCTGCAGTTCAGGGGTGGCTGTTTGCATATTGAAAATAATCCGTTTCTCCACGGTGGTCCTGCCGATACTCTGAAATGCCATACCGTATTCGTATAGAATTCCGGTAACCGCCTCTTCATGCTCAGGAAGATACTCGATGACCATTCCGAGTTCTTCACTGAAAAGCAGGGGAAGGACGATAGACGCAATGAACGGAAGACGGGAAGCTGTCCCTTCGGCATTTTCCATCCCAAAGGTTATTTCCAGTCCGCAGTTTCCGCCGAATGCCATTTCAAGAAGAGTTGTTATAAGGCCGCCGTCACTCCGGTCGTGTCCTGATAGAATAAGACCTTTATCTATCAGCTGCTGGATTGCTTTAAAGGCATTTTTGAAAGAACTGGGATTATCCATATCAGGAGATTCATTCCCAATCTGATTGTAACACTGGGCAAGGGCAGAGCCGCCAAGACGGTTTTTCCCCCGGGAAAGGTCAATAAACAACAGCCTGCTTAGTCCTGGTCTTTTTATATCAGGGGTGACAACTTTTGTGATATCAGGACAGGTGGCATAGGCTGAGATAACAAGTGCCCCCGGTGCTTTAACAACCTCGGCTTGGCCAGAGGAGTCCACTGCCTTTGCAGCCATTGAAAGGCTGTCTTTGCCGCCGTCAATTGCTATCCCGAGTTCAGCAAGAACATCTCTTAATGCTATGGCAGCATCAAAGATAAGGGCTCCCTCTCCCGGAAGCTTTGCCGCCCACATCCAGTTGCCGGAACACTTGATGTCTTCGACAGCGCTTATTCGTGCCCATGCCATATTGGTAAGAGCTTCGCCAACGCTCATTCGGGCCATAGCCTCGGGATTTATGAGGCCTTTTAATGGTTGTTCTCCAATGGAAACAGCTGTTCCTGTCAGCCCAAAATGACTCTGCGCTACAACAGCCACATCTGATATGGTCAACTGAAGCGGTCCGGCACACTGCTGCCGCGCTATAAGTCCTGTTACAGACCTGTCAACCTTATTGGTCAGAAACCGCTTTGACCCGACAGAAACAAGACGAAGCACCCGGTCAAGGGCATTTCGTACGGTTATTCCCCCGGGAAACGTCAGTGGGGCAAGGGTTGATTTGATTCTCGTTATCGAAAAGGTCTTCTGAGGCATCTCGCCGAGGACCTTTGAGAGATCAAGATTGACCGGGGTGCTTCCATCTGTTTCATCAAAGAGTAGAATATAGCCATCGCCAGTAACCTCACCGATGATTGAGCATGGCACCTTTTCCCTACTGCAGAGGGACAGGAATTCATCGCGTCTTTCCGGTTCCAAAAGAAAAGCATCCTGTTCCTGATATTCAGCCCCCCAGATTTCCAGTACCGACAGCGTGGTATCTCCTGCCTGTATCTTCCTGATTGCAATCCGTGCTCCCGCAGGGTGAATTATTTCCTTGACGACATTGCAGTTGCCGCCTGCTCCCTGGTCGTGGATGCTCACTATAGGATTTTTGTCTCCCATTTCCACGCATGCCCTGATGACCCTGTTAAGTTTCTGTTCCATTTCAGCGTCGCCCCGCTGGACCGCGCTGAAATCAAGTTCAGCAGTATTCTCCCCCTGTATCATGCTCGAGGCTGCCCCTCCACCCATCCCTATCCTGTATGCGGGCCCGCCTGTTTTTACAACAAGCATGCCTTTCCGGGGTTCCTCTTTTTCAATGTGCCTGCAGTCTATCTGCCCTACGCCACCGGTGAACATGATGGGCTTTATCCATTCTCTTCTTTCGCCATCCGGCAGGCGCAAACCGAAAGAACGTGTGAATCCCTGAATGAGCGGCTCCCCGAATTTATTTCCGTAATCAGAGGCGCCGTTGCTTGCCTCAATCTCTATCTGGAGAGGAGATGCGAGGTTGGGAGGATATGAAAAGGATACGTCTTCCCATGGAAGGATATACCCGGGTATCCGCAGATTTCCGACGCAGTATGCTGCGGTGCCCGCGATTACAAGACTTCCTTTCCCTGTCGCATGCACATCCCTTATCCTTCCGCCAGTGCCGGTTTCCGCTCCCGGAAACGGTGCTACCCCTGTCGGGAAGTTGTGGGTTTCCGCAGTAAAGATGCTATGGTAAGTAAGGGCTGTTCTGTTAAATCGCGATGGCTTTCCGGGTTGTTCAGGTATCAGCGTTTCCATATCGTACCCTTTAATTGCGCTTGAGTTATCCCTGAATGCAATGATACTGTTGCCGGGATGCAGCAGCAATGGCTGCCGTATGATATCCAGGAGGGTATCAGGCATTTCCATTCCATCGATAACCAGCTTTCCCCTGAAAAACCAATGTCGTGAATGTTCACTGTTTGACTGACCGAGATCAAAGCATTCAACATTTGTTGGATTCCTGCGGATGCCATGGACAAAGAGGTTGTAATAATAATCAATATCCCATTCATCAAGTCCAAGACCAAGGACAGTATTGATTTTTCGTAACGCGTCTTTCCCTGCCTCAATAACCGGGACAACAAAAACAGGCTCAGGAAGCATCCCGGTCTTAAAAGTTGTCAAAGGCTCAGGATACGGACACTCTGTCATCCTGTCATAAAAAAGGGATGAGCAGCTTCCAAGGAGTTCCGAATAAAGCGCCTTGACGTGCCCGGCGGCTTGCGCATCCTGCCCGGGAATGATGAATTTGTATCTCCTTGACCTCTCAATGCGGGTGATTTTTTTTAAACCGCAGGCATGGAATACAGAAACCGCATTGGCAGACCATGCAGTCGTGAAGTTCATTCTCGGTCCGACCTCAAGAATGCAGTAGCCTGTATCGAATTGTTTGTGTGGCGTCAAAAAGCTGCTTTCGGAGAAATTATCCTGTCCGAATGTCTCGGCAAGGAGCCATCGGATTATGGTTTTGTCGTTTTCGGTGAGAAGTTCTGTTATTTCGAGATTAAAACAATACTCGGTTTCCAGGTCATTAATACTGAGAGAAACAAGCTGCCTGATTTCTGATAACATCTCCTGTTTTTTTGCCGGTGTAATTGCCGGATTGCGGTATACGTGCAATAGCCCCATATATTACGCGCCCTTTGCCCTGTCGATAAAGAGGGCCACTTTTTTGTGATCCTTTTTGCCTTTTTCCGCCTCAACCCCGCTGCTTACATCGACCCCGTATGGTCTTACTTTCCGCACGGCGCCGGCAATGTTATCCGGGGTGAGGCCGCCCGCGAGAATAATTCTGCCGAACTGCTTTGCCTCAACCGCGATATCCCAGTTGAATGCCTGGCCTGTGCCGCCAGGGAGATCCTTGGCATATGTATCAAGGAGAAACGCAGATACCTTGTCCTTATAGTGAATAAGAGGTTCCAGACTCTCAAGGGATTTTACCCTGATAACCCTGATTATCCGCCTCGAACAAATCCCGGTCGGCTCATCTCCATGCAGCTGGACAACATCTATGCCTGCTGTTTCAATGATGCGCTCCCTCCTGTCTGCTGTTTCGTTTACGAAAACCCCGGCTGTTGTTATAAACGAAGGCAGCCTGCAGATTATTGATGCGGCCTTTTCAGGTGTAATATATCGCGGACTTTTTTCAAAAAAAACAAATCCCAGCGCGTCAGCTCCTGCATCAACAGCCGAGAGCGCGTCGTCAAGATTTGTTATGCCGCAGATCTTTACTCTAACCTTCATGAGGGTCTTATTGAAGCAGTTCATCAATTTTTCCCCCGATATCCCGGGATAACATGAATGATGTACCGATGAGCATCGCATCTATCCCTTCCGATTCAAGCAGCCTGACATCCTCACGGGTTTTTATCCCGCTTTCACTCACGATGATCCTGTCAGCCGGAATTTCTTTCCTGAGCTTCAGAGTTGTGCTCAGCTCAACCTGAAGGGTTGACAGGTTTCTGTTGTTGATACCAATAATGCCGGCATCAACAAAAAGCGCGGTCTCAAGTTCGCGTAAATCATGAATCTCAAAAAGAACCGATAATCCGAGTTCCCGCGCGAGGTGCATATATTCCATTGCCTGGCCTCTTTCCAAAATGGCGGCAATGAGAAGTATCGCATCTGCTCCGTGAGCCCTTGACTCATATACCTGGTATTCATCAAAAAGAAAATCCTTCCGCAGAACAGGCCGGGAGAGAATTTGCTTTGCTCCGGATATGTAAGAAAGGCTTCCCTGGAAAAAATCCTCTTCAGTCAGAACTGAAACCGCATTGACTTTCCTGGCTTCATAGACCTGCGCGATTGACTCCATCTGAAAGTCTTCTCTTATGACCCCTCCGGACGGAGACGCCTTTTTTATCTCAGCTATCAGCCTGATTCTCTCGTCAGGCTGGCGGTGAATTGCCATTCTGAAATCTTTCGGATGTTCGCGTTCAGAAATCATGCCCCGCAGGTCATTGACAGATACGCGTGCCCGGGCATCTTTCAGCCGTTCTCTTTTTGCCGAGACAATGCTATTCAGAATACCCATGGAGATGATTGTATAAAAGCGGAAACATATTTTGCAATTCCACTGATTCTGTCATTTGCGGGTATCGAACATTAATAAATAGGGGACCGCGGAACGGCCATTCCTGTCTTTGAACCGCGCGAATTTCTGCGTATTAAGCCAGATAATATATGTTTTCCCGGGTTCAAGCCTGACAGGCACAACACATGTTCTGCCATCATCAAGATAGCGAGGAGGACTGAGAAACTTCGGGGAATTTTCCGGAGAAATCGAAACCCACGACCAGCTCTTGTCTGTCATTTCCCTGCTGAATTCCACCTTTATTTCATTAACCGAGGGGTCAATATCGGCACCCCCGGACGGCGGAAAAGTCCTGACGACAACAGGAGGCCCTTCATCAGCTCTTGCCTGATCGGGATGAACAGGGGTTGTCAGTAGCCAAATCGCAAAGATGCAAAGGATGGTTCCGGCGCGTTTCATTTCATTCTTTATCATGATATGATACTCTATTCAGCGCACTTATTGAATATCCTATTTGTAAAACACAGGATACCGACCCTGGTGCTTTTCCAACGGCCTGCGATATGCGGAATTCAGGAGTGCTTGGAAGAAAGGGGGGCGCTTGACGAGCTCCGGGGGAATTGCGAATAGAACTTGCCGGATAAAACAGGCAAAAAGACAACGGGATTATAAAAATGAAAAAAGCGGTCATACTTGTCAGCGGTGGTATTGATTCATCAACCGTAATGGCAATCGCGAGGAGCGAAGGGTTTGATTTGTATGCCCTTAGTTTCGATTACGGACAGAGGCACAGATATGAACTGGAAAGCGCGGGAAGGGTTTCCCGGTTTTTTCACGCTTCCGGGCATCTTGTCCTGCGCATTGACCTCGGGGTTATTGGCGGTTCCGCCCTTACCTCTGATATTATTGTCCCGGAAGGAAGAACTCCAGATGCAATGCCGCAGGATATCCCGGTAACTTATGTCCCGGCGCGGAATACCATTTTCCTTTCTTTTGCGTTGGCCTGGGCGGAAGTCCTGAAGGCATATGATATTTTTATTGGAGTTAACGCGCTGGATTACAGCGGGTATCCTGACTGCAGGCCGGAGTATATAAAGGCATTCCAGAATATGGCTGACCTGGCTACCCGGGAGGGAGTTGAGGGAAGGCGGATCATAATACGCGCGCCTTTAATCAATATGAAAAAGAGTGAAATTATCAGAAAGGGCATACAGCTTGGCGCAGATTATTCCCTGACACACAGTTGCTACAATCCATCACCTGATGGGATAGCTTGCGGGAGATGCGACAGTTGTATTTTAAGAAAAGAAGGATTTCGCGAGGCAGGTATTGAAGATCCTGCGCTTTATGCATGATATGGACAGATGGTACACGATCTATACAAAGCAGAAAAATGAAGACACGGTGACTTCCCGCCTCCGCGACGCCGGAATCAGTGTTTTAAACCCGAAACTGAAATTAAAGAAATACAAACGGACCAGATTGGTGGAGAGCATTGAGCCTTTGTTCCCGTGCTATATATTCGCTTGTTTTGACAAGGACAGAATGGCGCACCTTATTTCCTACACGCGGGGTGTCAGATATATTGTTGGCAGGGATAGCCCGATTGTTGTACATGATGAGATTATGAGTTCAATCAGAGAGAACATGGAAGAAGGGGATATTATTGTCATCCGTCCGCAGCGTTTTCTAAAGGGTGACGCAGTCCGGATTCATGACGGTCCGTTCAGGGATTTCCAGGGCGTCTTTGAGAGGGAGATGAAAGGCCGGGAACGCGTGCTGATACTTCTGAATACAATAAATTACCATTTGGAAATCGACGCTCACCTGCTGACAAAAGAATAGCCGGAGCAGTGTCAATTTAAGCCGTAAATATGGGAAAGGTAATTTTACTTATTCCAGTCACAGTGCACGCGGCTTAACTTGCCCGGATGGAATATCCTCTTGTTTCAGGGGAAATTACGTTCAATCTGACAATCCCCTGTGGTTTTGCCACAGGATTCCTCATCTGCCATTGCTTTTCCTGTTCAGATTATCCCGGGTTCAACTGATTCATACTGTTCTGATATAATAGTAAAATTTGCTTAAACAGGTGAATGGTTTGCTTATACTGCTTTTTCTTGTTTTTGGACTTTTTTTAAATGCTCCGTGCCTCAGCGCGTCAACCTTTGTTCCTGTTGATGACGAGTCGTACTATCTCCTTCAGCGTCTTGAAGCCGAAGGCGTTGTTACAGGGAGCATTCTTACAACAAGGCCAATCAGTTCCGGTGAGATGGCAAGGCTTGTCTTTGAGGCGGAGCAGAATGCCGGGGGAAGGAACACTGTTGTCCGGGAAATGGTGAGGCGGCTGAAAGAGATATATAAACCCGTGAATCCGGATACACGGTTTGTTAAACCTTTTGATTCTCCTTATATAAAATATGCCTATACCGATTCTGATATCAAAAACTTTTCATACAATCAGGAAGGTGATTCTTTTGACAAAGGTTCCAATCTGAGGGCAGGATTAACTTCGGTTGCCGAATTCCGGTGGATTTCTTTTTCCATCAATCCCGAGGTCAGGTATTCTGAAGACGATACGGATGTCATTGCCAGAAGAGCCTACGGCGTGCTCGATCTTTCAGGAGTGGACATAACCGCCGGGATGGATTCTCAGTGGTGGGGGCCAGGATATCATGGATCCATACTCCTTTCCGACAACCCGGCGCCTGTTACAATGCTCAGGATTTCCAATCCGCATCCGGTACTGCTCCCGTGGATACTCCGGTATCTTGGTCCGTTCCGGGTAACGGCTTTTGTATCAAAACTTGAAGAGGAAAGGAAGAACATCCCGGAACCTTATTTCTGGGGTATGCGGATGAATTTCAAGCCGCTTCCCTGGTTTGAGTTCGGGATTCAGCGGACTGCCCTGCTGGGAGGCAAGGGGAGATCCGAGGGATTGAATACCTGGTGGAAAAGCTTCTCTGGACGAGGCGAGAATAAATCAGGCAGCGGGTCTGGAGACCAGCGGGCAGGTTGTGACGTGAAGATAACCCTCCCTTTTCGCTGGCAGCCGGTGCAGTTTTACGCAGAGGCGACTGGCGAAGACGAGGCAGGCAGCCTGCCTTCCAAATGGGCATATCTCGCGGGAGTTTATTTGCCCGGGTTTATTACCCTTGACAGGGTTGATTTGCGTGCTGAATACGCTACTACGCATGTCAGCGGTTCCCCTGGAGTCTGGTATAATCACAGTGTATATAAATCAGGATATACCTATAAAGGCAGGGTAATCGGACATCATATGGGCACTGATTCGCGGGATATTTTTCTTGAGGCAGCATATCTCATGCCGGAGTTTAATGGCAGGATTTCAGTTTCCTTTGACATGGAAGAGCACAACCTCTCGGGCACTATTCGGGAAAAGGATTCGGAATTGGCACTGAAGGCGGATATGCGTTTTGCTGAAAACCTGGCCTGCAGTATTCTGTATTCACATGGAGAAGCAAAGAATCCGGGAAATATGTCTGCGGATGACAAAAAAAGCAATACAGTCTCAGGTATGATTCACTTGAGTTTTTAATCCGGTTAGCGAGTTTTTTATAAAGGAGAGACAATTTGGAAGAGCCACAACAGCAGACTGATGAAATTAATCTTATTGATTATATTATCGTTCTTGCAAAGCGCAAGAAGCTGATCCTCAGGATCACGCTCGGAGCTGCCATCCTGACAACCATTATAAGTCTGATTATGCCGCTGATTTACAGGGGAGAGACCAGGATCCTTCCCCCGCAGGAAAGCGGTTCAAGCCTTGCCATGCAGATGATCAGCCAGGTTGCGGGAGGAGCAGCCTCCGGATTCGCTGGAAGCGCCCTCGGCATCAGAAATCCGAACGAGATGTATGTTGAAATGTTGCGGAGCCGGTTTATTTTTGACCGCATTATTGACCGTTTCAAGCTTATGGAGCTTTATGACAAGGAATACCGTGTTGATACATACAAGGAACTCGAAGGGAATATCGATATTCAGGATGATAAAAAAAGCGGCATTATAACAATTGGGGTTGAGGACAAGGACCCGAAGCGGGCTGCTGAAATGGCCAACGCTTTTGTGGAGGAACTCAGAAGCCTGACAAAGGGATTGGCAATTTCCGAGGCGGCTCAGAGGAGGTTGTTCTACGAGGAGCAGTTAAAGGAAGTAAAGGGATCCCTCATAAAAGCGGAAGAGGGGATGCAGGGTTTTCAGGAAAAGACCGGGGCGCTGCAGATGGATGAACAGGCAAAGGCTGTTATTGAGGGCATAGCTAATTTAAGGGCACAGATTGCCGCCAAAGAGGTTGAGATGAAGGTCATGAAGACATACTCGACAGCGAATAATCCTGACCTCCAGAAAGCGGAGGAGGCATTGAAAGGGATGAAGTCTGAGATGAGCAAGCTGGAGGTTAAAGAAAAGGGCTCTTCTCATAATACCCTGATGCCTACCGGAAAAATGCCGGCTGTCGGCACAGAATATGTCAGGAAGCTGAGAGACGTGAAGTTCAACGAAACTCTTTACGGACTTTTATTAAATCAGTATGAGCTGGCAAAGATCGATGAAGCGCGGAGCGCGACTATTATTCAGGTCATTGACAAGGCAACCCCGCCTGAAAAGAAGGCAAAACCAAAGAGGGCCCTGATGGTGGTTCTTGCAACATGTATGGGATTGTTTTTCTCTGTGTTCCTCGCATTCTTCCTTGAATATAAGGAAAAAGAAGCCGGTAACCCTGAAAACAGGAAGCGTTTTGAAACCCTCAGAGAATATCTCAAATTCAGACGAAAGGACGTGGTTTAACCACAGGCCGATAAAATGAAAGCACTTATTCTGGCAGGCGGGAGCGGTACGAGGCTCTGGCCGCTTTCAAGAAAGAACTACCCGAAGCAATTCCTCAAGCTGAGCAGTACCTCCTCCCTCCTGCAGCAGACCGTGAAAAGGATGCTGACTGTTTGTTCTCCTGATGATATCATCATCATGACAAATGAAAAATATAAATTCCATGTGAAATCCGATTTGGAGTCCATATTACCACAAGAGCAATCAGTGCATCATATTATTAACGAACCTGCGAGCAGAAACACCGGGCCTGCGATTGCGCTCGGAGTGAAATACTGCATGGAAAAATTGAACGCCGGCACTGGCGAAGTTATTCTTGTCCTGCCATCTGATCATGTTATAAAACCGGTAGAAAAATTTACGGAATATCTGCGGCAGGCGGAAAAAATAGCGCGGGACGGTTATATCGTTACCTTCGGGATTCAACCGACACGTCCGGAGACGGGATATGGATATATCAGGGCAGGCAGTGAGAAGGCATCAGCGAAAGCTATGGGATACCTCTGTTACGAAGTGGAGGAATTCACGGAAAAGCCCAACAGCGAAACCGCAAAGAACTACCTGAATAAGGGCGGGTATTTCTGGAACTCGGGGATGTTTGCTTTTACTGCAGGCTCCATTGTCAATGAACTGAAAAGGCACGCACCAGATATTGGAGGCATGATGGATCTGGGGTTTGATGAAATGTCATCGCGCTTTGCCGGTATGCCTGATATCTCAATCGATTATGCGGTTATGGAAAAAACGGACAGGGTGGTGACACTTCCGATGGACATATTCTGGAACGATATTGGTTCCTGGGATTCCCTGTTTGATCTGCTTGATAAGGATGAAAACGGCAATGTAATGAGCGGCGAAGTCATCACCATTGATACGAAAGATACCATGATTATTGGTGAAAGGCGTTTAATAGCGGCCATCGGCCTTGAGGATTGCCTTGTTGTTGAAACTGCCGATGCAATATTGATTGCCAGGAGGGGGCAGTCACAGAAGGTCAGGGATTTTATCCACCGCCTGAAGAGGGACAACCGGAGGGAGGCGCTCGAGCATGTGACAACCTTCAGGCCTTGGGGCAGTTATACCGTGCTTGAAGAGGGTGACCGGTATAAAATAAAACGGATTGTAGTCAACCCCGGGGAGCGGTTAAGTCTGCAGAAACACTATCACCGCTCAGAACACTGGGTAGTGGTGAAGGGAACTGCGAAGGTGACAATAGCGGACAGGGAACTTTTTGTCCACGAAAATGAATCCGTGTATGTACCGAAATCCACCCTTCACCGGCTTGAAAATCCGGGAAAGGTTGCACTTGAGATGATAGAGGTGCAGAATGGCGAATATGTCGGTGAAGATGATATCGTAAGAATAGATGATACCTATGGCAGGCACTGAGGTGACAAATAAAAAACTATCAGAATAAACGGATTCTTGTTACCGGCGGCGCCGGGTTTCTCGGTTCGCACCTTTGCGAACGGCTCCTGCATGAAGGGCATGAGGTTATCTGCGTGGATAACTTCTATACCGGACGCAAGGCCAACATAGCGCATCTTATCGGAAATCCCTATTTTGAGTTAATAAGGCATGATATCTGTTTTCCTCTATATATCGAGGGGGATGAAATTTATAACCTTGCATGCCCGGCTTCTCCGGTTCACTATCAGTTCGACCCGGTGCAGACCATCAAGACAGCTGTGCACGGAGCCATAAATATGCTTGGCCTTGCCAAACGCCTTAAGATAAGCATTCTGCAGGCCTCTACTTCGGAGGTATACGGAGACCCGTCAGTCCATCCCCAGACTGAATCGTATTGGGGGAATGTCAATCCCATTGGATTGCGGTCCTGTTATGATGAAGGGAAGCGCTGCGCGGAGACACTCTTCTTTGACTATCACCGTCAGCATAACCTTCAGATTAAAGTAGCGCGCATATTCAACACCTATGGTCCAAGGATGCACCCCAACGACGGCCGTGTTGTCAGTAATTTTATTGTACAGGCACTAAAGGGAGAAGATATCACCGTTTACGGCGACGGAAGTCAGACAAGGAGTTTCTGTTATGTCGATGACCTTATTGAAGGACTGATGCGGCTTATGAACAGCCCCGGGGATTTTACCGGACCGGTGAATCTGGGCAACCCCCATGAGTTCAGTATCAATGAACTTGCAGGGAAGATTATTGAGCTGACACAGTCACGGTCAAGGATTCTTTTCCAACCTCTTCCACCGGACGATCCTTCCCAGCGGCAGCCTGACATAACCCTCGCAAAGGAAAGGCTTTCCTGGAAGCCTGAAGTTTCCCTTGATGACGGACTCAGGAAGACCATCCAGTATTTTTCCGGGATTGTTTAGTCCTTTTTGCCTGGTAGACAAGCCGTTTCCTGCAGTAACTGAAAAGCTGCAATTCAATGAATAAACAAGCAGGCATATTGGCAGCAAAAGCATGATGGCAGCACCTTTGTGGGCGGATGGAGATATGTATCTTCTGAATATTATGTAATTCGGAGATAATCACATAAATCATATTCTGTATCAGCAGGGTTTTGATGTCCATATGCTTGCCTGCCATCCGGATTAAGTGCGGTAACCTGCGGGGTGTTACTTTCACGGATTTGATATAATCTAAAGGACTTGCATTACAAACACAGGGAGGCAGTATGTCACGAAAGGCTCTTTTGACAGGTATTAACAAGTACAGAATCCCAGGTTCTGACCTTAACGGGTGTGTCAATGATGTTACCAATATAAGGGATGTCCTGCTGAAGTATTTCAACTTTAGCAGAGAAGATATACGGATTCTTACTGATGAAAGGGCAACAAAAAAGAATATCATTTCGCGTCTGCAATGGCTTGTAGACAACGCAAAAAAAGGTGACAGCCTGCTTTTTCATTTTTCAGGACATGGTTCACAGATTGTTGACAGGGATGGTGATGAGCTTAAGGATGGGAAGGACGAGATCCTTTGCCCTCATGATATGGACTGGGACGGAACATTTCTTGCGGACGACGAGCTGAGAAAGATATTCTCCGGGCTTCCTGGCGGGGTTAACCTTGAAGTTATTCTTGATTCCTGCCATTCCGGAACCGGAACGCGTGAAATGCTCGGCATAAGCGGTCTTCCGATTGAGTTGTCCATGAAGACAAGATTCCTGCCTCCCCCGGCTGATATCGCCTGCAGGGAGGACGATGACATGGAAATCCGGAAGCTGCTGCGTATAAACAATCCCATGAAACATGTGCTCTTTTCAGGATGTCGTGACAACCAGACCTCTGCAGATGCTTATATCAGGGGGAGATACCACGGCGCTTTTACCTATTATCTCTGCAGGCACCTGAGGGAGTTGCAGGGGGCTGTTACAAGGGCTGAACTGCTCAGGATTGTCAGGGCCTCGCTGAAGTTTAACGGATTCAGCCAGGTCCCTCAGCTTGAGGCGCCTCGTGAGGAAAAAAAGAAAAGGATTTTAGAATAGGGGGATAATATGCAGATATATCTGATTGGTGCGTTGATTATAGCTTTTGTTGTGGTGGTGTTCGCGGTCCAGAATGCCGTTCCCATTGCTGTGAAATTTGTTGTCTGGGAATTCCATGGTTCCCAGGCCCTTATTCTGCTGCTGACTTTTGCGCTTGGGGTTATCATGAGCCTCCTGATTTCGATACCGGCGGTTATTAAAAGGAGTTTGATGATATCAGGCCAGAACAGGAAGATCGAAGAGCTCGAAAGAACCATGCAGAAGAGGAACGAACCTGAAAGAAAATGAATTTCGCGTCCTTTCAGAAACCGAGCAGATACATAAACCATGAAATAAACTCCATACATAAGCAATCCAAAATGGACGTTGCTCTCGCGTTTCCTGACGTATACGAAGTCGGCATGTCCCATCTTGGACTCAAAATATTATACGGAATTATTAACAGCCTGCCGTATGCGTCAGCCGAAAGAGTTTTTTCCCCCTGGCCCGATATGGAGGAAGAGATGCGGGCACATGGTATTCCACTGACGTCTCTCGAATCAGGCCGCCCGCTGAAGGACTTTTCTGTGGTAGGGTTCAGTCTTCAGTATGAGTTATCATACACAACTGTCCTGAACATGCTGCATCTCGGCGGTATCCCCCTCAGAGCTGCGGAACGCAGCAATCTTGTAATCGCCGGCGGTCCCTGCGCGGTTAATCCGCTTCCGATGTCTCCCTTTATTGACGCGTTCCTTATTGGTGACGGAGAGGAGGCAATTGTTGACTTTCTTGATCTGTATCATTCATGGAAACGGTCGGGCGACGGCAAAAAACAGTCGTTTCTTGATGAGCTTTCAGGAATGGCAGGCATGTACGTGCCTTCTGTTCATAGGGCCTCAAACTTGCGGGAGCGATGCCCTGTCAGTGACCACAGCGGGTTGCGGTCCGGCCTTTGTCCTTCGTCACGCGTTAAACGGCGGTTCATCATTTCGCTTGATGACGCGCCATTTCCCGTGAATCCTGTTCTGCCATATGCCTCGATCGTCCATGACAGGGTGAATATTGAGGTTTCAAGAGGATGTTCCATGGGATGCAGGTTTTGCCAGGCCGGCATGATCTACCGGCCTGTACGCGAACGGAGTCCGGAAAAGGTGCTTGAACTCGCGGAGCTTTCACTCAGGAATACAGGATATGAAGAGGTGTCCTTTACGTCTCTCAGCGCGGGGGACTACAGCTGTCTTCCACAGGTCGTAAGATTATTCAATAAAAAGTTTGCCCATGAACGGATTGCTCTTTCCCTGCCGTCTCTCAGGGTCGGCGCAGTGAACAAGGAAGTTCTGAAGGAGATAAGGACAGTAAGAAAGACCGGATTTACTATAGCCCCTGAAGCCGGCAGTCAACGGCTGCGGGGAGTTATCAACAAGGATTTCTCGGACGAGGACTATGAACGCGCCCTTTATGTCCTTTTTGAGGAAGGCTGGCTGCATCTCAAACTCTATTTTATGATTGGCCTTCCTACAGAGACACAAAACGATATCGAGGCAATACCTGAAATGGCGGCGAAGGCCTTAAGGATTGCCAGGAAACAGACAGGAAGATTTGTGAATATCAATGTTGGAATCTCACCGTTTATTCCCAAACCACATACTCCGTTTCAGTGGACAGGCCAGGACCCTGTGGATGTCCTGCAGCAGAAAAAGGATTTCCTGCGGCGTGTTCTTCCCAGGAAGGGCATTAATGTTAAAGGACACGATATACGGATGAGCCTTCTTGAGGCTGCCTTTGCGCGCGGAGATGAGGGCCTTGCCCCGTTGCTTGAAAAGGCCTGGGCGCTTCGTTGCCGGCTTGACGGGTGGTCAGAGGTGTTTGATTTTACCAGATGGCAGGAAGCCATGGAGCTGACAGGCATTGATGTTGCAGAATATGCGCGCAGGACATTTGCGGAAAATGAACCTTTGCCCTGGGATATGATAGACACCGGCGTTGCAAAGGAATATCTTATCCGGGAATCCCGCGTGGCTGCGGCAGGAACCATAACCACTGACTGCAGAAAGTCATGTAATTCCTGCGGGCTTGCATGTCATCAGAACATGGTTGTCGAAGAATCCGGGCCGCAAAACAGCGGTGAAGAAAAAAAGTATATTCCATCCCGCGGAGTTTCTGTTTCTCCCTCCCGGCTGTTCAGAACTGTGAAAATGCGTGTTTCTTTTTCAAAGACCGGCCCCCTCAGGTATCTTTCTCACCTCGAAGTTGTAGCGCTTCTTCAGCGTGCCATCAGGCGGGCCGGATTCCCTGTTGAGTATTCAAAAGGCTTTCATCCGGTGCAGGAACTTTCATTTGGTCCTCCTCTCGGGGTTGGTATTGCGGGGCAGAATGAATATTTTGATATGAAAATAACTCCGCCATTTGATATAGTTAATGGCAAAAAGAAATTGAACATGACTCTTCCTGCGGGGATATCTGTCAATGACATGGCTGTAATACAGGATAACTCAAAATCCCTTAACAGCTTTATCACAAGGTATGAATATGAGATAAAGGGCAGAAACCTTTCTCATATTGAAGGGTTTTTATCTGAAAAAGAGCATATCGTCCAACGGGAAAAAGGTCAGGTCAATTTGCGGACAATGTTGGCGGATGCCCGGCAGACAGGCAGTAATTCTTTGCTGATAACGGTTTCAGACCTGGGAGAAACCAAAGTCAGGCTTCATGAGTTGATGACCGGACTTTTTGGCTGCAGGACTGAAGACCTTGATATAACAAGGGTTGCCCTGTATGGCTGGGAAAAAGGCGACTGGACAAAGCCCATGAGCAACCCGGAAGTGCGAATGAAAATAGTGGATGTGGCATAAATGGACAGTGAAATACTAATAAACGTTACGCGTGAAGAAACGAGGGTCGGCCTCCTTGAGGGGGGCCAGGTCGTTGAGTTTTATGTTGAAAGAAAACGGGATGCAAGCCTTGTCGGGAATATTTACAAAGGCAGGGTGGTAAAGATTTTGCCGGGAATGCAGTCCGCGTTTGTCGATATCGGGCTGGAAAAGTCAGCCTTCCTGTATGTAACGGACATCCATGACGGGATTGATGAATACGCGCCATTCGTGGAAGAGGAGGAACCGGACAATTCTCTCCAGCTCGTATCGAGGAGGTCAAAGCCCGAACTGACAATTGAAGACCTTGTACAGGAGGGACAGGAAATCCTCGTGCAGGTCTCCAAGGATCCTCTCGGTTCAAAGGGCGCGCGCCTGACTTCGTACATAACCATGCCCGGGAGATATCTTGTGCTGATGCCCGGAGTGGAGCATGTCGGCATATCGAGAAGGATAATTGACGAGGATGAGAGGGCGCGGTTGCGCGAAATTGTTGACTCGATAAGACCAAAGGGGTACGGGCTGATTATCCGTACGGCAAGCGAGGGCTCTACTGAAGAAGACATCAGGAAAGATCTGGAATTTCTTGTGCTCTTATGGGAAAACATCCAGAAGAAAAAAGACCGTATGTCCGCGCCGACACTCCTTTACAGCGACCTTGATCTTGTGTTCAGATGTGTGCGTGACCTGATGAGCCAGGATGTGAAACGTCTTGTCATTGACTCTGAAGAGGAGTATGAACGGATAAAGGATTTTGTCAGGATGTATTTTAACAAGCTCCTCGACAAGATAGAAAACTATGAAGGGCTCGATTCAATATTTGACGCATTCGGCATTGAAATTGATATTTCCCGTGCCATTGGCAGAAGGATATGGCTGAAATCCGGGGGGTACATCGTTATTGACCAGACTGAGGCCATGACGGTAATTGATGTCAACACCGGCAAGTATGTAGGCAAGGAAGAGCTTGAGGATACCATCCTGAAGACCAACCTTGAGGCAGTGAAGGAAATAGCATATCAGATTCGCCTCAGAAATCTCGGCGGGATTATTGTTATTGATTTTATTGATATGGAGCGGCACGAAAACAGGGAGAGCGTTTTCAATGCCTTTGTGGACGCGATGAAGCGGGACAAGGCAAAGAATACCATCTCCCATATATCCGAGCTCGGACTTATTCAGATGACCCGGAAACGTGTGAGGGAAAGCCTTGGAAGGATACTCTGCGAGTCCTGTCCGTATTGTGAAGGAAAGGGTTTTGTCAAATCACCGCGCACGCTGTGCTATGAGATATTCAGAAAGATAAAGAAGCTCGCAAAACACGGAAGAGACTGTATTATCGTTACAGCGCATCCTTCTGTCGCTGAACTCCTTACAGATGAAGAACAGCCAAGCCTTGAAGATATGGAGAACCGTTATAATGTCAAGGTTACCATCAAGGAGAACAGTTTTCTCCATCAGGAAAAATACGATATCACAGTGCTTTAAACTCAGGCAGTCCGCAGGTTTTTTCAAAGAACCCGGAAATCAGGCAGGGATGAGAAAATTATAAAATACCGGGTAGTTTATGGGCAATCTCCACTTGGATAAGGCTTTCGCCAAACTGCATCATCTGACAACAATCCTCAAACAGATGGAAAGCGCCCTTCTTTCTTATTCAGGAGGTGTTGACAGCACGTTTCTTCTGAAGGCGCTGCAAATTTCCGGCATACGGGTTCTTGCGGTCATCGCCGTCTCCGAAACAACTCCTGGGCATGAACTGCGCCTGGCTAAAAGCTATGCGGAGGCATCCGGCATTAAATACCATGAGATGCAGGCCGATGAGATGTCTTTGGAGGAATTTATACGGAACTCTCCAGACAGGTGTTATATCTGCAAGAACAGGCGCTTTGAAAGGCTTTCGGCTATTGCTTCGGAAGAGGGATACAGGGTTGTCCTTGACGGCAGCCAGTCTGATGACGCTGCTGACTACCGCCCAGGTAAAAAAGCGGCAGAACAATATAATATCAGAAGCCCCCTTGCTGAAGCAGGGCTCTCAAAAGATGAGATACGGGAACTCTCCAGGCATCTCAACCTTGACGGATGGGACCGGCCTGCGTCCTCCTGCCTTGCGACACGTTTCCCCTATGGTCAGAGAATTACTAAAGAAGCCTTGAAGCGCGTGGAAAAGGCAGAGGCTTTTCTCCGGGGTCTCGGATTCCGTATAATACGGGTGCGCGACCACGGCGGCAATGCCCGTATAGAGGTGGGAAGAAATGAAATTGAAATGTTACTGGGCAGTGAAAAGAGAGTTCTTGTAACAGATGCGCTGAAATCCCTCGGCTTTGCGTTTGTCTCTCTTGACCTTGAGGGGTATTATGCCGGAAGCATGAATAGGGAGATTTGAATACTATGGTTCTCCTGGAATTCTTATGGGTATGTATTGTTTTTTCTGTCATTCCGGTCGGAGCGACTCCCCGAGGAGCTTCGCATGGGCTTCTCTGGAATTGGACGGTGTAATATTTTAGAAAACAAAGAAAGATCCCAGATGAAACCGGGACAAGAGCCGAAATGACAATATTCAAGTATTTAATTGCCGGGTCAATAAATGCACGTTTTGGGTAAAGAATAAAAATTGCTTGACAACATCCTGGAGGTTACTGTATAAAGCTTTCTATTCTGCCTTTAAGGAGGAAAGCAATGAACCCCTTATGCAGCCTTCCCCTGAAAATCATAACAACCGTTGTGCTCATATTCTTCCCAGGGAGAAATCCCGAAGAATTCAAAAAAGACAGACAAAAGACAATAGCCAACAGACAACATCCTTCATTCCCCACTTTGGCAAAGGGGGGCAAGGGGGGCTTTTCAAACAGCCCTGTTCTTGTAGCCTCAATGGATCATTAAAAGGACTATTGAATACAGGCACAGAAGCGTAAAAGAGCAGAAGCGCCACAGGTTCAGACTCCGGAACAGAAATGCTCCTTGCGGCAGCTAATCCGCCGACCACTGACGACCTTGCCGAGACCATAGAAGTACAATTCACCCCCGCAATACAGGCAAAGGCAGCAGAACTCAATCATAACCCCACAAAGATATACAACTGGGTAAGAAACGACATCGAATATGTACCCACCTACGGTTCCATCCAGGGAGCGGATTACTGTCTTCAGACAAAACAATGCAATGACATGGATACCGCATCATTACTCATAGCCCTTCTCCGCGCCTCAGGAATCCATGCCAGATATGTCTATGGGACAATAGAACTGCCTATAGAAAAAGTAAAGAACTGGCTCGGAGGGTTTACGGACTAAATGGAGGCATTAAAGCTCCTTGTAAAGCCTATGGGGTCAGATTTGCCTATTGACAATTCGCGGAATAATTTAATTTTTCATGCATGGCGAGGAAACCGGGAACAGTGTTTTCCAGAACATTTTATCATATAATAACTCGGGGCAACCATTGTCAAAAGATATTCAAAGATGAAGGCGACTTCATAAGATAACTTGAAATAATTTCTGAAGTGCAGAGCGGCAAGCAGGGGCATATTCTTCATTCTCCGGAGCCGCTACGATAGAAGAGGCATATAAAATAAAACTTGCTGAGATTAGAATCGAAGCTAAAAAGGTGATTGAAATTATGAGTAACTAACGGGTCAGGTCTACACACTTGACAACCGTTAGTATTCGGGCTTAAAATGAACACCGATGGCGCGACCTTTAAGAATAGAATATCCCGGAGCCTTCTATCATGTAAGTTCCCGC